>LNFM01022835.1_pt1 | contig 11244 bp, 7 predicted proteins | sample 596031 | NCBI WGS metagenome assembly LNFM01 (sample SAMN04254537, study PRJNA301005) | activated carbon metagenome | isolation source: dual media filters at the Ann Arbor, Michigan drinking water treatment plant | place: USA: Ann Arbor | reverse complement strand
TTCATCACGCCGGAGCTCAAGGCCTTCGAGGACAAGGCGCTGTCGGCGCAGGAGCGGGCGCGCACGCGCGAGCGCGAGCTGTACGACGCGCTGCTGGCCGACATCGCGCCGCAGGTGGCCCCGCTGCTGCGCGCTGCCGACGCGGTGGCCGCGCTCGACACGCTGGCCGCCCTCGCCGCCCATGCGCTGCGCGCACGCTGGGTGCGACCGCAGCTCACCGACACGCCGGGCATCCTGCTGACTGCTGCGCGCCACCCGGTAGTCGAGCGCGAACTCGAAACCTACGTGCCCAATGACTGCGCACTGTCGCCGGCGCGCCGCCTGCTGGTGATCACCGGCCCCAACATGGGCGGCAAGAGCACCTACATGCGCAGCGTGGCGCTGACCGTGCTGCTCGCCTACGTGGGCAGCTTTGTGCCGGCGGCCAGCGCAACGCTCGGACCGGTCGATCGCATCCTCACCCGCATTGGCGCCGCCGATGACCTCGCGCGCGGTGCATCCACCTTCATGGTGGAGATGACGGAAGCGGCGGCGATTCTCAACCAGGCGACCGACTGCAGCCTGGTGCTGATGGACGAGATCGGCCGCGGCACCTCGACCTTCGACGGCCTGGCACTCGCCGGTGCCATCGCGCGCGAACTGGCCGAGCGCAACCGCTGCTGGACGCTGTTCGCCACCCACTACTTCGAGCTGACGCAACTGGCCGAGTCGATTCCCGAGGTGGCCAACGTCCACGTGGCTGCCGCCGAGAGCCGCGGCAAGGTGGTGTTTCTGCACGAGGTGCGCGACGGCCCGGCCAACCAGAGCTACGGCCTGGCGGTCGCCCAGCTGGCAGGGGTGCCGACCGCCGTGGTGCGGCGAGCACGTGCGCTGCTCGTGCAGCTTGAAGAGCGCGCGGCCGGCACGCGGCCGCAACTCGATCTGTTTGCCGCCGCCCCCCCGACGGCCTCCGTGTCGGCCGGGCCGCCCGACGAACTGCGTGAAAAGCTGCAGTCGGTCGATCTCGATGCGCTGGCGCCACGGGACGCGCTGGCGCTGCTATACGCGCTGCGCGACCTCGCCCGCGGCGCCTGACGAGCGTTCGAGGGGCGCGCGGCCGGCGCGTATCGGTCACCTTCGGGCGGAGGGCCGATCGGCAACCCGGCCCCATGCGTACACTTTGGCCGCCATGGAAGACATCCTCATCAACATCGGTCCGCAAGAGACCCGCGTCGCGGTGCTGCTCGCCGGCGTAGTCCAGGAGTTGCAGATCGAGCGCGCCGCCTCGCGCGGGCTGGTCGGCAACATCTACCTTGGCAAGGTCGTGCGCGTGCTGCCGGGCATGCAGTCGGCGTTCGTCGACATCGGCCTCGAACGTGCGGCCTTCCTGCATGTGGCCGACATCTGGGAGTACCGGCTGGCCAATGGTGGCGACGGCAAGAACAAGGGCGGGCAGCCGATCGAGCGCCTGCTGCACGAGGGGGACGCGCGGCTGGTGCAGGTGGTCAAGGATCCCCTGGGCACCAAGGGCGCGCGCCTGTCGACCCAGGTGTCGATGGCCGGCCGCATGCTGGTCTACCTGCCGCAGGACCCGCACGTGGGCGTCTCCCAGCGCATCGAAGATGAACCGGAGCGGGTACGGCTGCGCGAGCTCTTGACCAGCGTGCTGCCCAAGGAGGAGGCCGGCGGCTACATCATCCGCACCAGCGCCGAGGAGGCGAACGCGGAGGATCTCGCCAGTGACGTCGCCTACCTGCGCAAGCGCTGGGCGCAGATTCGCGACGTCTCCAAGCAGGTGCCCGCGCCCTCGCTGCTCTACCAGGAACTGTCGCTGGCGCAGCGGGTGCTGCGCGACGGCGTGAACGAGCAGACCACCTCGGTGCAGATCGACTCGCGCGAGAACTTCGTCAACCTGCAGGCGTTTGCCATGCAGTACGTGCCACGCATCACCGGCAAGCTGCAGCACTACTCGGGCGAGCGGCCGATGTTCGACCTGTACCAGATCGATGACGAAATCGAGAAGGCGCTCGGGCGCCGCGTGGACTTGAAGAGCGGCGGCTACCTGATCATCGACCAGACCGAGGCGATGACCACCATCGATGTGAACACCGGCGGTTTCGTCGGTACCCGCAACTTCGACGACACGGTGTTCAAGACCAATCTTGAAGCTGCGCAGGCGATCGCCCGCCAGCTGCGCCTGCGCAACCTGGGCGGCATCATCGTCGTCGATTTCATCGACATGGCCAATGCCGAGCACCGCGATGCGGTGCTCACCGAGTTCAAGAAGGTGCTGGCACGCGATCGCACCCGCATGACGGTGAGCGGTTTCACCCAGCTGGGGCTGGTGGAGATGACCCGCAAGCGCACCCGCGAGAGCCTGGCGCACATCCTGTGCGAGCCGTGCCCGACCTGCGGCGGCCGCGGCGAGGTCAAGACCGCCCGCACCGTGTGCTACGCCATCCTGCGCGACATCCTGCGCGAGGCACGCCAGTTCGGCGACTCGGTCGACTCGCTACGCGAGTTCCGCATCCTCGCCGCGCAGCCGGTGGTCGATCTCTTCCTCGAAGAGGAGGCGCAGTCGCTGACCATGCTGTCGGACTTCATTGGCAAGCCGATCAGCATGCAGGTCGAGACCGTGTACCACCAGGAGCAGTACGACATCGTGCTGGTGTAGCCGCCCTGCTCGGCCCAGCAACCACGCATTGACCACCCGCAGGCCGGCTTGGCTGCCTGCACGCACAGGTCGCCTGGCGCGCCCCGCCGCGATCCGTGTACTCCCTTCCCATTCCGTAGTCGGGTTCGCCCTGGCACGCACCGCGGCCTTGCGGGCCGCCTGCTTGCTTGCCGCCGCAGGCGGCTGCTTCGACGCGTCCCGTGTCCTTGGGGTTGGGTCGCCTGCGGCTGGTGGCAACTCCGGACAGGCATAGAATGAACGTTCATTCACTGCATTGAGCCCCGCTCTTTGGTGACGCTTTCAACCCTCACTTTTTGCAAGCTTCGCTACCCCTCTCTACCGCTCATTCCATTGCCGATGGCACCCCAGTCGCCGCGGCGCGATGACGGCGAATCGAAAACAAGGTCTTCCATGAGAAACGTCTTCCTGCCGGTTGCGGCCGTGCTTGCGGCGCTGTTGCCGCTGCTGTCTTCCTGCGGCCAGGGCACGCCCGCCGCGACTGGAAAAGGCCCCGGCGGCCCGGGTGGCGCGATGACCCCGGAAGTCGTCGTCGTCACCGTGCAGCCAGGCACGGTGGTCCTGACCACCGAACTGGCCGGCCGCACCAGCGCCTATCAGATCGCGGAGGTCAGGCCGCAGGTAGGGGGCATCCTCAAGGAGCGCCAGTTCCGCGAAGGCAGCGAGGTCAAGGCGGGCGCCGCGCTCTACCGGATCGATGCCGCCAGCTATGAAGCCGAAGTCGAGCGTGCGCAGGCAGCGCTCGCCAAGGCAGACGCCAACGTCGCCAGCGCCAAGCTGCGGGCCGATCGCTACGAGGAACTGGTGGCGATCGACGCGGTGAGCAAGCAGGCACGTGACGATGCCGCGGTGGCGCTAAAGCAGGCACAGGCCGATGTGGCGGCCTCACGTGCGGCGCTGCAGACGGCGAAGATCGCGCTCGGCCACACCACGGTGACGGCGCCGATCAGCGGCCGCATCGGGCGCTCGTCGATCACTGCCGGTTCGCTCGTGACCGCCAATCAGGCGGCCCCGCTGGCAACGATCCAGCAGCTCGATCCAATTTACGTCGACGTCACGCAGTCGAGCATCGAACTGATGCGGATGAAGCGTGACCTGGCCAGCGGCGTCTTGAAGAGCGCCGGGCCGGACCAGGCACGCGTCAAGCTGCTGCTCGAAGACGGCAGCGTGTATCCGAACGAGGGCAAGCTGCAGTTTTCCGAAGTCAGCGTCGATCCGGCCAGCGGCAGCGTGGCCTTGCGCGCCGTGTTCCCGAACCCGAAGCAGCAGCTGCTGCCCGGCATGTATGTGCGCGCGGTGCTGGAAGAAGGCATGCGCGAGAACGCGGTGACGGTCCCGCAGCAGGCGGTGACGCGCGATCCGCGCGGCAACGCGATCGCGATGGTGGTGGGCGCTGACGGCACCGTGCAGCCGCGCATGCTCAAGACCGATCGCGCGCTCGGTGCGCAATGGCTGGTGAGCGATGGCCTGGCCGCCGGCGATCGGGTGATCGTCGAGGGCCTGCAGCGGGTGCGCCCCGGTGCAGCGGCCAAGGCGATCGAGCGCACGGCCACGCCGGGCGGCATGCCGCCGGCGGGCGGCGGCGCGCCGTCGACAGCGCAGGCGCCTGCGGCGCCCGGCGCAAGCGCCTCCCCTGCGCCCGTCACGCCTGCAGCTGCCGCGCAACCGACTGCCACCGGCGCCAAGGGCGCTGCCCCGGCGCGCTGAGCCCGACAAAGACTGCGAAGACTGCGAGCCGAACCATGCCCCGTTTTTTCATTGATCGCCCGATCTTTGCCTGGGTGATCGCCATCGTCATCATGCTGGCCGGTCTGCTGTCGCTGCGCGCGCTGCCGGTCTCGATGTACCCGCAGATCGCCCCGCCCGCAGTGGTGATCAACGCCGTGTATCCCGGCGCCTCCGCCAAGACGGTCGAGGACTCGGTCACCCAGGTCATCGAGCAGAAGATGACCGGCCTCGATGGCCTGCTCTACATGGCATCGTCGTCGGACGCCAACGGCGCCGCCATCGTCACGCTCACCTTCCAGGCCGGCACCAACGTCGACATCGCGCAGGTGCAGACGCAGAACAAGCTGCAGCTGGCCCTGCCGCTGCTGCCGCAGGCGGTGCAGCAGCAGGGCGTGCGGGTCAACAAGTCGACCGCCGACTTCCTGATGGTGATCGGCTTCGTGTCGGAGAACGGCCAGCTCGCGAGTTTCGACCTGTCCGACTACGTCACCACCAGGGCGTGGGTGACATCACCACCTTCGGCACGCAGTACGCGATGCGCATCTGGCTCGATCCGGCCAAGCTGCTGCAGTACCGCCTGGTGCCGGCCGACGTGCGTTCGGCGGTGCAGGCGCAGAACGCGCAGGTCTCGTCCGGGCAGGTCGGTGGCCTGCCGGCCATCGACGGCCAGCAGTTGAATGCAACCATCACCGCCCAGAGCCGGCTGCAGACGCCCGAGCAGTTCGGCAACATCCTGCTCGTGACACGGCCGGACGGCAGCACGGTGCAACTGCGCGACGTCGCCCGCATCGAGATCGGCGCCGAGAGCTACAACGTCACGAGCCGCTTCAACGGCACGCCGTCGGCGGGCATCGCGGTGCGGCTGGCCCCGGGTGCCAACGCGCTCGCCACTGGAGACGCGGTCAAGGCGCGCGTGGCCGAGCTGTCGGCCAACTTCCCGGCCGGCATGAAGTCGGTGGTCGCGTTCGACACCACCGCATTCGTCAAGGTGTCGATCGAAGAAGTGGTCAAGACGCTGGCCGAGGCGGTCGTCCTCGTGTTCCTGGTGATGTACCTGTTCCTGCAGAACTGGCGCGCAACGCTGATCCCGACGATCGCCATCCCGGTGGTGCTGCTGGGCACGATGGGCGTGCTGGCGGTGGCCGGCTTTTCGATCAACACGCTCACCATGTTCGCGCTGGTGCTGGCGATCGGCCTGCTGGTCGATGACGCCATCGTGGTGGTGGAAAACGTCGAGCGCCTGATCCACGACGAGCATCTGTCGCCCAAGGAGGCCACGCGCAAATCGATGGACCAGATCACCGGCGCGCTGGTCGGCATCGCGCTGGTGCTGTCGGCGGTGTTCGTGCCGATGGCGTTCTTCGGCGGGTCCACTGGCGTCATCTATCGGCAGTTCTCCATCACCATCGTCTCGGCGATGGCACTGTCGGTGCTGGTGGCCCTGGTGCTCACGCCGGCCCTGTGCGCCACGCTGCTGCGGCCCACCGAGCCGGGCCAGCACATGAACAAGCGCGGCTTCTTTGGCTGGTTCAACCGACGCTTCGACGCCGCGGCCAACGCGTTCGAGCGCAACGTCGGGCTCACCTTGCGCAAGCCGCTGCGCTACCTCGCCATCTACGCCGCCGTGCTCGCCGCCATGGTGCTGATCCTGCTGCGCCTGCCGACCTCGTTCCTGCCCGACGAGGACCAGGGCATCATCTTTTCGCAGTTCGTGCTGCCGGCCGGCGCCACCCAGGAGCGCTCGCTCGAGGTGGTCAAGCAGGTCGAGAACCACTATCTCGTCAACGAGCGCGACAACGTCGAGTCGATGTTCGCGGTGGCTGGCTTCAGTTTCGGCGGCAATGGTCAGAACACCGGCATGGCCTTCGTCAAACTGCGCGACTGGGACGAGCGGCCCGGCGCATCGCGCAGTGCGCAGGCGGTGGCCGCACGAGCGATGGGCGCGTTCTCACGCATCAAGGATGCGCTGGTGTTCGCGTTCGCGCCCCCGTCGGTGCCCGGGCTGGGCACGTCCAGCGGCTTCACGCTGCAGCTGCAGGACCGCGCCAACCTCGGTCACGAGCGGCTGCTTGCCGCGCGCAACATGCTGCTCGGACTGGCCGCCAAGGAACCGGGCCTGGCCGGCGTGCGCCCGAACGGCCAGGAAGACACGCCGCAGCTGCAACTGGACATCGATCCGGCACGCGCAGGCGCGCTCGGTGTGTCGATGACCGCGGTCAACGACTTGCTCGCCACTGCCTGGGGCGGCGCCTACATCGACGACTTCGTCGATCGCGGCCGCTTGAAGCGGGTCTACCTGCAGGGCGACGCGCCGTCGCGCATGCTGCCCGAAGACCTGCCACGCTGGCATGTGCGCAACAGCAGCGGGCAGATGGTGCCGTTCTCGTCGTTCGCCAGCGCGCGCTGGACCTTCGGCTCGCCGCGCCTGGAGCGCTACAACGGCTTGCCGACGATGCAGTTGCAGGGCCAGGCCGCCGCGGGCGGCAGCTCGGGCGATGCGATGGCGACCATGGAGCGGCTGGTCGCTCAGGTGCAGCAGCAAATCCCGGGCATCGGCTACGAGTGGACCGCGCTGTCGTTCGAGGAGCGCCGCTCGGGTGCGCAGGCGCCGCTGTTGTACGCACTGTCGCTGCTGGTGGTGTTCCTGTGCCTGGCCGCCCTGTACGAGAGCTGGTCGGTGCCGTTCTCCGTCATGCTGATCGTGCCGGCGGGCATCTTCGGCGTGGCGCTCGCCACACTGCTGCGCGGCCTGTCCAACGACGTGTATTTCCAGGTCGGCTTGCTGACCATCATCGGCCTGTCGGCAAAGAACGCGATCCTGATCGTCGAGTTCGCCAAGTCGCTGGTGGAGTCGGGTATGGAGCTGGGGCAGGCCACGCTGCGCGCGGCGCGCCTGCGCCTGCGACCGATCATCATGACCTCGCTTGCGTTCGGCTTCGGCGTTCTGCCGCTGGCGATCAGCTCCGGCGCCGGCGCCGGCAGTCGCCATGCCGTGGGCACGGGCGTGCTCGGCGGCATGCTCAGCGCCACGCTGCTCGGCGTATTCCTGGTGCCATTGTTCTTCGTGCTGGTACGGCGCGGTTTCAGCCGCAAGGCCACGCAGGCGCCGGATCGCGCGCAACCGCCGCTCGAGGCGGTGCCGGCGAAGGAGGCACCGTGATGCGCGCCCCTCTGGCTGCCGCGATGCCAAGGCTGCGCACATTCAGCCGCAACATGGCGGCCTGCGCCGTGCTCACCCTCGCGGGCTGCATGAGCCTCGCGCCCAGCTACGAACGCCCCGCTGCCCCGGTGCCGGCCGCGTGGCCGATCGTTGCCGACAGCGACGCCCCGGCGACTGCGCCGATCGACTGGCAGCAGTTCTTCGCCGATGCCCGGTTGCGCTCGGTGATCGATCTGGCGCTTGCCAACAACCGCGACCTGCGGGTGGCCACACTCAACATCGAGCGGGCGCGCGCGATCTACCAGATCCAGCGCAGCGAACTGCTGCCCGACATCGCCGCCACCGGGTCCGGCAACAATCAGCGCCTGCCCGCGGATCTGTCGCGCACCGGCGCCGCCACCACCAGCCGCAGCGTCAGTGCGACGGTCGGCATCGCTGCCTATGAGATCGATCTGTTCGGCCGCGTGCGCAGCCTCAACGAGCAGGCGCTGCAGCAGTTCTTCGCCACCGAAGAAGCGCGGCGCGCCGCCCAGATCAGCCTGGTGGCCGAGATCGCCGGCGCCTGGCTCGCCCTGGCCACCGACCTCGAACGCCTGCAATTGGCGCAGCAGACGCTGCAATCGCAGCAACGCAGCTATGGGCTGGTCAAGCGCAGCGGCGAACTGGGCGTGGCCTCGCTGCTCGACCTGCGCCAGGCGCAGGTGACACTCGAAACCGCGCGTGGCGACGTGGCACGCATCACCAGTCAGGTCGCGCAGGACCGCAATGCTCTGGCGCTGCTGGCCGGCGCGCCGGTGCCGGCAGCGCTGGAGCCGGCAGCACCGCTGCCAGCGGGTGTGGCGCAGGTGGCCGAGCTGCCAGCGGGTGTGCCGTCGGAAGTGCTGGTGCGCCGCCCCGACATCCTCGCCGCCGAGCGGCAGCTGCAGGCGGCCAATGCGAACATCGGCGCCGCCCGGGCAGCCTTCTTTCCGCGCATCACGCTCACCGGGAGCATCGGCACCGCGAGCACGCAACTGGACGGTTTGTTCGCCGGCGGCTCGCGTACCTGGAGCTTCCTGCCGCAGATCACGCTGCCGCTGTTCACCGGCGGCGCCACCCGCGCCAATCTGCAGGCCAGCCGGATCGAACGCGAGATCGCGGTGGCGCGCTATGAGAAATCGATCCAGGCCGCGTTCCGTGAAGTGGCCGATGCGCTGGCGCAGCGCGCCACGCTGGCCGAGCAGTTTGCCGCCCAGCAGGCGCTGGTGGAGGCGCTGACGGATGCGCAGCGCCTGGCGCAGGCGCGCTTCGACCGGGGTGTCGACAGCTACCTGCAGGTGCTCGACGCGCAGCGCGCCTTGTATGCCGCGCAACAAGGGCTGGTGACACTGCGGCTGGCGCGCGACGCCAATCTCGTGACGGTCTACAAGGCCCTGGGCGGCGGGAGCACGCGCGATGGCGATGGCAAAGGCTAAGGGCGCACGCAGCGCCGCGGCGCCGCCCCGCTCTCCCCGCGTCAAGACGGGCGCCGTCGCGCGCACACGCCGACCGCCCGTTGCACCCTCGCGCCCAAGCGCCGCAGACGAGAGCGCGGCGCGTGCGGGCCTGGCCGACTTGCGACGCCGGCAAATCCTCGACGCCGCCGAAGAGTGCTTCCGCCAGCGCGGCTTTCACAACGCCAGCATGGCCGAGATCGCCAAGACCTTCGGCATGAGTGCCGGCCACATCTACAACTACTTCGACAGCAAGGAAGCGATCATCGCCGGCATCGTCGAACGCGATCTGGCGCTGTTCATGCAGCGCTCCGACGAGATCCGCGGCGCCGCTGACATCCCGGCCGCCCTGTTGGCGCGCGTCGATGAAGGCGTGGCCGACAAGCTCAACCCCGGCCGCGCGGCATTGCAGTTCGAGGTGCTGGCCGAGGCTGGCCGCAACCCCCAGGTGCTGGCGATGGTTCGCGCCGCCGACGTCAAGGTGCGCGATGTCCTGCGCGAGCTGTTCCGCCACGGCCGCGAAGACCGCCAGGCCAACCGCGACCTCGACGGCAAGATCGCCGTGCTGATGGCCCTGTTCGACGGTCTGATGAGCCGCGGATTACGGCAACCGGAGATCGACCGAGCGCAGATGACCCGCGCGCTGCGCGCGGTGATCAGCGACATGGTGCGCTAGCAGCGGCAGGTACCGCGACCTGTTTGCCAGCTCCTGCAGCGGCATCCGCGGGCGGTGATGTCCGAGCGGTCAGGCCGCACTCGCGCTGCCAACGAGAGACCAGTTCTTGCCTTCGCCGACCTCGACCTCTCCAAGTGCGTAGATATCGACGCCCTCGATGCAGGCCATGTTGACGCCCGCGGTCTGAGTCTCGCCCCGCATGAAGTGGTGCGTGTAGATGCCACAGACCTTGCAGAAGAAGTGCTCAGCTTCCATGGTGTTCCACTGGTACAGGGTGACCAGATCCTCACCCGCCGTGACCTTGAGGGATTCTCGCGGCGCCGCACCCATGACCGCGCCCTTGCGCGAGCAAAGTGAACAGTTGCATCGAAAGTAAGGGCCAAGGGGTTGTTCCGTCGCGATCTCGAAGCGGACACCGCCGCAATGACACGAGCCCAGGTATCTGGCCATGTGTTCACCCTCGCAGTAGGTTGTATCGGTGTTTGGTTGTTCGGACAGCTGGTGGTAAGTGTCGGTAATGATCTGTGCCGTGCAGCGTTCGAGCCAAGCGGGAGACAACGGCAGAAGCCGCGCCCGCGCCGGCGAATGTGTGTCGCGTACCGCCCGCCGGGCCGTGGCATTCGGTTGAGGCTCCGATTGACCACGGGGTTACGCGGCACTCGTCGCCCGGCGAGCTGGTAATTGATAGTGCAACTCGGCGAAGCCAGGCCCCACCTGCCGAACCGACAGCAGCTTCCAGGGCGGACTCGTGGCTCGTCGGGGAAACAACTGCTTGCCCTTGCCAAGGGTGACCGAAGCCACCTGGATGATTGCTTCATCGAGGAGCCCGGCATCATGAAACTGCCCGGCAAGGTCTCCCCCACCAACAACCCAGATGTTCTTTCCGGCCGAGGCTTCGATCATCTCGGCGTGGACGTTCGCGACGCCGCCTTTGACAAACCGAATGTCGGCATGTTCGACGGCCGGTAGCCTCCTGTGCGTGAAGACCCAGGTCGGTTGCTTGTAGGGCCATGGCGCACCAGCTTCCTTTTCGACCTTGACGGCGTGTCGCAGCATCCACTCGTAGGTTGCGGAACCCATGGCCAAGGCTCCCACCTGTGCGATGAAGTCCGGATAGCTCGTGTCGTTGATGTCGCCGAGCGGGAACAGCCACTCGAGCGAGTCGTCTTCAGTGGCAATGAAGCCGTCGAGGCTGGTCGCGGTGTAGTACAGGGTCTTCATGGCGATGGACCTGTGGACCAGTGCATTCTGTACCTCGGATTGTGAGACGTTGTGGTGCTACCTGACGTCTGAGCTGAGCCGCGCTCAAAGAGCGTCGGCTCTCGAACGACGAGTTCACATCACTGAGGTTTCGGAATCCGGCTGAGGTGTTCATGGATGATCCGAAACTTTCCGCCCTCGCGTATGAGCACCCGAGTTCCGCGGCCTTGAATCTTGAACTCTCGGTCGCCCTGCGATCCTTCCCAGTTATACGTGTAGGTCGCGGTAGCTGAAGCTTGATCCGCGGTCAGTACGACGATCTCAGACATGTAGAAGC
>LNFM01012350.1_pt1 | contig 11245 bp, 9 predicted proteins | sample 596031 | NCBI WGS metagenome assembly LNFM01 (sample SAMN04254537, study PRJNA301005) | activated carbon metagenome | isolation source: dual media filters at the Ann Arbor, Michigan drinking water treatment plant | place: USA: Ann Arbor | reverse complement strand
CCCTGTGCGCCCTTCGCGGCTCGCCAATGCGCCGCGCGCCTACAATCAGCCTCGCTCCTCTCCCGCACGGAACCTGCCATGCCTCGCGCTCTCCTTCTCGCGCTCGCGCTGCTCGCGCCGAACGCGGCCCGCGCCGCGGACCCGCCGAACGTGCTGTTCCTCTTCGCCGACGACATGCGCGCCGACACCATCGCCGCGCTCGGCAACAAACACATCCGCACGCCGAACCTCGACCGGCTCGCGGCGCGCGGGGTCGCGTTCGACCGCGCGTACATGCAAGGCGGGTTCAACGGGGCGACGTGCGTGCCGTCGCGCGCGATGCTGCTTTCCGGGCAGAGCGTGTTTCGCATCGACGAAAAACTGATGCGCGACGAAACGTGGCCCGAAGCGTTCGCCAAAGCCGGGTACACCACTTTCGTGAGCGGGAAGTGGCACAACGGCGCGCCGTCCGTGCTGAAGTGCTTCCAACAGGCCCGCGGCATGTTCCTCGGCGGCATGGTCGACCCGCTGAAGGGTAACCTGCGCGACGCGGCCGACGGCAAACTGGGCGCGCCGCAACTGGCCGCGAAGCACATGTGCGCCGTGTACGCGGACGAAGCCATCACGTTTCTGAACGCGAAGCGCGACAAGCCGTTCTTCTGTTATGTGCCGTTCAACGCGCCGCACGATCCGCACATCGTGCCACCGGACTTTGAAGTGAAGTACGACGCGGAGAAGGTGCCGCTGCCCGCGAACGCGCTCCCGCAGCACCCGTTCGACAACGGCGACATGGCGCTGCGCGACGAGCAACTGCTGCCGTGGCCCCGCGACCCGAAGCGCGTGAAGGCGATGCTCGCGGACTACTACCGCTACGTGTCGTACCTCGACGCGCAACTCGGGCGCATCTTGGACGCGCTCGCCAAATCGCCGCACGCGAAGAACACGCTGGTGGTGTTCGCGGCCGATTCGGGCGTGGCTCGCGGTTCGCACGGGCTGATCGGCAAGCAGAACATGTACGAGCACTCGGTGCGCGTGCCGCTGATCGTCGCCGGGCCGGGCGTCGCCGAAGGCAAGCGCTCCGCGGCCATGTGCTACCTGTTCGACGTGCTGCCGACGCTCGGCCAGTTGTGCAGCGTGCCCGCGCCGAAGGCGAGCGAGGGCGCGGAGTTCGCCGCGGTGCTGAAAGACCCGTCGCGCGGGGCGCGCGCGGAACTGGTGTTCGCGTACCGGCACGTTCAGCGCGCGGTGCGCGACGACCGGTGGAAGCTGATCCGCTACCCGCAGATCGACCGCAGCCAGCTCTTCGACCTGAAGGCCGACCCGGACGAAACGACCGACCTGAGCGCGAAGCCCGAACACGCGGGTAAGCTGAAGGAGCTGCTCGCGCTGTTGGCGGCGCAGCAGAAGCAGTACGGCGACGCGCTCCCCCTGACCGCGGCGAAGGTGCTGCCCGCGGAGTGGACCCCGCCGAAGCCGAAGAAGAAGGAATGACCGCATGCTCGCGCTCGCTTTGCTGGCACTCGCGCAGCCGCCGGCGGTGCGCGCCGACGCGACCGCGGACCGCACCGCGTGCGCGCTCTCCGAAAGCGTGCGCGTGACGCTTTCGCTCGAAGGCCCGGCCCCGCTGCGCGTCGAGGTGCCGAAGATGCTGCTCACCGCGGACGCCGACTCCGCGTGGCGCGTGCGACCTGACGGCGAGGCGCGCGTGACGGCTCTTCCCAACAACCGCGAGCGCTGGGAACAGCGGCTCCGGCTCGATCCGTATGTCGAAGGCGCGCCGCTCGTCGCCAGTTTCGCCCCGGTGAAGGCGAACGGGCAAGCCGTCGAGTTTCCCGCGGTGCGCGTGACCGTTGAGAAGAAAGTGAGCGCGAACACCGCGGTGCTGCCGGTGACGCCGCCGGAAGACCCGCCCGCGCCGCCGCCGGTGCCGCGCGCGAACCCGCGGCCGTATGTCGCCGCAGGGGTCGCGCTCGTGTGCTTCGCTCTCGCGTTTGTGGTCTGGAGGCGCGCGCGGCGGGTGCCGGCGGTGCCGCCGCTGGAGTGGGCGCGCGCGGAACTGGCGCGCGTGCGCCCCGAAGACGGCCCGCCGGCGGTCGCGCGCGTGGCCGAAGTGCTGAGGGCGTTCGTGGAGCGGCACTTCGGCGCGCCCGCGACGAAGCTCACGACTAACGAGTTGCTAGCGGCGGCGGCGCAGCAGGGGTGGCCGGTCGAGCAGGCCGACGCGCTGCGCGGACTGCTCGACGAGTGCGACCGGGCGAAGTTCGCCGGCGACCTGCCCGACGACGACGGGCGTCGGGGGCTTGTGCGCCGCGCCGGAGACTGGCTGAACGACGTCGGCCGGGCCGCCGGGCCACGGTAGCGGCGGCTTCGGCACCACCTTCCCGCGCACCGACCACCCCGCGACCGGCGTCCACTGCGCCGGTTCTGCCCATCCGCCCGCGAGCGGCGGGTGCCGGTCGATGTAGGGGTTCCGCGAGCGGTCGTAGAACAGGTCTTGCGGGAACGTCGCCCCGGGGCGCGCGGTGCGCCGGTCGATCACGCCCGCGTAGCTCAGCGATTCCAGAATGATCTCGGCGCAGGTGTACCGCCGGCCGAGGCCCGCGGGCCGGCCGAACAGCGCCGTGCGCACCGGGCCGCGCGGCGTGAACTGCGTCGCCATCAGCACGAACTTCGAGGTCGCGTACCGCTTGTCGGCGGCGTCCACCGCGAACGCGGTCAGGCGCGCGTCTTGCTCCGGCGTGAGCGGGACGTGGCGCTCGCGCACCCACAGCGTGCCGGGGTACGAGTGCAGCTTGTATTCGAGCGGAGTGAACCGCGTCCAGAGCGTGCCGTCGTACCCGGCTTCGAGCAGACCGAGGTTGCCGTCGGGCATCCGCGCGACGACGCCGCCGTGCCCGGGCCGACCGGTGAGCGCGAACCGGTACAGGAGCGTCCAGAAGCCGTTCGTGTCGCTCATCACGAACACGTCGCCGGGCTTGGGCGCGTACGGCGTTGCCGGGTCGCGCACCATCGGGCGCACGTCGCGGGCCGGCGCGTACAGGAATCCGTGCGGGTGCTCCTGCGGCACGTACACGGCCGGGTACTTCGACGGCCCCAGCGGATCGGCCGCGGGTGCCGGGGCGAGGGCGATCATCAGAGCGGTGAGCATTGCGTGCGCGTCGTGTGAAATGAACCGGTCCGAACCCGCGGCGCGGTCTCCCCCTCAGTATGGTGCGAACCGGGCGGTGCGCCAACCGAGCCGTGCAACTTGAGCCGATTCGCCAAACTTCGCACTCCGCGCCGCGGGCGCACGCGCTACATTCGCTACAACGCTTACCGCATGCTCCTCACAATCACCACAAGTCGCGCGCCCGCCACGGACCTCGGCTGGCTTCTTCATAAGCACCCGGCGAAGGTGCAATCCTTCGAGCTGTCCTTCGGCCGCGCGCACGTGTTCTACCCGGAAGCCACCGACGACCGCTGCACCGCGGCGCTGCTGCTCGACGCGGACCCGGTCGGCCTCGCGCGCGCGAACCGCGGCACCGGGAACGAACTGCTCGCGCAGTACGTCAACGACCGGCCGTATGTGGCGTCGTCGTTCCTGAGCGTGGCAATCGCGCAGGTGTACGGTTCGGCGCTGGCGGGCAGTTGTAAGACGCGCCCGGAGTTGGCGGAAGAGCCGCTACCGCTCGTCGCGCGAATCACGGCGCTCCCGTGCCGGCGTGGGGGCGAACCGTTCCTCCGCAAGCTCTTCGAGCCGCTCGGCTACGACGTGCGCGCGACGCGCCACCCGCTCGACGAACACTTCCCCGAATGGGGCGAATCGCCGTACTTCACGGTAGAACTGCGCGCGACCGTGCGGCTCGCGGATTTGCTCTCGCACCTGTACGTTCTCGTGCCGGTGCTCGACGACGAGAAGCACTATTGGGTGAGCGCGGACGAGGTGGCGAAGCTGCTGAAGCACGGCGAGGGCTGGCTGAATTCGCACCCGGAGAAAGAGCAGATCGCGGCGCGCTACCTGCGCCGGCAGCAGAAGCTCGTGCGGTCCGCGCTCGCGGGACTGGCGAGCGACGACGCCACCGACCCGGACGAAGCCGCGGCCGAACACGACCTCGCCGAAGAGCGCCTCGAGTCGAAAGTGAGTCTCCACGAAAGGCGTTTGGCCGCGGTGCTCGCGGAGCTTCAAGCGAGTGGCGCGAAGCGCGTGCTGGATTTGGGCTGCGGCGAAGGGAAGTTGCTGCGCTTGCTCGCGGCCGACGCGCGGTTCGCGGAAGTGGTGGGCCTCGACGCTTCCGTGCGTTCTCTCGAAATCGCGCGCCAGCGCCTCGACCGCGCGCGCCTACCGGATAGTGCCCGCGAGCGCGTGAAGCTGCTGCACGGTGCCCTCGCCTACCGCGACGCGCGCCTAAACGACTTCGACGCGGCGGCCGTGGTGGAAGTGATCGAACACTTGGACCCGCCGCGCTTGGAGGCGTTCGCGGCGGCGCTGTTCGGGAGCGCCCGCCCGCGGGCGGTGGTGCTAACGACGCCGAACCGCGAGTACAACGTGAAGTTCGAGGGGCTACCGGCGGGCAAGTTCCGGCACGCGGACCACCGGTTCGAGTGGTCGCGTGCGGAGTTCGCCGCGTGGTGCGAGGGCGTGTGCGCGCGACACGGCTACACGGCCCGCCTGCAACCGCTCGGCGACACCGACCCGCAGTTGGGTGGCCCGAGCCAACTGGCGGTGTTCGTGCGCACCGCGGGTTAATCACTCAGCGCACCGATCACGCCACCGACCTCCGCGACGCGCAGTTCTTCGAGATTCGGGAAGCCGACGTAGAACCCCACGGCCCCGTTGTCGAGAGCGACCGGGTACACGTCCGCTTCGCGCGTTCCCGTGCGGAACCTGACGAAGGTGGTGCAGTCGTCGAGTACGACGAGTTCGCACGTCGCGCCGGGCAGCCTTGCGAGCACTTCGGTCGCGCACGCGCGCAATCGCGCGAGGTCCGCGCCCGCGGCGCCATCGTACCAAGCGGGATCGAGGTGCCCACCGGCGAACCGCGGATGCGCGCCGAGGTCGTGCCACGTTTGTGGATCGGTTACATTCATTTGGGGGCCCATTAGATTCCTCCGGGTCCGACCCTGTGGGTTGCGGTGCGGTATGGCTGTCGTCGTGCGGATCGCCGACCTTGTGCCAGACTTCGACGCGCTGCCAACCGGAACGCAAGGCGAACTGCTGGTCGATTTCTCCGATTCTTCCGTTGCCCCCGCGGTTCACGCGCGCACGTTTTGGGCTCTCGTGCTTCTCCTCGCGATGCGCGACGGGGCGCGTTCGCTCCACTACCACCCGTGGCGCGAGTTCGGGCCGCTTTACTACATCATCGGGACGGCGTTCTACGAAATACTCCCGCCGCCCGTGGCGTTCGGCCCGGTGTTGCTCGCAACCGGCCGCGACATTTTCGCCCCGCGACCGAGTTGGCGCGAGCGCCTCTTTGGTCGCGCGGTAACAATTTGCACCGACGTGGCGCTGGAAGTTGGGGGCGCGTGGTGCTGGTGGGACGCGGTGCTGTGGTCGTCCGGCGGGCGTTCCGGCGTCGAACTGTTTCGCATCTCTCCTCCGCCCTCACAGGAATAGCCGCCCGGTTCGTCACGCCATTGGCGCTTCCCCCTTGCCCATGTGCGGGCGCGTTCGCATTCTGTTAGGCAAGGTTGCCCTCACGGCCGGGTCTCTCCCCGCCACCGCTCCGGGGCCGGTGCGTACCGCCCCGCGGAGGTCGCGATTGCTCCCCGCCCTCTACGCCGTCACGCTGTTCGTCGGAGCGGCCCTGCTGTTCCTCGTTCAGCCGCTGGTCGGTAAACTGCTGCTCCCGCTCGTCGGCGGCACGCCCGGTGTGTGGAACGCCTGCATGGTGTTCTTCCAAACCGTGCTGCTCGCGGGGTATCTGTACGCGCACCGCAGCACCGGGAAACTCGGCGTGCGGCGGCAGGCCGCGTTCCACCTGCTCGCGCTCGCGACAGTCGTCGTGTCGTTCAAGGTCGCTATCGCGGTGTCCGAAACCGGGTCGCCGGTCGCGGTCGTGTCGTCGGTGTTGCCGGACGATCAAGATTCGTCGCTCCTCGTGTTCGCGCAACTCGGGGCGGCGGTCGGCCTCGCGGTCGGCGTGCCGTTCTTCGTGCTGTCCACCACGTCGCCGCTGTTGCAGCGCTGGTTCGCCGCGAGCGGGCACCCCGCGGCGCGCGACCCGTACTTCCTCTACGCCGCGAGCAACGCCGGCAGCCTGTTGGGGTTGCTCGCGTACCCGCTGCTCATCGAACCGGAACTCACGCTCGCACAGCAGAAATGGGTGTTCGCGGGCGGCGTGCTCTGCTACGTCGCGCTCGTGGTGACGTGCGCGCTCACCGTCATTCGCGGAACCCCGGAACCTCAGAAGGAACTCGCGGCCGATGCCGCACCGCACCCCGCGCTCGAGCACATTCCCCGCGCGCGCATCGCCCGGTGGGTCGCGCTCGCGGCGCTGCCGTCGAGCCTGCTGCTCGGTGTGACCACGCACGTGTCTACGGACCTCGCCCCGGTACCGCTCTTGTGGGTGGTGCCGCTGGCGCTGTACCTCATCAGCTTCATTCTGGTGTTCGCGCGGTGGCCGGACGGCCTGCACCGCGTCGTCGGGCGCGTCACGCCCATGCTGATCCTGTTCGTGGCGATCACGCTGCTCACTTACGCGGCCGAACCGCTCGCGGTGGTGGGCTGCCTGCACATGCTCGCGTTCTTCGGCGTGTGCCTCGTGTGCCACGGCGAACTGGCGAAGGACCGGCCGCCGCCCGAACACCTCACCGGGTTCTACTTCTGGATGTCGCTCGGCGGCGTGCTCGGCGGGCTGTTCAACGCGCTCGTCGCGCCCATCGTGTTCGCGCGGTTGGGAATGGTGGAGTACCCGCTGGCGCTGGTGCTGGCCGGCGCGGTGCGCCCCCGCGCCGACGACACCGGCCCCGGGCTGCGCGCCGCGGACGTGATCCTCGTGCTGGTGCTGCTGGGGCTCTCCGTCGGGCTGGTGCTCGCGGTGCCGCTGCTGGTGACGGTGCCCACCGAGCCGGACGCGCCGGACGCGCTCGCGGCGCGGCTGCTGCGCGGCGGGCTGATGTTCGGCGTGCCCGCGGTGGCCGCGTTCGCGCTGGTGCGCAAGCCGGCCCGCTACGCGCTGTCGCTGGCGGCGCTGTTCGTCGCCGGCAGTCTGGACAACAAGCACTTCGGCGAAACGCTGCACATGGAGCGCAACTTCTTCGGCGTGATTCGCGTGACGAAATCGCCGGACGGGAAGTTTATCCGGCTCATTCACGGCACCACGATGCACGGGCAAGAGCGCGCCGACGAGAAGACCGACCGCCCGCGCCCGATGACGTACTATCACCAGCGCGGCCCGGTCGGGCACCTGTTCGCGTGCCTGCCGCCGGAGCGCACGCACCGCGTGGGCGTGGTGGGCCTCGGCACGGGCGCGGTGGCGCACTACGCGCGCAAGGGCGAGACGTGGACCTTCTACGAGATCGACCCCGCGGTGGTGCGCGTCGCGCGCGACAAACGGTACTTCCGGTTCCTCTCGGACTGTCGCGGCGAGTGCGACGTGGTGCTCGGCGACGCCCGCCGGCAGCTCTCCAAAGTGCCCGACGCGACGTTCGACGTGATCGTCCTCGACGGCTTCTGTTCGGACGCGATCCCGGTTCACCTGCTGACGCGCGAGGCCATCGCGCTCTATGTGTCGAAGTTGCGCCCCAACGGCCTCGTGGCGCTGCACATCTCGAACAACCATCTCGATCTGAAGCCGTTGATCCGGCGCTTGGCGGACGACCACAGCCCGGCACTGGCGGTGCGGTACTGCCACGATACGCCGAGCGACACCGAGCGCGCCGACGGCAAAACCGAATCGCAGTGGATGGTGCTGGCGCGGAGCGAAGCCGACCTCGCGGGGCTGGCGGTGGGCGCGCCGCTGCCCGCGACCACGAAGCGGCAAATCTGGGAGCGCGTGGACTGGCGCGACGGTCCGCTGTGGCGCGACGATTTCGCCAACCTGCTCCGCGTGTGGAAAAAGAACGACGAGTAGTGCGTACTTCTCCGTGGCGCACGAGCCGCGAGCGCACGCACCCGCGTGCCGCGAGATTGCACCCAAGTGAAGCGGCACGCACTCAACAGAGGCCCGCGAATGCTCGCCCTGCTCGCGCTCAACGGCCCCGAAATCTCCGACGAGTACACCAAGCGCGTCGTCGTCACGATTCTGGTGGCCGCGAGCACGTCCGGTGTCACGTTCGTGGCGACGTGGTGGTGGGCGCGGCACCGCGCCCGCAAGCAGTGGCTCGCCAAAGAGTTCCTCGACCGCGTCACGGTCAGCCTGAACATCTTCGCCGGCGGCGCGCTGAAGATCCGCACCGTGATGGAGCGGTCGCTGGAGGAAATGTTCCTGAACCCGCTCGCGGTGGCGAAGGTGTGGTCCGCGGCGCGCCGCACCACCGCCGACAACCCGATCATGCCCATCGCCAAAGAGGACCGCTGGTTCCTGCTGAACTTCGTGCTCAACGCGGTCGCCGAACACTTCGTGGAGGGGCACGTTCGGCGCGACGCGGGCCTGCCGGTCACGACCGTGAAGTACGCGCTGTTCCTCACGTGCGAACTGGTGGGCGAAGAGCGCATTCGCAAGGTGCGCGCGATGCTGATCCGCGAAGAACTGCTGCGCGAGTTCCCCTACGCGACCGAGATGCCGGCGCTCGAAAACCCGTGGCACGACGACCGCATCAAGACGCTGCGCGCCGCCGCGGCGCTCTACGCGACCGAACCCGACAACTTCCTCACACTCGAAGTGTGTGTGTGAGGGGCGACCGGCTTTTCACCCCGAAGGGGCGAGACAACATTGCCCGGTGCAACGTACCGGGAACAACGACGCCACATATGTACCCCGAAGCTTATCGCTTTCAGCCTGCCAATCCGATGTGACCCGAACCCGGTGCGTTGCACCGGGCTACGTTGCCCCGCCCCTTCGGGGCTGAGGCACCCTCGCTCACGCGCCGGGCTACTTCGTCGGGCGCGTCGCGATGGCGGCGCGGATCAGCTTCAGCACGCGCTCGCGCTCCTCGCCCACGAGGGTCAGGCGCGGCGGGCGGCACAGTTCGGTGCCGTACCCGCATTCGGCGCTCGCCAGCTTGATGTACTGCACCAGCTTCGGGTGCGTGTCGAGGTGCAGCAGCGGCGTGTACCAGCGGTACACGTCGATCGCCTCTTTCCACTTCCCGGCGAGCAGCAAATCCCACAGCAGCCGGTTCTCGGCGGGGAACGCGTTCACGAGGCCGCTCACCCAGCCCACCGCGCCCAGCGCGAAGCACTCCACCACCAAGTCGTCCACGCCCGCGAAGATCACGTAGCGGTCTTTGGTGAGGTTGATGATGTCCGTGATGCGCCGCGGGTTGTCGCTGCTCTCCTTGATGCACGCGAACTTCGGCTCGTCGGCGATTTCGGCGAACATCTCCGGCGAAATGTCGGCCTTGTACGCGGGCGGGTTGTTGTACACCATGATCGGCAGCGCGGTCGCCTTCGCCACGGTGCGGAAGTGCGCGAGCGTCTCGCGGTCGTCGCCCTTGTACACCATCGGCGGCAGCACCATGAGGCCGTCCGCGCCGAGCTTCGCGGCGCTCTCGGCCCAGCGGCACGCCTGCGCGGTGGTGTACTCCGCGACGCCCACCAGCACCGGCACGCGCTTGTTCACGTGCGCGAGCGTCGCCTTCAGCAGGTCTTGTTTCTCGGCGAGTTCGAGCGTGGTGTTCTCGCCGACGCTACCCATCATCACGAGGCCGTGAACGCCGGCCGCGAGCATCGCGTCGATGTGCGCGAGCGTGCCGGGCACGTTCAGCGAGTAGTCGGCGTGGAACTGCGTACAAACCGCGGGGAACACCCCGCGCCACGAAACGGACATGTGCGAACCTCGCGTGCGGTGGAACAAAGTGAAAGTGTATGGCCTTCATGGTAGTAGGCACGCTCCGCGTGCCGTTCTGTGGGGCGCGGAAAGTGACGCGCACGGTCGCATAATTTCAGCGGCCCGAACACACGGCACGCGGAGCGTGCCTACTACCATGAAGTGCGCGCCGCGGAGTCCGGTTGTGCCGGTCGCGCCGCTCGAATCGCGTGCCCGGTGCGCCGGTTCGCGCTTGGCTTCGTCTGGCCGCTTTTTAAGATGGGCAATCTGGAGCGATTGTCACACTTCGGGCCGCGCACATGAACTTCCGTTCCGCTCTCGCACTGCTCGCGCTCGCTTCCTTCGCACACTCGGCACCGGCCGAGGAGCCGAAGCCGTTCGCGGCGGCGCAGTACCGGCTCGTGGGGCCGTTCGCCGGCGGGCGCGTGAGTCGCGCGTGCGGCGTCGCGGGCGATCCGCTCACGTATTACGCGGCCACCGCCAGCGGGGGCGTCTGGAAGAGCGCCGACGGCGGCATCTCGTGGAAGCCGATCTTCGACGACCAACCCACCAGCAGCATCGGGAGCATCGCGGTCGCGCCGAGCGACGCGAACGTGGTGTATGTGGGCACGGGCGAGGCGAACATTCGCGGGAACGTATCGCCGGGCGCGGGGTTGTTCCGCAGCACCGACGCCGGCAAGACGTGGACCCACGTGTGGAAGCAGGTGGGGCAGATCGGCGCGCTCGCGGTTCACCCGAAGAACGCGGACGTGTGCTTCGCCGCGGTCCTCGGCCACGCCTTCGGCCCGAACAGCGAGCGCGGCGTGTACCGCACCACCAACGGCGGGCAGACGTGGGAGCGCGTGTGCTTCAAGAACGACGAGACCGGCGCGAGCGACGTGTGCTTCGACCCGAACAACCCGCGCGTGCTGTTCGCGGGCTTCTGGCAGACGCGCCGCCGCCCGTGGGAGCACACCAGCGGCGGCCCCGGCAGCGACCTGTTCGTGTCGCGCGACGGTGGCGACACGTGGGAATCGCTGGCCGAAGCACCAAAGGACAAGAACAAAAAGCCAAAGGGCGATAACGGGCTGCCGCCGAAGCCGTGGGGCAAGGTCGGCGTCGCGGTCGCGCCGAGCGACTCTAAACGAGTCTACGCAATTATTGAAGCGGACAAGGGCGGGCTGTTTCGGTCGGACGACGGCGGCGAAACGTGGGCGAACGTGAACGACACGCGCCCCGTTCGCCAGCGCGCGTGGTACTACAGCACGCTCACCGTTCACCCGACGAACGCGGACACGGTGTTCGCGCCGCAGGTGCCGCTACTCAAGAGCATCGACGGCGGGAAGACGTTCGACGAGATCGACGGACCGCACCACGGC
>LNFM01012348.1_pt1 | contig 11248 bp, 7 predicted proteins | sample 596031 | NCBI WGS metagenome assembly LNFM01 (sample SAMN04254537, study PRJNA301005) | activated carbon metagenome | isolation source: dual media filters at the Ann Arbor, Michigan drinking water treatment plant | place: USA: Ann Arbor | reverse complement strand
CGGGTAGAGAGGCATATAAACCCTTGAAATTGCAAGAGTTTATTTGCAAGCGGCCGAAACGCCGTCCCGTACGACTACCACCTACAGAATTGGAAGTCAAAGCCCGATTTCGCGGAGAATCCCGGCGCTTGGCGCGATCTGTCCCACCTTTGGTTGCAGTCCTGGCGCAACTCCGCGCATGCTCGCCGGCCCTCGCGGTTGCCCTGCTCCTCGGATGCCGGCCACAGGAGCCGCGGAACGATGATCCGCGCTGTGCCGCGGACGCGGACTGCCCAAAGGGACAGCACTGCGCGGCCGGGTCCTGCGTGGCCCCGCCACCGGGTGAGGTCGTGAGCGAAGCCATCGTCGGCCCCCAGGAGCTGCCGACGCTCGTCTGGGACGTCTCGACCGGTGCGGCGATCACCGGGCGACCGCTCGTCGTCGACGGCAGCGAGCCGACGGTGTTCGTCGCCAACCACGCCGGCCGGGTTCTCGCCCTCGACACGACCCCGACCGCGACCGACCGCGTGCGCTACGAGGTCCTGCTCGACGGGATCGTCTGGGGCCACCCGACGCGCGACGGCGCGGGCCGGCTCTGGGTCGGGGCGGACGACGACACACTGTACGGGATCGACCCGGGCGGCGCGATCGCGGTGCGGCTTCGGCTGGGGGATTGTCAACCCCCCCGCGCGGTCGGGCCCGAGGGCACCCGCTGCGACGTCGATGGGGGACCGACCGTCCTGGCCGACGGGGATCTGCTCGTCGGCGCCGACGGCGTCTACCGCATCGGCCGCGACGGGGCGATCCGCTGGCACGGGCCCGGGGGCCCCGACGCGCGCGCGCGGCACGTCTACAGCACCCCGACACTGCTCGGCGAGCTCGTGGTGTTCGGCGGCTACGACGGGAACGTCACCGCCCTGTCGCCGAGCGGAGAGCCGCGATGGAGCTTCTCGATCGGTGCCGACGTCGATGGGTCACCGGTCGCGAGCGCGAGCGGTGACCTCTACATCGGCGCCGACGACGGGCGGCTGTACGCGCTGACGTCCACCGGCACGATGAAGTGGTCCTTCGCGACCAAGGGCGAGATCCGCAGCGCCGTGTCGCTCGCCGCCGACGGCACCATCTACGTCGCGTCCGCCGACGGCACCGTGACCGCCCTCGATCCCGCGGGGCAGCGGCGGTGGAGCTTCGCGGCTGGCGGCCCGGTGGTGTCGGCGCCGACCCTCGATCGCAGCGGCACGCTGTACTTCGGCAGCCAGGACGACACGCTGTACGCGCTCGCGCCCGACGGCCGGCAGCGCTGGGCCCTGGCGTTCCCCGCGGACATCGACGCGCCCGTGGCCATCACCGCCGACGGATCGCTCGTGGTGGCGTGCGATGACGGCGTGGTGCGTGCACTGGCGGCGACGCCGTCGACGCGGTAGCGTTGGCGCGTTCCTTTGGCGCGCAAGAAAAATCAACGTCGGGCCGACGCAGGCCACAAATCCAACTCCAAACCTTCCCGCGCGGGGTCCGACCCGTCGGCCAAGCGTGGCCGCCCCGCCGCACCCGCGGCCAACCGCGGACGCAGCATCGCCCCGCCGATCCGTCCGCAGGCGCAGGGCACCGGCATCCGCCGCGAGGTCATCCGCGATGGTGTCGTGGTCGCGAGCGAGGGACCCGAGGTCCCGCCCGCCGCCGACACCGTCCGCTGTCGGCTCTCGCTGCATCCCCAGGGCTTCGGCTTCGCCGAGCGTGAGAATCGCGAGGGCACCATCTTCATCCCCGCCGCCCATCGCGGTGGGGCCATGGACGGCGACGAGGTCCTCGTCGCCCACTGGCAAGCCGATCGCGGCCGCGAGGGCGCCGTGCGCTCGGTGGTCACGCGTCGGCGCTCGCGGTTGTCGGGCGTGCTCCGCAAGCAACGCGGCCGGCTCGTGCTCGAGCCCGAGGACCCGCGGGTCGTCGATCCGGTCGACGTCGTCGGTCAGCTCCCGCCCGAGGCGTTCGGCATGGTCGTCCTCGCCGACATCGTCGAGTACCCGATCCCCGGTCGACCGGTCGTGCTGGTCACGATCGATCGCGTGATCGGACCGCCCGGTCGCATCGCCACCGAGACGCTCAAGATCCTCATCGAGCACGGGGTCGATCCCGAGTTCCCGCCCGGCGTGCTCGCGGCGGCGACCTCGGTGCCGACCGAGGTCGTGCCCGCCGATCTCGAGGGGCGCGCCGATCTCCGCCACCTGCCGTTCATGACCATCGACCCGCCCGACGCGCGCGACTTCGACGACGCGGTGTGCATGGAGGCCGGCGCCGACGGTGCGGTGCGGCTGCACGTCGCGGTCGCGGACGTCTCGCACTACGTGCGCGAGGGCGATCCGTTCGACGTCGAGGCGGCGCTGCGCTGCTTCTCGTGCTACCTGCCGGACCGCGCGGTGCCGATGCTGCCGCTGCAGCTGTCGAGCAACATCTGCTCGCTGGTGCCCGACGCCGATCGCCTCGCGATGGTCGTCAGCATGGACGTCGATGCCCGTGGGGCGGTCACCGACGCCGAGGTCGCCGCGTCCGTCATCCGCAGCCGCGCGCGGCTGTCCTACGAGCAGGCGGCCGAGATGCTCGAGCACGGCCGCGGGCCCGCCGAGCAGCGCGCCCGCGTGGTCGAGCTGCGGGCGCTGGCCGATCGCATGCGCCGGGTCCGGCTGCGCCGCGGCGCGATCGAGCTCTCGCTGCCCGAGGTGAAGGTCCGGCTCGACGAGGACGACCCCGAGCGCGTCCGCGCCGTCGAGCACACCCGGGCCAAGCCCGAGATCGCCCGGGCGTACAACCTCATCGAGGAGCTCATGCTCGCGGCCAACGAGGCCGTCGCGCGCATCGCCGGCAAGGCCCGCCTGCCGGTGCTGTACCGCGTGCACGCGGCCCCCGACGAGGAGCGCATCGAGCGGTTCTGCTCGGTCGCGGGCCTGCTCGGCATCGACGTCGACCCCGAGGTGCTGCGCACGCCGAAGACGATGCAGGCGTTCCTGCGCAAGATCGAGAAGCATCCGCGGCGCGTGCCGGTCAACGGGCTGCTGCTGCGGGCCTTGGCGCAGGCCGAGTACGCGACGGCGAACGTCGGCCACTTCGCGCTGGCGAGCGGCGGCTACCTGCACTTCACCTCGCCGATCCGTCGCTACGCGGACCTCGTCGATCACCGGGTGCTGAAGGCGTACCTGCGGCGCTCCGGCGGCTTCGCCGGGCCCGAGCCCACGCCGCGGCTCCCCGAGCGCCACGTGGCCAACGCGATCGCGTCGCGGGCCAGCGAGCGCGAGCGCGAGGTGGCCCAGGCCGAACGCGACGCCAAGGCGATGCTGTGCGCCGCGTTCATGCGCGACCGCATCGGCGATCGGTTCGAGGGCACGGTGGCCGGCCTGTCGCAGGCGGGGGCCTACGTGACGCTCGATGATCCGCCGGTCGACGGCATCATCCGGCGCAACGCCCTCGAGCGCGAGACCCGTGAGACCTTCGTGCTCGACGACCTCATGGCCCGGATGACCGGCGAGCGCAGCGGGACCACCGTCGGGATCGGCGATCGCGTGATCGTCGAGCTCGTCGACGCCAGCATCGCGCGCCGGCAGATCGAGTTCGCGCTGATCCGGAGGCTCGCGGTGTGAGCCCAGCCGGCGCGGGCGTGTCGCCGTCGGGCGCCCATGCCCGTGACTCACGCCGGTTGGCGGTGATCGGGGGGCTCGCAGCGACGCTCGCCGTGGTGCTCGGCCTCGTCGGGCTGGCCGACGCGAGCCTGTGGCTCGACGAGACGTTCTCGGTGTTCGACGCGCGCCGCAGCGTCGCCGACATCCTGGCGATGCGCGGCGAGGCGTTTGGCGGCGCCCACCACCCGCCGGGCTACTTCCTGCTGCTGAAGGGGACGATGGCGATCTGCGGGGCGCACGAGGTGTGCGTGCGCGCGCCGTCGGTGCTCGGCAACGCGGGCATCGCCGCGGTGCTCGTGTGGATCGCCGGGCGATGGTTCGGGCTCGTGCCCGCCGTCGCCGCGGGCGTGATGTGGGCGAGCACGCCGTACGCGATCAAGTACGCCCAGCAGGCGCGGCACTACACGCTGCTGGCCCTGGTCGCCGCGGTCGCGCTGCTGCTGCTCGTGCGTGTGCTCGGGCTGGGGCGTGACGCTGCGGACAAGCCCTCCGATGGCGCGTTCTGGGCGCTGGGGCTCGTCGCGTCGGCGGGCCTGTGGCTGCACCTGTTTGCGCTGCCGATGCTCGGCGCGCTGGCGCTGCTCGGCATGGTCGCGGTGGCGACGTCGGCGGATCGCAGCCGGCTCCCGACGCCGCGGCAGTGGATGACCGCCGTCGGCGTCGCGGTCGTCGCCAGCGCGCCGCTGCTGCCGGGCCTGTGGCGGGTGTGGATCACCGGCGGCGGCGGTCAGCTCGCGTCGAAGGCCGGGCCTGTCGAGAACGCCCGCGAGCTCCTCGTCGATCTCGCGACCTTCGGCCTCGATACACCGTGGATCCCGGTGCTGTGCGCCTGCGCGTTGCTGGTGCCGACCTGGCGCGGGCGGGCCCAAGCGCTCGCGCTGGCCGTGCTGGCGGCGCTGCCGATGTCGGTGGTGTTCGTGCGCAACCCCGAGCACTTCGTCGCGCTGCGCTACTTCATGCCGTCGCTGGTGCCCGTGGCGCTGCTCGTGGGCATGGGCGTCGGCGCCATCGTGGATCGTTCGCGACAGCTCGCCTCACGGGTCTCGCCGCGGCGCGCCGCCGTGCTCGGTGCCTCGCTGGGCGCGCTGCTGCTGGCGGTGCCGGTCGCTCGCATCGGTGCACTGCACGTCGCCGGCCTGCGCAAGCAGTGGGCGACAGCGGGCTTCGAGCCGTGGCGGGACGTGAGCGCGGCGATCCGCGAGGCCGCAGGGCAGGGCGACGTCGCGGTGCTCGTCCCGTTCGAGCTCGTCGAGTACCCGCTGTTGGTCTACCCGCCGTCGATCCCGAGCGTCGCCCCCGACGAGCTCGACGCCACGCTGGCCGAGCGACCGCCGGGGGTGTTCGTGGTCACGTCGCACATCGATCGGCCCGAGCGCAGCACGGCGCGCCGCGAGGTGCTGCGGCGGGTCGCGGGCGCCGGCTACGTGCGCACCGAGCTGGACGGCGTGCCGGCCCAGCGCGCGATCGAGGTGCTGTTGTACCGCCCGCGGCGGTGACGGAGGCGCCTGACCGCGGCGATCAGAACTCGATCGCGAGCCCGCCGAAGAACGTCTTGTCGCCCAGGTCGATCGAGTTGCCGACGCCGAAGTTCCGCAGCCGCGACAGCTGGAACTCGCCGAAGATGTACGTGTGGTTGATGCCGGTCGAGACGTCGAGCTTCTTGGCCGAGCCGCGCTCGATGAAGTCGAGGCGGAGCATGAGGCCGGGGTTCATCTGCCAGCCGACGACGCCGCCGCGGCCCTTCTCGCCCTGCTCGTTGACGGCGACCTTCTTGGTGCCGTCCTTGATCCACCAGAACGAGTAGGCGACGCCCGCCTTGATGTACGGGACGAGCGGGACCTTGAAGTAGTCGGCGACGAGCTCGAAGCGGTAGGTCGCGAGCAGGGCCATCGGGACCATGCCGAACGTGACCGTGTCGGCGCGCGAACGGATGCTCTCGCCGGCGACGGGCTCGGCGAGGAGGGCGTCGGCCCGATCGCGGAAGAAGCCGATCTGCGTGCCGATGCCGATCGGTCCCGCGAGGTAGGCGAACTGCCACTCGAACGCGACGATCGGCATCACCCCGAGCTTGGGCTTCTTCACGGTCTCGCCGCGCGAGTTGGTGCGGCCGAAGATCGTCGCGTACGGGCCGAAGCCCGAGCCGGAGTAGCGGGAGTCCACCTCGGGCAGGTACGGGCCGATCTTGAACTCGACCGCGAAGCGCTGCTTCGTGCCGGTGCGAGCGGTGCCGCGGATACGGCTCTTGCGGCTGCGATCGATGGGGGTGACTCGGCTGTCGCGGGCGATCGCGGCCTCGCTCGGCACGGCCTTGGGGCCGACGGGCTCCGGCGTCGGGACCTTCGGCGCGGGCTCGCCGGCCGCGGGCGGTGGCGACTCGGGCGTGACGGTTTCGCCGGCCGCTGGCGGCGGGGACTCCGGCAGGACCGTGTCGCCAGCAGCGGGCGACTCGGCCGGCGCGGGCTCGGCCGTCGGTGCGCTCGGCACGGGCGACGCGGCGTCGGGCTCGGCGGCCGCACCCGCGAGGAAGAGCACGAGCGCCGCGGTCACGATCGCCTCCGTCGCCGGGCGACGGCGAACAGCGGAGCGAGCAACCACCATGCGTCGGTCGCCTGCGGATCGGCGGTGCAGTTGCAGAACCCGCCCGAGCCGCAGATGTCGCCGTCGATCTCGCACTGCTCCCAGAGGTCGATCGTCTCGCGCGGCGTCGCCTTGATGACGTCGGACGCGGCGATGGGGTTGCCAGCGACGTCGTAGGCGACGACGAGGAACTGGTACTCCTTGCCGTTCTCGAGGCCGTCGACGCGGGCCTCCTGCGAGGTGCCGCTGTAGTGGCCGCTGCAGATGTAGTCCCAGTCGAGGGACGCAATGCCGGTGGACGGCAGGCCGCCGTCGGTGGTCGAGCCGCCCGAGTCGCTGCTGCCGGAATCCGCCCGATGGGGCCCGTCGGATCCGATGTCGCCCGTCGAGCTCTCGCTTCCGCCGCTGTCCGTCCCGCTGTCCGTCCCCGAGTCGGGGGCCTCCTCCTCGAGCATGAACGGGCCGTCGGGGCAGAGGTTGCCCTCGGTGAAGTAGATCGTGCCGCGGTTGATGCCCGTCAGGCTCGGCTCGTCGATGCCCATGCCCGGCAGCGGCTCGCCGTCGGCGTCGGCGCACAGGATGCGGAACCCCGACACGTCACCGGTCGAGATCTGGTCCCACTCGATGATCACTGCGCCGTCGCCGGAGTCGGAGGTGAAGTTGGTCGGCAGCGTCTGCGGCGGGTCGAAGTCGTAGTGGATGGCCTGCGCCATGTCCATGGCGCTGTTCTTGTTCTGCGTGCCCTGGACCTGGAACTCGTCCGACTGGCAGTCGGGCTGCATGCCGTTCTCGATGCAGATCCAGATGCCGGCGTCGCCCTGGCCGCTCTCGCAGCTCCCGGTCGGCGTGGCGTCACCCAGGTCCTGCGAGCCGGTGGGGACCGTCCCGCCGACGAGCCAGATCGGCGAGAACTCGAAGTTGACCGCTTTGGTGTACTCGTTCGGGGCGGCGCTCAGGATCCGCACGCACGGCTGCACCTGGTCGTTGTTGCCGACCTGGCCGATGTCGCATCGGCTGCCGACGAACGACTGCACGCGGACGCTCGGGTCGTAGCTCGTCATCGCGCGCTTCAGCAGCACGCGCGTCGAGATCGCGTGGTTGCACTGGCAGCGCGCCTGATTCACGAAGCTCGTCAGATCCGTCGAGCCGAACAGGCGCCCGCGCTCGGCGGTCTCGTTGGTCGTGTAGTACCAGATGTCGAAGTTGGCCCCCGTGGGGGCCTCGGCCGCGGCCGCGGGCCGCGAACCCACGAGGGCACCGGCGACCAGGGCGGTGGCCACCGCGATGCGGCGAACGGAGGCGACTGCGGGACGGCGGGGCATCGATGGGACGGCCTTGAGATTCGTCCGTCTGCGTCCGTCGTGCAACCGCGATGCCACGCCGCCTCCGCGGGATCGCTGGCCCACGCCCACGCCGCCTGACGTCGGCGATGACAGGATGTCACGGGGCTCGCACCGGCCTTGCCGCGCCGGCATCGCGCCGAGCCCGCGAGGCGACCGTGGCGTCAGGGCGTCGGCGACTCGCCGCGGTGCCACACGCCGTCGATCGCCGCCGCGAGCACGTCCGGCACCTCCTCCTGCAGGAAGTGCCCCGCCGCGGTGACGGTGACGACCGCGCGGGGGAACGCCGCGCGGTGCCGCGGCAGCGCGCGGCCGAGGATCGGATCGTTCGTCCCCCACACGAGCGCCATGGGCCCCGTGAACCCCTCGACCCAGCGCTGGCCGCGGCGCAGCGCGTCGATGCTCGGGTGCCGGAGATCGTCCGGCACCATCCGCGCGAGCGCCAGGGGCCCGGTGCGATCGGCGAGCCGCCGCAGCGGCCAGCGGTACGCGGCCGCGACGCGACCGCCGATCGATCCGCGATCGTGCTGCATCGTCCACATCGCCCGCTGCGGCAGCCCGAGCCCGATGAACGCGACCTCGGACACGCCGGGCAGCCGCGCGAAGCGGTGGAACCACGTGCCGCGCGGGCGCTCGGGCACGAGCACCGACGTGTTGCCGAGCACGAGGCCACGCACGCGCTCGGGCATCCGCGCGCCGATCGCCGCGCACAGCGGACCGCCCCAGTCCTGACCGACCAGCAGCACGCGCCGCAGCTGCAGCGCTTCGATGAGCTCGCACAGCGCGTCGGCGTGGCCGTCGACGCTGTGCTCCTCGATCCGCCGCGGCTTCGACGACAGCCCGAACCCGAGCAGATCCGGCGCGACGCAGCGCCGGTGCGGCAGCCCGAGCATCACCTTGCGCCACAGCAGCGACCACGTCGGGTTGCCGTGGACGAGGAACACCGCCTCGGCGTCGCGCGGGCCGGCGTCGAGGTAGTGCAGCTCGAGCCCCGCGTGCCGCCCCCGCGTCAGCTCGTAGTCGGCGCGGGGGAACGGCAGCAGCGCCGCGATGCGGGCGGGCAGGGGCGGCGCGGGGTGGAACGGCATGGCGCCGTCGGTTCTACACCTTCTCGAAGAAGGTCTTGCCCGCGCTCGCCATGTCGCGCAGCAGCTGCGGCGGGGCGTAGCGCGGACCGCAGGTCTTCGCGAAGCCGTCGCAGTCGGCGACGAACTGCGCCAGCCCGCGGCGATCGATGTACGACAGCGGCCCGCCGGTGTTCGGCGCGAAGCCAACGCCGAAGATCGCACCGACCTCGGCGTCGCGCGGGTTCTTGACCACGCCCTCGGCCACGCACCGCGCGGCCTCGAGCGCCTGCAACGTGAGCAGCCGGCGCCCGATGTGCTCGACGCCGGTGACCTCCGGCTTGCCCACCGCGAGCGCCGCGAGCCCCGACCACAGCGTGCGTCCGTCTGCGCCGTACTCGTAGAAGCCGCGGCCCGCCGCCTTGCCCGGGCGATCGTGCGTCTCGACCATCGCCTCGACGAGCGCGACGCCCGGCAGATCGAGCGCCTTGCCGTAGTGTCGGCCCTGCTTGAAGCCCTTCACGCCGAGGGTGAGCGTGACCTCGTCGAACACCTGCAGCGGCGGCACGACCATGCCGACCTTGCGCGCGGCCCACTCGATGACCACCGGATCGTGGCCCTCGGCCACGAGCTGCGCGCCCTCGAGGATGTACGCCGAGAAGACGCGCGTGGTGTAGAAGCCGTAGCCGTCGCCGACGACGATCGGCAGCTTCTTGATCGCGCGGGTGTACGCCAGGCTGCGGGCGAGGGTCTCGTCCGAGGTCTGCGCGGTGGTGATGATCTCGACGAGCTGCATCTTCTCGACCGGCGAGAAGAAGTGCAGGCCGATGAAGTTGGCCGGGTTGCTCGACACCGTGGCGAGATCGCCGATCGGGATCGCGCTGGTGTTGCTGGCCCACACGCCACCCGCGGCGAGCTTGGGCTCGGCCTCCTTGGTGACCATGTGCTTGAGCTCGAGGTTCTCGAACACCGCCTCGATGATCATGTCGCAGCCGGCGAGATCGTCCGCCGACAGGGTGTAGCGGATGCGATCGAGGATCGCCTTCTGGGCGTCGGCCCCGAGGTGCTTGGCCGCCTTGCCCTGCTCCTCGCAGTGCGCCCGCGCCTTGGCGAGCTGCTCCTCCTTCACGTCCTTGAGCACGACCTGGTAGCCGGCCTGCGCCGACACGAACGCCAGGCCCGCGCCCATCATGCCCGCGCCGAGGATGCCGATCTTCGACAGGCGCGGATCCTCGATCTTCGGCAGGCCCTCGTGCTTCTCCGCGGCGGTGCGGTGGTACCAGAGCGTGCGGATCATGTCCTTCGCCTGGTCCGAGGTCGCCAACTTGGTGAAGTAGCGGCTCTCGACCTCGATGGCGCGATCGAACGTCAGCGGCAGGCCCTCCTGCACCGCCGAGATCGCGAGCTCGGGGCCAGGGAAGCAGCCCGAGGTCTTCTTGCGCAGCATCGCGCAGCCGGCCATGAGGATCTGCCGGGCCTCGGCGCTGCCGGGCTGCGGTCCGGGGATCGGCGCGCCGCGATCCCACGGCTGCTTGATTCCCTTGTTCGCGTGGATCCACGCGATCGCCTTCTCGCGGAGTTCCTCCGGCGTCGCGGCGAGCTCGTCGACCATGCCGTTCTTCACCGCCTTGGGCGCGCGGACCATCAACCCCTGGGCGATGTGCTCGAGGGCCGTCTGGATGCCGACCAGCCGCGGCAGGCGCTGCGTGCCGCCGGCGCCCGGCATCACGCCGAGGCTCACCTCGGGCAGACCCACCTGCACGCGCGGGCTGTCGAGCGCGATGCGCCGGTGACACGCGAGCGCGAGCTCGTAGCCGCCGCCGAGCGCACTGCCGGTGAGCGCGGCGACGACCGGAACGCCGGAGGTCTCCATCGCGCGGAACAGGCCGTTCAGCTCCTTCAGCCGCGCCATCATCGTCGCTGGATCGCGCTCGCGATACAGCCGATCGATGTCGGCCCCGACGCAGAAGTCCTTGTGCCCGGTCGCGAGGATGACCCCGCGGAGGTTCGGCTGGGCCTTGGCCCACGTCCACGCCTCCTGCATGGTCGCGCCGAAGTGATCGTTGATCTTGTTGACCTTGCCCTCCATCGCGAGCGTGATGGTCGCGACGCCGGTGGCGTCGTCGAAGGCGAGGGTGGCCATGCCATTGGCAGTGGTGGTCGAGGTGGTCATGGTGACTCCTTTGCGTTCGGGCGGCCTAGACGCGCTCGATGATCGTGGCGATGCCCATGCCGCCGCCGATGCACAGCGTGACGAGGCCGGTGGAGAGGTTGCGGTCCTCGAGGGCGTCGAGCACGGTGCCGAGCAGCATCGCGCCGGTGGCCCCGAGCGGGTGGCCCAGGGCGATCGCGCCGCCGTTGACGTTGACCTTGTCGTGGGGCACGCCGAGCTGCTGCATGAACGCCAGGGGCACCGCGGCGAAGGCCTCGTTGACCTCGAACAGGTCGATGTCGCCCACGGTCATCTTGGCCTTGGCGAGGGCCTTGCGCGACGCGGGCATCGGGCCGGCGAGCATGAGCACCGGGTCGGTGCCGCACAGGGCCACCGCGCGGATCTTGGCGCGCGGCTTCAAGCCCAGCGCCGCGCCCTTCTCCTTGCTGGCGACGAGCACCGCGGCCG
>LNFM01014458.1_pt1 | contig 11251 bp, 11 predicted proteins | sample 596031 | NCBI WGS metagenome assembly LNFM01 (sample SAMN04254537, study PRJNA301005) | activated carbon metagenome | isolation source: dual media filters at the Ann Arbor, Michigan drinking water treatment plant | place: USA: Ann Arbor | reverse complement strand
CCTGACCTCAACCTCTCGAACCGCCCGGTGCGGACCCGCATGCCGGGTGGTGTGGCAGGGGCGCAGCCCTCAAGGGCTGCCCCCTATGCCGATCCCAGAACATCGCGGAACTGGCTCTGCCAGGCCGCAGGTGTTGCCCCCCAGTGGGGGTGACGCGCCGCAGGCGCGGCGCGGGGGGCGTCAAGCGGCCGTCAACCAGTACCCGGCGTTGAACGGGCTGCTCATGCGCAGCGCCATCGGACTCACGTCCAGGATCTTGTCGGTGGGCATGGGCTCTTCGTTTTCCACCTCGATCGGCTCCTCGCCCTTGGGCGCGCGGGCGACCGAGAACGAGTAGAAGCAGCGGAACGGGATCTTGCGGTCGCTCCAGTAATCGGCGGTGTCGCGGAAGATGTCGAGCAGCTGCTCGCGCGCTTCCTTGTCGAACTTGCTGTTCGCCGGTATGTGCTCCAGCACGACGATGAACCCGGTCTGCGGCCCCGACTTGTGGACCAGATCGGTCATGCAGTCGTAGAGCGCGTCGAAGTTCTTCCCGAAGTGCGACGGGAGGGTGTACTGGGCCGCAATCAGTTCGAGCACGTCCTGCTTGCTCTGGGCCTTGGCCAGGTTGGCGTAAAGGAAGTGGTGGCCCAGCTGTTCGGCTGCGCCTTGCAGTTCCTTCACGCCGTAGGCGCGAATCGACTGCACGATGTTGGTACGTACATTACGAAGTGGCGTGTCCATCTCCGCGTCTCTTTCAAAGGTCAAAGTTAAAAAATCCATCCGCATCACCGCCGGGTCACTGCACGATCAGCCTGAAGCTGCTGTAGTGATCCTCGGTGTAATAACAAGCATCGGGGGCTTGGGGCTTCGCTCCGCCGCACACGATCCGGCGGGCACCCCGGTGTCTCAGTCCCGGCGTCGGTACCGTGTACTCACGGTAGTAACCCCGCTTCTGTCCTGGCAACAGCCGCTCGCGGTTGCCAAACACGGTTCCATCCTTTTCATACCGGAAAGGGCCACCCTGGCGAATCTGCTCAAGCACTTCGCGACCCTGCACAGGCAGGCCGGTGTAAGCGACAGAAGCGACAGCCGACCCGGGCAAGGGTTGCTGGGTGGGTGATCGGGCCTGCACCACAAAGGTGCCTACCGTTGCCGACAAGGCCACGGCCAGCACCGCGGCGCTGGCCAGTCTGCCCCCCCACCACTTGCCCGCCCGGATCTGTTTCAGACCCATGAGATTCCCTGCTCCTGATGCAGTCAACCCGCCTGACCAACCGGCGCAAAAACGAACTTTGCGTCGACTTTGGAGGGTGGGTTAACCCTGTAATTCAAGCCCGTGAGTGTGCCTGAACCCTTTGAAAATAGCAAGCGATTGCTGAATAAACAGGCAGCTGCGCAGGGTGAAAGTGTGAAATAAAGTTAGCGCTTGCTTTTTCGTCACCCATCAGCGCTGCACGTTCGCCTCGGCCACGGTCAGGGCTGTCATGTTGACAATGCGGCGCACGGTGGCGCTGGCGGTCAGGATGTGGGCCGGCCGACCCACGCCCAGCAGCATCGGGCCGATGGCGATGTTGCCGCCGGCTGCCGTTTTCAGCAGGTTGTAGGCGATGTTGGCGGCATCGATGTTGGGGCACACCAGCAGGTTGGCGTCGCCCTGAAGAGTCGTGCGTGGCATGAGCGCTGTGCGCGCATCGGCGTCCAGTGCCACATCGCCGTGCATCTCGCCGTCCACTTCCAGCCATGGTGCATTGGCCTGCAAGAGCGCCAGTGTCTGGCGCATCTTGACCGCGCTGGGCTGGTTGGAGGAGCCGAAGTTGCTGTGCGAGAGCAAAGCGGCTTTGGGCGTGATGCCAAAGCGCATGATTTTGCGCGCCGCCATCTGGGTGATTTCGGCCAGCTGTTCGGCCGTGGGGTCGTAGTTGATGTGCGTGTCCACCAGAAACACCTGGCGACCGGGCAGCATCAGCGCGTTCATGGCCGCGTAGCAGGTCGCGTTTTCGCGTTTGCCGATCACCTGGTCGATGTAGTCCAGGTGCAGGTGGGTGTTGCCCCAGGTGCCGCAGATCATGCCGTCCACGTCGCCGCGGCGCAGCAGCATGGCACTGATGAGCGTCAGGCGCCTGCGCATCTCGATCTTGGCCAGCTGCTCGGTGACACCGCGGCGCTCCATGAGCCGGTGGTAGGTCTGCCAGAGTTCGCGGTAGCGCGCGTCCTGCTCGACATTGACCACGTCGTAGTCCAGCTCTTCTTTCAGGCGCAGGCCGAACTTCTCGATGCGCTCGGCGATGACGGCCGGGCGGCCGATCAGCGTCGGGCGGGCCAGCCCTTCGTCCACCACGATCTGGCAGGCGCGCAGCACGCGTTCTTCTTCGCCTTCGGCGTAGGCCACGCGCTTTTTCAGCGCCGTCTTGGCCGCGGCGTAGATCGGCTTCATGATCGTGCCGGAGGCAAACACAAAGCTCTGCAGGCGCTGCTTGTAGGCTTCCATGTCGGTCACCGGGCGCAGCGCCACACCACTTTCAGCAGCGGCCTGTGCCACCGCCGGGGCGATCTTCATCATCAGGCGCGGATCGAACGGTTTGGGGATCAGGTACTCGGGTCCGAAAGCCAGCTTCTCGCCCGCGTACGCCGCCGCCACCACTTCGCTCTGCTCGGCCTGGGCCAGTTCGGCGATGGCGTGCACGGCAGCGATCTCCATCTCGTCGGTGATGGTCGAGGCGCCCGCGTCCAGCGCGCCGCGGAAGATGTACGGGAAGCACAGGACGTTGTTGACCTGGTTCGGGTAGTCGGTGCGGCCAGTGGCCATGATGGCGTCGTCGCGCACCGCCTTGACGTCTTCCGGCGCGATCTCGGGGTTGGGGTTGGCCAGCGCAAAGATGAGCGGGTTCGCTGCCATCTTGGCCACCATGTCCTTCTTGAGCACACCACCGGCCGACAGGCCGAGAAAGATGTCCGCGCCGGCGATCACTTCGCTCAGGGTGCGTTGCTCGGTCTTCTGCGCAAAGACGATCTTGTCCTCGTCCATTAGTTCGGTGCGGCCCTCATAGACCACACCGGCCAGGTCCGTCACCCAGATGTTCTCTCGCGGAACGCCCAGCTTGACCAGCAGGCCGAGGCAGGCGAGTGCGGCAGCGCCGGCGCCCGAGGTCACCAGCTTGACCTGCTTGATGTCTTTGCCCACGACCTTCAGGCCGTTGAGAATGGCCGCGCCCACGACGATGGCCGTGCCGTGCTGGTCGTCGTGGAAGACCGGGATCTTCATGCGCTCGCGCAGCTTGCGCTCAACGTAGAAGCAGTCGGGCGCCTTGATGTCTTCGAGGTTGATGCCGCCGAAGGTGGGCTCCAGCGACGCGATGATGTCTACCAGCTTGTCCGGGTCTTTCTCGTTGATCTCGATGTCGAACACATCGATGCCCGAGAACTTCTTGAACAGCACCCCCTTGCCTTCCATCACCGGCTTGGCCGCCAGCGGGCCGATGTCGCCCAGGCCCAGCACAGCGGTGCCGTTGGTGATGACCGCGACGAGGTTGCCGCGGCTGGTGTACTTGAACGCGTTGTTCGGGTCGGCCACGATTTCCTCGCAGGGGGCGGCCACGCCGGGCGAGTAGGCCAACGCCAGGTCGCGCTGGTTGGTCAGCTGCTTGGTGGCCGCGATGGCCACCTTGCCGGGCGTCGGAAACTCGTGGTACTCGAGGGCGGCACGGCGCAGTTCGGCGCGCTTGTCTTGGGCTTCGGGGGTGGTCATCGGGTTGTCTCCGGTCGGGTCATTCTGTAATGTGAAAGACGATTGCGCATTCTAAATCCGGACCCCGAAAATCCCCACAGGGATTTGCTGAAGCAGGGTCTGTTTGCTTTTGACATTTTCAGCAGCAATCGAGGGCTGGCAAGCCCGGGTTTCCACAACAAAAAGCCGCCCTGACGGCGGCTTTGGCTGGGTATGGTGAGCCGCTCAAACCGATGGCGCGGCGCCATCCGCTGACAAGGTGGGTGCCAGGAGCAGGTGCGCCGTCGGGTGCGAGGGCCGGCACTGCAGCCAGACCGCGCGTGCGCTGGACTCGCACTGGCCGCACTGGGTCGCCACACCCATGTCGTTCCGGATGTCATCAAAACTCATGCCGCAACGCGCAGCCTGGGCGATGGCTTTGTCGTTCACTCGGCGGCAGACACAGACGATCATGGTGCGGGCGGTTTGGTGGGATGGAGAAAATGATAATCGATCTCATTCAAATCACCAAGCAACCGCCTGGGTCCGACGGCTTGGAGCCGATGAAAGGTCCGGTCAGCTCGGCTCGCCCATCTGGCTTTGCAGGTAGTTGGGCAGACCCACCTTCTCGATCAGTTCGATCTGGGTTTCGAGGAAGTCGATGTGCTCTTCGGTGTCGTCGAGGATCTTCATCAGCAGATCGCGCGAAACAAAGTCGCGCACCGACTCGCAGTGGGCCACGCCGTCCTTGATGGTGACTTGCGCCGTGCGCTCCAGCGCCAGGTCGCTCTGCAGCATCTCGGGCACGTCTTCACCGATGTTGAGCTTGCCCAGATCCTGCAGGTTGGGCAGCCCGTCGAGCATGAAGATGCGGTCCATCAGCCAGTCGGCGTGCTTCATCTCGCCGATGGATTCCTCGTATTCCTTCTTGGCCAGCTTGTCCAGACCCCAGTGTTTGAGCATGCGGTAGTGCACGAAGTACTGGTTGATGGCGGTCAGTTCGTTCTTGAGCTGCGCCTGCAGGTGGGCAATGGCTTGGGGGTCGCCTTTCATGGGATGTCCTTTCTGGCTGGAAGTGTTCAAAAAGCCATTGTCTCCAGAAACAGGCTGATGACACGGTGTTCAAAAAATGTTTTGCAAATAGGAATCGTTCTCATATGATAAGGCTCCAACACACCACCAGGAGCCGCCATGCCATCCCCAGCCCAAACCGACTGCACCGACGAGGAATACGTGTTGCCGACGGCCGAAGCCTTGCTGGCGGGCACGCTGGCGCTGATGACCGGCTGTGCCCAGGGAGGCGCGGATGCCGGGATGCGCGAACTGATGGCGGGCAAGGTGGTCAGCAACCTTTCCCGCCTGAGCGAGCATCCCGATCTCTCGGCGCCGATGCAACGCATGCTGGGTCGGCTGATCACCCGCTGGGTGCAGCCCGTCCCTCGGGAAGCGGTGGCCACCTGGGTGGCGGCGCCCCAGAGCCTCCAGTGAAGTCGGCGCGCATGGAAGCGATGGAGCGGTCCCACCACGCGGCGTTGCAGCACGAACACAGCCTGTTGTTGCGCCAGCTGGCGGGCCTGCAGCGCCGGGTGAGTGAGCAGCTGGGGGCTTGTGCAAGCCGGTTGACGGCGTTGGACAGCGAGGTGCTGCGCCTGCGGGCCCAGCTGATGGTGGCCCGGACCGGGATCCTGTGGGGGTTGGGGACCGAGAGCCTGGCGTGGACCGCAGAGCCACGTGCCCGGGCGCATCGCCCCGTGCCCGGTCAACACACCATGAACGAGGCCCAGGCCGTGATTTGCCGGACCGGCTGCGTGGGCCACGCGCACCCCTGGCTGGAGGCCGACGGGCAGTGCCGCCGCAGCGGGCAAGCGTGTGAGCGCTCGGCGTTGCCTTCACCCGCGGACTGAAGCCGTGCCTTGGGATTGCCAGGGCCGGCGTCAGGCGTGCAGAAGCGCCACCTGCACCTGCGCCTCCAGGCGCCGCACATCGTCGGGCTTGCACAAGGCGGTGCCGGCGCTCAGCAAGGTGGCCGAGCCGGCGGCGATGCCCCAGCGAAAGGCCTGTTCCAGCGGAAGGCCCTGCTGCAGACCCCAGACCAGCCCGCCCACAAAGCTGTCGCCCGCGCCCACCGCGCTGGCGACCGGGATATCCAGCGGTGGTGCGCTCCACATCGCATCGCGCGTGACCAGCAGGGCGCCGAGATGGCCCAGTGTGAGCGCGACCACCTCGGCGCGCCCGTCCAGCACCAGCTGGCGAGCGGCGGCCTGCCATTGTTCGGGTGTCTGCAGCGGCCGGCCCGCCAGCTCGGCGAGTTCCTTGAGGTTGGGCTTGAACAGGTACACACCTTCGGCCAGGGCCGCTGCCAGCGGCGGGCCCGAGGTGTCAAGCACCAGGCGCGAGCCGCGCGAGCGGCACAGGCGGGCCAGGCGCGCGTAAAAGTCCAGCGGCACACCGGGCGGAAGGCTGCCGCTGGCCACCAGCAGGTCGGGGAATGCCGGCAGGCGCTCCAGATGGCTGAGGCAAGCCATCCACTCGGCTTCGCTCAGGTGGGGGCCGGGCATGACGAAACGGAACTCGGCGCCGGTGCTGTGCTCGTGCACGGTGAAGCTGACGCGGGTCTCGTCGGCGATCGGCAGGAACACGCTGTCCAGGCCCTCTTCGCGCATGCGCCGCTCCAGCCAGTGCCCCGGTGAGCCGCCCATGGGGCAGAGCGCGGTGCAGCGCCCGCCGAGCCGCGTGAGCACGCGCGCCACATTGACGCCGCCTCCACCAGCGTCGTGCAGGGTCTCGCCGCAGCGCAGTTTGTGGGTGGGCACGACGGCTTCGGTCTCTGTCGCCAGATCGACGGCCGGGTTCATGGTCAGGCACAGGACACTGAGACGGACTTCGTGGGAGTTCATGCCCGGTTTCTACCCGAAATCCGTGACGGCCCAACCGCCGATCAGCGCTGGTGCTTGAGCCGTTTGGCCGCAAAGGCCTCGCTCACGCGCAGGCCTCGGGTGCCTGGCACCAGGGTGAACGGTTGTCCGGCATCGATGCGCCCGGGCTGCACCACGGCCAGGTAGAAGCCCGGACAGAGCCGCTCCATCATCAGCCGACCCGCCGTGTTCAGTCCCATGACCGCGTTGAATTTGAAGCAGGGTTCGCGCGGCGCCGTCACGCGCAGCACACAGTCCGGGAACTGCAGCTCGTCACCGATCCAGACCTCGGTTTCCAGCAGCCCTTCGATGCTCAGGTTCTCGCCAATGAACCCGGGCGGCAGGGACTCATTGAACAGGCTCACACCCGCTTCGCGCCGTTGCGCCTGCCAGTAGGACAGGTGTTCGACCGGGTAGGCGTAGAGCGCCTTGTCCAGCCCGCCGTGCACCGAGGGGTCGGCCTGTTCATCACCGTGCAGCCCGAGCCGCCCGACGGCCACCGGGCCTGCCACGGGGGCCTTGCCGATGGCGGTGAGGATGTTGCGCCCACCGATGCGCAAAGGGCGCGCGCTGCCGATGTTGACGCTGAGCAGGCGCAAGGCTTCAGCCGCGCATCAGCGCTTCGATCTCGTCGGCCTTCACCGGCACGCCGCGGCTGATGAGCTCGCAACCGGTTTCGGTGACGATGGCGTCGTCTTCGATCCGGATGCCGATGTTCCAGAACGCTTCGGGCACGCCCTCGCCCGGACGCACGTACAAACCGGGTTCAATGGTCAGCACCATGCCCGGGCGCAGTATGCGGCTGGGGCGGTCCTTGATGACCTCGCCGCTCAGCGGGTCCTTGCGCTCGTTCACCGTGCCCAGTTCGCTGGGCTCCACATAGCCGCCGCAGTCGTGCACGTCCATGCCGAGCCAGTGCCCGGTGCGGTGCATGTAGAACGGGAAATAACTGCGGTTGGCGATCACGTCCTGCGCGCTGCCCACCTTGTTCTTGTCCAGCAGGCCGACGTCGAGCAGGCCCTGTGCCAGCACCGCCACGGTGGCCTCGTGCGGGTCGGTGAAGCGAGCGCCGGCCTTGGTGGCCGCCACCGCAGCCTCTTGCGAGGCCAGCACCAGGTCGTACAGCGTGCGCTGCGGCCCGGTGAACCTGCCGTTGGCCGGGAAGGTGCGGGTGATGTCGGAGGCGTAACCGTCCAGCTCGCAACCCGCGTCGATCAGCACCAGCTCGCCGCTGCGGATGGGCGCGGCGTCGGCGCGGTAGTGCAGGATGCAGGCGTTGGCCCCGGCCGCCACGATGCTGCCGTAGGCCGGGTACTGCGAGCCGTGCTGACGGAACTCGTGCAGCAGCTCGGCGTCCAGGTGGTACTCGCGCACGTCCTGGCCGGCGCGCAGCATGGCCGCGCTGCGCTGCATGGCGCGGATGTGGGCGCGCGCGCTGATCTGCGCGGCACGGCGCATCGTGTCCTGCTCGTGCGTGTCCTTGATGAGGCGCATCTCGTCCAGCGGGCCGCACAGGTCGCGCTGCTGCTCCGGGCACAGCGCGCCATAGCGCACGCGGGCACGCACCGGTTGCAGCCAGCCGTTGATGCGGCTGTCCAGCCCTTTGTGGGTGGCGAACGGGTACCAGACCACGCTGCGGTTCTCCAGCAGTTTCGGCAGGCGCTGGTCGAGCTCGGTCACCGGGTGAGCGGCCAGCACGCCCAGCACCTCTGGCGCGGACGCCGGCCCCAGGCGGATGCCGTCCCAGATTTCGCGCTCGGCGTCTTTCGGGTTGCAGAACAGCGTGCTCTCGCCTTCGCCCGTGATCACCAGCCAGGCATTGGGCTCGGTGAAGCCGGTCAGGTAATAGAAATAGCTGTCGTGCCGGTACAGGAAGTCGCTGTCCCGGTTGCGCGGCTGCTCGGGCGCGGTCGGCAGGATGGCGATGCCACCGGGGCCGAGCTGGGCGGCCAGGCGGGCGCGGCGTTGGGTGTAAACGGCGTGGGAGGTTTGTGCGTCCATGCTCGGCATTCTCCGTGTTTCAAAAAGCGGTTCGCGGCGCGTGGTCAAGCGCCGCAGGCGCTTCAAATGGCATTCAGTTCCGCGAGCCGTTCCGGCGTGCCCACGTCGGTCCATGGCCCGGTGTACAGCTCGGCGCTCACCCGCCCGGCGTCCATGGCCTGGCGCAGCAGCGGCGCCAGCGGCGCGGCCGTGCCTTGGGGGTTGCCCGGCAGGATGTCGAACCACGGCGCTTCAAACAGTGCGCGCCGGTACAGGCCGATGGTGCTGTAGGTGAAGCGTTCGCCGTCGGTGCTGTTGAGGGCCAGCCCCCCGGCGCTCAGCCCGAAGTCGCCCTTGGGGTTGTGCGGCGGGTTCGGCACCAGCCAGAGGTGGGCGAGCGCGTTGCTGGCGGCAAAGCGGTCCACCGCCGCGCGGGTGAAGGCAAAACCCGGTACGTACACGTCGCCCGCCAGCACCCAGAACACGTCGTTGAGCAGGGGCAGTGCACGCGCAATGCCGCCCGCCGTTTCCAGCGCATAGCCAAAGTCCACGCCTTCGTGGGAATAGCCGATGTGGCTGCCCGGGTGCAGCGCCGGCCAGTCGGCGAAGTGCGCCGGAATCTGTTCGCCCAGCCACGCCGTGTTGACCACCAGGTGATGGAAGCCTCCCGCCCGCAGGGCTTCCATGGGCCATTGCATCAACGGCTTGCCCTGCACAGCCAGCAACGGCTTGGGGGTGTGGTCGGTCAGTGGCCGCATGCGGGTGCCACGACCGGCGGCCAGGAGAATGGCGGAGGCGCTCATGTCGGATGGTTCGGGCCGGTGGCGGACGGGCGGTGCGCCGTCCGTGCAAAAGCCCATTATTCCCGAGCCCGACCTGTTTGCGCAGCCGCACGGGCGTGCACTTCAGGGCCTGGCTTTCGGGGGTGGCGGGGGTGGCCGATAAAATCGTGGTTTCTGCGCTTGCTTGCGCCCTCTCGCTTCCTTCCCTCACCCACCGCCCGCCATGTCCGACGCCACCCCCGCCACCGCTCAGGCCAACGCCATCCGCGCGCTCGCCATGGACGCGGTGCAGGCCGCCAACTCCGGCCACCCGGGCGCGCCCATGGGCATGGCCGACATGGCGGTCGCTTTGTGGGGTCGCCACCTGCGCCACAACCCGACCAACCCCAGCTGGGCCAACCGCGACCGCTTTGTGCTGTCCAACGGCCACGGCTCCATGCTGATCTACGCCCTGTTGCACCTCACCGGCTACAAACTGCCGATGCAGGAGCTGAAGAACTTCCGTCAGCTCGGCAGCAAGACCGCCGGCCACCCCGAAGTCGGTCACACGCCGGGCGTGGAAACCACCACCGGTCCCCTGGGCCAGGGCGTTACCAACGCGGTGGGCATGGCGCTGGCCGAGAAGCTGCTGGCGTCCGAATTCAACCGCGATGGTCATGACATCGTCGATCACCATACCTACGTGTTTCTCGGCGACGGCTGTCTGATGGAAGGCATCAGCCACGAAGCCGTGGCCTTGGCTGGTGCTTGGAAGCTGAACAAGCTGGTCGCGCTGTACGACGACAACGGCATCTCCATTGACGGCCAGGTCGCGCCCTGGTTCATCGACGACACGCCCAAGCGCTTTGAAGCCTGCGGTTGGAACGTGATCCGCGCGGTGGACGGCCACAGCGCCGACGCGGTGGACAAGGCGATTGCCGCCGCCAAGAACAGCGCCGACAAGCCCACGCTCATCTGCTGCAAGACCCACATCGGCCAGGGCAGCCCGAACCGCGCCAACACCGCCAAGGCGCACGGCGAGCCGCTGGGCGCCGAAGAAATCAAGCTCACCCGCGAAGCGCTGGGCTGGCACCACGCGCCGTTCGTGATCCCGAAAGACGTGTACGCCGCCTGGGACGCCAAAGCCGCCGGAAAGGCCCTTGAGGCCGCCTGGAACGCCCGGTTCGCCGCCTACAAGGCGGCCTTTCCAGGGCTGGCCAAGGAGTTCCTGCGCCGCATGAAGGGCGAGCTGCCCAAGCAGTTCCACCAGGTTGCCGTGGATGCCGTGCTTGCCGCCCACACCAAGGCCGAAACCGTGGCCAGCCGCAAGGCCAGCCAGATCGCGCTGGAGGCCTTCACCGCCGCGCTGCCCGAGCTGCTGGGTGGTTCGGCCGACCTGACCGGCTCCAACCTGACCAACACCAAGTCCACCCCCAACCTGCGCTTCGATCTGGCCGGCAACGTGGTGAAGAACGAGGCTGGCCAGGGTGGCCGCCACATCAACTACGGCGTGCGCGAATTCGGCATGGCCGCGATCATGAACGGTGTTGCCCTGCACGGCGGTTTCATCCCCTACGGCGGCACCTTCCTCACGTTCTCCGACTACAGCCGCAACGCCATCCGCATGGCTGCGCTGATGAAGCAGCGCGTGATCCACGTCTTCACGCACGACTCCATCGGCCTGGGCGAAGACGGCCCGACGCACCAGTCCATCGAACACGCCGCCAGCCTGCGCCTGATCCCGGGCCTGGACGTCTGGCGCCCGGCCGACACCGCCGAAACCGCCGTGGCCTGGGCCGTGGCGCTGCAAAACGCGAGCAAGCCGACCGCGCTGCTGCTGAGCCGCCAGAACCTGCCCTACGCCCCCAAGAACGACCTGGGCGACATCAGCCGCGGCGCCTACGTGCTGG
>LNFM01012346.1_pt1 | contig 11251 bp, 10 predicted proteins | sample 596031 | NCBI WGS metagenome assembly LNFM01 (sample SAMN04254537, study PRJNA301005) | activated carbon metagenome | isolation source: dual media filters at the Ann Arbor, Michigan drinking water treatment plant | place: USA: Ann Arbor | reverse complement strand
TCCTTCGAGACGCGCCGCTTCGCGGCGCTCCTCAGGATGAGGTAAGTGCTTGAAATGACTCATTTCATTTCCGGCCAGCCTCTCAGGATGAGGTCGTTGTTGGGGCGACGCCAAAGAGAATGCCAATAGATTCACAAGCTCTCCAGTGGCGCGCTCCCAGCAATGATCCACCCTGCCCGCCCGCGCGTATGCCGACCATGTCGGCATGCATCATCTGGTTTCGCAACGATCTCCGCCTGGCGGACAATCCGGCTTTGATCGCCAGCCTCGGCTCGGGCCGGGCGGTGCTTCCGGTCTATGTGCTGGACGAGGAGACCGAGGGCGTGCGGCCGCTCGGCGCCGCCTCGCGCTGGTGGCTGCACCACAGTCTGCTCTCGCTCGACGCGTCGCTGCGCAAACTGGGGTCGCGCCTCATCCTGCGGCGTGGCCCGGCCGAGCGCGTGCTGGCCGAGCTGGCGGCGGAAAGCGACGCCGGCGCAATCTACTGGAACCGCCTTTACGACCAGGGCGGGCGCGCGCGCGATGCGCGGCTCAAGCAGTTCTTCGGCGCACGCGGCACGATCGCCGAAAGTTTCAAGGCCAACCTGCTGTTCGAGCCGTGGGAGGTGAAGACGCAGGCCGGCGAACCGTTCAAGGTTTTCACGCCGTTCTGGCGCGCCTGCCGCAACCTCGCCTCGCCCGACATGACCCTGCCGGCGCCCCGCTCCCTGCCCGCACCCGCCGCGTGGCCGCAGAGCGACAGCCTCGCGGACTGGCGCCTGCTGCCGACCGCGCCGGACTGGGCGGGCGGCCTGCGCGCGTCGTGGACGCCGGGCGAAGCGGCGGCGGCGGGACGGCTCACGGATTTCCTCGACAATGCGCTGTCGCGCTACCGGCAGGAGCGCGACCTGCCGGCGGTCGAGGGCACGTCGCGGCTGTCGCCGCATCTTGCCTTCGGCGAGATCGGCCCGCGGCAGATCTGGCGCGCCGCCACCGGTCGCGGCGATTCCGCCGCCGTCGAGAAATTCCTGGCCGAAGTCGGCTGGCGCGAATTCGCCTACAATCTCCTCTTCCATTTCGGCGACCTGGCGCAGCGCAATTTCCGGCCCGAGTTCGATGCCTTTCCGTGGGAGAGCGCCGCCGGCTCCCTCGACGCCTGGCGGCGCGGCCGCACCGGCTATCCCATCGTCGATGCCGGCATGCGCGAGCTTTGGACCACGGGCTGGATGCACAATCGCGTGCGCATGGTCGTGGCCTCGTTCCTGACCAAGCACCTGCTGATCGACTGGCGCCAGGGCGAGCGCTGGTTCTGGGATACGCTGGTCGATGCCGACCCGGCCAACAACGGCACCGGCTGGCAATGGGTCGCCGGCAGCGGCGCCGATGCCGCGCCTTACTTTCGCATCTTCAATCCGGTGCTGCAGGGCGAGAAATTCGACCCCGATGGCGATTATGTGCGGCGCTGGGTGCCGGAGCTCTCGGGCCTGCCCGCCAGGAGCATCCACCGGCCGTGGACCGCCGATCCGCCGCCGGCGCCCGACGTCTATCCCGCCCCCCTCGTCGACCACGCCGCCGCCCGCGAGCGCGCGCTGGGCGCCTTCGGAACGATCAAGAAAAGCGCCTGAAGTTCCCCCACTCCTAGCCTCTCCCCCTGCAGAGTAGGGCAATCGCATATGAAGCAGTTTCGTCGTCCTGAGCGGAGCGAAGCGCAGTCGAAGGACCTCTTTTCCATTCGTTGGATCGCTGAAAACAGGTCCTTCGACTGCGCCGCCCTACGGGCGGCTTCGCTCAGGACGACGAAAAGTAGCCATATGCGATAGCCCTACTCTGCAGGGGGAGAGGCTAGGAGAGGGGGCCGTCATCATCCATTGCGCTGCGGCCGCCGTATGTGAGAGGTAGGGTAAGGGAGTCGCTTAGAATGAAGGTTGCCGTCATAGGCGCGGGCGTTGCCGGACTGGGCGCTGCGTGGTTGTTGAGCCGGAAGCACGATGTCGTCGTCTATGAGCGGGAGGAGCGTTTCGGCGGGCATTCGTGCACGGTGGACGCGCCGGTGCCCGGCGGCACGCGGCCGGTCGATGTCGGCTTCATCGTGTTCAACGAGCGCAACTATCCCAATCTCGTCGCGCTGTTCGATCATCTGGGCGTGCCCACCGAAAACTCCGACATGTCGTTTGCGGTGAGCCTCGACGAGGGCCGCTTCGAATACGGCAGTTCGTTCGGCGGCTATCTCGGCCAGCGGCGCAACATGGTGCGGCCTTCGTTCCTGCGCATGACCCACGACATCATGCGCTTCAACCGTCTCGCGCCGCAGCTCCTCGACAAGAGCGAGGACCTCGACTTCACCATCGGCAACTTCGTCGACGACGCCCGCTTCAGCGACGCCTTCCGCGACCGCTACCTGGTGCCGATGGCTTCGTGCATCTGGTCGACGCCGCTCGGCCGCATGCTCGACTATCCCGCCCAGAGTTTCGTGCGCTTCTTCAACAACCACGGACTGCTCTCCATCGGCCGGCAATTGCAGTGGCGCACGGTGAGCGGCGGCAGCCGGTCCTATGTCGAGCGCATCGCCACGCCGCTGCGGGCGCGGGCGCGGCTGGCGACGCCGGCGCGGGCGATCCGCCGCGGGCTTGATGGCGTGCAAGTCCGCGATGCTTCGGGGCACTGGGATCGCTTCGACAAGATCGTGCTCGCCTGCCACGCCGACCAGGCGCTGGCCCTGCTGGAGGATGCCGACGGTCCGGAGCGCGACCTGCTCGGCCGCTTCGCCTATTCCACCAACGAGGTCTGGCTGCACGGCGATTTGTCGTTGATGCCCAAGCGGCGCAGCGTGTGGTCGAGCTGGAATTACGTTGCCGACCGCAATTCCGACAAAGCGAGGGCCGAGGCCGCAAACGTGAGCGTCACCTACTGGATGAACCGGCTGCAGAACCTGCCCGACGAGACGCCGCTGTTCGTCTCGGTCAATCCCGGGCGCGCGCCGTCGCCCGCGACGGCCTATGCGCGCTTTTCGTTCGAGCATCCGATGTACGACGCCGCCGCCATCCGCGCGCAACGCGGCCTGCATGCCATCCAGGGCGTACGCGACACTTATTTCTGCGGCAGCTATTGCGGCTACGGTTTCCACGAGGACGCGCTGTCGGCCGGCCTCGACGTGGCCGAGCAGCTGGACGTGCACCGCCCCTGGCCCAGGCCCGACGAACACCGCCGCATCGGCGACCCACCCCGCGTCGTCGCCGACCGGCCCACGCTCGATCCGTTTCCTCTGCCGGTCGCGGCAAGGTCGTGATCGTTCTCGACCCCCTCCGCCCCGTAAGACGGGGCACCTCCCCCGTCTGCGGGGGAGGTGCCCCCGCGAGGGGGCGGAGGGGGTCGGAGTCGGCCCACACGATCGTCGATGCCACCGTCGTGCACAGGCGGCAGCGGCCGCGCGAAAATGCCTTTCGCTATCGGGTCGCCTATCTCTGCCTCGATCTCGGCACGCTGGAAACGGTGGCCGGCCGCTGGCTGAAACTCGACCGCCCGGGCCTCGTCTCGTTCCGCCGCGCCGACCATGGCGCGCGCGACGGCAGCGACCTCAAGGCCTGGCTGCACAGGATCCTGGCCAAGCACGGGCTGGCCGAAATCTGCGACGGCCAGGTCACGCTGATGACCATGCCGCGGATGCTCGGCTACCTGTTCAATCCGGTGAGCTTCTGGTTCTGCCGCGATCGCGCCGGGGCGCTGAGGGCAGTGCTGTGTGCGGTCAACAATACCTTCGGCGAAAGCCACTGCTACCTGGTCCACCATGACGACCACCGCGCCATCGGCCCGGAGACCTGGCTGGACGGCCACAAGGTCTTCCACGTCTCGCCCTTCCTGCCGGTCGACGGCCACTATCGGTTCCGCTTCCGCCTCGACGAACGGATCGCTCATGTCGATGTCAACTATCACGACGACCAGGGTCTGATGCTGGCCACCTCGGTGGCGGGCCGACGCGAACCGCTCGCTGACCGGGCGGTGGTGCGGCGCTTCCTGTGCAACCCGACCATGACCCTGGGCGTCGTGCTGAGAATCCATTGGCAGGCCTTGCAACTCTGGCGGAAGCGGGCGAAATTTTATCCGAAGCCTGACCCGCCTTCGCAGCTCGTGAGCCGTTGACGCTATGTCATTTGCCGCCCGCTTCGTCCTGAAGTCACTCGTGCGGCTGTCCGCCGGCCGTCTGACCGTGCGGCTACCGGACGGGACGACGCGCCGGTTCGGTCCGGACCAGGCCGAACGACAGGCCGAAATCGAGATCAAGGACTGGGGCTTCTTCCGCCGGGTTCTGCTCGACGGCGACATGGGTTTCGCCGAAGCCTACATGGACGGAATGTGCGACTCACCCGACCTGCCGGGCCTCCTGTCGCTGCTCACCGACAGTGAAAAGGCCTTGGGCGGCGTGACACGCACCAACTTCTTCCACCGCATGCTGCTGAAGCTGCTGCATCGCCGGCGCGACAATTCACGCGAAGGCTCGAAGCGCAACATCCATGCCCACTACGACCTCGGCAACGAGTTCTACGGGCTGTGGCTCGACCCGACGATGACCTATTCGTCCGCCCTCTACGAAGGTGCGGAGGGCCAGGCGCTCGAGGCCGCGCAAGCCGCCAAGTACGAGCGCATCCTGAACCAGCTCGGCGCCCGCCAGGGCGACAGCATCCTGGAGATCGGCTGCGGCTGGGGAGGTTTCGCCGAGGCGGCGGCGCGGCGCGGCATGCGCGTCACCGGCGTCACGATCTCGCGAGAGCAGCTCGAGTACGCCCAGGCCCGCCTGCAGCGGGCCGGATTGTCGGACCGCGTCGACCTGCAGTTCCGCGACTATCGCGACATCGAAGGGAAATACGACCACATCGTCTCGATCGAAATGATCGAGGCGGTGGGCGAGCGTTACTGGCCCGACTATTTCGCGACGCTGAAGCGCCATTCGGTCCCGGGCGGCTCGGCGATCGTCCAGGCGATCGTGATCGCCGACGAGTTCTTCGAGGGCTACCGCCGTCATCCGGACTTCATCCAGACTTATGTATTCCCCGGCGGCATGCTGCTCTCGCCCGAGGCGTTGCGCGAACAGTGTCGGCAGGCCGGTCTGAAGATCGCCGAGTTCTACAGCTTCGGGCTGGACTATGCCCGCACCCTGGAGGCGTGGCTGGGACGCTTCGACCGGGTCGCCGATCAGGTGTCCAAGCTGGGATTCGACGAACGCTTCCAACGAATGTGGCGGTATTACCTCGCCTATTGTGCCGCGGGCTTCAAGACGCGCCGGACGGACGTATTGCAGGCGCACTTCAAGCATATATAAGGGTCGGCAACGAATGGCCGCCGGCAAGGTGGGCCAAACAGGAAGGCATATATCGCGTGCATGCGCCCAAGGCTGGGAGCGGGACGACCGCATCCGTCAGACTGAAGTTCGATCGCCTGGTGGCGTACTCAACGATGCAGCTGCCGCTGAACATGGCGGCCCTGCCCGTCGTGTTGAACGTCAGCCATTTCTACGGCGAGGTGCTGAAGCTGCCACTCGGCATCATGGGGCTGATTTTCATCGCTACGCGCGTGATCGACGCCATCCAGGATCCGGTGATCGGCCTGCTCAGCGACAAGTTCACCCATCGCGGCCCGCGCGGCCGTCTCACCTTCGTGGCGCTGATGCTGCCGCTGATGATCGGCGGCTTCTACATGCTGTTCGACCCGCCCGACTCGCTGTTCACGCAGCCGACGCTGCTGGCGCTCTGGCTGTTCGCCGCGCTGTTCGTCGTCCACCTCGGTTATGCCGGCGTGTCGATCAGCTATCACGCGCACGGCGCGGAACTCACCAACGAATACAACGAACGCACGCGCGTCACGGTCGGCCGCGAGATCTTCGGCCTGCTCGGGATGACGCTGGCCGTCGTGCTGCCGACGATCTTCACCGCGCGGTACGGCGAGCACACCGGCTACATCTACATGGGCCTGGCGTTCCTGCCGATCGCGATTCTTTTTGCGTTGCCGACGCTCACCTACTCGCCGGGCTCCGTCTACCCGCCGGTGGTCCGGGAAAATCCCGAGACGCACGTTCGTCATTTCCGCAACTGGCTGATCGGCCTCACGCCGGTGCTGACGCGCCCCACCGCCTGGTTCGAGCGCAGCCTGACGCTCAAGACCCTCGTGCCGTTCTTCGCGCCGATGAAGAACCGCCTGTTCCGCCGCCTGCTGCTGGTCTTCATCATCAACGGCTCGGCGCTGGGCGTCGCCGTCTCGGTGATGCTGTTCTATGTCGAGCACGTCCTGAAATCCGGCAAAGGAGAGGCCGGCATCATCCTCCTGGTCTACTTCGGCGCCGCTGCCGCCAGCGTGCCGCTGTGGCTTATGCTGTCGCGCCGTCTCAGCAAGACGGCGGCGTGGTTCATCGCCATGGTCGTGACCGTGGTCGCCATGTCGTTCGGCGTCTTCCTCGGCGCCGGCGACTTCTTCTGGTTCCTGCCCATCGCCATCCTCACCGGCCTCGGCATCGGCGCCGACTACGGCCTGCCGCCCTCGGTGCTGGCCGACGTCATCAACTCCGAGGAAGGCCAGGACACCCAGGGCGACACCGGTGCCTATTTCGGCCTGTGGGCGCTCTCCACCAAGCTCGCCACCGCCATCGGCGCGGCGGGCTCGCTGCCGGTCGCGGCCCTGCTGGGCTTCAACCCGGCGCGCGGCGAGTACAGCACTTCGGCGCTGGTCTTCGTCTATATCGCGGTGCCGGTGATCATCAAGATCGTCGCCGCGGTGCTGATCTGGTACATCCGCATCGAAGCCGAGCGCGGCTCGGTGCGCGACGAGTTCCGCGCCGCGCGCGCCTGACGGCTACGCCGCGAGAAAGTCCAGGCGCTGCGGCTGGCGCAGGCCGAAGTCGCGCTGCAGGCCCCAGCAGCCCTGCGCCACCGACGCGAAGACACTGCGGAAGTCCACGGTGTGCCTGAGGTCGCCGTCCTGCAGGTCCGTCAGCGCCGGATAGGCGCCATGGAGGCCGCCCTTGACGCCACCACCCATGACGAACTGCGGCGCCGCCGATCCGTGGTCGGTACCGCCGCTGGCATTCTGCCGCGCTCGGCGGCCGAACTCCGAGTAAGTCATGACGACGACGTCGTTCCAGCGACCGGCGGCAATCAGGTTCCTGCGCAGCGTCGCGAGACTTGACGCGAGCACGCCCAGGAGCCGCTCGTGGGTCTGCGCCTGATTGGCGTGCGTGTCGAAGCCGCCCATGGCAACCTTGATGGCGACAACCTGTACCCGCGCCGCCAGAAGGCGCGTCGCGAGATCGAGCTGACGGCCGAGGCCATTGTCCTGGTTGTAGGCATGGGCGGGCGCGGGCGCGGCACGGAGCTTGTCGCGCAGGCCCGCCGCCGCGGCATTGATCTCCTGACGCACGGCCAGCACATGGCGCAGCGCCGGGTTGCCGGCATCGCCCTTGCCGCCCATCTCCTTCATGGTCTCGGCCTGGCGCAGGAAATTCTCGGCATCCTGCATGACGATGGTGCGGAGCGACGGGCCCGTCACCGGCAACGCATTGGTGTCGGCCACGATGCTGTCGACGGCAGCGTCCTTGGGCAGGCGGGCGTCCTGAAAGGCCTGCGCGATCCAGCCTTCGCTGAGCGTCTGGCTGGCGGCGGACGCGGTGTCCCAGATCTCGATCGACCGGAAGTGCGAGCGGTTCGGATAGGGATAGCCCACGCCCTGCAGGATCGCGAGGTCCTTGGCCTTCCACGACTCCATCAATGGCTCGAGCTTGTCGTGCAGCCCGACCTTCTCGTCGAGCGGCAGCACATGCTCGCGCGCGACGCCGAGGCCGGGGCGCAGCTCGCGGTACTTGGGGTCGGCGTAGGGCACGAGCGTGTTCAGCCCATCGTTGCCGCCTTTCAGTTCGACCAGAAGAAGAATACGGCCCATGGCGCGTCTCTCACTTCAACTGATAGGCGGGATCGAGCATCGCCGCGGCCACGACCGCGCCTGGCGACGCCGAGGCATCGATCGGGTCGATCGGCGCGCGCGGCAGCAGGGTGCGCAGCAGCGTGGTGGAGTCGGTGCCCTCCAGGCTGGCACCCAGACGCGCCTCGCCACCGGCGTTGCGCAGGCTGCGGCCCTCGACCGGGCGCGGCTCCATCATCTGCATCATGCCCGCTTCTTTGGGCAACTGCTGACGGCGCTCGGCGCGCCTGTCCGGGCCTGGCCTCATCGCCATGCCGCCTTCGGTCGTGGCCACCGACGTGGCCTCGACGATGCGGCGCAGGAACTGCTGGCGCAGCAGCAGCGTGTAGGTCGTGATCCAGCTCTCGCCGCCCGGCCAGCCCTTCACGTTGGGCGGATCGAACGGCACCTGGCCCAGCCCCTGCATCATGCGCACGAGCTGGGTCTTCTCCTGCACCGGCAGGCCCAACACGTGGATGGTACCGACGATCAGCTCGACGGGCGACTTGATCAGGCTGCCGCGGTTGGCGGGATCGCGGAAGGCTTGCGACATCAGCAAAGCCCGCAGCAGCGGCTTGATCTCGTAGCCGCTCTGTCGGAACGACGCGGCCAGTTTCTTGATCGCCGCCGGATCGGGCTGGAGCGAGACGAACTCGCGCCACATCTTCTCGACGATGGTCTCGGCGGTGCGCGGATGTTTCAACAGGATGGCGATGATCTCGTCGCCGCCGAAGCGGCCGGTCTGGCCGAGGAAGGTCTTCTCGCTGTCGTCGTGCTGGGCCGGACGCTCGATGAACTGGCCGGTCTCGCGATTGACGCTCCAGCCTGTGAAAGCCCGCGCCGCCGCCTTGATGTCGGCTTCGCTGTAACGGCCCTCGCCCAGGGTGAACAGTTCCAGGAGTTCGCGGGCGAAATTCTCGTTGGGCTGGCGGGCGACGTTCCGCATGCCGTCGAGGTAGATCAGCATCGCGGGATCGCGCGCCACGGCCTTCAGCAGCGTCGCGTAGTTGCCCAGCGCCTCGCGGCGGAACAGCGCGTTCTGCCGGAACAGCGCCGGGGCATAGCGCACTTTGAGCATCGAGGAGGTGAAGTGGCCGTGCCAGAACATCGCCATCCGCTCGACCAGCGGCTGGTCGGTGACGAGCATCTCTTCGACCCACCAGTTGCGCAGCTCGCGGCCCTGCTCCTGCACCGGCCGCGCGATCTGCAGCGGCTTGCCGTCGATGCCGGGCTTGGGCGCGGCCTCGGCTGCCTGCTGCTGGCGCCGGAGTTCGGCCGGTCCCTGGTCCAGCCAGGCCGGCGGCGGCGTGATGGCCTGCAGGCGTGCCGGGCTGAGGAGGCGATCGACGGCAGCGGCATAGTCCTGCACCTCGAGGGCGCGGATCTCGGCCGGCGTCGCGCCGAAGCCCGTCCGCGACAGCAGCAGCCTCGCCTCGTCGAAGCCCATGGCCTGGGCGGCACGCGCCGGCAGTGTCGGCCACAGTCCGGCGGACAGTGCTGCAGCACCCATTACGAAGCCACGCCGGTCGAGACGAAGGCTCATGGCGGCGCTCCTATTGTGGCGGCCGGTGGGGAGGCGGCGGACGCGGCGGCGGCGGCGGTGCGCCGGCAAAGCGCTCGACCAGAAGCACCTGGAGACGCGCGCGCTGCTCCGGATTCAAGGTTGGTTCCAACTGGATCGCCGTGCGCAGATTCTCCTTCTGCACGTCGGCGCGCAGCCGCGCGATCTGGTCGACCAGCCCATCGATCCGCGTCATGTCGCGTTGGGGCTTCTTCAATTCGGCGACCGTCTGCTCGCGAATCTTCTGGATCTCGCGCATGCGCTCGCGACGCGTCGCGGCATGGCCGTCCAACAGGCCGCGCAACGCCTCGCGCTGGCCGCTGTCGAGATCAAGGTCGTGCACCAGCGCCTCGACCGGGCTCGGGCGGCCGCCCGGCGGTGGCGGGGGGAAGCCCGGTTTGCGGGTCTCGAAGGTCGGCGGCGCGATCCAGCTCCGGTACACGAAGCCCGCGAGGACGAAGCAGTTGAGCAGCAGCGACAGGCCGAGCAGCAGCTGGATCAGGCGCGGCGACACGTCAGATCCCGTCCGAGAAATCGGTCAACTCACCCGACGTCACCTTTGCGGCTTCCGAGCCGTACCTCTGTTGGGCAAACGATTCACCCAACCCGCCACCCACGACGAAACCGGCGCCGGCGATCACGATCGCCAAGGCCGCCATCGCCGCCCGCTGCAGGGCATAACGTGTTCCCGACGAAAACAGGCGGCCGAAGAATCCACCGCCATGCCCGACCTGCCCATCGGTCGCGAAACCGACCAGCGCCTGCGCACGCACGGCCAGCCGCTCCGGCGCCGCCGGCAAGGGCTTGCCCAGCACATCCGCCAACTCGAGGGCGGCGCGGCGCATCACAGGGTCAGCCGCGACCGTGGCCTCGATCTGCGCCGCCGCGGCTTCGGGCAGTCGGCCCTCCAGCCAGGCGGCAAAATCGAGGTCGGAGATTTGCTGACGCACGACATCCCGATCCGGTGCGAGGCTTCGCCACAGCTCCTTGTCGGTCCGGGGGGTGCGCTCCGTGCTCATCTATTTCTCCTGCTCCACATTACGTCAGAAAGGCCCAAAACATCCCCCTCAGGGCGGCTCTTCGCCGAAGTGCGCTCGCAGGCGCAACAATGCCTTGTGGTGGGTACTGCGGACGGTCTGGGCGTCGATTTTCAGCAATTGTGCGATTTCGGCCACGTCGCGCTCCTCGTCATACAGGCACTTCAGGATCAGGGTCTGGCGGTCGGTCAGAAGTCCTGCGGGAATCCTGAGCTTTTCGACGTGCTTGTCCTCGACCCCCAGCGCCGCCTCGGGCACCTCGTCGAGCGGCTGGGTTGCCTGACGGCGTCGGCGGGAATGGTCCACCGCACACGACCGGGCGACCACGGCCAGCCAGGTGCTGAGCCCGGCCCGGGCCGGGTCGTAGGTTTTTAGCAGGCGGAAGTCCTGGGCGCAGAGACGAACGAACACGTCCTGGGCGGCATCCAGGACATCTTCCTCGCCCAACCGGAAGGCGGACAGCGTGCGGCGCACGACGGCATTTATCAGCGGGGCGGCCGCGGTGACGAAGCCATCCCAGGCGCGCTTGTTGCCCGTCGTGAGTGTCCGCAGGTCGATCTGGTTCAGTTCCGTCACGCCTGCATTCTTCCTTGGGCTCTTTCTCCGGCCCGTCCGCCCTGCAGTCTAACGGGGTTTGTGGCGAATTCAGGCCCCGCTACAGTCGCCGCCAGCAAAGTGAGGAACGTCGATGAGCGAGTCGCTGACACGGCAGGTCAAGATCACCAAACAGGCGGTG
>LNFM01021313.1_pt1 | contig 11252 bp, 8 predicted proteins | sample 596031 | NCBI WGS metagenome assembly LNFM01 (sample SAMN04254537, study PRJNA301005) | activated carbon metagenome | isolation source: dual media filters at the Ann Arbor, Michigan drinking water treatment plant | place: USA: Ann Arbor | reverse complement strand
GTGTTCGTGGCCAAAGAGGCCTTTTACAAGTGGTACTACCCACAAAAAAGGAAGCTGCTTGATTTCCACAGCGTGACTGTGAAATGGGCACCCGATGGATCGAGTTTTCTGGCCATGGCGAAGGAGCCAGATTCCCCGGCGAACGTGGCGAACTGCATCGGGCGTGTCTTTTCATCGGAGGGTAGTCTCGTCGCTTATTGCGCGACCAGGGTCGCGACCCGGCCCACATCAACGGTTCCACACTGCTTCCCCTCATGAGCCGGCCTGACACTGCTTCCTACAGACCCGAAATTGACGGGCTCCGCGCAATTGCCGTGTCCGCCGTCGTGCTGTACCACTTCGGGGTACCCGGACTTGGCGGAGGATTCGTTGGTGTCGATGTTTTCTTTGTGATTTCCGGCTTCCTGATCGGAGGCCTTCTCTGGAGTGAGCTCTCGACCACCGGTCATATCGACCTGAAGTCGTTCTTCATTCGGCGCATCAGGCGCCTAGCCCCTGCCTTCTTCGCCATGACGATGGCCACTGCGGCGGTCGCTTACTTCATCCTTCTGCCATTCGAGTTCAGAGCTTTTGGCAAAGAACTGATTGCCTCCACCGTTTGGCTTTCGAACGTGCATTTTTTTCGGGAAGCGGGCTACTTTGACATTGCATCCGACAGCAAGCTGTTGCTCCACACCTGGTCCCTGGCGGTCGAAGAACAGTTCTACATCGCGCTGCCGCTGCTTCTCCTGCTCTTGCGCAAAACATCCAAGCAAACAAAGCTTGCTGTGATTGTGGCCACTTGGGCTGCCTCATTGGCGAGCTGCCTTGTCTTCACCAGCCAGGCACCGACCGCCGCCTTCTTCTTGTTCCCATTCCGTGCCTGGGAGATGCTTTCAGGGGTTCTGTTGGCCATCTGGAGCAAGGAAACAAGTGCTGGCTGGCGCCGTGGCCCTTCTCTTTCCTGGATCGGGCTGCTCTTGGTGCTCAGCGCCATCGGCTTGGTCCGACCCGGGGACGGCTTTCCCGGCTGGCAAGCCCTGTGGCCCGTTGCTGGTGCTGTCCTCATCATGCTCAACGGCCACCACGACAATCTGGTCAATCGCATGCTCGCAGCTCGGTTGCCGCTCTTTTTGGGTCTGATTTCCTATTCCCTTTACCTCTGGCACTGGCCCGTGTTCACCCTTTCGACGTATTGGCGGGGTGGGCAGCAAAGTGCTTTCGAAACCGGTGGATGGCTGCTCTTGGCATTGACCCTTGCCATTGCTGCATGGGCATGGATCGAGCGCCCGGCCCGCCATCGCTTGTCCAATCGAACAGTGCTGATTGGTTTCGCCTTCTTTTGTGCGCTGAGTCTGCTGATCGGTGGCGGCATCTACTTGAGCGATGGTGCGCCCAACCGCTTTGGTGCACCAGCAAAGACGCACATAGATGCCTCCACATCTTTCTTTTACGACGAAAGTCGCTGTACAACCTTAGCGGAAGGGCCGCTGAAGGGCGTTTCCGTGTGCTCTGTAGGTCCCGACGGAAAAGCAGAAGTGCTGTTGCGGGCCATGATGGGCGGTGTTGATCTTGCAGCCCGTGAGGCCAACGTACCTGGGCTCCTCATCTGGCATGCAGGATGCCCTCCCCTGTTTGGTGTGTCCAAACAGGAAAGCGCCGCAACACCGGCACAAGACGCGAAGTGTCTGGCCGACACACTCAGGCTGCGGGAGGCGTTGCCCACGCTGGGGCATCTGCGCAGGGTGGCTCTGATTGGCCGCTGGACCTACTATGCCTCTGGTTCAGGTATTGGAATCGATGCCCACAACCGTGTGTCACTCTCTCCCGAGGCTGGCTTGAACAACCCCGCAGGAACCCAGCAGGAGCTCTATGAAGCTGCATGGACCTTGACGGCACAGGAGTTGTCCAACCACTTTGATGAAGTTCACGTTTTCCGGCAGGTCCCAGAAATGCCCAGGTACTCTTCGCCGGATTTCGCCAAGCGCCTCGTGCATGGACGCATTGATGCAGAAAAAGCCCAATCTGCCCTTCGTGTCGAATCGGTCGAATTGCAGGCACGCACAGAGCCTTCCGAGAAACCACTGAAAGAACTCGCAGCATCCAACGTCATTCGCCTGATCGACAGCTGGCCGAGGCTGTGCAAACAAGGTTGTGAAGTCATGCATGATGGTCAATCCTTGTACTTTGACAACAACCATCTCAACTCCACGGGAGCCGATGCTTTGCGAGATCTTTGGATGCCGATTCTGAAAGGTACGCCATCCCGATGAACGAACTCGTCAACCGCGTTTGGGACGTGATTGTGATCGGCACCGGCATAGGTGGTGGTACCGCAGGACGGGCACTCGCCGAAAGCGGCAAATCGGTGCTGTTCATCGAAAAGGGGCGACAAGGTTTCCGGACTGAACGCAACGGCCTGAATGCTTCGCTGAACGACCCGATTGCGCGTGCTGTCAGGGGGTACTGGCCAGACCCCGTGCAAGCGACAGTCAACGGAAGTCAGCGGACCTTTTTTGCTCCTCTGGGTAGCGGTGCCGGAGGCAGTTCTGTCTTCTATGCTGCGACGCTCGAAAGGCCTGAGCCTCACGACCTGGACGACATGGATGGGCGGCCGCACCCGACGGGTGGCTGGCCCGTCAGTTACGACGCCATGCGTGAATGGTTCAAGCTCGCGGAGGCCCAGTATTGCGTCCGAGGCGCGCCTTATCCTGGTGAAGAACTGACACCCCATCCAACCGAGGAGCCCAAGCAGACGACTCCAGGTGATGCGGCCATCATGGCTCATCTTCAGCTGAATGGATTCAACCCCTACCAACTGCGGACGGCCATTCGAAACCTTGAAGGATGTCACGAGTGCGTTGGATTCAAGTGCCCGCGGTCTTGCAAAATGGATGGACGGTCTGCCGGGCTTGAACCGGCATTGGCGACGGGCAAGGCATTCTTGCTGGACCAGTGCGAAGCCACGGCACTGGCGGGCTCTGCAGATCGCATCACCCACGTCAAGGTGATACGAGGTGGTCAGCAAGCTGAACTGCGCGCGCACCAGTTTGTGCTGGCGGCAGGCGCTTTGAGCTCGCCGCGTCTTCTGTTGGCTTCTCGAACCGAGTACTGGCCAAACGGGTGCGCAAACGGCAGTGATCAGGTAGGTCGGAACCTGATGTTTCATCTCAATGAGATGTTTGCGATCTGGCCAACCGGGGCTGGGAGCTCCGCACAGGCCAGCAAATCGGTCGGTTTGCGAGACCTGTACATGGTAGGGGGGCAACGCATGGGTATGGTGCAAGCCATGGGCGTCAATGTTTCATATGGTGAGATCGCCTATTTTCTCAAGCAGCGTCTTGAAGACTCCGCACTGCGACCATTGGCGAAACTGGCGCCGTTGGCGGCTCAAATGGCCGCTGCAGCGATGGGCCAGGCAAAGCTCTTTGTTGGACTTCTCGAAGATCTCCCTTACATGGAGAACAGAATCATCTTCAACCCGAACGATCCCTTGAGGATTCAAATTCAATACTCGCTTCACCCTGAGCTGATGCAAAGGCGAAAGCTTTTTCGAAAAGCGATCAAGCGGTCGTTTCGAGGGATGCGACCTGTTTTCGTGGATTGGCGACCCGAGTTGAACTACGGGCATCCTTGCGGCACGCTTCGCTCCGGTGTGAATCCCAAACAGTCGGTGCTCAATGGCGATTGCCGCGCACATGAAATTGACAACCTGTATGTGACAGATGCATCTTTCTTCCCCACGTCGACCGGTGTCAACCCCAGTCTGACGATTGCTGCCAATGCGCTCCGGGTGGCTCACCTCATCAACCAACGAACATGATCAACCTGACCAATGGCCTTGCGATCGTGACGGGTGCTGGCACCGGACTTGGTCGTGCGATGGCAATACAACTGGTGCGCCAAGGCATCAGGGTGGCGGGATTCGGACGTCGTTCAGAAGCTCTTGGCGAGACCGCTGAACTGGCGGGTCCGGGATTTAGACCTTGCATCGTGGATGTGAGCTCCCCGCTTGAAGTCAGCACCGCGATCGAACTTCTTGTCCAGGAAATGGGGCCGTTGACCCTTCTTATCAACAACGCAGCGGTCTATCCGCGCCGAGACTTTCTGGATGAGACGCCCCAGAGTTTCATGCACAGCGTCGCGATCAACTTGGGTGGGGTCGTCAACTGCAGTCACGCTGCGTTGAAGCAAATGGTGCTATCGGGTGGCGGACGGATCCTGAACGTATCGACATTTGCTGATCTTGCTCCGCTGCCGGCCAGTGCTGCTTACGCTGTTTCCAAAGGAGCCGCACGAATCTTCACCAAAGCGCTGCTTGCGGACCTTGCAGACCGATTTCCAGACATCGTCATCAACGACTGGATGCCCGGCATGCTGGCCACTGAAATGGGAGTTGCCGACGGGCTCAGCCCCGACAGTGCCGCGCGCTGGGGAGTGGAGTTAGCACTTTGGCATGATCCCTCTCTCAATGGCACCATCTGGGAACGCAATACCGAGCTGCTTCCGCCCAGATCGTTGAAGGGCCGGATCAAAGACCGGCTCCTGTTTCGGAATCACGCACCCCGACGCCTGAACACTGGCCACTGAATCACACCAACGCCTCTTCGACTCACCTCATAAAACGCCAGCTCATTTTGAACTGACCTTTGATTGACCATGCAACTTATTCGCGCTATTCAATGGACTTTGCTACTGGCACTGAGTGCGTGTGGACTGCAGAAGTCCATGTCGACCGAAGAGCTGAATCAACTGTACGCGGCTCCACTGACCCCACCCGGGAAGCCGCTTCGGGTCTTCCACCTGGGCCACAGCCTGGTGAACCGCAACATGCCTGTCATGCTGGAGCAACTCGCTGGTGCGGGGCATGATCATCGTTCCCAGCTGGGCTGGGGCACGCCCCTGAAGGCACACTGGGAACCGGATGTTCCGATCAATGGTTTCGAACAAGAAAATGCCCACCCGAAATACGAAGATGCGATGTCAGCGATCAAAGGGGGAAAGTTCGACGCTCTTGTCCTGACCGAGATGGTGGAAATCCGCGCTGCCATTGATTATTTTGACAGCGCTGAGTACCTCCGGCGCTGGGCGCGCGAGGCCAGAACCCATCGACCCGACATCCGGGTCTATTTGTACGAAACCTGGCACCAACTGGACGACGCCGAGGGCTGGCTCGAACGACTGGACAAGGATCTGGGGCGGTATTGGGAAGGTGAGCTGTTGGCGAAAGGTCTTGCCAACGGCGACACGGGTGGACCTGTACATGTCATTCCAGCGGGACAGGTAATGGCGCGATTTGTGCGCGCCATTGAGAGCGAGGGCGGACTGGCGGGCCTCAAATCGAAGGAGGACCTCTTTGCACGCAACCCGGACGGCACGCAGGACAACATCCACCTCAATGATCTGGGCAATTACCTGGTGGCGCTAACCCACTATGCCGTGCTGTACCACCGCAGCCCGGTTGGGCTGCCACACCGGTTGAAACGTGCCGATGGAACTGACGCCGACGCACCATCTGAGAAAGCAGCCCTTTTGATGCAGGAACTGGTCTGGGATGTGGTCACCAGCTACCCAAAAACAGGAGTTGCCCAAGGGTCTTGATCGGGCAACACTCAGCATTAACCATCTTATTGAACGAGGAACACCATTGTGGCCAAAGGCATGATTCTGGCAGCAGGCCAGGGAACCCGTGTGCGTCCGCTCACAGAAAAGACCCCCAAGCCCATGGTTCCGATCCTGGGTAAGCCGGTACTTGAATACCTGATTGAACATCTGGCACGCCACGGTATCCGGGAGATCATGGTCAATGTGGCGTTCAACCACTACAAGATCGAGAACTACTTCGGCGATGGGCGCCGCTGGGGGGTCGAAATTGGCTATTCCTACGAAGGTGCACGAGAACACGGCGATATCGTGCCCCGGGCCATGGGCTCAGCTGGAGGCATGCGCAAGATTCAGGACTTTGGAGGCTTCTTCGATGAAACCACCTTGGTGATGTGCGGCGACGCCATTGTCGACCTGGACATCGGCGCAGCCTTGGCCGAACACCGCCACAAGCAGGCTCTGGCCAGCGTGGTCACGCTCGAGGTCCCGCGCGATCAGGTTCAAAATTACGGTGTGGTGGTGGCCGATGATCAGGGGCGGGTCCGATCTTTCCAGGAAAAGCCGCAGCCTGATCAAGCACGATCGACGGCCGCCAGCACCGGCATCTACATTTTCGAGCCGGCTGTGCTGGACCTGGTACCCGCGGGCCGACCTTTTGACATCGGCAGCGAACTGTTCCCGTTGCTGGTTGAACAAGAACTGCCGTTCTTTGCACAAAAGCGTTTCTTCAACTGGATCGATATCGGTCGGTTGTCCGATTACTGGATGGTGCTTCAAAGGGTGCTGCGTGGCGAGATTGCGCAGATGGAAATGCCAGGCAAGCAGGTGCGTCCGGGAGTCTGGGTTGGCCTGAATACCCGTGTCGACTGGGATTCGGTGCAAATCGAAGGCCCGGTCTACATTGGTTCAGGTACCCGCATTGAAGCTGGCGCTCGAGTCGTTGGCCCAACCTGGATTGGGCACGGTAGCCACCTCCGCTCTGGCTGCGTGGTCGAGCGCAGCGTGCTGTTCGAGTACACCCGGATAGGCACCGCCCAGATCGCCAGCGAGTTCATCATGTCGCCACAGTATTGTGTTGATCGCCATGGAAACACCTTGTATGTGGGCGATGAAGTCGCACCACTCGTCTGGGGGGATGCCCGCGCTTGATCTAGCGCCCCCTCATCCGTCGACAAGCGTCTGCTCTGCTGTCGATCCATAGAGCGGGCCGGCTCATGAGCGCAACTGGGCACCTATACTTCTTCGACATGGTATTTTCCAAAAGACCCAACCGTTCCATCCTCAAACGCCGCGGCAGTATTTCAACCGCCGTTCAGGCTGTGGTGGATCTGATGGCGGTCATGGGGCTTGCCATTTTGCTGATCCGAGAGCAAATAGGCGGACTGACGGCTCAGTACTCGGTGTTGTTGCTCCTGCTGTCCATGGGCATGGTCTTCGCGTACGACCAGTTCGGCGTGTACCGCAGCAACAGCAGTTTCGCGCGAAAAGCCTTGACGCTCTTCAAGGCATGGTCGCTCGCGTTCGTGTTTCTTTTGGTGGTTGGCTTTGCCACCAAACAGACCGACGCCTTCTCCCGGGTTTTGTTGGCGCAGCTGTTTGGAGCAGGCTATCTTTTGCAGGTGTTGCTTCAGTACCTGAGTCGCGAGCTACAGACCCGGGTCCTGCGGCATGCGGTTCCCACCGAGAACGTATTGATCGTGGGTTCAGGAAAGCTGGCCCGTTATCTCCAACACAAGATATCGGGCAATCCTTGGCTGAATCAAAACGTGGTCGGCTGCTTGGAGCTCCCTTCAGCGGCCCAGGTCCGCACCGGGAAACCCGGCGCTTCCCTCTATGAAACTTCTGACTTTGGTAGCCTCAAAGAGCCGAATGTCATTGGTCCGCTGGATGAAATACTGTCCATCATCGACCGCCATGAAGTCCGCACGGTGTACTTTGCCATTCCCTTGGGTGAGTCTGACTTGATTGAAGACATGTACTTCAAGCTTCTCGACCGCCACGTGGCAGTGCATTGGGTGCCAGACATCTTTTCGATGCTGCTGGTGAACCACAGCGTACGCGAGATGGCCGGCCTGCCTGTGCTGACGCTTTCTGAGACCCCTCTGACCGGTACGCGTCTTCTGCTCAAGGCCACCCAGGACTTCTTGCTTTCGGCGCTGATCCTCTTGGCGGTGTCCCCGTTGTTGCTGATCATTGCAGTCGCCATCAAGATCGATAGCCCGGGGCCGGTATTCTTCAAGCAAGCACGCAACGGCTGGAGTGGCAAGACATTCAGCATCTGGAAGTTTCGCAGCATGCATGTGCATACGCCAGACGCTGGTCAAATCAAGCAAGCCACTCGAAACGACCCCCGCGTGACCCGGGTGGGCGCTTTCCTTCGCAAGACCAGCCTCGACGAACTTCCACAGCTGCTCAATGTGCTCGGTGGCAGCATGTCATTGGTTGGCCCTCGTCCCCATGCCGTGCAGCACGATGCCGAATACTCTCAACGCATCGACAGTTACTTCGCCCGCCACAATATCAAGCCAGGCATCACTGGCTTGGCTCAGGTGCGGGGCTTTCGGGGTGAAACGACCACCATTGAGCAGATGCAGCAGCGGGTAGAAGCCGACATTGAGTGCTCTGGCTGGATTTCACGATCTTGTTGCGCACCCTTGGTGCGTTGACCGGGAAGAGTGCCTATTGACGCACACCGGTCTTTCGAGGGTGACAAACACAATCCTTGGCGCCAAAGTCATCGACAGAGATACAGCGTGCTTGCCAGGAGCGGGATTCAGGGAAATTTGGTGCTGGTCCTAGGATTATTCTGCAAACGGGAGTGCGGCCTGTCGATCGCCGATTGTTCGCTATCGCACAGACCCTGCACCGCCGGCGCCCTAAGCTGAACCGCGAAGTAGGCGAATCGTGTGGAAGAACTCACATCTCGGCGCGGGTGTGATCTTGCGCTTGAAGCCACACTCGTTCAAGCTCAACCGACATGCAATCTTCCTGCAGGACACCCTCGGCCGACGACAAAGCGCCGTTGAACCGAAGGGTGGGACTCTTTGTTTGGATCGAACAGACAGCTTTGATGAGACGCCCTTGTGACCAGAGTTTTACCGCAAAATGTCTGTTGGATCGCAGCCAGAGCAGAGCGATGTGTGACTACCGCTCACTGCAAAAGTAGAAAGAAGAAATGACCACCCTTCCTCACTGGCAGTTGAAACAAGGAACAGGCTTCAATCTAGCCAATGGTCCTCGCTACATCGAAAACAAATCTGTTAATCAGCGTGTTATTGAAGAATTGCTCGCACACAGTGCCAGAGCTAATCATTGGACCAACTTCGGTCCAGTGAGCCAGTTACTGGAAGAACGACTGACTGAACTGCTGGGGCTTTCCGACAATCTGCGCGTGATCGCATGCAGCAATGCAACAGTTGCATTGCATACGATGGTCGCCATGCAACATCACCTTCACTCAAAAGCACTGCGCTGGGTGACGTCAGCTTTTGGATTCTACTCGTCTTGTGACGGCATTCTTCATTCAGCCGAAATAGCTGACTGCAACCAACACGGTATGCTGGACCTCAATTCACTTGATCCAGCTAAATTCGATGGAATGATCGTAACAAACATATTCGGCCAACATCGCGAACTGGCTGAATATCAAACGTACGCTGATAAACATAAAAAAATTCTACTCATAGATTCAGCCATGGGCTTTCATTCGGACAATCATATCGCGAATGAATGCATCAGTCTTCACCACACCAAGCCATGGGGATTCGGCGAGGGCGGTTGCGCCATTGTTGAGCAACAGCATGCAGATCTGTTTCGAGACATGCTCGCGTTTGGACATCATTCACCGAACACGCCAATCAATCGACTGGCTTCCAACGGCAAAATATCGGACATCGCCTGTGCCTACCTGATGATGCGACTTCAGGAGATTGACCAGATTCGGGATAGTTATCAAGAGCAGTTTCTGCGGATAAAGAAAATTGGGGCGAAGCTGGGATTGAATGTACTTGGAGGCAATGCAAGCCATCCTGGGATTCCAGCGAACGTGCCTTTTTTGCTACCCCATCCCACAAACTTGGCATCAAATCCTCTGGTGCCAGCCCGAAAGTATTATTTTCCACTTGCAGCAACTCCAACGGCCTCCGATATTTTCAGTAGAATCGTAAATGTCGCCTGTCATTCTGAAATGATGGCTTTGCCGGATCGCTTGATTGAAGACTTTCTGGAAAACCAAATGTTGGTGCATCCATAAGCTGTAACGAGACGGATTCAAGTCATGCGGATTGATGGGATCTCAGTCATCGTCACCTGCTTCAATGGTGAGAAATGGATCCATGCAGCAATCACCAGCATTTTGAGACAATCCACGGAAATACCGCTTGAGGTCATTATCATTGACGACGGGTCGAAAGATGGGACTGTTTCCGTCATCGAATCATTCCAAGACCCAAGGATTCGGCTGCACCAGAATCCAACAAACTTGGGGACAGCCAGATCACGGAATCTAGGGATATCGCACGCGACCTATTCCTGGCTTGCCTTTAACGATCAGGATGACGTTTGGCTTCCTGAAAAGTTGGCTTCCCAGTCAGATATCATAGAAAGCCATCCACGATTCGATGGTGTAGCCGGAGGCCACGCACGCCTGGCTAAAAATGGGGCAACACGTTGGTCCACAAGAATATTGCACAAAAGCTGGAGTCCAAGCCATTCGCCCGTATTGGACGCCCCCCCGAACTACAACCCCGCACGACACGGCGTCTGTTTTGTTCAATCTCTTCTCGTCAAGAAAACTGCTTTATTGCAAATCAACGGATTCAGAGAAGACTTGCCCATTGCATACGATCCAGACTTATTCTATCGACTCGGAGAGACATCGAAGTTGGCCTCTCTGGAAGAGCCCGTTTTTTTGTACCGTTTGACCCAGAACAGCATAACGGGTCCCGCTTCACTCGACGCAACTCAGTTTTTGAGCGGTTTTGCCTATGTTTACGCTGCACAGACTGCCAGGGCCGCAGGTCAGCCAGAACCCAACGTAACTGAGTTCCTGAAAGACTATCGGCCTAGCACAGCTGATATTGAGCAGTTTTTCATTAATCAAACCCTCCGCAGCATCAACACCCACTGGGTCAATCATGGTGCATGGCGCGCGATGATTTTCACTGTCAAACAGCTACTGCAACAGCCCAAACTGGTCTTCAATCTGCTTTCCAGGTTACTGAAGCTGAAATTGACTCGACTGGCTCGAGTTAAACAAATACCATGAAGTTGCTTTACTTCACATCAGAGTTTCCTGGTCAAACCCATATCTTTTTCTGGCGTGAATACAATGAACTATTACGCATGGGCATCGATGCTCATCTCGTGAGCACTCGAATATCGCCCATCGGAATCCAATCCCACAGCTGGAGTACTTACGCCAAAAGTCGTACACTTTATCTTTATCCGCTTTCCATTGCTGACTACTGGAATGCTCTCATAACTCTGCTCACCAGTCCGTGGCCCAGCTGGAAAAAGGTGTTTAATGCATTTTTTGGGGAAAACGATTTATCGTTCAAGGACAAGGGCACCCTTATTGCCCATTTGGTCATGGCCGCCAAGATGGTGCGATTGATCAATGCCCAAGGCTTTGAACATATTCATTGCACAACCTGTGCGGCGACAGCCAA
>LNFM01012344.1_pt1 | contig 11252 bp, 10 predicted proteins | sample 596031 | NCBI WGS metagenome assembly LNFM01 (sample SAMN04254537, study PRJNA301005) | activated carbon metagenome | isolation source: dual media filters at the Ann Arbor, Michigan drinking water treatment plant | place: USA: Ann Arbor | reverse complement strand
CAGCCCCTCGCGGAAACCGCTGCGCGCTCGGGTCTCATGGTCGACCCCGGGCCGAAACGTGCCCCATCGGCCCATAGTACGCCTTTTTGCGCGCGTGTACGCACTTACACGCGCACGCGTGTACCCCCGCCCTTGCACCGACACACTCGATCGGCACGTCGCGTCAGTCCTTACTCACGACCACCCGTGGCGAGTCCATCGCCGTGTCGCACGTCACTACGCGGTGCCCAAAGCACTCCGACTGCAGGTGGTTCCAGCGCCAGCTCTGGTGCAGGTTGATTATCGCTACGATGATGGTCACCCCTAGGTTCACTAGGGTCCCGATCTCTCCCGGGCCGAATGCTGTCTCGTTCATCCTATGATAACGGGAGGATTTTCTGCCCCTAATAATACCCCATGCCCGCACCCGCCTCCGCCAAGCAACGAGCCGCCCGCGCTAAGTTCGCCAAAGCCAGCAAAGAGGCCTCTCGCCGTGTCAAGGCGGACCCCAAGCTAGACTATGCCGTCCAAGTGAGACGTGCGATGCGTTAAAAGAATCCGCTGGTTATCATACCATGCCACGCGGCGCTACCAACCGATGCCACTGCGGCGCTGTATGCTCCAAGGAGTACTGCCGCCACCACACGCCGAAGCCATTCTGCACATACCCCGGGTGCCACAACACGACCCTGCGCGGTGAGTGCTACCGACACAAGCCCGAGACCATCGAGAGGTCACGACAGCGATCAGAGCTGCGACGCGCGACCGCCGTATAGCCGTCCGCTCTCGTTTTTTTGGCCAAAAAATGGGACGCCGCTCAGAGCTTTTGGATAGCCATACAAGCCTCAAACTGCATGGCGTACGCTCCTCCGCCGAGAGGTAGGAGCCTGTCTTGGATGCGGAACGGGATCGATGGGCTCTCGTTGATGTAGACCATCGCGGACACGGATTGGCCTGCGGCAACGCGCACAACGGCGGATGGCCCAGAGATAGAGCACTGGGTATCGGCGGTAGGGGTTGCGATTTGCGCCGGGATGTCGCGCTCGAGCGATGCGCACTCGAAGTCGATGGTGCCGTCGGCGTTGTAGACACGGATTGATAGCGTCATTGGGATGTTACCGCTTCCAATCGGGCACCCTGGAAGGCAGCATGAGATCGAGAGCACGTTGTCCGTCTTGGAGTAGATGGTGGTCGCTCCGTCGCGGATGGTGCTGTTGGCTGCGATGGTGTAGTACGGCTTGCTGGCGGGGTTTTGGTTCACATCGTACTGGACGACGTTGCCGACGGTAGTACACGGAACGCCGTTTAGCCGGCCGAAGTACAGACCGTTACCAGCGCGAGTGGCTGTTTTAGGGGCGTACCCCCATGCCGGTGCAGACCCCGTCGCAGGAACGTTCTTGGTGATCGTGAGCAGGTCGCTCTCGCTCTTGTTTGGGGCGTATCGTCGGACACCTCCTGAGTAGGCCTGGTTGGACATGCTATACCTCCGGCGCGAAAAAAATGCCGGAGCTTAACGCTTGAATTTGCGCTTGGTCGCTGGCAACGCCGGTTTGTCGCGGCGGTCCTTACGGTTGCGGCGGTCCTTGCGGTCGTCATCACGGCGATCATCATCACGGCGGTCGTCACCACGATCATCACGGCGATCATCACGGTCGCGGCGGTCACGGCGATTGTCTCGGCTCGGGCCGACCATCCGCACTCGGTCTGAGTACGACCCTGGCATCATAGTCGCCCTCTCGAGCGCTGTTCGGGGGTGGTCATCAGGGATGATCCGAGCGGCGGCGAACTCGGATTGGTTGCCTGGCATGATGCGTACTGGCTGCATATCGGCCGCGTTGGTCGAAGCCGCGTTGGCTGCTGCCGCGACCGGGGCGTTTGCGATGTCTGCCGCGTTTTTGGTTGGCGGTGGTTGATCGGCCCCCAAGAGGCCCGCGACCCCGCGCGCGAGTGACTTTCCGAAGTCCGCGCCTGAGTTGACTTTGCCCGAGCCGAGGTCGCTGAACACGTTGCCGGCGGCCTTCTTTAGGGACCCGATCAGGCCCTCGTTGGAGCTTGCTGCGCCCATGAGCGATGGTAGGAACGATAAGAAGCCGGCCATGGGTATATCACTCCGACTATATTTTCTGCGCGGGTAATAGCACGACCATGGCAGCACCATACGACCAGACCTCATCGCAAGCGCTGATGGACCCGGGCGATGTGCTCGCACTCAAGCGCACCAACCTCGCCGCACCGGGGATCAAGCAAAACTCGCTCTACTACGGGGTCGGTAACTCGACCGTCGACACCGTCGAGATCACCTACCGATCAGGCTCCTACCAACAAGGCCTGCCACAGCTGTCGTTCGGGGGTACCAGCAACGTCATCATCGCCAACTCGTCCTTCGTTGGCCAGACCTACATCCACTTGGAGCTCGAGAACATCTGGCCGGGCCAAACCCTCTCGCGGGGGTGGGGGTACGGAGCTATCGCGACCCTATCTTACCTGTTCGGCAGCAGCAACATGTCCAATGTCCGCATCAACGGGCAGTCCGTCTGGCACTGTGTCGCCATGGAGTGTGAGACCGCCGAGAAGCGATCCGAGCTGTTTCGACTAGGCGGTGAGGAGCAACTCGGGCCTATCATGCGAGTTGGCCCAGGCGGTGTTCCAGAGCGAGACCCAGATGCGCGACTCACAGCCGATGTCTTGCTGCCGCTACCGTGGTCAACCGCCGCCGGCATCATCAGCAAGAAGACCTTCGACACTAACATCCTCCAGAACCCGCTCACCGTGTCGGTCGCCTTCGCCAACAACTCTGCCATCTTCGGCGGTAGCACCACACCGAACCGCTTCCCGAACAGCTTCTCAGCCGCGTACTTGACCGTCCGCCAAGGAGACCTCAGCAACAAGGACATGTCACTCCGAACCACGCTCATGCGCAACCCGGATCAGTCCGTGTTATACCCCTTCATCTTCCGCCAGACGTACATGCCGAGCTCATTTCGGGGCTCCCGCAACCGAGACGCGCCTGTCACCGTGCCCCTCAACTCGTTCATCAACGCCGATCTGCTCGCGCTTACTGTCTCCGTCATCCGCACCAGCCAGCTATCGCCGCCTCAAAACGGCGCCCCAAACTGGCATCAACAGGACAACATCCGCAACGTCGCGCTTAGCTACAACGGCCAGAATTACTTCATCGGGGCAGATGCCAGCTGGAAGCTGATGACCACTATCAGCTCCGCCGGGTCGCAAAACCTGCTCAACTCGCTCGTCCAGGTCGTACCTCCGTTCGTCGCCGAGCCTGCGCAAAACTCGTTCACCTCCGTGCCGCAAGACTGCTACGACCTCCACATCGACTTCAGCGCCATCAGGTCGATGTCCTTCGAGGGGCACTTCCAGAACGTCTGGCGTATCGGCCAAAACGTCATGACGCTCTCCTTCACCACCGAGGGAGATAGCTCCGTCGAGTACCAGATGTACTGCACGTACCACTACAACGCGGTCGCGCAAGTGCAGCAAGGACAGACCCTCATGTACATGTGAGCGAGCCCCCATTTTTTTCGCCCGTGAAGTATACTAGATGCAACCGATCGACCGCCTCACCCTAGACGCCTCGCTTGATAACGCCCGCCGCGACCGAACCGCCGCCATCGCCGAAACCATCGCGCGCGACGACGCCGTGTTTGAGCCCATTCGGTCGACGTTCGACGTGTCGGGTCAGCCATTCGTCATCGAAGCCGCGTCGAAACCGGACGCTATCACTCGACAGTATTTCACCCCCGTCCTAGAGCGGGTAGGGGCCGGAGTCGTCCTCTTGGAAGCCTCGGCTGAGTGCGTTTTGCTCGTGTCGGCGAGCGCAAAAAACGGCCTGCGCGCGTCGTGTGAGTACAACGTCGCTAGCCAGAAGTACGCGCCCGTCACCGGTATCACCGTGTTGTCGGGCGGTATTATCACCGAGCGCCCGCGTACCGTGGTCGTGCCACCGGGCCAGCGATTGGTTATCAGCGGCGACCTCGAGACGGCGGTTCGTCTTACGGTCGACCTCCTGTTGTCGGTGCCGGTGTAAGCGGCGGGACGTGTGATTACGCGCCGACGCGCCGGTGTGACCGCGTGGGGGCGAGGCGAGCTACTCGAGACCCTCCACGGCGAACCGGAAGTAGTCCCGAACCACGTCGATCGGCGGCCGTTCTGCGATGATATCGTCGATGCCGTACTCGGCCGACGACGATGATTCGTCTGCGACGGGCGCCCGTAACCGGGTCAAGTATGCTGGTGGGGCTAGTCTGTCCATGTACTATAGTACACGAGAGAGCCTTTTTTTGGCGCGCTTGGCGTCATATCTGCAGCCGGTGGAAGCTCACGGTGGAATCGGCCGGTCGCACGTATATGAACGCGTGATCTGCCGTCGCCGCCTTGTACCAGTTGATCTGGTCGGGTATCAACCGAATGCCGAGCCCTCGCAGGTACCCGCGGAGGTACACGTTGATGACGCCCTCGATGTTCTCGTCGGTGTTCTGGCCGAACAGCAAGACGTTGTTCACGTTGGCACGCGCGGACCGCTGTAGTAGCTTCGAGTACTGCATGGACACGATCGTGCTCATCTTGCTGTTACGGTAGGTCAAGATGAGGTCCGCCATCACGGGCGAGTCGCGCAGATGGACCAGGTCGTCGAACATGTTGAGGAAGCGGTACTCGTTCTTGGTGCGCTTTTGGATGCGGTGCTGCTCTAGGACGATGGCCTCCTGTGCCTTGCCCCAGCCGTCCGCGACGATCAGATTGTGGCGTCGGCGGTAGATGGCGATTTGCGGGTTGGCGGTCCAGAGGATGGAGACGATCTTACGCGGGGCGTAGTACGTGTCGTACAGCCGCATCAACATGGTCGACTTGCCCTGCTTGGAGGCGCCGATGAGGTAGGTCGTGTTACCGGTACCCGCGTCCAACTTGAGCTCGAACGGTGTGCGAATGGGACCGGGCGCGAGTGCCGGCTCAACCGGCTGAGACCCAACCGGTACTGGCTCGGCCGGCGCGTTGGTATCGAGTCGAGCTGGTATCGGTTGGGTCTCAGCTGCGCCGGTACCAAGTCGCGCCGCCTTGGCAATCAAGCCCCGGCCGCTGTCTCGATAGGCTCGGTTGGCCTCTTTTTGGACCCGTTTGAGCTCGGCTACAGCCGCCGCGCGCTCGTCGTCGGACATGGTCGCGGACCCGGCCACCATCGCGTTTGTGTAGCCGTTACCCGTGACAGCGTTCTTCTCGGCCGAGTATAGGCGTACGGAAATCGTGCGTCGGCGCATCATTAGTATACTTAACGCGGAAAAAACGCGCGCGCTCAGATTTGCGTCGCGAGCACGATCGTGTACGTGAGACCGCCGGTCCAACCTGCGGGCGTCTTCGTGCTGATGACGTTGGATCCGACCACGTACTCGTAGACAGGTTCGGCCGACGCGAAGAGCGCCCCGTACTGGTCGGTCACGGTGATGTCGACGGTGTTGATGTTCTCGCTCGGGTTGGCCGTGATCCACGCGAGTGTGATGGGCGCGGACTCGTAGTCGCCGGTAGTGCGCTCGTAGATAATCGGTGTGCCAGCGATCGCGGCCGTTGTGTCCGTGATGACGATCGCACCTGGGTCGCTCGCGTAATCGGTGAAGGTAGGCACGTACAGCCGGTAGAGCAACGAGGCTGACTTGGATTCGCTGGTCACAGTCGAGTTCTTGGTCCAGCGCGTAAGAGAGCCCGATTGGAAGTCGATGTACGTGGTGTAGCGGCACGGCATATCGCCTGACATCTGAACGGTCGCGGCAAGGGCGTTCCACTCGGTCTGCTGCTCAGGTAGGATACCCGACGCGACCCCATTCCACCGCGAACCCTCGATCACGGGCAGGTTGAATGTGCTGACGCCGTTTACCATCAGCGGGGACTGCGGCAGGAAGTACACGGCCGAGCTCGATACGAGCGTTACGCGCTTGGAGCTGGTCGGCACAGGTACCGTGGTGCTAGAGTTGCCCTTGAAAATCGGCGTGAATGTACACGCGGCGGCGAGGGCTGCGTTGGCGTTTACCGCGCGGATGAACTCGGTGTACAGGAGCTGCGGGGTCACGTAGTCGCCGGGCCGAAGCACGACAGTGTAGACGATGTTGGTCTGGACCACGTAGATGTAGAGCGTGTTGTTGGTCTGGTTGATGACGGGCGTGCAGTGTTTGAAGTTGATGTAGGCGACAGCCAGACGCTTGATGTTGCTCGTAATCACGGCGGCGCCAGGCGCTGAGATGACCATCTGCGACCGGTTGACGCGCTTGAGCTGCGTGGTCCCGATGCTGTTCGAGTTCAAGTACACGAGCGACTCGTTACCCCCGCGGACCTGCACCATGGGCGGCTCGAGCGTGAAATCGGACTGGTATGACGCCGGCAATGGCACGAGCGCGACCGGCACGACGGTCTCTCCGATCTTAGGCGCGAACGGCGGGAAGTTGGGGTTGGAGGCCGCTTGCATGATCGTATATTGTGGCGGAGAAAAAAACGGGGGCGCGCCTACGCGACGACCCAGCTCGCATTGAAGTCCGAGACGGTCCCCGCAGGCAGCGTGAGCGCGCCGTTCGTGAGCGTGATCACGCCGGCCGCCGTGATGGTAATCGTGTTGGCCCCGACTGAGAGCTGGGTCTCGAAGCTCGGCCGGTATGTGGTTGGTAACGCCCCAGCGCCAGACAGGATGAGCGCGGTGGCGGCGGCGGATTGCGCTGTCACGCGGAAGGCCGGTACTGTGATCGACACGAGCTTACCAACGCGCTGAATCAAGCAGGTGATGACGGCCCCGGCGGCTCCTCGAACGGTGGACGCTGTGATGGTACCGATGTTTAACGTCGGGGTGAAAACGGCTGTTGCGAGTCCATAGTCGGCCTGACCAAGGCGATGCGTGCTCGGGTCGATGATGACCATGCCGGTCGGAGCCGCTGGAGTGACGCCCGCGATACCCCTGATGTAGCACTGGGTGGTCGAGGACATACCGATGTTGATCGAGTTGGTGAGCGAGGTGCCAGTAGTCCCGTTACCGATCTCGATGACCCCCTGTTCTCCCGTCATGCCGGTACCGGCGTTCTTGCCGATGATGATGGACCCTCCCACGGACGTCGCGTCGGGTAGCGCGTCGGCTCCGATGAACACGTTGTTGGCGCAGATAGTCGAGTTGGGCGCGACGCTGGACCCGATGGCAACGTTTTTGAGGCCGCTGGTGTGAAGCATCATGGCGTCCGAGCCAACGACGGTGTTGAACGAGCCAGTTGTGAGCAGTTGGAGCGCCCCCTTACCGACGCCGGTGACCCCTGCAGCCGTGTTCGCGAGCCGTCCTGTGTTCTGTCCGACGAAGATGTTGCTACCGGCGAGCGACGATGCGGTGTGCATCAAGGTGGTGCCAGAGGGCTGTTGGATGGACCCGGTGAGCCCGGATGTGGCCGGCAGTGTGATAGCTGAGAACGTCTTGGTGCCTCCAAACGTCTGCGCGGCCGCGGTCACAACGCCCGGAAACGTAGCGCTAGCAGGCTGTAAAGTCAGATCGGAGCCGGCGATCGAGGCCGCGTTTGCGTTTGGTGCGACTCCGACGGCGGTGACCGCGGTGACACCAGACCCACCGCCACCGCCACCAACGATGGACCCGATCTGATTCGTGGCGGTGTTGATCACGAGTGTGCGCTGTGAGCCGCCTGGGTCGGCTGAGACTGCGGTCGCTCTGAGCTCACCCGTGAAGGTCTTGTTGCCTCCGATCGTTTGGACTCCGGCTGTAATCACTCCGGGATTGGTCGCGTCGGCGGGTTGTAGCGTGATGGCGGAGCTAGCGACGGTTGCTGCGGACGCGTTTGGAGCGCTGCCGACGGGGGTAACGGATACCGGCGGGTTGGCGATGATGGCCGCTTCGATGATCTCGACCTGCTCGGATAGAACGCCGACGGACTTGACGAGGTCCGGCACGTACAGCTGGGAGCTACTACCATCGGCGCCGACGGCGAGCGGCGGATACGTTGTGGTTCGAACGGTCTGATTTGACCAGCCGTAGCCAAGATACGGGATGGTTGGGTCCGCGATGGGGTTAGGGCTCGTTTCGCTGATCGGCAGTCCTGACATGCGGGTATATTGGGGGCAGAAAAAAATGACGTCCGGCCGTTATGCGAGGTGGCGTTGGGTTAGTCACGCGAGTAGTATCGTCTGTTCGCGCGTGGTCGTCCTGGTGAGGGCGGTGTATAGGCACCCGTGGCGCCGAAGGCTGTCGGTGTGTACGTAGATGACCTGATCAACGGTCTTACCCTGGTACGAGTCAGCGGTAACAGCCCAAGCTGGCTCGTGCGTGCACTCTGGCGGCATCGTGTCGGTCTGCTTGGTGCGCCCCCACCAGATTAAGGGAGAATCGTTCGGAAGCCCCTCGAGGACGAAGCCCTTTTTGTGCTTGCGGCGGCACGGAAACACCCGTTTAAGGGGGCGCATCATCGCGTTGAGGTCGTGCGCCGCTTGATGGGTGCCAACGATAGCGCGCGAGTCCAGCTCGTCGACTTGGCCGGTTGTGAACAGGTCTTTCGCGACGTGGTACTGGTGGAGCGGTTTGAGGCCTCTGAGCTTATCGAGCTGCCGGCCGTATTCGTATGAGTGGCGAGCGTGCGCGTGGCGTGTGCGGGGGATAGTCACGACGTCAAACCCGTTGCGCGCGAAGAAGCCGGGGTCTACCGGGGTGCCGTCGATACACTGTCGGATCTGGTCGAAATCACCTAGCGCGATGATGGTCTGGCCGCGTGACCGGTCGATGATGATCTCCCATTGCTCGGCGGTGAACATGGTCAGCTCGTCGATGACTACGACCGCGTAGGCACGCGGAACGCGACCGGTCGCGCGGTACTTGAGCCACTCTTTCTTGCTGAGGCCGAACTGGTAGTACTTGGCCGCCGTATGCGTGTTTTCGAAGAGGATGCGGTGCTCGTTGACGAGCTCGTGCGTAGGCGCCAACATGATCTGATCGTAGGCCGGTTGGACCTTCCACGGGTGAGATTTGCCGACCCCCGCAGCGCCGATGAACACGGTGTTCTTGGTCGGAATCGGCCGTGTTGGGGGCTCGACGTTAGGCCCGTCTCTAACGACCGGTTTGGGCTTGCCGAGCTGGCGGTAGTACGGCTTTGGATGCGATGTCTTCCAGCCGCCGATGTGGGTGTCGTTGTCGCTAGGAGGTGTTGGCCCTGGGTTGACTACGATCGCGTCTACACACCACGCGGCGATCTGATGGTGTTGCGCCAGCTCGGTGTACTTGCGCATCATGTGGATGGAGGCGTACCCGAGCACATACGAGTGGAAGTCGTACATCGGAGCGGCGGTAGATGGCAAGCGGACCGTGACCCCGTAGTCAGTCGTGCCGTATTCGTAGCCGACCTTTTGAGCTTCGTGTATGATCTGTTTACGCTCAACTTCGACGCTCGTGAGGTATTGGACCGTTTTGGCCTCCTTGAGCCCGCCTGTGATGGTGCGGCCGATGAGCTGGTTACGGAATCGCTTCTTGTCGTCGTCGTTGGCTACGCACGCATCGGCGAAGGCGGTGATGCTGATCGGTCGAAGGCCGCCTTGGAGCACGTAGTCGACGTCGATCTCGATGTTGAGACCGCTGAGGTACTTGTACACCGGCGCTGTGATGACGATCTGCGTTGACGGCTTGTAGCCGAGGAGGTCGATCATCGCTTGCGGCGGAAGGATGATGCTGCACACGTAGAAGACCGGGGTGATGGCGTGCTCTTGGAGCGCTGGGGTGAGCTGACCGTGTGGGAAGCCCATGTACTCCGGCAGCGACTCGTACGCGACGTAGTTCTTGTTGTGGTCGACCTCAACCGCGTCTGGCATCAGGGGGTGCACGCGAGCCCGGCCAATAAAGTGCTCGGCACGCTTGATCACAGCTCTAACTGCCGGGGTCGAGGAGGCCTCGAGGCTGTATTTGGTCTTGAACATCTCGTACATCATCTGCTCGGCGGTGAACACATACTCGTGGAGGGAGTCGTGGTCAGGGTTACGCGTGATCGTGGACGGCCGAAAGGACTTGTGCATGTGGACGAGGTCGTCGTGGTAGACGATGTAGTACTTGGGGACGATCAGACCTGGGCTGGTGAAGTGGTAGTCGCACTCGATGACGTTGGTGTCGTCCGGGATGTGGAGGGTGTCGTGGTACACGATGCGGTCGATCTTGTGGTGCTGCATGCGGAGAGTCGCGTGCTCGCCGTTGACGACGATGTGTAGCTGCTTGCGCTTCTTGAGCCCGTGCGTGCTCCATGGCTGGTTGATCACCGATCCGAGCTTGGTGTAGGTTGTGATGTGGAGGTCGGCGTACTTAGCGAGACGGTCTAGATCGTCATGGTTCACGTAGACTTTGCCATCGGTCGGACGTAGGTGCGGCAACCTCGCGTAGAGCTTTTCGACGTCCCGAGAGGCCCCGCGGATGAGGTTCACGACACAATTCTCGAGGTGATAGTCGGCCACTCGCAGGAGCCGCTGCTTGCCGACGGACTCGTGGATCTCGAACTCGATCGCAGCGATGTGAGCCGACTTGGAGTTGGTGACAAGCGTGTACGGGAGCAGGCGGTCGATGAGCTTGTTCAGGTAGTTTCGGACCTGTTCGCGGGCGCGAATGCGTGTGAACACCGACTCGTAAGTGCGACGAGGGACGCCATCGACCATGATCGTCGCGACCGCGCGGACGTACTTCGGAGGCGAATCGAGGGTCGCATCGGCTGGTACGGCTGGCATCAGGGTGCGAGTAGCCCGCTTTTTGAGAACTTTGGCGCTGACAACATCGACGGTTGGCGGTGCGGTCGTCGGTGTCTCGGCCACGGTGACGGTCGGCGGCTGATATGGACCGGTCGAATCGCGCTCGATGGCAGCGAAAGCGGCCTGTTCGTGGGCCCGTTTTGCCTGGATTTGTCGTCGCTCGCGGGTCTCGATGATGTCGAGGAGAGCGTGTCGGATGGTCGCCGATGACGCGTTGAGAGGGATTCGAGCGTGGCGACCGGTATCGTTTTGGCGGCGGGCCGATGCGATGAGCTCGGTCCGGTCGTAGTTGAGGACGCGGTCGATGGCTCGCGCGGACATGCTTGTACCGAGAAGTAGCGGTCCCTTTAACAGGCAGGGATTGTTACGCCGGGGGCAAAATAATTCGGGGCGTGGGTACGCGCGCGCGTGTAAGTGCGAGCGTGCGCGCAAAAAGGCGTACTATGGGCCGATGGGGCACGTTTCGGCCCGGGGTCGACCATGAGACCCGAGCGCGCAGCGGTTTCCGCGAGGGGCTG
>LNFM01014999.1_pt1 | contig 11253 bp, 11 predicted proteins | sample 596031 | NCBI WGS metagenome assembly LNFM01 (sample SAMN04254537, study PRJNA301005) | activated carbon metagenome | isolation source: dual media filters at the Ann Arbor, Michigan drinking water treatment plant | place: USA: Ann Arbor | reverse complement strand
GGTGCGAGAGATTACAAGAGCCCGAGGCAGGAGGCACGGAATGTCCCGTCCATTTGAACCCGAATTCGCCCGGGTCGAACTCGACCGCGATGTGTTCATGCGCACGCTCATCAGGGAACTGGCAGGCACCCTCGAGAACGTCATCGGAGTCGACGACGCGTCGGGCTATATCAGCGTCGTGGGAGCCACAGTGGGCGAGAGCATCAATGGCGAGTACCGGCGGGCCCTCCAGGTCTCGCATCTCGATCGGACGCAGGTTGCGCAGGTGCTGGTCGACCTCAAGCGGCGTATCTCTGGCGACTTTTATATCATCGAGGCGACCGAGGAGCGGCTGGTGCTCGGTAACCGGGCGTGTCCGTTCGGCGAAATGGTGTCAGGGCGCCCGTCCATGTGCATGATGACCTCCAACGTTTTCGGACACATCGCGGCGAAAAACCTCGGGTACGCGCACGTTGCGCTGGAGCAGACTATTGCACGTGGCGATCAGGAGTGTCGGGTGGTGGTGAGCCTAATGTCCACCGATGCTGAGGGTCGTGAATATTTTCAAACCCCATGAAAGCACTGCTGGCACTTATCGAGAGTGATCCCCGCCCTACACTCCTCGTGGGTGCCGGGCGCTCGGTCGTCGGCAGTAACCGCCCGGCGCGCCGGGTCATTCCGGCCCTCCGGGCGGGCGTGGATCTGGCGAGCCTCTGCAGCGGTGATGCAGCAACGCTCGACGCGTTCCTGCATCGCTGTGCTGGGACCCGCGGGCCGCTACCCGGCTCGCTGACGTTCGGAGAGCGTCAGACGTGGTACGTTGACGGCGGCGTAGTGGAGCCGGCGGCCCCTGGAAAGCAGTCAATCGTCGTTTTGCGGCTCCGCTCGGGAACGGACGCGCATGCGGGATTTGCAGCGCTGACGGCCAAGATTGCGGAGTTACACAACGAATTGCACGCGCGCCGCAGATTGCAGGCGCAGCTCGAAGATGCGCTCGCGACGCAAGAGATCCTGTTGCAGGAGGTCCACCATCGCGTGAAGAACAACATGCAGGTCGTGATGAGCATGCTCTCACTCGCGCTCGGTTCGCGCGAGCCCGGTCAGGCTCTCGCCCAGGCGGTGGAGCGGGTCCGCGCCATTGCAACCGTGCACGATCTCCTCTACATCCGCCCCACTTTCGCACAGATTGACGGGCAGACGCTCCTGCGTGCCATCGCAGAAAACCTCTCGCTGATGCACCGGCGGCCCGAGGTCGCCTTGGTCGTACAGGATACGGCCGTGAGCGCGACGGCGGAGCAAGCCACTGCGCTGGCACTCATCGTCGCGGAACTGGTCGCGAATGCGTACAAGCATGCATTCGAGGGGCGAACGGGAACAATTACGATTGCACTGCAAGTCGACAAAGGCACTGCTGTCTTGTCGGTCGCCGACGATGGCGCACCTTTTGGTGCTAGGCGCAATGGATTAGGCATGCGCATCGTCGAGGCATTCGTCAAGAAACTCGAGGGGACCCTTGAGGTCGTGCGCGAGCCCAAGTGCGTGCGCATTACGTTTCCAGCTGGCGGAGGGGCAGGTGGCATATCATCTCAACAGTGAGCCGAGTGATTCCTCTCCGCCGGCGGGAAAAGCGTCCGAGCGCGCGCCTGAGCTCGCGCCGCGCATCCACCGGGTGCTCATCGTCGAAGACGAGGTCTTCATACAGCTCGACCTTGAGGAAGAACTCCGTTCCGCGGGATTTGCCGTCGTGGGGGCAGTGGACACCGCCGAGGCGGCTGTGCGCATCGCTGAGGCTGAGCGACCGGACATCGTCGTGATGGATATTCGGCTGCGGGGAGCGCGGGACGGCGTCGACGCTGCGCTAGACGATTCGCAGCGTCTTTGCCTCCGGCAACATCGATGATGCGCTCAGGCAGCGGGCCGCCGTCGCTGAGCCGTTCGGCTTCATCAGGAAGCCGTACTTGGCGAGCGAGGTGGTGGCGCTCCTTACTGCGAAGAACTAGGGCAAACTCCGTTGACGTGAAGAATTGATATTGCTGAATAGAGCTGACCGAATTCAGCGGATGAAGCGAGGCCCAGCCGCGACGACGTCGTTGATGGCTCCTCTGCCCGAGCGGAGGGGCCACAATCATGGCATCGCCACGGCCGGGACCATAATCGCTGAACTAGAAAAACGCGCTGTCGGTTTATCGGCGCCACAGACCTGCTGCTTTCAGAGTCGCCGAGATGATGGCGGTGGGATCAACGCCCTGTGTTCCACGGGAGACAGATGGCACCGGGAGGCCAGCAGCCTGGAATGCCGCCGCAATCACAGAGTTGGGACTGAGCGACCTGGCTTGGTGCTGGGCATGCGCATTCTCGCGCGGGGCCTCACCTGGATCCGCGCTCCGCGTCGCGGTTTCCAACTCGCGCGATGATCCCGCCTCACTCTGCACCCCTTCGGCTACAAGACCATCAACAACGCCAAAGTATTGGGCGATATGAACGGTCGAGGGGAGGCCGACATCGAGGAAGAAAGGGCCCGGCACCCCCAACGCATCGGGAGTCGCCTTGGTTGCTAGCGGCACGCCATGTCCCATGCCCGCAACGCTGATGGCTTCGATCCGGCGGTTGCCGTCGACGTCCGCCCAGATCCTTCGAGTGTGGGGGCCGAGGGCTTCCAGTCTGGAGTGCTCGAGGGGGAGCTGGTGCACGTTAGACCATTGCTTGACGATGTTCTCGGCATTGGACGGTCTGACGATTTTATCATCTGTGCCATGCCACACGGATACCCGGGGCCAAGGTCCTTCGTGTTGTGACGCCGCCCGCACGCGATCACCAAGCGCCCTCGGTGAAGGTTCTTGGTCATTGAACATGACATCGAACGCCTCCTGCACCGTACGCGCACTCCCATAGGGTAATCCAGCAATAATGGCTCCACTGGAGTAGACCTCCGGGTAGGTGGCCAACATGACGGCCGCCATCGCACCCCCTGCTGACAAGCCTGTGATGGATACTCTTCGACGATCGACTCGAAAGCTGGCGATAGCCTGCTCGACCATTTCATGGATGGAACGCGCTTCTCCGAGGTCGCGACCGGTATCCCCGGGTTGGAACCAGGAGAAGCAGCGCTTTGGGTTATTGGCAGTCTGTTGCTCTGGAAATAGGACCACGAAGCCGTGGCGATCCGCCAAGCGGGACCAGCCGGTCCCTCGGTCGTAGTCGGAGGCCGTCTGTCCGCAGCCATGCAACGCTACGACAAGCGGTGGATTGCTCGGCAGCTGATCGGGAACGTAGACGTACATGCGGAGGTTGCCGGCGTTGGTGCCGTTCGGAGCTAGGGCGCTGAGGCGACACGCGGTTCGATGGCCCATGTGTGGCTGCGTTTCCGCGATATCGGCCATCAACCTGGAAAACTTGCCGCGAAAGCCGTTGAGTTGGGTCAGCGTCTGTCGAATGCTGGACATGAGGTGTCTTTCGCATTGCAGCATGATTGCTGCATTGCAACATGGTGGGCAGTAATGGGAGATCAAGTGCAGTCGGTCTCCGGGTCGAGCCGACTCTGCGACTTGCTGCCGGGACGTGGGTAGGTCAGTCTGGCGTAAGACCAATAGCTGGAGGCCCGCTATGCCGAAGATGTCGGATTCCCGCCGCAAGAAGATCCAGGCCAAGCAACGTCAGGCCTTGAATACGCTCCGACGTGAGAAGAAGGCAGCTCAGCGTGCGGCGCGTAGAGCGAAGCGCGGCTGAAAGCGCTCCCGCGTCGCCTCCGAGCGCGCAGCCCTGAACTGGCCAGTGCGGGCCGGGGATAAGCTCAGTTACCGCGTGCTGGCGGATCTTCCAGCACTGTTCTTGGACCTGATGCAACCAGGATCACGGCATTCACACGCACCTCAGTCTCAAGGACCAATGGCGCGTGCTGATACGGGTCTCGGGAGTAAGCTTTGCTGGACGGCATCATCTGAGACGTATGGATATCACCGCTCTGACGGCCGCGGCAGTGAACTCAATCATCGAGGCGTGCGCTGCGGTGCGGTGCCGTCACCTCGACCATGTGGGGGCGCCCTGGTGACAACCCGAGCAAATGTAGGGGCCGATCGAAAAAACATAATGCACGGATTTTATTGGTGAGCGGGGTGGGGATCGAACCCACGACCATCTGATTAAAAGTCAGATGCTCTACCACTGAGCTACCCGCCCTGGGTTGGGCTTGTAACGGGGTGCGGCGGCGAAAACAAGCGCTTGCGGAGCCCGCTGCGGCAAAGCGCGAACGATAGTCGGAGGCTATGCCGCCGGTCGCAAACGCAGCGGGCGGGAGAGAGACGTGGCGAACCTTCGAAGGCCACATCCCTTCCCGCCCGCACGGGCGTCAGCCAATGTCACTGGCGCCACTCCGGACTGCGCGATATAGGTGCCCCGGGTCAGGTTACAAGGCGCCCCGGCCGTCATTGCCATGTCGAAGAGACGCTTCTCAGCACGAAGCAAGGTGCCAGAATGGCAGAGGGTCCGACGGAGGTCTTCTTTTATCATCTGGAGCGCCATCCGCTCGAGCGCGTTCTCCCGGGTCTCCTCGAGCGTACTCTCGAGCGAGGCTGGCGAGCCGTGGTGCAGGTGGGCTCGCCAGAGCGTCTCGAGGCCATCGATAGTCATCTGTGGACCTATCGCGACGATAGCTTCCTGCCACACGGCACCGCCAAGGACGGCCCGCCCGCCTTGCAGCCTGTGCTTTTGACGACCAATCAGGACAATCTGAACGAAGCGTCACTACGCTTCCTGGTGGATGGCGCGACGATCCCGAGCTTCGCGGGATATCTCCGCGTGGTCGTCGTTTTCGAAGGCGCCGATCGCGTGGCGGTCGAAGCCGCGCGATCGCAATGGAAGTCTGCTAAGGCCGAAGGCTGTGCTGTAACCTACTGGCAGCAGACTGACGCGGGGCGTTGGGAGAAGCGGGCCTGATCCCGCCAGCGAACAGAAGCTTCAATTAGCGAAATCGAGATGATCGAACCCCGTGAGATAACGGTCGACCTCCACCACGCGCATCTCTTCGCGACCGACATCGCCGGCACCGTCGACTGGTGGTGCCGGCATATGGGCGCAACAGTTCTCTTCGACGGTGTTCTGGCCGGCTCCCGCAACGTGTTCGTCGGCGTCGGCACGGGCCGGTTGCACATTTACGAGCAGCCACCACGGGACGCAGGGCGCGGAGCCATTCATCACCTTGGCCTGAAGGTGGCCGGGCTTCGCGAACTGTGGGCGCGGCTGCAGCGTGAAGGGATCACATCGCGGGGTGGTCTCCGCGAGCACGGCGACTGGCGTTACGTAATGATCGAGGCGCCCGATGGCGTTCTCATCGAGCTCTTCGAGTTCGATGATCCCTCGGCTGTCGTGAACCGCTCGGGACGGCTGTAATCGCGCAGCTGTCGTCGGGATCACAATGCGCCGGCCCCGGCCGCCGAGCCGAGCCTGCCTGCTTTCCCGAGCCTGCGTTCGAAGGCATTGGGCGCGAAAAGTTGCTCCGTTCTGGCAACGCGGTTTACGCTCATGCTCGTTGAGCGACCGAGACGCGATTAATCGCCTCGTCCATCGGGGAATACGCGATGCCAGTGGAAATGATCGGCTGGATTTCACCCCGTGTGTCGTCCGAGGTGCAGCCGGCGCAAGGACCGCCGTTCAATGCGCAGGTGATCGCCGAGACGGCGCGCATTCACGAGTTGGCCGGCTTTGACCGTGTGCTCATCGGCTATTTCTCTGACGCACCGGACGGTTTCATCATTGGCGCGCATGCCGCAGCCATGACAAGCCGTCTCGGTTTTTTACTCGCCCATCGGCCGGGGTTCATTGCGCCGACGCTCGCGGCGCGCAAGCTCGCGACGCTTGATCAGCTCTCTGGCGGCCGGCTTGCAGTACACATCATCTCCGGCGGCAGCGATGCGGATCAGGCAAAGGACGGTGATTTCACCAACCACGCGGCGCGCTACCGTCGGTCGGCCGAGTATGTATCGTTGCTGCGTCGGTCGTGGACGTCGCAGAAGCCGTTCGATCACGACGGAGAGTTCTACCGTGTGACGGGTGCTTACGCGGACGTCCGCTGCCAAGCCAGCGCTGGTATTCCCGTCTACGGCGGCGGTGGCTCGGACGACGCGGTGGCGATGCTCTCGCCGGTGCTCGACGTCTTCATGCTCTGGGGAGAACCGCTTGCGGAGACGGCCGCGTTCATGAGGCGTGTCAGGCGTGTAGCCGACGCGGCAGGCGCAGCGCCGCCGAAATTCAGTCTCTCGACGCGGCCGATCCTCGCCAGGACGGACGCCGAGGCCTGGGATCGTGCCCACGGCCTGCTCGATCGTCTGAAGGCGCAGCGCAAGGGCGTGCCGCCACCGGAGCCTGAAAACATCGGCTCAAAGAGGCTTCTGAAAATTGCGGCGGAAGCTGAGGTCCACGATGCTTGCCTCTGGATGAAGCTCGCGGAGGCGACGGGCGGACGCGGCAATTCGACGGCGCTGGTCGGTAGCCCCGAGACGGTCGCGAAGGCGCTCGTGGAGTACTACAAGCTGGGCGCCTCGAGCCTGCTCATCCGCGGCTACGAGCCTCTCGAGGACGCCGTCGCGTATGGTCGCGAGTTGATCCCGTTGGTGCGAGAGATGGTGGCCGAAGTGGATCGCCGCACGCCGTAGAGTCCTAGTCCGCGGCCGTTCGCCGTCGTGCTCCGGTCGGCGTGGTCAGGTCCTCGACGAGGCGCAATGCCTGCGGCTCGCCAAGTCGGGCGCGATAAACTTGGATGTTGGACAGCACCTTCTCGACGTAGTGGCGCGTTTCCTCGATCGGGATGCGCTCGATCCAATCGATGGTGTCCATTCCGGGCGTCCGTGGATCTCCGTTCTGGCGGATCCATTGACGGGCCCGGCCGGGGCCGGCGTTGTAGGCTGCGAGCGACACGGCATACCAGCCGCCGAGTTCGGCCATTCGGTCGCCGATGTAGGCGGAGGCGATACGTGCGTTGTAGGCGTGATCGCTCATCAGCCGCGGGATATCGCACTTCACTTTGTGCTGCTGGCAGACGTGCTTGGCCGTGATGGGCATCACCTGCATGAGGCCGCGTGCACCAGCCCATGAGACGATAGCCGTATTGAATTCCGTCTCTTGGCGGGTGATGGCGAGTAGCATCGCCGTTTCGGGCGGCGGCCGCAACGGCTCGTACTCGGGGAATGGGTCGATCGGATAGCCATACAACAGGAGGTTCATCCCGCGCGCGATAGCTGTTTTGCCGACGCGCAGCGACGTCTGTGGATCGCCGAGCGAGGCCGCGACTTCCGCGAGGAGGGCCATCTCGCCCTCTGACTTGAGGAAATTGCGCAGACCCGCGACGAGACCGATGAACAGGTTCCGGTCGAGGCCGGCCTTGTTGGCGAGCACGGCTGAGCGGACTGCATCATGAGCAACGAAGCGCGCGGCCTCGTCGGCCGTTGGCACGACAGGCGGCGTAATCGCGAGGTCCGTTCGCTCTCCTCGAGCCAGCATCTGTCGCGCCAGCAGACTGTGGAACGTGTCCGGATCGCGCATGGCACGCGCATAATGCTCCTTCGCCTCGCCCTTGCGGCCGAGCGCCTCGAGGGTACGACCCGACCAATAGGCGGAGCGAGCGCGGCTCAGCGGACCGTCGGCGGCTTTGAGGGCGACATCGAAGTGTTCGAGAGCCTGCTTGGGCTTATTGAGCAGCCGGAGAGCGATCCAGCCCGCCATGTGCGACTGCTCTTTCAGCGGGTTGACCGAAAGCGGTCCCGCCGTCTTGACGAGGTCGTAAGCAAGCGCCGTTTTTCCAGCAGTCAGGGCATCGTAAGCCGCCTCGCGGCGGGCTGCCCACCACTCGTCGGGTCTGCCGAGCTTGTCGGCATCGTCCGGAATCGCGACCAGGATCTTGGCGGCGGCCTCCAGACGGTCGTGGTCCAGATGATGCACGGCGCGAGCGTACGCCAGCCCCCAGTCGGTCGGCGGTGAAGGATCTTCGGGTAGTGCCGCGAGCAACTTGGCTGCAGATTTGCTGCGCAGGAATACGGCGAGCCTCGCCTCGGCAACCGCGCGCTCGGCTTCGGGCAGGAGCGGGATGACACGGCGGGCGACGACCCCTTGGGCCTGCCTCTCCGCCGCAAAGCGGAGCCGGTCGATGAGGAGACGGTCGAGGCGCTGACGATGGTCGGCTCGCGAAAGCAACTTGCCGAAGCGCTCGAGGAAGCCGCTTTCGAGCGATGCCGCCATCTCCTCATCTGTCCAGGCCCGGGCGGCATGCTTTCGGGCTGTCGCCTCGTCGCCCTCGGCGAGATGGGCGGACGCGAGCGCGGCCCATCCGGCGCCGCTGACGGGCTCACGCCCCTTGAAGAAGGCCCGGATTTCACCGGAGTTGCCGCCACGTGTGAGAAGATGCTCCTCGGACCGGCGAAGAATGAGCTGCGAGTCGGGCCACGCCGGATTTTGCTCGACAAAGCGCACCATTTCGTCCGCTGGCCCGACCCCTGCCTTGTAGGCCTGCCAAAGCGCGAGCTTGCGAGAGGTCGGATCGGCGAGGCCTTTGGCCGCCTCGATCGAGCGAGCCTTGAGCGCCGCCTTCAGATCCGCAATCTCGGAGGCCGATGGCTTCCAGGAGAGGAGCGGCGTGAGATGAGCCTTGACCTTGGACCGATAGGCGACCTCGGCGGCCGGCGCTGCCAACGTCCGCGGGGCAGGTGCTGCCGTAGGAGCTGCGGAGGTCGATGCGGCGTCAGGCGAGGGAGCTGTCGCTTGGGCACCGTCCCGTTTCGGATTCGCCTTCGGTATCGGGGGCGCGACGGAAGCGGCCGTGGCCGAGGGTAGCGTCGCCAGCGACTGGGCCGACGCTGCCGGCGCGAGCAGCGGGGCAAGCAGCGTGGCTGCGAGGAATGCTTTTCCGGTCATTGGCTTCCTTGCCCCCGAACAGGTCCTGCCAAACTGCGCGAATCAACAGCGGACTCTCGCGTGACATGAGGATGTGGCGCATTGCGGGCCGCGTTTGGCCTCGGCGTTTGCGGTGCCCGCAGTCACGGCTGGGGCACGGCGGCAGCTTCAGGGGGTGTTTAACAGCCGGGTAGCGGTTGCCGCAAGCGAGCCTTGCGACAGTCCGGCCAAGCGCATAATGTCATAATCGGATCAAGGCGGACTGCGAATCGCGTCCAAAGGCCCGCCCGGCCCCCGTGCCACCCGCATCGGTAGACTGGCCCGGAAACGAGGGAATTGAGGCGGCGCAGAGCTGCCCTTACGGAGGAGCGCGCATGATGTTCAAGGGGTCGAACACAGCTCTCATTACGCCGATGAAAAACGGCAAGGTCGACGAGGCGGCGTTCGAGCGGCTCGTCGAATGGCAGATCAAGGAAGGCACTCACGGCCTTGTTCCTGTCGGCACGACGGGCGAAACGCCGACGCTCAGCCACGACGAACACAAGCGTGTCGTCGAGCTGTGCGTGCAGGTGACCAGAAAGCGCGTCCCGGTGATCGCGGGCGCGGGCTCGAACTCCACCGAGGAGGCGATTGAACTGACTGAGTTCGCCAAGAAGGCGGGCGCTGACGCGGCATTGCACTCGACCGGCTACTACAACAAGCCGACTCAGGAAGGCCTCTATCTTCACTTCAAGGCGATCAGCGACGCCGTCGATCTCCCCATCATCGTCTACAACGTGCCGCCGCGCACGGTGGTCGACATTTTGCCGGCGACCCTCGCCCGAATTGCCACGCTGAAGAACGTGGCGGGCGTCAAGGACGCCTCGGCCAAGGTCGAGCGCATGTCGCAGCACCGGCTGCTGATCAAGAAGCCGTTCTCGTACCTGTCGGGCGAGGATGCGACGGCGCTGGGCTTCAATGCGCACGGCGGCAACGGCTGCATCTCCGTCACCTCCAACGTGGCACCGGGTCTCTGCGCGGAGTTCCAGAACGCGTGTCTGGCGGGCAACTGGAAGCGTGCACTGGAGCTGCAGGACATCCTGATGCCGCTGCATGACGCGCTCTTCGTCGAGACCAACCCGGCGCCGGTGAAGTACGCGGCTTGGCGACTTGGCCTGATCGAGAGCCCCGAGTGCCGGTTGCCGCTGGCGCCATTGATGGACTCGACCAAGAAGACGGTAGACGCGGCGCTGGCCCATGCCGGTCTGCTGAAGCAGAAGGCGGCCGAGTAGAGACGGGGATCGAACGATTACCCGGAAATGACAACGGCGCGACTGATGTTCGCGCCGTTTTCGATTCGGCCCATACGCACTCCGCGCCTCTTTCAGGCGCGTTGTCCGAAGCCGGGGCGGCGGGCGGGCCGGGCGCCGCCTGTCCCCATGGGACGGCCTGGAGGTATCTGCGGCGACGCCGCACCGCCAGGCCTTGTCACCCGTTGCATGCGCCCGGTCTCGGATGACGGCCCTGGGCTAGCTGGGCTGTTGCCGCCCTTGGGCCAGCCCCGCCAGATGAACAGGCCGCCCAGGAAACTACCGAGCAGCGCCCCTTGCAACTGCATCTCAACCGTGATGATGGGGAACGGGTTACTGTAGTCGATCAGCCGGTGAATCTGAGCGTTTTGCGGGTGATAACGCACCTGGATCGGGCCGCCGACAGCGATGCGCTTGTGCTGCTCAGCGGTGACCGGCACCTGATGCTTGACCACCACGTTTTGTGGTGTCCGGAACTCATAGGCGACGTAGTGGTAGTGCAGCGTCAGCGGATCCTTGTTCGGGGTTCCATTGAGTGCGTTGTTGAGCCGGTTGCCCGAGATGACGCCGCTGGCGAAGCCGCCGGCTGGACCGAGCTTGTTCAACGCTGTCGGCGGAAGCCGGTTCTCGCTCGTCGGCTTTTCAACGACTTTGCCGGTTGCGACCGCGCCTTCGATCTCGAGCCGCTCGTAGCGTTCGAGGTGCTCGGATTTGGGGACCATCAAGCCCAACGCCGCAAAAAGGACGAGAAGCCCGCCTGCCGTAAGCTTGAAGTACTGCCAGCAACTCTTGACGCTGGATTTGAAATCGAGGGACATCGGAAGGGCCCGCCGCAGATTATCGGGGTGCCCATAATGTCAGAACGTTCCTAAGTGTTTATTTAACAGCCAACGGTTCGGGCGATCTGTTTGCTGCGCTCGGAGGCGGGAAGACGCGGTCCGTCTCACGCCACCAGCGGCCGGCATCGCGTCTCGCGCATGGCGATCGCACAACAGAGCCCGATGAGAAGCCCGCCAACAAGTACGCTGAACGCGATGCGGTAATCGCCCGCCGTATAGATGCGCGCGCCGCCGACCAGTGTGCCGGACCAGGCGCGGTCGAGCAGCCA
>LNFM01012340.1_pt1 | contig 11253 bp, 7 predicted proteins | sample 596031 | NCBI WGS metagenome assembly LNFM01 (sample SAMN04254537, study PRJNA301005) | activated carbon metagenome | isolation source: dual media filters at the Ann Arbor, Michigan drinking water treatment plant | place: USA: Ann Arbor | reverse complement strand
GGTTGTGGCGCTGACTGGCCGGAGTCGGGCATCGAGGCGCTGTACCAGGCGTCGACGGGCGCAGGACTCGCGGGCCCCGGCCTGACGAGCGTGCCGCCGAACACCACCGGCATCGGCGGTGTCGGCTTCCGCCCGGGAACCATGCCCGTGTTCGTGCAGGTGACCGACGCGATGATGCACGGACCCGGCGAGACCGCGACGTGCGCCGGGGGAGCGGCGTCTGCTGCGTACAGCCCGACTGTCGCTGCCATGGCTCACTCGCGCGCCGAGACCAAGACCGCCCTGAACAACATCTGCGCTCGCGTGGTTGGGGTGGCGGCCATTCCGAATCCAAACCTGGCGCCGCCCGACTGCTCGGGACAGACCGACCTCGAGGACTTCGCGACCGCGACGGGAGCGCTCGTCCCGCCCGGCGCATGGGACGCGGGCGTGCGCCCCGCGAACTGCGCTGCGAACCAGTGCTGCACGGGCATCGGCGGCGCGGGCCGGGCCCCGAATGCGAACGGCCTGTGTCCGGTGGTCTTCCAAGCGTCGAGCACCGGCAGCGGACTCGGCACGAACATCGTGACGGGCATCCGCATGCTGGCTCGCTTCGCGACCTTCGACGTGACCAGCGAGCGCGTGGGCGAGACCACCGACATCGTCGGTACCCCCCTCGCGTCGGGGACCACCGCTGACTTCATCAAGGCGGTCACGCCGGCGTCGTTCATGTTGCCGCCGCCGCCGCCCACCCTGCCGACCCCGACGTTCGACGCGACGTCGTTCCAGAACGTCACGCCCGGCACGCAGGTCGAGTTCACGGTGACCGCGTTCAACGACTTCGTGATGCAGACGGCGAATGCCCAGATCTTCCGCGCGAAGATCCGCGTGCTCGCCAGCGGCTGCACCGCTCTCGACGAGCGCGAGGTGCTGATCCTCGTCCCGCCGGCCCCGGTCGGTCCGGTCGGCAAGCTCGCCTCCAACTGATCAGGGGCGTGACGGCGGTCCCGTGAGGTAGGTCCCACGCGCGCTTCCCAGCCGCTGGGGGCACACGCCGAGACTCGGTCCGGGCGGGCTTGCCTGGGCCTCGGCCAGGCATTACATCCGCGCCCAGGATGACCGCCGAACGACACGAGTTTCAGGCCGAGGTGAAGCAGCTCCTCGACCTGATGGTCCACTCCCTCTACTCCGACAAGGACGTCTTCCTCCGCGAGCTGATCTCGAACGCCTCCGATGCGCTCGACAAGCGGCGCTTCCAGCGGCTCACCGGGGCGTTGCCCTCCGATGAGGGCGACCTCGCGATCGAGCTCGTTCCCGACGCGACCGCGCGCACGCTGACCATCCGCGACAGCGGCATCGGGATGTCGCGCGGCGAGGTGGTGAAGAACATCGGCACCATCGCGAAGTCAGGCACGAAGGAGTTCCTGGCTGCGGCGAAGGCGAAGGCGACCGAGGGCTCGCCGGAGTTGATCGGTCAGTTCGGCGTCGGCTTCTACTCGGCGTTCATGGTGGCGGACCGCATCGAGCTCGTGACGCGCAAGGCGGGCGAGGAGACGGCCACGCGCTGGATGTCGACCGGCGACGGGGCGTACGAGATCGAGACCGCCGAGCGCGACCAGCCCGGCACGACGATCACGCTGCACCTGAAGCCGACCGACGAGGAGCACGGGCTCAACGACTTCACGAGCGCGGGCGTGATCACCGAGGTGGTGAAGCGCTACTCGGATTTCGTCGCGTACCCGGTGAAGCTCGGCGAGAAGACGCTCAACTCGATGAAGGCGATCTGGGATCGCCCGAAGAGCGAGGTCACCGACGAGGAGTACAAGGAGTTCTACAAGCACCTCGCGCACGACTGGACCGATCCGCTGCGGACCATCCCCGTGAAGATGGAGGGCACGATCGAGGCGTACGCGCTGCTCTACCTCCCGGGCCGCGCGCCGTTCGATCTGTTCAGCCCGGAGATGAAGCGCGGCGTGCAGCTCTACGTGAAGCGCGTGTTCGTGATGGACGAGTGCAAGGAGCTGATGCCCTCGTACCTGCGCTTCGTGAAGGGCGTCGTCGATGCGCACGACCTGTCGCTGAACGTGTCGCGCGAGATTCTTCAGAAGGATCGCCAGATCGCCGTCATCAAGAAGCAGCTCGTGAAGAAGGTGATGGCCACCCTCGACGAGATGAAGCGCGACGCGCGCGAGGAGTACCTCGGCTTCTGGAGCAACTTCGGCGGCGCGCTGAAGGAAGGCTTCCTCGAGCCGGGCGGCGATCAGGAGAAGCTCCTCGACCTGCTGGTCGCCGCGACGACGCACGAGTCGACGACGACCACCCTCGGCGAGTACGTCAGCCGCATGAAGGAGGGCCAGGACACCATCTACGTGCTGACCGGAGGGAACGCGTCCACCGTGCGCCGCTCGCCCCTCCTCGAGGGCTTCACGGCGAAGGGCTTCGAGGTGCTGCTGTTCTCGGATCCGATCGACGAGATCTGGCTCGACCGCGAGCTGACGTTCCAGGGCAAGGCGATCAAGTCGATCGGCCGCGGCAACGTGCAGCCGGGCACCGAGGAGGAGCGCAAGGCCGCCGAAGAGCAGCACAAGGACATGAGCGAGCTCATGGTGTGCCTGCGCGCCGCGATCCAGGACGACGTGAAGGAGGTGCGGCTTTCGTCGCGGCTGACCTCGTCGCCCGCATGCCTCGTGGCCGATGCGCACGACATGACCCCGCGCATGCAGAAGCTCCTCGAGCAGCTCGGCCAGGCGCCGGAGAAGGCGCGGCCGATCCTCGAGCTGAACCCGTCGCATCCCTTGCTGCCGAAGCTCAAGGCCGTGTTCGCCGCCGACTCCCTGGACCCGAGGCTGGCCGCGTCGGCGCGCTTGCTGCTCGGTCAGGCGCACCTCGCCGACTCGGGCACGCTGCCAGATCCGGCGACGTTCGCGACCGCGCTCGACGAAGTGCTCCTGCGCGCCCTCGCCTGATTCGCTAGGACATCGCGAGGTCGACGTTCACCATCGCCGCCGTCTGCATGCCCGAGGCGGCGGCGAGGATGGCGGCCTGCATCCGCGTGCTGAGATCGCCCGAGGCGTAGATGCCCTTGATCGAGGTCTCGCGAGACATCGGATCGACCTTCACGTAGCCGATCTCGTCGAGCTCGACGCCGAGGTTGCGGACGAGGTCGACGTGACGCTGCGGCGGATGGGTGAAGAGCGCATCACAGGCGACGTGGGTGCCGGTGATGAGCTCGATGGAGGCGAGGGCGCCATCCCGGGCGGCGAGGCCGGCGATCGGGGTCGTCTCGATGCGGATGCCGGCGGCGGCGAGACGGAGCCCAGCCTCGTCGGGGATCACGACCGTGCCGTTCGTGTAGACGGTGAGGTCGCGGGTCCAGCAGAGCGCCTGCAGGGCGAACGGCACGATGTGGCCGACGGACTGCGGCAGCGCGAGGATGCCCCACTTCGTGTCGGCGATCTCCCAGCCGTGACAGTAGGGGCACTGGAAGATCGACGTCCCCCAGAGCTCGTTGAAGCCGGGGATCGGGAGGCGCTCGTCGATCATCCCGGTGGCGAGCAGGATGCGCTTCGCCGTCACGGGCTCGCCCGCGACGACGAGGTCGAACGCCCCCGCGGTCCCGCCGATCGAGTCGACACAGGCGTCGCGCACCGTCACGGTGGGGTATGTCGCGAGCTGCTCGCGACCGATGCGGCGGACCTCGGCGGGCGGCGTGCCGTCGCGGGTGAGGAAGTTATGCATGTGCGTGGCGGCGGCGTTACGGCGCGGACCGGCATCGCACAGGAGGACGCGCCGGCGGGCCCGACCGAGGGCGAGGGCGGCGGACAGGCCGCCCGGGCCACCGCCCACGATGACAACGTCGTACTGGTTTGTGGTCATAGCGTTTCCTTGTGATGCGCGGCCATCGAAGGCTTGAGATCGGCGACGAGGGTGGCCAGGGAGACCTTGCCGAGCTGGGCGAGGAGGCGGGCCTCGGCATCGGCGAAGGACTTGCCGAGGGCGCGGTTCACGGCCTGCTCGACGAGGCAGCCAGGCGTCTCGGTGCGGTTGCCGATGGCGAGGAGCGGCGGCGAGCCGAGGGCGGACCAGATATCGCGGAGCGAGACCTTCTTCAGGTCGCACGCCAGCACCCAGCCGCCGCCGTGGCCTTTCCCGGAGCGAACGTAGCCCTGCTCGCGAAGGCCGGCCAGGATGCGGCGGATCACGACGGGGTTCGTGTCCATCGCACGGGCCAGCACCTCCGACGTCATGGGCGTCTCGGCCGCCGCCATGTGCAGCAGCACGTGGAGGACGCCCGAGAGGCGGCTGTCGCGCTTCATGTAACTCATCATGTTACATGATGCGCGATCGGGCAAGCGCCCGGCCCCGGCGAGTGCATCGCGGCCCGACGTGCGCCCGGGCCCGCGTGTTCGGCGGCGTCGGGCGAACGCGCCCCGGGGCCCATTCTCGACGACAAGTTCGCGCGCCCGCGCAGGAACCACGCGCCGCTCTTTATGGAGCTCCGCGCGCTGGCGACACAGGCCGCGCCCGGCCTCGTGATTGCAAACCAGCCGGGCATGGACTTCCTACGTAGATTCACCGGCCGCGACACCACCACCGACGTCCTGGAGCTCCTCGAGGCCCAGCACACCGAAGTCGACATGCTGTTCGCGCAGATCGAGCAAGGCGAAGGCAACCGGCGCGCGTTGCTCACCGAGCTCGCCGACAAGCTCGCCGCGCACGCCGCGGTGGAGGAGAAGATCTTCTATCCGGCCGTGATGGCGAAGGAGACGAACACCCTCCTGCACGAATCGGTCGAGGAGCATCTCGCGATCAAACGCGTGCTGGCCGACCTCATCATGCGCGACCTCGATGACGATACCTTCAAGGCGAAGATCACCGTGCTGAAGGAGCAGGTCTCGCATCACGCGCACAAGGAGGAGGAGAAGAAGCTCTTCCCGCTCGTGAAGACGGCCTTCTCGTCCGACGAGCGCGCCGCTCTCGGCAACGAGGTGCTCGTGATGTTCGAGGACCTGATGATGGGCGCGCCCCACAAGAGCGTGCCGAACGAGACGACCGAGGCCGCGCCGCTCGAAGCACAGAGCTAGCGGCGACCGGCCGCCGGGCCAAGCGCACGGGAAGAAACGCGAGAGAGCCGACAGTCATTCCGCGAATATCTTGGTCTGCGTCGGTGTAACGATCGTTAGATGCAGGTCGCCCCCGTCGCGCTGCCGTTCGTTCTGGAGCACGGCGACCTGGTCTGGAAGGCCGCGCTCGGCCTCTGGGTGACACTCATCGTAATCGCTGTACTCCTCGTCCGACGCTGGCGCGCCCGCGAGGCGAGCCGGCTGCGTGCAACCGCTCTGGCGACCCGTGGCACCCCTCTCCGGGGCACACTGCGAGGATCCGCGAGTGGACCGCTCCTCGCGACACTCGACGCTCGGTTGGGTCTCCACAGGCCCGGTGAACCGGACGCGTCGCGCGCGAGCTGGCGCAGCAGCGACGTGTGGCTCGAGACTCCAGACGGCCGCGTGGACTTCGAGGGCGTGCCCGACATCGAGGTCGGTACGATGGCGGTCGTCACGCGCAACGGTGCACCTTCGGCGGTGAGCGACGAGCTGCTCGCGATCGCGCAGAAGCGCGCGAGCTGGGTACATCGCGTGAACGAGTCCCCGCAGCATGTCCTGCAAGCGACACTGCGCACGTTGCGGGCCGGCGATGAGGTCGTGGTCATCGGCGCGCGCGAGCCGGCTCCGACGCATGTAGGCGCGGGGTATCGCGAGACGGAACCCGCATGGATCGTGAGAGCGACCGAGGACGGGCCACTGACGATCGGCGCGGTGCGGCCGTACCGCGAGCTCGCGCGCGCCTCCGTGATTTCGCTGCTTCTGCTGGCCGGGGTGTGGGGCCTCGTCGGGTATGTCATCGAGCGCGGGCTCGGCTCGCGCTGGATTGACACCTGCGCCGCGCAGCCCGACGACGCACCGCTCGATCTGTCGCTCGCGAACGCGTGCGTGCGCACGGCCGCGACACCGAACTATCGTGAGATCTCCCTCGAGCGGCTCGCGACCCACGCTCGCGACGTCTCGCCACCGACCCGACACTCCGCATCACTTGCCGTGTCCCTCGCTGCCAAGGTGGGCACGTGCTCGACGCGCATCGCGCTGGCGCTGGAGCATTTCGACTACGAATCGGCGCGACAGATCGCGCGCTCGTGCGGAGACCGGCGGGCAGAGCATCTGGCCCTTACGCTCGAAGGACAGTTCGGCGCGGCCTCCGCCCTTCCCGTGCCGGCGGAGGACGGTCTGGAGAGGCTTCCGACCGTGCAGACGCTCATCGCCGCGGGACGGTTTCTCGAGGCCGCCGAGCGCATCGACGAGCGCGCTGTCGAGCGTGCAACGCGCACCGACGGCGAGCCCGAACAACGGATGCGCAGCGTCAGACACGATCAATGCCTGGCCGCCCTGCTCCGAGTACACGGCGGCAGGACGGACGCGCTCGTCGAGCTGCGCGGGCTCCACGCGAGTCCGAACGGCGACAAGTGCGCGCCGATGCTCGTCGAAGCAGTCCCGCCAAGCGACCGCCCCGCCATGATCGCAACGCTACGAGGTGATCGTCAGTCAGACTTCGAGACGGAAGTGGTCCTGAGCATTCAGGCGCTCCTGGAGGATGCTGGGCCTCAGGACACGCGCGATGCAATCCTCGACGTTGCCGATAGCCCCGAGTCGCTCTTGATCAACCCCGACGAGGCGAGCGCCAGGGACCTGGCGCACCTGTACGCCATCGACCTGGTCGCGGCCCGCCTGGTTGCCGACCCTCGCGTGCACGGCACCGTGCTGCGCTGGCTCGCGGCCGCCCGCACGTTCGACGGTGACCTCGATACCGCCCGTGCGCTCGCGCTGCGTGCCTCGAATCAAGCCCCCCACACCGAGATCGACGCTTACCGCGACGCGGATCGCGCGTTCCTGTCGGCTGCGATCGCGCTCTACTCGCCGTCGACGACGCCGCCGATCGACTTCGAGCACCCGCCAGGAATCGAGGGTGAACTGGCTGCCAACAAGAGCATGGTTTGGCGCCTCGAGTTCGGACGGCTCCTCCTGCGCGCCGGGCAGCCGGCCACATCCGTGCGGTGGCTCAGCGAGTACGCGTCGGTCCTCGCGGCGGCCCAGCAGGGTGACGGCTTACCCTTGGCGTTGTTCATCGGCCGACGACAATGGTGGAGTGATGGCGATGTGACCGCCGTCCTGCCTCGCGTTCGCAACCATCGCGATGTGCTGACCGAAGCGCTCGAGGTCGCTGGCGGCAACGCAAGTTCGCCTGGCTCCCAGTCGTATCGCTACCCATTCTCCCTCGTCAGCAAGGCGGTCGAGCGTCGAACCATGTTCGAGCTGGCAGGAAACACGGAGGCGGCTGCCCTCTGGCATGCACGGTACGTCCGCGTCGACAGCATGCTCGCGGATCGTCGCCGGCTGATCGCTCTGATGCTCCTCGATACCTGATGTGGAGACTGGCTGCTAGCGGCGACCGGCCGCCGGCGGGTTGTAGCGCTCGACGACCGAGGGCACGTCCGTGCCCCCCGTCACGAGGATGGTGCCGTCGCAGAGCAGCGTCGCCTGATGCCCGGCGCGCGGCACCGCCATGCGATCGGTCGCGACAATGTCGACCGTGCCGTCGACCGCATCGAGGCGCGCGATGAACGCGGTATCGACCGGCGCGCCGCCATCGGTGGTGCGTCCGCCGGCGAGGAGGATGCGGCCGTCGGGCATGATGGTCGCGGACACGTCGACGACGCCCGCCGTCGCGGGCAGCGTGCCGGCCGGGACGAAGCCCGCGTCGATGGTGAACCGCTCGAGGGACCGGACGGGCAACCCGCTCGCGTCCAGCCCGCCCACGACGAGCACGCTGCCATCGGGCAGCAGGACCGCCTGGTGGCGATAGCGCGCCGCGAGCATCAGCGGCGTGAACACCTGGGGATCCGCGAAGGCCCCCGCGAGAGGTTTGTACAGCTCGGCCTTCGCGACGGGCGTGCCCGTGGAGCTATCGATCCCGCCGACCACGAGCACCGCCGCGCCGACGTCATCTCCGAGTCGTGTCGCCGAGTGATCCTTCCGCGGGGTCTCGAGGGCGGGCCGCGAGACGAGCTCCGGGCCGCTCTGCGTCGCATCGAGCTCGAGGGTCTCGCCGCCGCCGATCATGATGATGCGGCCGTCGGTGAGTGTCGTCGCGGTGGCGCCATCGCGATCGAGGCGACCGTCGTCGACCGTCTCGACGCGGCCATCCGGCGCGATGAGCTCGATCGTCGAGGCCCCGCCGATGAGCGCGATCTGCTGCGATGCCCCGAGTCCGAAGGCCGTCGCGCTGCCGCCGGTGCGCGCGATGAGCGTCCCCACCAGCGGGGCGAGGGTGGCCGTCCGCGGATCGAAGCGTTCGGCGCCGCCCGCTCCCGTGATCAGCGCGCTCCCATCCGGGAAGGGCGCCCCGAGATCGCCGATGCCGGCCTGCGCGGTGAGCCCGATGCTCGCGAACTTCACGGACCGGGCAAACAGGAGGTGCGGCTCTGGGGGCTCGGCATCGGCGCGTAGCGCGAAGCTGCACGACCGCCCGTACGCGACATCGCTCGCGCCCACGCGCCCGGCGAGGTGAATGACGAGGTCATCGGCAAAGGGCAACCCATCGACCGGCACGCCCTCCCCCGGGGCGAAGCTCGACGACGCGAGATCGACGTCGCTCCCTTCGCGCGCGACCCCGAGCACGAGCTCGCCGAGGTTGGTCGGCGTCGCGTCGAGGTCATCGACCGGGAAGTCGTACACGGGCGCGACGATCGTGCCCTCGCTCGTGCAGCCGGCGAGGGCGACCATCACGACCAGCGCGCGCGGCCTCACGGCAACCCCGTCGGCGGGAGGATCGAGGCCTTCGGTTCGTCGTCGCCGACGAAGGCGGCGGTGAGCGGGATCGCGATCGCCGCCGCGAGGACGGCCGCGCCCGCAGCCCACACCCACGGCGACTTGTACCAGCGCTTCACCTCGATCACGGGCTCGAGGAGCTCGCGCACGCGGGCCGCGACGACCTCGAGGTCTGCCTCGACGTTGACGGTGCGGCGATCGCGCTCGCGGCCATCCGCGCCGACCAGGCGAAGCGTCGCGAGCGAGTCCGCTACTTCGACCACCAGGACCGCTCGCGCGTTGACCGCGCCGGCCTGCACGAGGATGTCGCTGTCGGTCGGCCGCGCGAGGACACCGACCTTCGCGTCGACGCGCATCGCCGCCGTCACCTCGATGCGGGCGCTCCACGGTTCGTGAGCGGTGCATGTTGCGCGCGCCCAGTGCACGCCGGGGAGCACCGAGATGGCTCCGCCGGGACCGATGACCTCGGTGCCTCCACTCGTGCCGACGGCCGTGCCGTCGACGACAACCGCACAATCGGAGGGCGCGGCGACGAGGAGCTCGACCGGCGTGCGCGAGCCCACCGATGCGCGGGCCCGCTCGAGCTCGGTGAGGACGCGCGGGGGGAAGCGCGCGGGATCGAAGGCCCGTGTGGGCGCGATGACCATGGCGGTGGTGAGCTCGTCCCAGGCACCGGTGGCATCTTCGCGTTGCAGGCGGACGAGGCCCCGATAGACGAACAGGTCCGAGAGCTGCGAGGCCGAGAGGCCGACGGCCCCGGTACGGTCGGCGAGCGTGCGGGCGTCCTCGAGGGCGGTCCAGGCGTCGTCGATGCGGAGCGCGTCGTAGGCTTCGATCCCGCGCTTCAGGGCCGCTGCGAGCTGCGGGCCGGCCTGCTCGTCGCGGCGCGGCTGGGGAGATTGGTCGACGACGGCGGCCCCCGCGGCGCGGGCGGCAGCGGCGACGGGTGCGATATCGTGGCCGGGGGCCCACGTGATCACGAGATCGGCTGCGGGGGCGGCGTGGGCCGTCACCCCGAGCGCGCAGACCATCGCCAGGGCAAGCCCCGACGACCGACGGCGGACGGTGTGTTGCGATGGCCAGAACGGCGTACCGCGCATGACGACCGCACTATAGTCGGCGCGATGGCGCGCGCACTCGGTCGGTACGAGCTGTTGCGACCGATCGCACGCGGCGGGATGGCCGAGGTGTTCCTGGCCCGGCGGCGGGCGGGGGGCGTCGAGAAGCTGCTGGTCGTGAAGCGCATCCGGGCGGAGCGCGCGACCGACCCGAAGTTCCTCGAGCTGTTCGTGCGCGAAGCCAAGCTGTCGATGAGCCTCGCCCACCAGAACATCGTGCCGGTGTTCGACTTCGGACGCGCCGGGGATCGCGTGTTCCTGGCGATGGAGCGGGTCGAGGGGAAGGACCTCGGGTCGAGCCTCGCCCGCGGCGTGCCGATGGCGCCGCTCGTGGCCGCGTTCCTCGCGGCCGAGTGCTGTCAGGCCCTCGACTACGCCCATCGGAGATCGGGCGTCGTGCACCGCGATGTCACGCCGCGGAATGTCCTGCTGTCGTGGTCGGGCGAGGTGAAGTTGACCGACTTTGGCATCGCGGCCCTGGTCGGCGAAGGGACCGCGCTCTCCGGGACCCCGGCGTACATGGCCCCGGAGCAGGCCCGGGGGGAGAGCGTCGATGCGCGCGCCGACGTGTACGCGCTCGGGCTCGTCCTCCGCGAAGCGGTCACGGGACAGCGGGCCCGGCCCGGCGACGATCGCGACTCGACGCTCGCCCGCGCCCGGACCGGCGAGCTCGCCCCGTGGCCCGATCACGGCGTGCCCGCGGAGCTGGTCGCCATCATCGACCGCGCGACCTCCGTCGACCCGGCGGATCGGTTCGCCGATGCGCGGGAGATCCTCGCCGCGCTCGATGCCTTCATCGTCGGCGCCCGAGCGGAGCAGCGCGGGGATTCGCCCGCCCGACAGCTCGCCGACTGGCTCGCGAAGCTCTGGGAGGGGGAGCCCGAGGACGCGGCTCCAACCGAGCCCCTCGCTGACGACCTGGTCAGCCTGTTCGACGAGGGCATCGGCGGTCACACCGAGCGCTCGCTCGCGGCGACCGTGGGGTCCTCTCCCGAGCTGCCGGCAACGCCCGAGGGGCCGCCGCTGCCCACACCGGCGCGTCCTCACCGGTCGCGGGCCCGGGTGCTGATCCCGAGCGCTCTCGCTCTCGGGGTCGTGCTCATCGTGGGCGCGGCGGTCGTGCGCACCATGCGCATCGCCGATGAGAATCCAATGGATGCGGCGGCGCCGGTGATCGTGCCGTCGATCGACGCCGCGGTGATCAGGGCGGACAGCGAGCTCGTCCAGGACATGCAGTACCTCGATGCGAACGTGATTCCCGATGCGCCAATCCCGGT
>LNFM01012337.1_pt1 | contig 11254 bp, 10 predicted proteins | sample 596031 | NCBI WGS metagenome assembly LNFM01 (sample SAMN04254537, study PRJNA301005) | activated carbon metagenome | isolation source: dual media filters at the Ann Arbor, Michigan drinking water treatment plant | place: USA: Ann Arbor | reverse complement strand
GGCGGTGCTCAAGAATACGGTTGCGGACTTTGCGCTCGATCGAAGTCTATCTTCTATGGAACTTTTCGATTGCGCGTTCGGCAAAACCTGAATGTCGACGGAGCAACGAGAGGTTGGGCACTTCGCCGCAAAAACGCGGATGGGCCTTCCATTCAGTTGCACGCGCCCACTAATTGCTAAGCAGCTGGGATCGGCCCGACAGAATTGAATCTCTGTTCTATCGGTTAGAGTAACGTCTTCAGCGGCGGCAGCATTAGCCGCAACGAAAATGAATATGCCAAATAATACAATTGCAATACGTTGCATTACCATCGGCCAAATACGTCCAAGTGAAACACTCAACCTGAAACAACTGACTGCCGACAAGAGCGCCGCGTTTTATTTAGATCCACTAACCATTAGCTGACCGCAATGGCCGACGTGGCCGCCGCTTCATTCGCACTACTCAAATATTGCACACGACCTCGAGTTGGTACAAGAGGGATCTGTCAACGGCTCTGAAACGCCGAAGGCAGTGCATGGGTGCTTAGTCTGGCGGTCCGCCGCCTCAGTGTCACCCGCCAACCAACGCTCGCTCCAAGAGGCCGACGTTGTCGGCATACTTAGCATCCTCAGGCCGAGGCGGTGGAGTCCGATTCGGGTCACAAGCAGACTGATGCATCGCGGCAAATTGCAGTTCGCTCCAAGCTCCGTGGTTCGGGGTGACCGCGCGAAGGACGCCAAACGGGTGTGGCTGCGCAGCCGCTCTGGCGACCACCTGACCCAATGGTCTCCGGCTCATAGTCAGAGCACTCCCGCCTAAGAGGTAGCGGTCAAGGCGGGGATGGCCTATGCTGTACGGTGAAGCACGCCACATGGGAGCGGAATCCTCGCCCCCTCCGGCTCAAAAATTAGAACCCTTCGACGAGGAAATCTCATGCAACGGAAAGTTTTAGACGTCTCAGATTTGGATCTCAGCGATGTACAAGATCGAATCTATGCGAAGTACGACGTCACACATTCCGATGCGCGGCTTGCTGTCGAGTACCTTCGTTGCTTCTTCGATGCAAAGAGGGCGCGACCAAACGAACTTATTATCCTACCGCAAATCGCGGACTGGGCCTGGCACGAACTCATTTTGGATACCACGCGCTATCAGACAGTGTGTTCGCACGTGCTTGGAGAGTTTTTGCACCATGTTGCTACAACTGTTGATTCCGATGAGGTCCTGTCCGCTGATGTTGAGGCACACGATTTAAGAGAACTGGATCCGGCGCGCGATCCGTCCAGGGAAGGATTGGAGTCAAGTAATCTTCGCGAAGACTTCTTGAAGTCACTGGCAATGATGCGGAAGTTTTACGGCCTCGGATTGGGCCAGTATCCTAACCAGTGGCTCGAGGCAGGCTGGGATAGACCGGCATATCGGCTTCGCCAGCCTATTCGAGCTGATTTGGATCGAGAAGCTGCTAACGCAGGGAGTTCGGAGGAATCGAGGCCAGTATCATTTTTGTCTTGGCTGCCCGACCGGATTGTCCGAAGATTTGGAGTCTCGGTCGGCGCGGCAAGGCGTGGGGTCAGAGAATACTCTGAGCTATTCCTTTCCTTGCGTTCGTCTTCCGGCTCGGGAACACTCCATGCATGCTCGATCCTCTGCGAAATCGCTTGGCAGGAGCACATTTTGTGGACGCGAAGGTACGCTGAGGATTGCCATAGAGTGCTCGGCTATTTTCTCGATCATGTCCCGAGAGCCGATTTCGCTATCCTACGTGATTCCGCGGAAGCCGCTTAAGCCGCCAAGACATCATGGAGAAATTCTATGGCGGAGATAGCGCAAATATTATTGGAAGTGTTGAAAGTTTTGGCACCAGTCGGCAGCATCTTGGTAGCAGCTAGTGCGATTCTGCAGAATCTGGAGCGCGGACGGCGTGAACTCGCAGCCAACCTTATTTATAGCTGGGCAAACGATACCGATTGGGTAACAGAGCGTGCAATCAATGTTGCAAAGGATTTCGATAATAGGATTATCGGCGAGATAAACAGAAAAGATGCTTCGTCGATACCTTCGAAGTATTACCCTGGCGTGGTGAGCGTATTGAGAGGGGGGTTCCCAGAGGATGAGTTGCCTCCCAAACCCAAGAATGCGCAAATGGCGTTTGAGCTTACTCCAGAGCACAGCCAGTTCATTAAATTTCAATGGGTCCGGTGGCTGAACCGACTTGAGGGAACGCTGGCAGCATGGCAGCAGGGCGCAGCGGATCTGAGCTTGATGGAGGCTGAATTCGAGCCGCTAGTTAAAGGTGAACAAGCAGCGCTTGAAATCTTAACACCTATTCGTAAGGGTCTTCCTGTAATAGAGGAATTCTACAAGCAAATGAAGCAAACAGGCAAAATCAGGGTTCGCCCAAAGCTGGGCATTTTTCCGTGGAACCGTTGATCTGCCCTCGATCCAATGACTGCACGCTGCAACACCCATGGACAGTAATGCCGCGTTGTGCTCACAGCAATTTCACGGCGCAATGCCCGCCTCGGGTCAATCGCTACCGGCACGCGATGTCCGCACGACGTCCGTTATTCAACCGATAGCTGCCGCTGAGGCACCTATGGACCCTGCGGGCCGAAACGAACTTTGCTGCGAACATGAAGATGCAACGCTACAGCGCTGGCACCATGCCTTCGGCCATCGCCACCGCCACGAGATGGCGTGCGTCCGTGATGCCTTCGTGCGCCGACCTGACGATGCGTTGTGCCATTTTCGCCTTGGTCGCTGGCGTACGTGAGGTAACCGGGACGCGATCAGACGCAGTGTCCAGAGCCCAACGCATGGTGGTGACGAAGTCGGGTGCGAAGCCTGTGGTGATCTGCGGCATCTTGGGGGTCCTTTGGGTGGCCTCAGCCGTGTAGTCGATGCGTGTGACGCGCCGGTGTCTTGCTGATCAACTCGAATTGAGCGACGCGGCGGAACGGGGGTGGAGCTGAGTAGGTTCAGCCGTGATGTCGTCAGCTTGATGGCTCACAAGGCGCCTCTCCTGGTTGCCGGGCTGACAACAGCCGTCGACTCTCTCACGGGTGCTATCGGTGCTCGCCAAGCGCATCCATCTGTTTTGTTAGATACATACAAAGCCCCCATTAATCGAGAACCTATCGCAGTTGTATCAAGGACTTGGCGACGAGTTGGGCGCACCACTAGACAGAGAACGGCGTTTGCGCGGTGGCCGCTTTGGCGCGACTAGAAGGAGCCGCAAGAGTTGCTCGGTGCGGTCCAATGTAGGCCCCAGGTGGACGCCTGCTGAAACGAAGCCAGCGAGCACCCCGGAGGATCGGATAGTATGCTGAGACGGATGTTTTCCCGCTACTAACAGCCTGTTTCTGACATGAGGGTCATGACCGCCACCCTTGTGACGCATGAAGCTCCGAGCCCACGCACCGAAGCCCTTCTTTTGTCCTCTATACTTGGCAGCCGCGCGCCTGATGATGTCCCGCATGCGCAGCACCGTTCTGTAGGACACGCCAATGGCCGGAGCCAACTCGCTCAGGGGGACTAGATTGTCCTTGCGCCTAGCGTTGTAGGCACGGTTTGTGTTGTCGACGCTGAACTCACGGGCCGCGCGCATCCACGTGCTCAACGGCACTCTCAGGCGTTCCAATCTGGTGCCCACGGTTACACTAAATGCCTTGCGGCACGGCTTGCACTGGTAGAGCCCTTCGCGGTGGCTGCGCTTCTCGCCGCCGATTTGGAATACGTTGGCTCCTTCTGCACCACAGCGAGGGCAATGGGGTCCATTAGGCCACCGTAGTGCCTCAAGGGCCTCGCGGGCAGTCGGGTCATGTTCGAAGGGAGAGGGCATTCGGCTCTGCGTTTTGAGCGCCTACGTACACCGTTTTCTTAGCTACACACAAGAACGACTAAGATGCGCGCTTTTGTTGTGTAAGGACATGAGGTTAGCCGCAAGCCCCTCCCCTTCTAAGCGGAAAGGCGCACGCTGGGGAGCGCAAGGCCGCCGAGCTTTCGGCCTCGATGCCATCACAATGCAAATACGCCACCCCGAGGAGTTCGCAGGCCCCTCGATGGACATCGCAAGGAACACACTCGTTCATTTCTCAAAATCCAAACTCACATGAATCAAACATCACCCACATCAACACTACCGGGACCATCCGAGGCTCCCAACTTCAAGCAAGTCCGCAAATATCTCAAGGAAATCTCCGACCGGGAGCGTCTCGACGAGTTCATCAACGCCGGGTGGACACCCGGTGAACTCGGTGAGTACGCGAGAGCCTACAGACTTGTTCGTAAGAAAACATATCCCACCGCTAGCGCGTATGAGATTGCAGTCTCCCTCGGACCTAACAACTCCTCGGCCACGAGTTACCTAAAACGCTTCCGGACACCAGGCTACATCTTGCCGCCATTCAACCGGCTAGATCCTCCGCCGCCTATTCCTTTCGATCACCCGGATCACCCTGGGCACACTTCAGAAATAAAGGCTGAGGTTCAGCAGATAGCACAGTGTCTTCGAAATCGACGTGCGCACCGCGAAGAACTTCCGCCGCCCGATCCTAACAAGCCGATACCTCCCTCACTGTGGAAGACGTGCTTTCACTTCCTGAAATACTACGGCTCGTTGGAGGAAGCGTTGACGCGCCGAGGATTAACGGAATATCGCTGATCGGTTCTCGAGACGGCCGCCTTGCAGGCGAAGGGGCTGATCGACACCTATCAACGTCTTCTCGGCGACAGCGGTTGTTGGTCCCCTTACGCCCTCGGGGTTCCCGAGGGACACCTGATCAACACCAGTCATCCCCGCAAAGACCGGTGCTCTCACGCAGGACCTTGGTGAGGAGACGGGCAAGCCTTGGGAGCACAGTGCCCCTAGGAGCCGCTTCGGGAGTCGCTGATGCGATTTCTGGTGATCGACACCCGGGAAGCAGCATAGGTGAAAGATGACTCCTACGGCTCTCCATTGGGGCCTAGGGGCACCTCACAGCCAGCAACCACCTACAGCAGACAAACACCCACCGCGCTTTGTAACTTATTCGGTGTCTTTGGAGCTTCGTGAGGCACCAACAGGCTCCGTGTCGCTCGGCACGGTCACTTCTGTGACCCAAGTGCCTTCTCTCAGTAATGGGGGTCAGACTTCTATAGAACTATCTTTAGGAGTTTCACCCCCATTAATTGTTATTGGAACTTCCAACTTATGACAGACCATATCGGCCTGCACGAGGAATACGCTCTCGTCGCGCCGCAGACGTTCGTCGACCGATTTACCCTTCGGTGGACTGAAGAGTTCAAAATGCCCGCCAGCGAGCCCCTGAGGAAACTTTGGCGCACCATGGCCAACACCTATCAACAATCAATTATTGCAACTGCTCAAGACCTCCCAAGTCGTTGGCGTGTTCTTCAGCCTCCGACTGGCTCAGGGAAGACCATGGGAGCCGTGGTGTACTCGGGCTTGCAGGCCGAACAGAACGCCACAGCGGGACCCGGTGTGAACCCTATTGGCATTATGATCGTAACACGCCTCAAGGCTCAGGCTGACGAGGTGGTGTCAGAAATCAATGCTTACGTGGGGCGGCAGGTTGCCATTGCGGACCACACGAACCATAGGGCTTCTCCACAGCAACTGCACGCGAGCGACGTTGTCGTCATCACTCATGCGGCTTACACGAGTGCCAAGGAGACCCTGTCTGGTGTAAGTGCTGGACGATGGCACCGCCTGACGCACTGGCGATGCGGAAGACGGCTTCTCACTATCGTGGACGAGGCTTTGGCCAACGTCGTGGAACACAGCCAGCTAAAGTTGGACGAACTGAGCCGTGTTATAGGCTATATCACCCATGAAATGCGGAAGTCTCACTCGTCTGAGGTCGCAGCACTCGAGACGCTTCTTGAATGCATGCTTTCGCAAGCCGGTGAGAACGATGGCTTCGGTGTGGGCACCTCGCTCGCATGGGAAGCTGGCGGGTCCCCGGTCACAGCAGACCTTGGTGGTTTGCGCGCAGACTTACGCCGACTTCCGTATGACAAGCTGATCGGTAAGGACGACGAGAAAGAGCGTCAGAGGCTGGCGAACCGCTTCGACAAAACCTTGGCCTCGGCCGAGGCCCTGCTGGATCAGTACGCCTTCATGACCCTGCAGGGTGCCGAGCACTCTCTCAACTCGTCAGCCCTAACTGTACCCTTGGAGTTGCCGGGCCCAGTTGTGCTTGATGCGACGGCGGGTGTTGACCTCATGTACGACCTGATGGAGGACCGAGCAGACATCATTCCAACCCCGCGTGGAGTTCGTGACTACAGCAACGTGACACTCCATGTGGCACGCACCGAGCGTATCGGAAAGACCGCTATGGAAGAACTTGCGGGCCCTCGCTTCGCGGCTTTGCAGGCAGACCTCACGCAACGTCTACCGGCCGAATGCAAAGTGCTGTTCTGTGTACACAAGAATGTGGAGCACCTTGTGCCTACTAGGGCCGACCTGGGGTTTGCCGAGGCCGAAGCAGTCCATTGGGGTGCGGTAGACGGAAGCAATGCGTTCAAGGACTTCGACACCGCCGTCGTCTTTGGGCTTCCCTACCGTGATCACGTCTGGGGAACGGGCGTCTTCTTCGCGCTGCAGGGTGTTCAATGCGACGACTGGCACGGCAGCCCGACCTGGAAGCAGCACGAGAACGTCCGCGAGCTTTTGCAGCGCCGCCACTTGGCAGCGTCCATAATCCAAGCCGTTGGTCGCGTACGTCTTCGTAAGGTGATTGACGAGCAGGGCCACTGTGCACCTACGGAGGTATTCATAGTCTTGCCGAAGGGGCAGCGTGGAACTGAGATACTGCAATACATCCGGCAAGAGCTTCCAAACGTGTCAGTCCAGAGTTGGAATTTCGAACCGGATGGCCCAAAGGTCCGCGTGAAACGCTCGGGGCTTCCACAGGAGCGCCTGATCACCTTCATGAGCAATCGCAATCCCGGGCGCACCTCCATGAGCGTGATCGGGCGGGAGTTCGGCTTGAAGCCCCAGCAACGAAAGGATCTGCAAAAGGTACTTCGCGACGAGAACCACCCAACTACGCTTGCACTCAAGGCGGCCGGCGTGATCTACGGGTCGGAAGGCAAAGGGCGAGGAGCGAAGAGCTTCCTCATGAAGTCCGCAGCTTAGTCTCTCACAAAACAATGGCCGCACACAGGTTCCCTCGGGAGCCCGCGTGCGGCCTTTTCGTATTCCTCTCGATCCGCTACTTCTGTCAGCTCACGCCCCTCGCGCGACAATTAAGCCCTGATCAGCTATTGCGGATTTGCGCCTCGTAGCCAGTTTTTACTTTGGAGAGATTGAGACCGGGGTATTTGATTTTAGCGACTGCATCCCGCAGCACCTTTACGCCCCATCGTTCCAGCATCTCGTTTGCTCCGTAGCCTCTGCTCACGGCTGAGGTTGAGCCGGAGTGGCCCAAGAGAGCCTCCCGGGCCTCCACATCAACGCTGCCCCGGCGCAGCGCATCCTTCACACCGTGGCGGAAGGAGTGAAACACTCGGTCAGTATTCTTGATGCCTACGGTCGTGCGAAGATAACGCCCCCACCACTTGGACCATCCAGATAACGCTCTGCCTTGGTCTGGAGCGACAGCTGGGAATAGCCAAGCGTGCTCACCGGCGCGCCGGCGCTCGGCGACGTATTCGAGGAAACCTAATTGCACCAGTTCGGAATGCACAGGTATTACGCGCTCGGACACCTTCGTTTTAACCCGCTTACCCGCCTTCCGATCAGCAACGATGAAAAGGAGCGGCGTATTTGCCTCATGCCGGATATTGGAGGCCTTCAATGCCGCCAGTTCACCTTGCCTAGCTCCATTGAACAACGACAGCAGAGGCAACCAAACGCCGGCGGCCCCCTTTGCTCCTGCAGGGCTGTCGTTTCGAGTGAAGAGCGCCGTATCAAATATCGCCTGCAGTTCGTCCAACGAGAAGGGTCCGCGCCCCGATTGCTCTTCCTCCACACGCATCTTGTGAAACGGATCAGACCAAGGGACATCATCAGGAACAATGCCGTTGTGGTGAGCCCAACCAGCTATTGCCTGCACCGCTCCTAACTGCTTGTTGACCGTCCCAGCAGAGACCTTGGGAACCTCAGGGTGCTTTCGTCCCCACTCGGCTAGCTCTGGCAGCGTCGCGGTTCGCATTTCTCCACGGCGGATGCTCGGCACCGACTGCAACGCTTCGCGGAAGGCGCGCGCGTGGCTCTTCCTTATTTCTGCGACAGGCAAGTCCCCGTGTAACTGAACGAACAACTCTACGGCGCGCTTGTATTCATGCACGGTGCCGGGAGGGCGAACGCGTTCTTTCTCCCAGCCTTCCACTGCACTGCCGAGCGTGCCACTTGTCCCAGAAGCCACCGCAGGAATCATGGCTAGCGCAGGCGTCTCTACCGGCTCCCCGGCATTGCGGCGCTCAACATCCTTTAGCGCTCGGACGCGTGCTTGGAGTATTGCCATTCCTAGCCGCCTATATGACGGACTTTTGCGGTCTAAGTTTAATTGGAATGCCTCTAGAAGCTCGTCAACATCCAAGCGGACATGTGTGGTGTCGCCCTTCGCCAGCGCGGCCATGGCGTCAGGTAGATCCTCCGATAACGCGTGCTCTCGCTTGAGCACTTCGCGGTCGGATAATCCTGCCTCTGGAATTTCACCGACCTTGAATGGCGTATTGAAGTCCACACCTGCGGCTGTGAGCTGCTGGGCAATGCTTTGAAAGATGGGCTCAGAGCCTGTGCCCTCTTGCCGTTCTTCCTCGTCGCTTCCCAAGACCGAGGCATAGTAGCTTTCGGCTATCCGCCTGATCTGGGCCTCCGTAAGTGACGATACTGAGGGACGTGCCTTGAGGAGCGCTTCGGCGCTGGCAAGCGTCCTGTCGAAATCCGCCAAGACGTGTGTTGCGGCAACGTTGGCGGCTTTGACGGCTTTGGTGCCTAGCGATTTTTTTAGGAACACCTGCTTCGGCTTCTCGGAATTGAGCACCCGCGCAACTGCCTCCTGCAGGCGGTCAGGCACCCGTCTCTGGGCGTAGTAAGTCCCGTGTCTGTCTTTGATAAGGCCCATCATCGCACGCATTGAAAGCTATGACCTTCTGCTACCACCTGAGAGCAGACAAAGCCAATGTTTGTGGGATGATCTTGAATTATCAGGGCTTCTGAGACCGCTGGCGCTCCCTAGGGGAATCGAACCCCTGTTTCAGCCTTGAGAGGGCCGCGTCCTAACCGCTAGACGAAGGGAGCGTTGGCTTCAGGGAATAGCCGCGAAATGTGCGGCGGGCAAGGCAAGTCTGAGGGCCCTCGCACGGTTGGGTAAACCTGTGGCCCAGAGACACCCGCCGGCGCGGCATCAACGCCTTCCGGGTTCAACTTGAACAAAGACGTGGATGGCCGGGACAAGCCCGGCCATGACGGTGAAGGGGATCTCAGGGTTCGCTGACGAACCTGAGCTTTCCGGCGGGTTTCAGTGTTTTGGCGTCGAAGGTGCGGATTTCGATTACCCCTGCCGTATCCAGCGTCACCACCAGCCGGTCGCCGGCCACTGCCGTGGAGACGATCCGGGCGCCCTTCGGCAGCGTCGCGGTGACGTCGCTCACGGCTACCGTGGGGCTTCCCTCGCCGCGGTAAAGGCGGTACCCGACGGCGATCAGGACCACGGCCACCGCAAGCGCCGAGGTCAGGCCTGCGATCAGCATCATTCGCCGCACCCGCGCAAACAGCGCGGCCTGCTCGGGGGTCGGTTCGGGCGCAACGGTATCGGTCATGCAAGGCTCTTAGTTAACAAGGCTCGGTTTTGGAACAGGGATCATCGGGTAACGGTCAAAGGCTGGAGGTCATCGTCGGCGGCGACGAGGGATCGCCCCGCCTCGACCGCGTGCTCGCGGTGCTCCGCCCGGAACTGTCACGCTCGCGGCTGAAGGCGCTGATCCTGGCCGGTTCCGTCACTGCCAGGGGGGCTCCCGTCCGCGACCCCGCTTATCATGTCGCGCGAGGCGATACGATCACAATCGACGTGCCCGAGGCGGTCGCGCCGGAGCCGAAGGGCGAGGATATCGCGCTCGATATCGTCTACGAGGACGACGACATCATCGTGATCAACAAGCCGAAGGGGCTGGTTGTCCACCCGGCCGCGGGGCACGAGAGCGGCACGCTGGTCAACGCGCTGATCGCCCATTGCGGCGCCAGCCTTTCAGGCATCGGCGGCGTCCGCCGGCCTGGCATCGTGCACCGGTTAGATAAGGACACGACCGGGCTGATGGTGGTCGCCAAGAACGACCAGGCGCATCAATCGCTGACCGCCCAGTTCGCCGACCACGGCCGCACCGGGCCGATGCAGCGCGGCTACAAGGCCTTCGTCTGGGGCGTGCCCGGCCGCCAGCGCGGCACGGTCGACGCGCCGATCGACCGCCATCCCTACGCCCGCGAAAAGATGGCGGTGCGCGAAGGCGGTCGCGAGGCCATTACCCATTGGGAGCTGCAGGCGGCCTATCAGGGACACGACGGCAAACCGGTCGCCTCGCTGCTGGCCTGCCAACTCGAGACCGGGCGGACGCACCAGATCCGGGTGCACCTCGCCCATACCGGGCATCCCCTGATGGGCGACGCCGTCTATGGCCCGCACTTCAAGACCAAGGCCGGGCACCTCGGCTCCAAAGGTAAGGAGGCACTCACCGCCCTTGGCCGACAGGCCTTACACGCTTACCTGCTCGCTTTGGAACACCCCCGGACCGGGGAATTTTTGCATTGGGAAGCCGGTTTGCCGCAGGATTTGCTTCTCCTGCAAGGCGCCCTGGAAGCGGCGGTATGACGCAGGCGTTCCGGAAAAGCCATGTTATGCCAACAGGTTATGGCTGCCACACGGGGACGTGACGTCAGCATTCCTTCCCTATTTGTTCGTTTTCCTGTATGGTCCCCCTTGCGTTGAATATCCAACGCGGAACATCGCAGCCTGATCGGCTTTAACCAAAGCGATCACCTGCCGGGCCCGCCGCTATCGGGGGCCTGAACCACTGGAGGGCGCTCAATGGCCCGTACAGCTACGCTGCCGGTTCTCAATGGAGAATCCGGTCTTTCCAGATACCTCGCCGAGATCCGCAAGTTCCCGATGCTGGAACCCCAGCAGGAATACATGTTCGCCAAGCGTTGGCGCGAACATGACGATCGCGACGCGGCACATCACCTTGTCACCAGCCATCTCCGGCTCGTGGCCAAGATCGCCATGGGCTATCGCGGCTATGGCTTGCCGATCTCCGAGGTCGTCT
>LNFM01012336.1_pt1 | contig 11257 bp, 6 predicted proteins | sample 596031 | NCBI WGS metagenome assembly LNFM01 (sample SAMN04254537, study PRJNA301005) | activated carbon metagenome | isolation source: dual media filters at the Ann Arbor, Michigan drinking water treatment plant | place: USA: Ann Arbor | reverse complement strand
GGCGCGCGCGAGCGCCGCGTACGGGTTGGCGGTGGCCCTAAACAGCTTGGGCAACCTGTTGCGCGAGCAGGGCCGGTTGGGCGAAGCCGAAGACGCGTTCCGCCGCAGCGTGAGTTTGTACGAGGGGCTGCTCGCACCGCCCGCGCACGCGGCGGTACGCGGCGACGCCGACACGGTGGTCGAGGGCGCGCAACCCGGCGCGGCGTCGGACGCCGAGACGGTGGCCGATCCGAAGCGCGCGCCGGCGAGCAAGCCCCGCGCCGGGTGAACTCGCGCCGGCCCCGCCGTGTCCGTGGCCCGTCCCCTTTCGCACCGAGAGTTCCGATGCCCGAAACGCCGGTGACGCGCGCCCTCGCGGTCGAGCACAACGAAGCCGTCATCCTGTTCGGCGCGCGCGACAAGCACCTGCGCCCGCTGCGCGAGGCGTTCGGCGTCACGCCCGTGTACCGCAGCGACGAACTCAAAGTGACCGGCCCGCCACCCGCGGTCGATAAGTTCTTCCGCGCGCTCGAACTGCTGCGCCAGACGGCTCGCAAGCGCGGCGAGATCACCGACCGCGACGTTCAAGACGCCATCGCCGCGGTGAACGGTGACACCTCCCGCGGCGGGTCGGGGCTTACCGCCGTCGAAGGCGGCAACCGGTTCCTGCGCACCCGAACCGACGGCCAAGCGAAGTACGTTCAGGCACTCCAAGCGCACGACGCGGTCATCTGCGTCGGCCCCGCGGGGAGCGGCAAAACGTACCTCGCGGTCGCGTGGGCCGTGTCGCTTCTCAAGGCGAAGGCGGTGCGCAAAATCGTGCTGGTGCGGCCCGCGGTGGAAGCGGGCGAGCGCCTCGGCTACTTGCCGGGCGACATCACCGCGAAGATCGGCCCCTACCTGCGCCCGCTGTACGACGCGCTCGCGGAGATGATGGACCCGGACACCGTGAAGAAGTACATGGAGAGCGAGGTCATCGAAATCTGCCCGCTGGCGTTCATGCGCGGGCGCACGCTGTCGCAGGCGTGCATCATTCTGGACGAGGGCCAGAACGCGACCGTGGAGCAGATGAAGATGTTCCTGACGCGGATGGGCGCGAACTCGAAGGTCGTCGTAACGGGCGACATGACGCAGATCGACCTGCCGCGCACGCAGCGGAGCGGCCTCGCGGACGCGGTTCAGCGGTTGAAGGACGTGGAAGGCTTGTCGATCGTGTACCTCGACCAAGCCGACATCGTGCGCAACCCGCTGGTTACGCGCATCGTGAAGGCGTACGAGGACGATCGCAAGAAAGCGTAGCGGGCGTCAGCGGTTCATATCGCTGTACGTGTCAGGGTCGATGATCCACGCGCACGTGTCGAGCAACTCGCGCAGGTGTTCGCACAGAACGCCGGCCGCGGCGTTCAGATCGGTTCCGTTCGCGACGTACGCCAGCGCCACCGGTTCGTAGCGGTTCTCGTAATCGTCCGTCGGGAACGGAACCGCGATGTAGGGCGGCGGCGTCCGCGGCCGGCGACCGGCGAGCAAATCGGACAGCCCCCAGATGTGGCGCGCCGGCGCGTACTCGGCGCGCCACCGCACCAGCGCCGCCCCTAGTGCGACGATTTCTTGTTCGGTCGCCCCGCCGCGCGGACCGAGCACCGCGAACGGCACGTCGGTGGGATCGACGAGATCGGTCAGATCGCGCCACCACGCCCGGTCTTGCGCGGCGCGGAAGCGCGCGAGCGAGTCGTCCGTCTTGTCGGCCATTTGCGAACCTCACGCGCTCGGGTAGTCGGTCATGGAGGCCGTGCGCTTCGGGCCTTCGGGAATCACCCGCAGGCAGATGTAGTCGCGCGTCAGTTTGCCGTCGGGCAGCATGCGCCGCTTCACCGGAACGCTCGTGAAGTACACCGCGCGCCCGCCGGTCACGCGCTCCGGCACGCGTAGTACGTCGTCGAAGGTGCGCTGGGTGTCCAACGCCCGCGCCAACTTCTGCTCGTCCTCGTTGCCGCCGCGCGCCTCGAACCCCTTCAACTTCTCCGCGACGTCGCCGAGGAACTCGAGGTGCTCGTCCGATTCGTCCGCGTCGCGGGTGAACAGCACGAACGCGAACTCGAACCCGGTCTGCTTGTCCTCGTAAACGCCCGGGTTCGCGAGGATCACCCGCGCGACCACGGTGATGCCCTCGCGCGCGAGCAACTTCTGTTTCTGCGCGTCCAACCAGACGATCACCGCCAGCCCGACCGCGACCAGCGCCGTCAGTGCGACGCACACCCAACCCCAAATGGGCATTGCCGTCCCCCCGTGTGACACGATCAAACACCGGAAAGCCTAACCGCGCGAGCGGCGCGTCGCAAGCGGCGTTGCGGCGCGGGGCCGCGAGAACCCGACGCCCCGACGCGCCGGCCTTGACCGCAATGTGAACTTGCGTATACAATGCATACGACCGGCGCGAACCGCGCTTCGGCACGGGGCGTTCGTTCGCCCGCGCGAACGCGGTCGCCGCGTTTCGTGCCGAAAGTGGGGCGCGAGGGGGTGTCGCGCGATGGAGTTGGCCACCTTTGGCAATACCACTGGGTTTTCTAGTAGTTATTCAACGGTGGCCAGTTGGCCAACTCTGGTGGCCAACTTTGGCTCTGGCTGGCCAACTTCGACCACTTGGCACTCTTTGAACCGGTGCCCGCCACACGCACGGAGGAACCCGAACCGCACGCCGGCGCGGCGCTCGCTACAACAACCGCTCGCGCACGCGGCGCGAGGGGCACACGAGGGGAACCGATGCCGGGGGCCGATGTCGCGCTGCTCACCGACCGCCGCTACACCGCCGAGACCGCCGACCCGGGCGACTGGTACCTCGGCAATATCCTCGCCGACGACAGCTTACTTCGGGCCGCGCTCGCGCGCCGCGGGCTGAGTTCGGCGCGCGTCGATTGGGCCGACCCCGCGGTCGATTGGGCGCGGTTCGGGTGCGCCGTGTTCCGCACCACGTGGGACTACTTCGAGCGGTACGCCGAGTTCGCGGCGTGGCTCGACCGCGCCGCCCGGCTCACGCGCCTGTGCAACCCGCTCTCCACCGTTCGGTGGAACGGCGACAAGCACTACCTCGCGGACCTCGAAGCGCGCGGCGTGCCGGTTGTGCCGTCGCACTTCGTGGAGCGCGGCAGCGGCCGCACGCTGCAAAGCGTGTTGCACGAAACCGGGTGGGACGAAGCGGTGATGAAGCCGTGCGTGTCCGGCGCGGCCCGGCACACATATCGCGTGAGCCGCGCGACCGCGGCGCACCACGAGCCGACGCTCGCGGCGCTATTGGAAGCCGAGAGCATGATCGTGCAGCCGTTCCAAGCGGACGTGTCCCGCACCGGCGAAGACACGCTGATGGTGTTCGGCGGGCGGTACTCGCACGCGGTGCGCAAAGCCCCCAAGGCCGGCGACTTCCGCGTGCAAGACGACCACGGCGGCACCGTTCGCGCGCACGAACCGACGCGGGAGCAGATCGAGTTGGCCGAGCGCGCCGCGGCGGCGTGCGCCCCGGTACCGGTGTACGGGCGCGTGGACATGGTGCGCGACAACGCGGGCCGCTTGGCGGTGATGGAACTGGAACTGATCGAACCGGAACTGTGGCTCCGGTTCCACCCGCCCGCGGCCGAGGCGTTCGCCGACGCGCTCGTCGCGTTCCTCGGCGGTCACTTCGCGAGTTCGTGAACCGTGTTGTGAATCGTACCGGTCGCGGCGCGGCCGTCGGTGCCCGCCACGCGGTACTTGATCTCCATGCACCACGTCGGCGCGAGGTCCGGCACGTCGAGCCGCACGGTTTTGCCGTCGGCGCTCAGCGTCGCCTTCGTCACGGTCAGCGGCTTTTCGTTGATGTGCTTCGAGCCGTAATTCTTCGTGCGCTGAAGCCCCCACACCTTGATCTCGAAGTTCTTCGCGTCGAGCGCCTTCGGGTCGAGCGCGTCGGTGAAGGTGAGTTCGAGCGCGCCGGTCTTCGCCTTCAACCCCACGGGCAGGTCCGCGGGTTTGCCGGTGTAGCGGACGCGGTAGAACCCGCCCGGCGCGAGCTGATTGCCGGCCCACGCGTACATACCGCACGCGTACAGCGCGCCGTCGGTCGGGTGGAACCGCGGGCGCATCACGCCGGTGGGGAACTTCGGAATCGGCAGCGCACACATCCCGCCCTGCGCTTGGCCGTTCACGGTCTCGTGCGGAACGACATAGATTTGGCCCATGCCGTAGCTGGTGTTCAGCAGCGAACCGGCGAGCGGCCCCCACGTTTTCTCCGGCACCCAAATCAGCTCCGCGGGCGAGCGGTCGAACGCGTTCGTGATCCAACACAGCGGCTGCTTCATCGCCGCGTCGCTCGTGTCGGTGAGGTCGGTGTAGCCGTACATGTTGCCGTAGAACCCGCCCTTCTCGACCTTGTTGATGCGGTTCTTCGGCGTCCAGAAGCCCTCTTGGTCGGTGACGTAGAACGTGCCGTCCGGGTTCAGGCACACGCCGTTCGCCGCGCGGAACCCGGTGGCGAGAATTTCCGTTTTCGTGCCGTCCTTGCTCACCTTCAACAGCGTGCCGTGGTGCGGCACGAGCGCCGGGAGCGCGTGCCGGCCGCTCTTCGCGTAGTAGAAGTTGCCCTCCGCGTCGGTCTGCAACCCCATCGCGAACTCGTGGAAGTGTTCGCTCACTTGGTGGTCGCTGTTGAAGCACTCGTAGTAATCGGTTTCGCCGTCGCCGTTCGTGTCGTGCAACTTCACGATCTGATCGCGGCAACACACGAAGATCGCGCCGTCGCGCACCTTCAAGCCGAGCAGTTGGAACAGCCCGCTTGCGACGCGCTGCCATGTGAGGCCGGCTTCCGGCTTCTCCAAGCCACTCACGAGCCACACGTCGCCGTCCCACGAGCAAACGGCCATCTTCTTCCCGCCATCCAGAAAGTCGAACCCGGTGAGGCGCATCTGCGCGTTCCACGGGCTCCGCTCCGGCAGGCCGAACGTATCGACCGCGAACGGGCCGTCGTTCTTACCGAGGGCCACGGTCGTGCGCAGCACTTCGGGCCAGCGCTTGGGGCCGCCCTTCGTGAGCGGTGCGAGCGCGCGCGGCGCGGGCGTGTTCTTTGCAAGCGCCGCGAGGTCGGTGCCGGGCTTCGCTATGAGTACTTTCACGCGAAGCGGCGTTGCGCTCGCGGGCACTGTTAGCACACGGAAACCGTCTTTCACGACGAGTGACACCCGGTTGTCACCGATCACGCTCACCGCCGCGCCTTCGGGCGCGATTCGTGCGAACAGGTCGTGCGACGATTTGCCGATGTCGAGCGTGCGGGTGAAGGCCGCGCCTTCGACGCCTTCGAGTTCCAGAATCTGCGCGTCGCCGACCGTATAGGCGATCACGGTTTGGTCGCCGTAAGCGAACGTGCCGGTGAAGCGGCCCCACTCGCGCGGCAGCGGGCCGTAGGGGCGCTTGTCGCGGCCGAGCGGGCGCGGGTCGTCGAACGAACCGGTTTTCGGGTTCGCCCACCCCGGCCCCACCGGGTTCGCGACGTGAACCGCGCCCGTGAGCTTCGGGTGAATCTGGTGCTGCCCGTTGAAGTGAATGCCCTTCCAATCAATGAAACCGTCGCCAACCCAACCCGCGGCGAAGCGGAGCGTGTCGTGCTCGAAGAGCGCCCAACTCTTGCCGCGCGACACGCCGCCCGCGCCGGCATCCAAGCGCACCGCGATTCCCTTGTACGCGATGTTCGGCCCCGGTCCACCGACCTCATACGTGTTCATCAGGCTGGGGCCGTAGTCCATCGCCATCCACGGGTCCACGCTCGCCGGGGCCGGTCCGAACTCGCCCTTCTTCCCCGCGGGCAGTTTCGCGAGGTAGGCGTCGTCGAGCTTCGCGTACTGACTCGCGTTGTGCGGCTTCAGGTACGTTTCGCGCAGGTAGTGGATCACGTCGTACTTCTGCTTCGGCACCATCCACGTTTGCGGGGCCATCTGGTTGTAGCCGCGCGTGAGCGTCTGGTAGAGGCTGAACGGGTCGCTGCCGTTCTTGAAGACGTGTTCGTGGAACTTCGGCGACGTGGGCAGCGAACCGGGGTGCTCGCGCGTGCCGTGGCAGTTCGCGCACACCCGCAGGTAGATCGCTTCGCCGCGCGCCAGCGCCTTCGCGTCGAGCGCGCGAATGAGGCCCGCGTGGTCGATGTCCTTCTCGTACTCGGCCGGCGCGAACGTGGTGACCGCGGGGCGCAGTTCGCGCGCGCGGGTCGGCCCGCCCTCGGCGACTTCGATGAGGTACTTCGCCAAGTCGAGGAACTGCTGCCGGTCCGAGAGCGCGTTGAGCAACCCTTCCGGCATCAGCGATTGCGTGCCGACTTTACGCGATTCGATTTCGTCCGCGGGGATAGTGATGCGCTTCCCGCCCGCCGGGTCGAGCAGCGTGACCGCGCCGTTCTTCTCTTCCACCAAGAGGCCGGTAATCGTGCGCGCGTCTGCGGTGCGCACAATCACCGGTTCGTAGCCCTTGCGAATGACCTTCGACGGCGCGAGCACCGATTCGATGACGTGCTCCGCGGTGCCGTTTTTTTCGGGCTTCGAGAGGTCCGGGCCGAACTGCGTGCCGGTTTCGGCGTCGTGACACTTGGCGCACGAGAGGAACGGCTGGAAGAACAGCACCGCGCCGCGCGACGCATCGCCGCGCTCGCGTGCGGCCTTCGCCAAGTCCGCGAGCGGCTCCTTCAGAAGCTGATCGGCTAGCCCGAGCGGCGCGCCTTTCGGTTCGGCCTTCGGCGCGTCAGCGGTTGCGCCCCACAACTTGCCGAGCAACTCGAACATGTCCGGGTCGTGCTTCTTCAACTCGTCCTTCGTGAACGGGAAGAAGTCGTTACGGCTGAAGTACGCTTCGGTGGTCTCCGCGAAGTACTCCATCGCCGTCGTCATCGCGTAGGCCTTCTCGAACGTGTTCGGCCGACCGTTGCCGAAGTGGCGCTCCACCTTGTCGTACTTCCCGGAGTCCTTCGCGCGCGTGTACGCGGCGGCCACCTCCGGGTTGGCGAAGCCCTTCGCCACCACGCGGTCGTGGTAGCCGTGCGCGAGTTCGTGCAGCGTCACGTTCGGCATCCGGTTCGCTTCGGCCTCGAAGATGCGCACGTTGGTGAACTCGACGGCCTTCGCCATCGCGGGGTCGCGGCCCTGCTTCTTCAGCCAGCCCTCACCGGGGTGGTACTCCGCGACCGGGCGCACGCCGGGGTACTCCGGGTTGAAGTACAGCGGCACTTCCTTCAGCTTTGCGACCGCCGCTTTCGGCACGACTTCCGTGATCTCGTTCAGTTGCTTGTCGAGAAGCTCCAGCGCCTTCGCGGTCAGGCGCGCGTCGGTGGCGAGCAACTCGCGGTTGATGTGCAGCGTCCAACCGCGCATCGTGCGCGTCTCGTACACGGAATCCGGCTGAGGCGCGTGCGGCGCTTGCAAGTTCTGTTGGAGGAAGCGCGTCATCGCGTCCATGAGGTGCTGATCGGTGTTACGGCCCTCGCGGATCGCGTGACTGCGGTTCGGGTACGGCAGCACCTCGAACCGTTTGCCCTTCGCAATCAGTTCTTCCATCAGCCGCTCGGTGCCCTGATAGTGGCAGTTGTCGTCGCCGGTGCCGTGAACGAGTAGCAGGTTGCCGCGCAGCTTCCCGGCGTGAGTGAGCGGCGAGCCGTCGCGGTAGTTCGCGGCGTTCTCGGCCGGCAGACCCATGTAGCGCTCTTGGTAAATGGTGTCGTAGAGTGTTTGGTCCGCGACCGGCGCGACCGCGATTGCCGCGCGGTACAGGTCCGGGTGCCGGAACACCGCGTTCAGGCTCATGCTGCCGCCGCCGCTCCACCCCCACGAACCCACGCGCGACGCGTCCACGAACGGCATGCGATTCAGCAACTCGCGCACGGCGGCGGCTTGCTCGGTGGGTGCGAGAATCCCGATCTTGCGGTGAACGGACTTCCGCCACTCGCGGCCGCGCGGCACGTTGGTTCCGCGATTGTCCACGCTGGCCACCACGAACCCCTGCTGGGCGAGCATCCAGTGCCACAACCCGCGACTACCCGGCCACGCGTCGCGCACCGTTTGGCCGTGCGGTTCGCCGTACACGTGCATCAGCAGCGGCAGCTTCGCGCCGGGTTCGACCTTCGGCGGCTTGATGCTCCAAGCGTCGAGCGCGACCCCGCCACCAACGGGAACTTGGAAGAATTCGATCTCCGGTTTCTTCAATGTGTCGAGTATCGACCGCAGTTTGGCGTTGTCCGCGAGCGTGCGAACGGCGGTGTTGTCGCTCACGCGCACCAGTTCCGTGACCGGCGGCGTGGTGAAGGTCGAGAACGTGCGCACGGCCCACCGCGCGTCCGGGGAGAAGGCGTATTCGTGCCACCCCGGTTTGTCCGGCGAAAGCTGTTCGGTCTTCGTACCGTCGAGTTTCGCGCGGAAAACGTGGCGCTGCGTCGCGTTCTTGGGTGACGCGGCGTAGTAGAGCCACCCGCCGGCTTCGTCGATCGCGTCCGCAGAGATCAGGTCGAAGTCGCCCGTCGTGATCGGTTCGAGTTTCCCGTCGCCGAGCTGAAGCCGGTACGCGTGCCGCCACCCGCTCCGCTCGCTGAGCCACAGCAGCGCCTTGCCGCCATCGAGCCAGCGGAACGGGTTGTCGTTCTCAAGCCACGCGGCGTCTTTCTCGGTGAACACCGGTTTGGCTTCGCCGGTCGCGGGGTCGGCGCGGTACACGCGCAGTTCCGTTTGCAGTCGGTTGAACTGCTGAACGAGAACGCTCTTGCCGTCCGGCGTCCATTCGGCGTGCGGCAGATAGTGTTCGCGCGCGTCACCGGGCACGCTCAACCACTGCACCTTCCCGCCGGTTGCCGAGACGATGCCGAGCCGGGTCGCGGAGTTCTTCTCGCCCACTTTGGGGTACGCGAACGAGGTGATGCGCGGCGACTTGCTCACGACGTTATCGACGAGGTGGAACTCCGACACGCCCGCGGTGTCGAACTGCCAGAACAGCACGCTCTTGCCGTCGGGACTCCAGCGGAAGCAGTTCCGCAGGTCGAGTTCCTCTTCGTTCACCCAATCCGAAGTGCCGTTGATAACCGTTTTCGAGCCGTCGCTCGTGAGGGCCGTGATTTTCAGTGTGTCGAGGTCTTGCGCGAACAGGTTGTTGTCGCGCACGAACGCGACGCGGGTGCCGTCCGGCGAGAAGGTGGCGAACATCAGCGCCGCCGCGGGCGCGTCGCCCCCGAGCTTCTTCAACTCGCGTTTCGCAACGTCGAGCACCCAGTAGTCGCCGCGGGTGTTCCGCCGCCACACGCGCTGGCTGTTCGTGAAGATGAGCACCTTCGATTCGTCCGCGGAGAACTCGTAGCCTTCGACGGCGAGCGGCGCTTTCTTGCCTTCGGGCACGAGCGCCGACGCCGGCACGACCACGTCCTTCTTGCCGGTCGCGGGGTCGTTGCGCACCACCGCACCCTTGTCGAGCGTGAAGTAGGTAGAGGTCTTCGCGCTCCACCGGCGCGCCGGTAGCGATTCGGTCTCGAACTCGCGCGCCCCGAAGAGGCGGTTCACCGTCAGTGCGGAATCGTCGCCGCGCAGTTCCGGCGCGACGCAACACACGAGGGCGAACACGAGCGCGCGGCGCGCAGAAGTGCGGTTCACGGCGGTCTCCGAATTGTCTTGTGGCACAGCCTTTCGAGGCTGTGCGGCTTCGCGCTGGAAATCAGCACAGGCTCGAAAGCCTGTGCCACAATCGCCAAGCACAGGCTGGAAAGCCTGTGCCACCAAAAGTTGGTGCTGGCGCGCTCACTTCTTGGGTTCGTACACGAACGCGCGGTCGTCGGCGGGGAGCACCCACACGTTGCGGAACTTCACCGGGTTGCCGTGGTCTTGCAGGAACACCGGGCCGACGCTCGTCTTCTTCTGTTGATCGCGGATCGCGTCCAAGTAGGGGGTGTTCCCGAACCGGAACGGGTGGAACGTCGATTTCGGTTCGCCGAACTTCGTTCCGTCTTGCACCTTCTGGCCGTTGAACCACACCGTCACGGTACCCATCTCGGTGATCTTGCCCGCGTCGTCGCGCCGCGGCGCGCGGTAGCGGATGTCGAACACCTGCCACTCGCCCGGCTTGCGGCACGCGTTCACCGCGGGCGCGGCGAAGCCGTACACCGCGCCCGCGTCTTCTTGGGTGATTTTCTCTTTGCCGAACGAGTTGAGAATCTGAATCTCGTAGTTCCCGTGAATGTACACGCCGCTGTTCGCCGGACCCTTTTCCGGCAGCAGGAACTCGACGTGAATGTCCGCGTCTTTGAAGTGCAACTTCGAAACGATGTGGTTCTGGTTCTTCTTGTTGGACGTCGAAACGAGCGCGTCGCCGTCGACCGCCCAATTGACCTTCTCGCCGGCCATGCTGAGGAACGCGTGCTCGCCCTTCGGCCCGAGGAGCACCGTAGCGCCCTTCGGCGGCGCGACCGGGAGCGTGCTCTGGTCCGGCTTGAAGTCCGCCGCGGGCGCGGAGAGCGCCAGCAGCAGCGCGAGCAGAGTGGCGGATTTCATTCGTGTGTCTCCACAGGTGCGCGCAGTTACTTGCCGCGCTTGTCCCAGATTACGTCTACGTCGTTTTTCTGCTTCGGCCCCGGCGTGCTCCGCCCGTCGGTCACGTAGCGCTCGAGGAGTGCCGCGAGTTCTTTCACCTTCGCCGGTTCGGTCGCGTAGCGGTTGGTCTTCTGCGTCGGGTCTTTGGCGAGGTCGTACAACTCGCCGGCCGCGGTGTGCGCCTCGTACCCGCGCTCGGTGCGCAGCCAAGCCGGTTCGCCGCGCTTCCCGTTGTCGTCGCCGCTCGGCGCGCAGATCAGCACCCAATCGCCCTTGCGAATGGCGAACTTGCCCTGCGCGCTGTGGTGAACCGTCGCTTCGCGCACCTGCGCTTCGCGCTTCTCACCAAGGAGCGCCGGCAGCACACTCACGCTGTCCGGGCCGGCGTCGGCGGGCAGTTTCACGTTCAGCGCCGCGGCGAGCGTCGCCATCAGGTCGACGTGACAAATCGTTTCGTCCGAAGTGGTGTTCGCCTTTATCTTCCCCGGCCAGCGGGCGACGAACGGCACACGGTGGCCGCCCTCCCACGCGTCGCGCTTGGTGCCGCGCAGCGCGCCCATGCTCGCGTGCCCGAACTGCTTCAGCCGGTCGTAGGCACCGGGGTTCACTTCGCCCGAAATCTCCGGGCCGTTGTCGCTCGTGAAGATCACCAGCGTGTTTTCGGCCGCACCGCTGCGCTTCAGCGCGTCCAGCACCGAGCCGACGACCGCGTC
>LNFM01012335.1_pt1 | contig 11257 bp, 3 predicted proteins | sample 596031 | NCBI WGS metagenome assembly LNFM01 (sample SAMN04254537, study PRJNA301005) | activated carbon metagenome | isolation source: dual media filters at the Ann Arbor, Michigan drinking water treatment plant | place: USA: Ann Arbor | reverse complement strand
CGTCGAGCCGCCGTTGTTGAACAGCCTTGTTGTTGAATTCCCAAGCCGTTCAAGTGAAAAGTTGTGGGTAATTGAAAGATCCGCCGGGCGCGTACGCTTCACCTCGTCGTCCGGCCGCGAGCGGGCGGCGGTCGGCTCGACCGTCCCGCCGTTCCACTCGATCCGGCACTGCGGGAGCGCCGCCTTGAGGTCGTCGATCCCGGCCGCGGTCACCCGGGTTCCGCGGAGGAACAGGGTTCTGAGCCGCTTGCACCCCTTGAACCGCGCGACGCCGGCGTCGGTCACTTGCGCCCCGCCCAGATGCAACACCTCAAGGTCCTTGCACTCCGCGAACGGGGCCACGGCCGCGTCGCCGACCGGCAGTTCGTCTAGGTCGAGGTGTTTCAGTTTGGTGCAATCGCGGAAGTGGGCCAGCCCCGCTTCGGTCACTTTCGTGTGCGCGAGGCCGAGGAAGGTCAACTCCGTGCAGTGCCCGAACGCCGCCGCGGTCGCGTCGGTCACGTGGGTGCTCCGGAGGGACAGGTGGGTGAACCGGCACGCCTTGAAGTGGGCCAGCCCGGCGTCGGTCACGTTCGTCGAGAACAGGTCGAGGTGCGTCAGGCCGGCGCAGTCCTTGAAGTGGACCAGCCCGGCGTCCGTGACTTTGGTGCCGGCTAGGTCGAGGTGCTTGACGTTCTGGCACCCTTGGAAGAGGAGCAGGCCGTCGTCGGTCACCTTCTTGTCGCGGAGGCTGACACTGGTCAGTGCGAACGGCGACTTCGGCAACTCCCCGACGTTGCCCCACCAATCGCTGGTGCCGTTGATCCGCACCCCGCCGCCGATCGACATCACGTAGACCGCGGCCCGGCGATCGATGGCGGGGTCGGGCGCGGGCGGAGCTTTGGGAGCCGGTGCCGGGGGCGCGAGCGGGGCGGGCGCGGTCCCGGCGGTCGCCGGTGCGGTGTCGCCCGGGCGGGTCAGGGTGTAGGCCGTCAGTCCGAGCGCGGCCGCGCACGCCACCGCCGCGGACGCGGCGACCCACTTCCGCCGCTTCGCTCGTTGCTCCGGGGCGCGGGTCACCACCGGGAAGCCGTGCGGGTTGGTGCTCGACTTCAGCCGCTCCTCGCACGCGGCCAGTACGTCGGCCACCTCGCGGGCGCTCGGGAACCGCTCGGCGGGGTTCTTGGCGTGCAGCTTGGCGATGATCTCGCACAGCCACCACGGGGCCTCGGGGATCACCTCGCGGATCGGCCGCGGGTCGTCTTCGGCCACGCGCTTCAGGACCGCGAACGAGCCGTTGGCGCGGAACGGCGGCCGCCCGGTCACCATCTGGTACAGCACGCTGCCGAGGCTGAACAGGTCGGCCCGGTGGTCGATGTGCTCGCCCCGGGCCTGTTCGGGGGCCATGTACATGGGCGTGCCGGCGATGATCCCGCTCTGCGAGATGCTGGCGTCGTCGGCGGCCCGCGCCAGCCCGAAGTCGGTGATCTTCACCTTGTGCTGCGCGCCCTCGATGAGCACGTTGCCCGGCTTGATGTCGCGGTGGATCAGGTCTTGGGCGTGGGCCGCGGCCAGCCCCTCGGCGATCTGCCGCCCGACCCACAGCACCTCGGCCGGGTCCACCGGCCCGGTGCGGTCGAGCCGCTGCTGAAGGGTCTCGCCGGGGATGAACTCCATCACGAGGTACGGCAGCGGCTGTTCGCCCACCTCGTACACCTGCACCACGTTCTCGTGGCGGATCTGGGCGGAACTGCGGGCCTCGCGGAGGAACCGCTTGCGGGCCGGCGACGTGGCGGCCATCTGCGGGGCCAGCACCTTCACCGCCACCACCCGTTGTAGGACGTCGTCGTACGCCCGGAACACGATTCCGAACGCCCCCTTGCCGAGAACCTGTAGCACCTCGTAGTGCCCGATCCGGCCGAGCGAGTCCGGGCGCCCGGCCGGAGCGAGGAAGTCGAGCGCCTCGTCCGGCACGGTGCCGCCTGCGGTGTCGTCGCGCGGGCCGGAGAAGTCGCGGGTGGCGGCGTACTCCGGGTCGGCCGGGGCGACCAGCGGGACGCCGAGGAAGCTGCCGGCGCGCTCGTGCGAGCGCAGAAGTGTATCGACCTTCCCGCGCAGCGCCGGGTTGCCCGCGCACGCCCGGTCGAGGTACGCGGCCCGTGCCGCCGGGTCCGGCAGGTCGATCGCGGCCAGAAAGATGTCCCGCTCGGTCATGGCAAGAACCCGTGGTGGTCGTTGTCGAGCGCGGTCACGGCGAGCCGGGGTTCGCCCACTGCCCGCCCCAGCGCAGGTGCAGGTTCATCAGGAACGCATCCCAGTCGGCCCGGGTCCGCTTGCTGGCCGTCGGGTACGGCTCCGGGTTGATCGCGCTCTCCGGGCTGTAAACGATCTCGAACCGGCTCTCGGCGGTGATCCGGCCGACGCGGAACACCTTGGTGGTGTGCTGCGTCTCCGGATCGACGCGCCGCAACCCGCCTGGGGCGTCGTGCGCCTGCCCGCGAACCGCCTTGCGCACCTGCGCGGGGGTCGGGTCGCCGGCCGCGGCCACAGCCTGCGCCCAGAGGTGAACCCCGGTGTACGCCGCTTCCATCGGGTCGGAGAGCACCCGGTCCTTGCCGTAGCGGGTCTGGAACCGCTCGACGAACGCCCGGTTCTGCGGCCTGTCCACGGTCTGGAAGTAGTTCCACGCGGCGTAGTCGCCGACGAGGTCCTTCGTACTCAGGCTCCGCAACTCCTCTTCCGAGATGCTGAACGACACCGTGGGCACCTTGTCCGGGGTCACACCCGCGGCGCGGAGCGCGCGGAAGAACGGCACGGTGGTGTCCCCGTTGATGGTGTTCAGGATCACGTCGGGCCGCGCCGCGACGATCTTCCGCACCACGTCCTGCACGTCCGGGGTGCCGAGCAGCAGGTACTCTTCGCCGACGATTTCGACGCCGAGCGCGGCGGCCTCGTCACGGATGAGCGCGTTCGCGGTCCGCGGGAACACGTAGTCCGAGCCGACCAAGAAGAGGCGCGTTTTCTTCTGAAGCCCGACGCACCAGCGCACCGCCGGGATGATCTGTTGGTTCGGTGTGGCCCCGGTGTAGACGACGTTCGGCGACTGCTCCAGCCCCTCGTACTGCACCGGATAGAAGAGCAGGTGGTCGTGCCTCTCGATCACCGGCAGCACCGTCTTGCGACCGGCCGACGTCCAGCACCCGAACACGGCGCTCACCCCGTCCCGCGCGATCAGCTTTTCGGCCTTCGCGGCGAACGCGGCGGCGTCCGACTGCCCGTCCTCGACCACCGCTTCGACCGGGCGGCCGAGGACACCGCCGGCGGCGTTCAACTCCTCGATCGCGAGCAGGGTCGCGTCGATCACCGGCCGCTCGCTGATCGCCATCGTACCAGTGCGCGAGTGCAGCACCCCGACCTTGATCGGCGGGCCGCTGGGCCGCGCGGCGGCCGGAACCGGTAGCGACTCGGGTTGCGGCGCGTTCCCGCGCGAGCCGAGCGCGACCGCCAGCGCCGCGCCGAGCAACCCGACGGCTAGGAACGCCGCGCCGACCAGCACCCCGCGCCGGTTCGGGCGCGCTGCCGGCGGTTCGGCCGGTGCCGGCGGCTTCTGGCCGGAATCGCGGGCCGACGACACCCGCGACAGGTCGAGTTTGGACGTGGTCGTGCGGCGGGTGGTGCGGACGAACTCGGTCAGGTTGCAGTCTTGGGTGTACGGGGCCAGCGCCGCGGCCACGTCGGCCGGGCGCGCGAACCGCTCGTCGCGGTTCTTGGCGAGCATCCGGTTGAGCACCGCCGCGAGCTCCTCCGGCAGGTCCGGGCGCAGCTCGCGGATCGGTGGGAGCGGGGCCTGACTGTGGGCCCACATCTTCTGCATCAGCGACGTGTACCGCTTGTTCGGGAACGGGGCCTCGCCGGCGAGCAGGTAGTACATGGTGCAGCCGAGGCTGTACACGTCCGCCCGGATGTCCACACTGTGGCTGCTCTCCCACTGTTCCGGGGCGGCGTAATCGACCGTCCCGAGGAACTGCCCTTCGGCCGTCAGGTCGTTCCCCTCCAACTTCGGGCCGTCCTTGAGCGTCGCCAGCCCGAGGTCGAGGACTTTCACCTGCCCGGTGTTGGACACCATCAGGTTCGCCGGCTTGATGTCGCGGTGAACCATACCCTGTTCGTGGATGTAATCCAACCCGATCGCGGTCTGGCGCACCAGTTCGCACGCCTCGGCGATCGGGAGCAGCCCGCGCTCGGCGGTCAGGTGCGCGAGGGTGACGCCCTCCACGTACTCCATCACGAGCATCTGAGTCGGGCCGAACGTTTCGGCCTCGTACACGGCGACGACGTTGGGGTGGCTCATCCGCGCGGCGAGCCGGGCCTCCCGCTGGAACCGCTGCACGAGCGACGAGGTGGCGACGAGGTCCGGGCGGATCACCTTGAGCACGACCGGCCGTTCGAGCAACCGGTGCTCGGCCTTGTAGACGGCACCCATACCGCCGCGGCCGAGGATGCCGACCACGCGGTACCGCGGGTGACCGCGCAGTTCGTCAGGGACGGTCGTCTCGTCGGCCGGCGGTTCGGGTTCCGACGGCGCGGGCACCCAACTCTTCGTGGGTCGGAACGCGCTCATCTCGGAAAGCGTGTGCTGACAGGCGGCGCACCCGCCGATGTGCGTCTCGACCGCCGCGCGTTCGTCGGACGCGAGCTTCTTGGCGGTGAGCAGTTCGAGCCGCTCGCGCGGCGGGCAGGATTCCATGACGGTCGCCTCGTCGGGCACGGCGAGTGGCCCGCGTGCCGCGCGGGTTCGCCTACCCCCAATGCGACGCGGCCGCGGAATCGCGCCAAAAATTGGTCACGATTCTGCGGCGACCAGTTCGCGGTGCAGCCACGCGCGGGCGAACGCCCACACGCGGTCCGCCGTCCGCGGGGAGACGCCGAGCACGCGCGCCGCGTCCGGCACCGACAGCCCGGCGAAGTGGCGCAACTCGACGAGTCGGGCGGCCTGTGGGTCTTCGGCGGCCAGTCGGGTGAGCGCGGCGTCGAGCGCGAGCAGGTCGTCGCGGAGGTTCGGGGGCGGTGCCGGGACGTCGCCCAACTCGACGCGGCCACGGTCCCCGCCGTGCTTGGTACGTCGCTTCCGCCGGGCGGCGTCCACTAGAATGCGGCGCATGGCCTCGGCCGCGGCGGCGAAAAAGTGCCCGCGGTTATCCCACCGCACCGCGTCGCTCGGGCCGACCAACCGCAGATACGCCTCGTGAACCAGCGCGGTCGCTTGCAGGGTCGCCCCGGGCTTCTCGTCGGCCAGTTGCGCGGCCGCGAGTTTGCGCAGTTCGTCGTAGACGAGCGGCAGCAGGTCGGCGGCGGCCCGTCGGTCGCCGGTCGCCGCGGCGTCCAAGAGTTGGGTGACGTGGGGCATGTGTTTGAGGGTAACAACTTGCGAGGTGTGTGGGGAGGAGAAAAGACTCAGGAACGGAACGGAGTCGCGTCGGTTCGTGCTGCGGAGGCGGGTGCTCGATTGTCGGCTGGTGAATCGCCGGGCCTGGAATGTCACGGCGGGGATTCTCCCTCACACTTGGGACAGCCGAAGAACATGTGCCGAGCCGAAATGCTTTTCCTAAATGGGTTTGCGTCTCAAGTTGCTCGCCTCTCCATTCGTGCCTATTCCGTTGGCAATAATTCCGTGTTGACTTCCACAAGAATGTGGCGCGATCCTGCCAAAAACTCGCATTGGTTAGGAGAGACTCGTACAGCCCTTCGGTGGGAAAGCGATGAGCGAACGAGACATCCTTTTGGGCGCGAGCGCGCACGCCGACCCGGCGGCGCGGTCGGCGTTCTTGGACGCGGCGTGCGGGGGCGACACCGCCCTGCGGGAGCGGGTGGAACGGTTGCTGTGCCCCGACGCGGGCGACGGGCCGACGCGGACGTTGTCGCCGGGCGCCGGCGACCCGGACTTCGCCGAGACCCGCGCGCCGGACGGCGACGGTGCCGCGGACGTCAACGTGGCCGCGCTGCTGTCGCCCGCGCAGGAGGAGGGTTCGCTGGGCCGGTTGGATCACTACGAGGTGCTGGGGGTGGTGGGCCGCGGCGGCATGGGCGTCGTGCTGCGGGCGCACGACACTAGGTTGCGGCGAGTGGTGGCGGTCAAGCTCCTCGCCCCGGCGCTGGCGGCGGTCGGCACGGCGCGCAAGCGGTTCGCCCGCGAGGCTCAGGCCGCCGCGGCCGTACGCGACGAACATGTGGTCGATATCCACGCGGTGTGTGAGGGTGCGTCGGTCCCGTATTTGGTGATGGAGTTCGTGGCCGGTGTGACGCTGGAGGACCGGGTGCGGGCGGAGGGGCCGCTGGACCCGTCGGAGGCGGTGCGGATCGGTTTGCAGTCGGCGCAGGGGCTGGCGGCGGCGCACGCGCAGGGCCTGATCCACCGGGACGTCAAGCCGGGCAACATCCTGCTCGAGGGCGGGACCGGGCGGGTCAAGCTGACCGACTTCGGTCTGGCCCGTGCGGCCGACGACGCCAGCATCTCGCGGAGCGGTGTGATCGCCGGTACGCCGCTGTACATGTCGCCCGAGCAGGCCAAGGGGGACCACATCGACGCCCGCTCGGACCTGTTCAGCCTGGGCAGCGTCCTCTACACCCTGCTCACCGGCAAGCCCGCCTTCCGAGCCGATTCCACCGTCGCGGTCATTCGACGCGTCTGTAAAGACACGCCGCGTCCGATTCGGGAGTCGAGTCCGAGGGTGCCGCGTTGGGTGTGCGCGGTGGTCGAGCGACTGATGGCCAAGGACCCCTCCGAGCGGATCCAGACGGCGGCGGAGGTGGTGGACCTGCTGGGCCGGTACCTGGCGCACGCGGCCGACCCGGACCGGGTGCCGCCCCCCCCGCCGGTTCGCGGCGTCCGCGTCGGCGGCGGGCAACACCGGGGGCGGCGGTGGGTGCTTCGGACCGTGATCGCGGTCGCGGCGGTGACGGTCGGAACACTCGGGTATCTGGTGTTGCGTCCAACAGGTCAACCCGCGGCACCGGTGACGAACCCGCCTCGGGTCGTGGACACGGGGTGGAAGCCGCCGACGGCGGGGGAGTTGGCGGCACGCCCCAGCCCGCTCGACGGTCGATTGCTGGCGCTAGCCGGCGATTCAAAACCGGTGCCGGCGACTGGCGTCGCGGTTCTCCGCGCGCCGAAGGACGCGCCCGTTCCGATGTGGGCGGTCGCCGTCAGCCCGGATGGTCGGTCGATTGCCGCGGGCTGTGACAGCGGAACCGTCCTTGTGTGGGATCTCGGCGCGTGGGCGACCGGCACCCCGCAACCGCCAATCCGCGCGCTAAGCGGGCACACCGCGACGGTCTACTCGGTCGCCTTCAGCCCGGACGGCCAGTTCGTCGCCTCGGCGAGCAAGGACGGCTCCATCCGCCTGTGGGGTGTGGTTGAAGGCAAGCCGGTGCGAACCTTGGACGGGGGTAAGGAGCTACCGACTTCAAACGTGGCGTTCACCGCCGACGGCAAACTGGTGGCGGCCGGCGACGAGCGCGGGAGCGTCCGGTTGTGGGACGTCGCGACCGGAGAGGTGCGACCGCCCCTCCGATGGCACAGCCAGTCGGTCAACGCGGTGGCCCTCAGTCCCGACGGGCGGTTCCTCGCCTCGGCCGGACTGAACGACCGTAAGGTACACGTCACCGATCTCAAGACCATGCGCCGGGTGCAGACCCTCGGCCCGGCGGGCGACGGGCCGGCGGAAATGCGGGTCGCGTTCGCGGGCGACGGCCGCACGCTCGCCTACGGCGGGTGGGACGCCACCGTGCGGTTGTGGGACCTGACCGAGAAGAAGGAGGCCGTGCTGACCGGCGGCGGCGCGAACCCCGGCGCGCTGGCCGTGGACCCGACCGGCCGGTTCGTGGCGGTGGCCCGCGGCGCGACGGTTCGCGTCTGGGACCGGACCGAGCCGAACGGGCCGGTGACGGTCGGCCCCGGCCCGTTCGGAGCCGCGGCCTGGCAGGTCGCGTTCACCCCGGAGGGGCGGTACCTCGTCGTGGCCGGGGCCAACGGCACCGTGTCCGTCCTCCGCGCGCGGTCGCTGCTCGGCCCGCAGTCGCCCGACGCGACCAAACTCGGTTCGGCCGACGCGCTCAAGCGGCTTCGCGCGGAACTGGAGGCCGGGCCGGCTTCCCTCGCCGACTTTGTGGACGCCGACTTCGCCCGCGTCCCGCTCACGAAGGCCGACGCCGCGGCCGCCCGCGAATTGCTCCGCAACGCGCACGCCGCCCGCGTCCGTGCCGAGCGCGCCGCCGAGTGGAAGGACAAGGTGATCAGGGACGGCAAACTGGAGATGCCGTTCGCGTACAAGACGTTCGGCGAGAAGCCGAAGGACGGCTGGAGCCTGTACGTCTCGCTCCACGGCGGCGCGGGCGGGTCTAAGGCGACGAACGACCGGGTGTGGGAGGCCCAGAAGCAACTGTACACCGTGGAGCAAGGCATCTACCTGACGCCGCGGGCGCCAACGAACAACTGGAACATGTGGCACGAGAGCCACATCGACCGGATGCTGGCCCGGCTGGTCGAAGACTTCGTCGCGTTCGAGGGCGTGAACCCGGGCCGCGTGTACTTGCTCGGCGGCGGCTCCGCCGGCGGTGACGGGGTGTACCAACTGGCCCCGCGTATGGCCGACCACTGGGCCGCGGCGGCGATGACGGGCGGGCACTCCAACAGCGTATCGCCGCTCTCGCTCCGCAACGTGCCGTTCTCGCTCCAAGTAGGTGCCAACGACTTCTCGTTCAACCGCAACAAGGTCGCCTCGGAGTACGGCGCGACGCTTGCCCAACTCCGGAAGTCCGACCGAAAGGGGTACGAAACCTTCGTGAAGTTTCATGAGGGCAAGGGCACCGTACTGGGCGGCGAGGACAAGGTCGCGCTGCCGTGGATGGCGCGGTTCGCCCGCGACCCGATCCCGGAAAGGGTGGTGTGGAAGCAGACCGGCATCCACCCGAGCGAGGGCTCCAAGGTCCGAACGGTCCTCAGTCCGCAGCACGACCGCCTGTACTGGCTGGCCGTCCCGCCCGGGGCGGCGAAGGCCGAGACCCTCGTCGCCGCCACCCGCGCCGGGCAAGCGGTCGAGATCGAAGTTGCCGACGGGGTGAGCAAACAGCTGATCCGCCTCGACGACCGCATGCTCGACCTCGACAAGCCGGTGAAGGTGACCCACGGCGGCAAGGAACTGTTCGTCGGACTGCTGCCGCGGACGATCGGCGTGATGGTTCGCACGCTCGTCGGCCGCGGCGACCCCGAACTGATGTTCGAAGCGGAGGTGGAAGTCGACCCGACCGACGTCGATACGAGCGACGCCCCGACCCAGACGAGGCTGGGCGTTGGGCTGTTGAAATTGGGGCAATCGGACCAAGCCGCCGCCCGCTTCCGCAAGGCCATCGAACGGGACCCGAAGTACGCGCCCGCGCACGACCAGCTAGCCGCCGCAGTGACCAACCTCGGACAACTGGACGAGGCCATCGCCGGTGCCCGTAAGGCCATCGAACTCGACCCGACCCTCGCGAACGCCCACTTCACCCTAGGCACCGCGCTCGGGAAGAAGCGGCACTGGGACGAGGCCGTTGGCTGCCTCCGAAAGGCCGTCGAACTCGATCCACAAATCGCCGACGTACACTTGAGACTCGGCTTCACACTCTTCGTGAAGAACCAACCAGACGAGGCGGCCGTCTGGCTCCGCAAGGCGATCGAACTCGACCCGCAGGAGACATTGGCGCACGCCATGCTCGGGTTCGCCCTCAGCCAGAAGGGCGAGAACGCGGGCGCCGCCGTCAGTTTCCGCCGGGCGATCGAACTCGACTCGCAGCACTCCCTGATCCCGTTGGTGCGGACCGAACTGGCTCAGGCCGAGCGGGTGACCGCCGTCCAAGACAAGCTCCCAGCGTTCCTCGCGGGCGAGTACAAGCCGGAGACCAACGAGGAGCGCATCGGCCTGTCCGAGCTGTGCCGTGTCAAGAAACGGTACCGCGCGGTCGCCGGCCTCGAAGCCGACATCTTTGCCGCCGACCCCAAACTGGCCGCCGACCCGAGGTCCGTCCGCCGCTACAACGCGGCGTGCTTCGCGGCGCTGGCCGCCGCCGGGCAGGGCGACGACGCCGCGGGCCTCGACGACGACGAGCGCGCGCGGCTGCGAAAGCTCGCCCTCGACTGGCTCCGCGCCGACCTCGGCGTGTACGCGAAACGACTCAAGAGCGGGCTGCCGGCCGACCGCACCGCGGCACTTCAAGCGCTGTACCGCTGGCAGCAGGACGCAAATCTGGCCACCGTTCGAGACGCCGCAGCACTGGACAAGCTCCCGGCGGAGGAGCGCGGGGCGTTCGCGAAGCTCTGGGAAGACGCCGCGGCGGTGCTCAAGGAGATTCGGGAGGCCGGGCTGCCCGACGACGCCGAACTCCGCCGGATTGCCGCCCTGCCCGCAGCCCAACAGGTCGAGGAGGTGCGCAAAGAGTTGAAGAAGCGCAACCCCGACTTCGACGGGACGCTCTCACCCACGATCCAGGGCGGCGCGGTGATCGGGCTGAACATCAAGACGGACGTCGTGACCGACATCGCCCCGGTACGCGCGCTCACGCAGCTCAAGAGGCTGGATCTGATTGCGACTGGTGGCACGCGCCGCCTCGTCGATCTGTCGCCGCTCAAGGGTCTGGCCCTGACCGAACTCCACTCCAACGGCAATCCAGTGGTGGACATCTCTCCTCTGAAAGGGATGCCGCTCCAGCACCTGATGCTGTGGGGCTGGCGCGGGACGGATATGAGGCCGCTCAAGGGGATGCCGCTGAAGGTGTTGAACTGCGGCGGCGGGTATCAGAAGCTCGACCTCACGCACCTCGCCGGCCTGCCGCTGGAGAACTTGTGCATCAACTTCACACAGGTGACCGACCTGTCGCCGCTCAAGGACATGCCGCTGCACACGTTCATGTGTGCCAACACTCCGGTGGCCGACCTGACGCCGCTCAAGGGACTACCGATCCGGTTCCTTGAGGTGTATAAGACGAAGGTGTCCGATCTGTCACCGCTGAAGGAGATGCCGCTTGAGACGTTCCACTGTGAGGATTCCGAGGTAACCGATCTGTCGGCTCTCAAGGGCATGCTGCTCAAGCAGTTGCGCTGCCCCTTCAAGCCCGAACGGGACGCCGAGACCCTCCGGGCGATCAAGACGCTGGAGAGGATCAACGACAAACCGGCCGCAGCGTTCTGGAAGTCCGCCGAGAAGAAGTGACCGCACCGTCTTTTAGGATCAGGCGATGAGCGAAC
>LNFM01024175.1_pt1 | contig 11258 bp, 9 predicted proteins | sample 596031 | NCBI WGS metagenome assembly LNFM01 (sample SAMN04254537, study PRJNA301005) | activated carbon metagenome | isolation source: dual media filters at the Ann Arbor, Michigan drinking water treatment plant | place: USA: Ann Arbor | reverse complement strand
CGCCGAAGATGATCGCGAGCTTGCGCTTGAAATGGACCTGCTCGACGAACAGGAAGCCGGCATAGATCAGCACGATGCCGGTGATGCTGACGATAGAGGCCGCGGCGGCGGCGAAGCCGGTGAGCGTGTCGGCGAGGCTGAAGCGGTCGAAAAGCTCGTCGAGGGTCGGTGCCTGCTCGAGACCGACGAGCTGGGCCACCTGGCTGATGATCCTGGTCAGCCGGCTTTCGTAGTTGGGCGCGGCGGCAATGACGGCCGTCACATTGGCGCCGATGGTGCGGCCGACCACCCAGAACAGCCCGCTGATCGCCACGAGTGCCGCAAGCATCGCGACCGGCCGTGGCAGCCGCAGCCGGCCGATCCGCGGCTTCTCGAAGGCATCCGCCAAGGCATCGACCATGTACCAGAGCACCAGCCCCAGCACGAAAGGCAGCAACAGGCCGCGGCCGGCCACCAGCAGGTAGACGGTGGCCGCGATCACGATCGCCCATAGGGCGGCGCGCTGCAGTGTCATGCGGGCACTATAGAATGTACCGCCGTTGGTGGGGAGGGCAGCTTTGACTTCCACGCGCGACAAACGCATGAGGCCTGGAAAGTCTGCCCGAGCGGCGCGGGACCTGAAAACTACGGTGCCGAATCGCCCGCGGCGCGCTGATCCCTTGGCCGCCCAGGTTTCCGGCCAAGTTTCTGGCCAAGTGCCCTTGCGAGGACACGGCGGCCGGCTGCTGAGAGTTCAACGCGATGTTCCCCCTCGGCGCCGCCGGCCTGGCGGACCAGTCCTTCGGCGCGGGCATCCTCCCACACCGGGAAGCGCGGACAGGAACTCTGCCAGGCCTCGAGCACGTCTTCGCGCCGGCGCGGCCTCGCGGCCACCCATTCGAGGAACTGGATCATGATCAGGCTGGACTGTGGGACCATCGGCAAATAATCCCCCGAATCGGCCAAAAAATCAAACTTGCAAGTTCAGCAAGTTTGGGCTATGTTTTCTGACATGATGCCGGTGGCGCGTGCGGGACGCCCCTCAAGGAACCCGGTTCGGGCGGGGTAACCCCCGCCCTTTAGGACATGCGGCGGAAATCGACATGCGGTGCGCTCTGCAACCGGGCCGCCAGCGCAACGGCCCGGCCGGCCAGCAGGCCGGCACATAGCGCCATTGTGAAGGCGCTTGCCAAGCGCAACTGTGCACCGTCGGCACCCACCATGGCGCCGCCGATCTCGACGCCGATCGCAATGGGAATGGCCAGAGTCACCCAGAACAGGGCGCGCCGGCTGGTCGGCCGCAGCAGCCGCAGGTTCTGGTCGACCTTGAGTATCATGGTGGCGCCGCGCACGGTGCCGACTGCCGCGCCTGCTACGAAGACGGCGCCGAACCACCACGACGGCTGGCGTGCGGCCAGTTGGAAGAGCACCAGGATCATCCCCAGGATAAGCGCCACCGCGGGCAGCGCGAACAGCCGCCACGGGCGGACGGAGCGGCCGCGGATCTCGCGCAGCGCCAAGTGCACCGCCGCCATGGCGCCGATCACGAGCACGAGATGCAGGAGGTTGAGATGGAAGATCACGGGGCGAGCCTAGGGTACTGCCGGTGACCGCTGTATGACGCTGTCGCTCGGTTCTGACGATATGCGATACCACACTCGTCTGTGAGTTTCGTGCCCGACTTACGAATCCGGCGCGGAATCGGGACCCGAGCGCCCTGCGCTGGTCCCCGACCCGATATGGGCTCGCTAGGTGGAGGGCTTGGCGCCTGCATCCTTGTCTGGGCCCTTGCCGGTTTTCTTGGCAGCACGCTTGTTCTCATCTTTGATCTCCGCGCCTTTCTTGTCGGCGGCGATCCCGGGCGACACCGAAGCCATCAGCCCCAGCACCGCAAGTGCAAGCAACGTGCCGAGGCCGGCGATCTGCCACAGGCCGAGCCCGGCCGAGAGGCCGACGGCGCCGGCCAGCCACATGCCGGCGCCGGTGGTGAGGCCCTGCACCTCGCCACGTGAAAACATGATGGTGCCGGCGGCCAGGAAGGCCACGCCCGCCGTCACCGCCTCGAGGGAACGAAGCGGATCGAAAGCCGCACCAGTGCGGCCGCCCATTGAGGGCGAATGCGTGATCTCGAGCGTCAGGATGCCCACCAGGGCTGCCGCGACGCAGACCAATATGTGGGTGCGCAGCCCCGCCGGCCGGTTGCGCCATTCGCGCTCGAAGCCGATCGCGGCGCCCAGCAGGGCGGCCAACAGCACGCGCGCGGCGATTACGGGAAACGGCAGCCAGGTCGGCCGGGTGAATTCTTCCAGGAAATCGTTCATCGGCACCGGACTTTGACACGGCACAAGGGGGCGGAAGCTCGCGGACACGACAAGGCCCGCCCGAAGGGGTTGGCCTCCAGGCGGGCCTCGCACGCGTCGAGCGCTGGGGGGCTAACTCGACACGTGAATGAACGTGGACAGACCTCGGGGAGGGCGAAGCGCCGTCGAGTTCTGGTCTCTCAACGTCGTGGACCCGGGAATGTTCCCCGCCGGCGCGACGCTGCCGCAATTTGAGGATCGATCGATCAAGGGAGAAGGTACGATGCGGCGAGACGCGAAGGTCGATGCGGCGCCCTTGCTCGAGGTGACTGCGCGCTGGGCGCACGATCCGCTGGGCTTCGTGACCCAGACTCTGAAGGCATCGCCCGACGCCTGGCAGCGCGAGGTGTTGCAGGATATCGGCAGCGGATTGGCCCTGCCCGACGAGGCCATCCGGATCGCCGTCGCGTCGGGCCATGGCGTTGGCAAATCGGCACTGGTCGCCTGGATCCTGTTGTGGGCCATGGCCACGCACCAGGACACGCGTGGCGTGGTCACCGCCAACACCGAGACCCAGCTTCGGACCAAGACCTGGGCCGAGCTGGCGAAGTGGCTGCGCGACTGGGAGTACCGCGCATGGTTCGAGTTCACATCGATGGCGCTCACCTCGCGCGTGGTGGGCCACGGCCAGACCTGGCGGCTAGATCTCGTGCCCTGGTCGGGCACCAATGCCGAGGCTTTCGCCGGCCTTCATAATCACGGCAAGCGCACCATCGTGGTGTTCGACGAGGCCTCGGCAATTCCCGACGTGATCTGGGACACGACCGAGGGCGCGCTCACCGACAAGGAGACCGAGCTTCTGTGGCTGGTGTTCGGCAATCCGACGCGAAATTCAGGCCGCTTCCGCGAATGCTTCGCGCGCTTCGCCCATCGTTGGCGAGGCCGCCAAGTCGACTCGCGCACCGTCACGATCACCAACAAGGCCCAGCTCCAACGCTGGGTCGATGACTATGGGGAGGACAGCGATTTCGTGCGGGTGCGCGTGCGCGGCATCTTTCCGCGCGCTGGCTCCATGCAGTTCATCGACTCCGAAAGCGTCGAAGAGGCAATGCGCCGCGAAGTCGTGATCGAGCCCGATCAGCCGACGGTGATCGGCGTCGATGTCGCCCGTTTCGGCGACGACCGCTCGGTGATCTTTGCCCGCAAGGGCTCCGATGCGCGCAGTCGTGCGCCGCTGGTGATGCGCGGCGTCGACACCATGACGCTGTCGGGCCGGGTGGTCGAGGTCGCGGCCCACCATCGCGCCGACGCCGTGTTCGTCGATGAGGGCGGGGTGGGCGGCGGCGTCGTCGATCGGTTGCGCCAGCTCGGCGTGCCGCATGTCATCGGTGTCAACTTCGCCGGCAAGCCCGACGGCTGGGCACCGGAAGGCACCGGGCCGCTGTTCGCCAACAAGCGTGCCGAGATCTGGGGGCGGATGAAGGAGTGGCTGAAGGCCGGCGCCATTCCCGGCGATCCGGCGCTGGCGCAGGACCTCACCGGCGTCGAGTACGGCTACGACGCACGCAACGCCATCCAGCTCGAGCGCAAGGACGACATGAAGAAGCGCGGCCTTGCCTCGCCCGACCTCGGCGACGCGCTGGCGCTCACCTTCGCCCAGCCGGTGTATCCGCTCTGGCAACGAAACGAGGCCGATCGCAAGCCGCGCATCCTCGACGACGACGACGAATACGACATGTTCCACGATCTCTAACCAACAGGAGTGAAACCCATGTGTATGTTTTCCGGTGCGCCCGCGATGCCGGCGATGCCACCCATCCCGCCGATGCCGGCAGCACCCCCGCCGCCGCCCGAACCGCCCCAGGCCGCCGATCCGGCCGTGAAGGCTGCGCGGGAGGACGCGCGCCGGCGGGCCGCCGGCCTGCAGGGCTATCGCAGCACCATCGCCACCTCCGGGCTCGGGCTCGCCGGTGCACCCGCGCCCAACAGCACCGGGTTCAAGACCCTGCTGGGCCAGTGAGAGGAGTGGGGACCATGAGCCTTTCCGATGGCGACCTGCGTCGCCACTGCGAGCGCCGGATGGGCGCGCTCGACCGCGAGCGCCAGAGCTGGTTCCAGCACTGGCGCGAGCTTTCCGACCACATCCTGCCGCGGCGCGGACAATTTCTCAGTACGCCTGGGCAAAGTGACCGCGGCCGCAAGGTGAATGGCAAGATGCTCGACTCGACCGGTACCCTGGCCGCCCGCACCCTGGCATCCGGCCTGATGTCGGGCGTCACCTCGCCGGCAAGGCCGTGGTTCCGCCTCACGGTCGGCGATCCGGCGCTGGCACAGGCCGAAGGCGTGCGTGCCTGGCTCGACCGGGTGCAGGAGGCGATGCTGCGCGTCTTCGCCCGCTCCAACCTCTACAACGCTCTGGCCACGGTCTACGAGGAGCTGGGCGTGTTCGGCTCTGCGGCGCTCCTGGTCCTGGAGGACGACGAGGAGATCGTGCGTGCCTGGCCGCTGACAGTGGGCGAATACTGGCTCGCCTCTTCGGACCGGCTGGTGGTGAACACGCTGTATCGCGAGTTTCCCCTTACCGTGTTCCAGCTCGTGGAGCGCTTCGGGCGTGACGCGGTCTCGCCTTTGGTGCGCGAGCAGTACGACGCCGGCACCTGGGACCGCGAGGTCACGGTGGTGCATGCGGTCGAGCCCAACGAGGGCCGCGATCTCGAGCGGGCCGACAACCGCAACATGGCCTTCCGCTCGGTCTACTACGAGAAGTCAGGCGCCGATGAGGGCCTGCTGGCGGTCTCGGGCTTCGAGACCTTCCCGGCGATGTGCCCGCGCTGGCATCTGGTGGGCAACGACGTGTGGGGCCGCTCACCTGGCATGGATGCGCTGCCCGACGTGAAAGGGCTGCAAATCCTGCAGAAGCGGTTCGGCCAGGCGCTGGAGAAGATGGTGAACCCGCCGATGGTGGCGCCGCCCAACTTGCGCAACGACATGGCTTCGTCCGTCGCGGGCGCCGTCACCTACGTGGCCGATCCGACCGGCGTTGGTTTCCGGCCGGCCTACCAGATCAACCCGCCGCTCAATCATCTCGCCTCGGCGATCGCCGACCGGCAGCGCAGCATCCAGGCGGCCTTTTACGCCGACCTGTTCCTGATGATGAGCCAGCTCGACGACGTGCGCTCGGCGACCGAGATCGTGGAGCGGCGCGAGGAGAAGATGGTCATGCTGGGGCCGGTGCTGGAGCGGCTGCACGACGAGCTGCTCGATCCGCTGATCAAGCGGGTGTTCGGCTTGATGGAGAGGGCGGGAGCAGTTCCACCACCGCCACCGGCATTGAATGGCCGCGCCATGGATATCGAGTACGTGTCGTCGCTGGCCCAGGCACAGCGTTCGGTGGCGACCGGCGGTATCGAGCGGTTCGTGAGCTTCGCCGGCCGTGCCGCGGCGATGAAGCCGGACGTGCTGGACAAGCTCGACATCGACGAAACGGTCGACGCCTACGGCGACCTCTTGGGCGTGCCGGGTCGATTGATCGTGTCGACCGACAAGGCCGAGGCGGCTCGCAACCAGCGGGCACAGGTGCAGCAGCAGCAGATGGCGCTGGCCGAGAAGCTCGGCCGCGTCGACGTGGGCGGCGGCAAGAATGCGATTCAGGCCCTGTTGGGCCGCTGACCGGAGAGGAACATGGCAAGCATTGTGATCAACGGCCCGCCGGAAGACCCGGCGGCGCCAGCGGCGGACCCGTGGCTGGACTCGAACGATCCAATCTCGATCCAGGCCGACGAAATGTTCGTCCGCCAACTCGATACCGGCTTTGCGGGCGAGATCCGCACCCTCGTGCATGACCCGGAGACGGGTCTCGCGGGCAAGGAGCCGGAAGATGCGCTGGGCGGTGTCGCCGAGGCGATGCCGCTGCTGGGCGAGTTGAAGGACCGCTACCTGTCGCAGACGATCGGCCCGCGCCAACGGAGCATCCTCGAACCGCTGATCGACAGCCGCCTCGACCGCGCCGCGGGCGAGCTCGGCCGGATTGCGCAGCAGGCGACGTCGGCGCTCGACGACCGCATCGTGGCCGAGCGCCTCGCCGACCTGCACCAGGACGCGGCGTTGGCGTGGCGTGATCCGGCGCATCTGCGCGCGCTGGGCCGCACGGCGGTTGGCGAACTGCGCTACCAGGGCGAGCGCAAGGGGTGGGACGCGACTCAGACCGACACCAATGTGCGCCAGAGCCTGAGCGACCTTTACGCCGGCGCGGTCGAGCAGGCCATCGGCCAGGATCCCGTCGGCGCCGCCAACCTCTACGAGCACGCCCGTGACGTGATCCAGCCGGAGCGGCAGGCCGTCGTCGAGCGCAAGATCGAACGAGTGCGCGAGGAACGTCGCGTGACCGATATCCTAGGCGGTCGGGCCGCAACGCCGGACGATCCGACGCGCCGTCCGGATTTTGACGACTATCAGGCCCGCGCCGCAGAGCTGACGCCGCCGGATGCCTCGGCCGAAGTTCGCGCGCAGGTGAACAGGATGGTCCGGATCGAACATGCGCAGGCCGACCGGACGTGGCAGGCGGCGCGCGGCCGTGCTGCCGTTGCGGCCGTCGACTGGCTCGGCAAGAATCCGGCCGCGCGGCTGCTCGCGATGCCGTCCGAACTGCGCGATGGCCTGAGCCCGGAGCAGACCGAGGCGTTGGACGCCGCGGCCATCAACGGTGGGCGCTTCGTCACCGATCGCGACCTCTATGAAGCACTCGACGGACAGGCCGTGCAGGAGCCGGAGGCCTTCGCGGGCATCGATCTAGCACAGCACCGGCTGTCGCTCGGTGATCGTGACTATCAGCGCTTGGTCGGGTTCCAACAAGCCATCGTGGAGGGCAGGTCTGACGCCGCCTTCGAGCGGCACAGCCTCGGCCGCGTGTTCCTCGACGAGGGGTTGCGCAAGGTCAACTTCGATCCCGATGGACCGGCGGCTCGAACTGCACGTCGTCAGCTCGACAGGTTGCTCGGCGCCTTCGAAGCTGTCGAAGGCAAGCCGCCGATGATGGCGGACATTCGCGGCCTCGTTGCTGACGTGCTGCTTCCGCTGGCTGACGATCAGAACATAGTTCGGATTTCGGGAGATGATCCGGCCGGAGTCGATAGCGATACCCAGGTCGCGCAACAAGAACCGGTCGACCCACGCCGAGGGCTCGCACCAAACGTCGAGCCGATTCCGGGAAATCCCGAGCACGAGGCGGCGCGCCTTCTCGTGCCCAACAAAGAAGTTGACGGCCCAATAGCGGGGCTACGTCACTACATGAGCGGATCTGGCGAAACGGTCGAATTCCGTTTCGACAACATCGATACTTCTCTGGTGAAACCATCACAGTTCCCTACGATCAAAGCGATTCTGGACCGTGGAGAGCCCGGTCAATTCCCGGTGCAAGGTAAGATGCCTTTTTCGACGAAGAACCGCGATGCCGAACACTTCGTCGGCAACATCACACTCAACATCAAGGGTACACTCTTACTCGACGAAGATGGAAAGCACTCTTTTGATGGAGAACTTGGTGCTGAGCCTGACAGATACCGCTTCTACCCGAGTACCCATCGCGGCACTTTTGCCGAACTTCTCACTCGATTAGGAACTTTGATTCCAGGGCGCGAATACGCCGTGGTCATCCCTGGTCGGAAGGCGATCTCCGGCGATGGTAAGTACCGTGATTAGAGCTTTGGCTTGTCAATGCGAGTGGGAGCACGATTACCCTCCTCGCGACCACCAACTCCCAGGCGTCATCCCGGATCTCCCGACGCAGCGAGGTACGAAACGCAGCCGTTGGCCGTCCGCGAGGATGTCCTTCTCGCGCGCCGGCACCAACTCGAATTTCCCGTTCCGCAGGGCATCGAGGGCATCCGAGCATCCGACGTTCTCGACCAATCCCGTGTAAGCCCATCGGCCGTCCGCGCCCTCCGAAAGGAGAAACGCGCTTCTCCTCGCGTATTTTTTTGCGATCAATATTATTTCCGGGGTCCCGTCGCCTTCCATGTCGAGCAGGATGGCCTCGCAAGTCGCGCTGAGGCTCATCAGACAATCCGGCGCTATCTCTGGCCATCCGCCTATCTTCCCTGCTTGCTGGATGAAGCTCTCTGGCAGCTTTTGTCCGATGGGATGGATGACGGTGATGTTCGTGGCTCGCGTCGCCATCGTCGGAGGATTTGTCACAGGCCGTGCCGGATTGAGCGCATCTGCCGCTTTGGAGGCGATCTGCGCGGCGTTCGGCCCCTCGCGTTGGCTCGCGAGACGTTGCAACGCGGCCCGGCCGTAACCGCTGGTGTGGCGTTCCAGAAGGCCATAGTCGAACTCGTCCGGGGTGATCCGCCCCGACTCGAGACGGCTGAGTTGGTCCGCAACCGACAGGCGTGCGGGATCGGCGACAGGGGTCAACAGGGCCACGGTGAGCGCGATCGTGACAAAGGCCGACGAGACATTGGTCACCGGAAGGCCCCGGAGCGCCGTGCCTGAACGGAGCGCGGCGGCCGCATAACCAAAAGCATGACATCCGACGGCGATCAGGCAAACCAATGCCACAATCCGCGGCGGTGTCCAGCCATGCTGCTCGACTCTTAGGGTCAATCCGATGGTCGCCAACACAACCAGGGGCACGAGCATGAGCGCCGCTACGAGTCGCGCGTAGATCAGCGCACGGACCCTGTTGCTCTCCTGTCCGCCATCCTGGAAGTGGCTGTTGATTAGGAGGATCAGGATGATCGCTGCCGCCAATAGACTCGAGGTCGCGTGTCTCGTGTTCCAGAGAGGCTCCAAGCCCGTGAAGAGTAGTGCGGCGAGAAAGGCTACGCCGATCAACACCATCAGCGGCATCAGCCACGACAGCAGGCTAAGCAGGAGCGCCCGGGCGCCACGCACCATAGTGGCCCGGGAATCGGTGAGGTGAAGGGCGGCGCTGGTCGCCAGAGTGGTTGCGGGAATCCAGAACCAGCTTTTTTCGATGATCGTCGCAAAAAGGTCGATCTTGATCAGATCGAACAGCGCAGCGCCCATCGCCAGCACGCCCCAGAACAGGCCGACGAAGATGCTGGCGAGGGCGAGCTGCGTGATCTGTTTCCAGGACACGTCGAAGTAGGTCGAAAAATTTGCGATCCATTTTCGGTCGGCGTCGGCTGCCGCGACCAGAGCGTGGCCGACAAACAAAAGACCCATCAACGGGAGGTAGAAAGTGGGCCAGACAGCATCGTAGAAGCGACCACTCTGTAAGGGCGCTTCGCGAAAGCCCGAATAATAGCCCAGACCCGCACAGAGGATGCAGACGATCACGGTCCAGACAGCCAAAACCCTGGGACGGAGATTGCCAATACCGGCGAGCACGATAGCTGGTACGAAAAGAGCAATCGCCAGCAAGGGCGTGAACAACGCGTCATGGGTTGCCGGCCAGAGTGCCTCATGATGGGCGTGGTGCAGGAACCACAGGGCACCGCCTTGGACCAAGCCGATGAACAAGCGAATCGCAGCAGTCTGGTATGCCGACCGAAGAGGGGTGTTCATGTGAGCCATCCAGTCGCTGCCCTGCCGCTACGCAAATTAGTGATGTTTTGTTTCGATGAGGACAACCAACTATCGGTTGTGAGCCGATCTGGCCGACTCAGTCATCAAATTCAAGGAGGACAAGATGTGTGAACCGATCGTGACCACCATGATGCTGGGCGCGTCCGTGGCGCAAACCGCGCTGGGCGTCGCGCAGCAGTCGCAGCAGGCCCAGGAGGCGGCGGCGCAGCAGGCGAGCCGCGCCTGGCAAACCGCCTACCAGACGGCGTATCAGACCGCGACGGCGCGCAACGCCGCCACGGTCTCTGAATACAACGCCCAGGATGCCGAGCGGCGGGGCGCGGTCGAGGAGGAGCGGCAGCGGCGCAAGACCTCTCTGCTGCTCGGTACCCAGCAGGCGCGCTTCGCGGCTCAGGGCAGCGATCTTTTAGGCTCGCCGCTCGATCTGCTGGGCGACGCAGCCGCCTTTGGCGAAGAGGACGCGCTGGCCACGCGCTACCAGGCGGCTCGGGACGCCTGGAATTACAGAATTCAGGCGGTAAATCACACCGCACAGGCTGATTTCTACGCGAATTCGGCGGTCGCACCGCTCCGGAACTACGATCCGGGCCTGGGAATTGCTAAGTCGCTGCTGGGCGGAACGACCGATCTGCTCGGAATCGCCGATAAACGGGGATTGTTCAAAAAAGCCAACTCCAGTCAGCCAGCAACGAACTAGTTATCTGCATTCATACACTGTGACCGCCTTGCCACACCTTCTGAAACAATGACTTAGCGGTCGTTGTACAGGGTGGCGTACCGCTGGGACTGTCGGTTACATTGTGGCGTTATTGCGAATTCGAGTTCGGCCCACGCTGTGTGCGTGCTGGGTTTGTGAAATTAGGGGAGATCCTGACATGAAGAAGGCACTTATCGCCGCCGCTGCGTTTGTTGCGCTGCCGGCAATCGCCCAGGCGCAGACTCCGGTGCCCGGCTTCTACATCGGCGCCGAAGGCGGCCTGAACTGGCTTCTCAACACCACGGTGACGGCGGCGACAGCGACCAGCGGCGGCAACCTCAACTCCGTCCAGGTGACTCCGCAGATCGGCTTCGCGGCTGGCGGCGTGATCGGCTACGACTTCGTCGGCCCGCGCGTCGAGCTTGAAGCCGTCTATCGCCAGAACCAGACCAACATCAGCGCCGTCGGCGTCGGTGGGTTCAACAATCAGGTCGGCCAGCTCGGCATCCTCGCCAACCTGCTCTACGATTTCATGCCTTCTGCAGTGATCACGCCCTACATCGGCGCCGGCGCCGGTATCGGCTTCGTCGATGGCTCGAGCTCGCTGAGCAGCACGGTGTTCGCCTATCAGGGCATCGTCGGTCTCGCCTGGAACGCGGACAGCAATTTCCGCGTCAGCCTGGACGGCCGCTACTACGGCACGTCGAACCCGACGCTGAACGGCGTGGGTT
>LNFM01018481.1_pt1 | contig 11258 bp, 10 predicted proteins | sample 596031 | NCBI WGS metagenome assembly LNFM01 (sample SAMN04254537, study PRJNA301005) | activated carbon metagenome | isolation source: dual media filters at the Ann Arbor, Michigan drinking water treatment plant | place: USA: Ann Arbor | reverse complement strand
GGCATGACGCCATCCCCTCGCGCGGCCCGAAGGCCGCGCTCACGGTGGCCGGCACCATTGGCGGCTGGGCCAAGGCGCTCGACGTGGCCGCTGCGTGGGGCCCTGCCCTGCCCTTGTCGCGCCTGCTGGCCGACGGCATCCGCCACGCGCACAACGGCATTGCCGTCACCAAAAGCCAGGCTGCCCTGACCCGCGAAAAATTCGACGGCCTGAAAGACGCGCCGGGCTTTGCGCAGACCCACCTGGTCAACGGACAACCGCCCGCCGTGGGCCATATCCTCAAACAGCCCACGCTGGGCCGCACGCTGGAGCAACTGGCCGAGCGCGGTCTGGACGATTTCTACCGTGGTGAGATCGCAGCGCGCATCGGCGCCGAGCTGGAGCGTGTGGGCAGCCCGCTGCGCACCAGCGATCTCGCGGCCTACCAGGCGCAGATCGTCGAGGCACTCTCGGTGCGGCTGAACGACAGCACGGTCTACAACCTGCCGCCGCCCACACAAGGCCTCTCCGCCTTGATGATCCTCGGCCTGTTCGAGCGCCTGGGCGTGACCGAGGGCGAAGGCTTCGCACACGTGCACGGTCTGGTGGAAGCGACCAAGCGCGCCTTCCGTGTGCGCGAGCGTGTGGTGACGGACCCGCAGCGCCTGCCGGCCGATCCCAAAGGCTTTCTGAAACCCGCCGCACTCACCGAGCTGGCGGCAGAGATCGACCGCAAAACGGCCCTGCCCTGGCCCGACGTGGCCAAGCCCGGCGACACCATCTGGATGGGCTGCATCGACGCGCAGGGCCGTGCGGTGAGCTTCATCCAGAGCGTGTACTGGGAGGGCATCGTCTGGCAGAACCGCGGCACGAGTTTTTCGCTCGACCCGAAGGCGCTCAACGTGCTCAAGCCCGGCATGCGCCCCTTCCACACGCTCAACCCGGCCCTGGCCCTGTTCGACGACGGTCGTGTGATGCCCTACGGCACCATGGGCGGCGAAGGCCAGCCACAAACGCAGGCGGCGGTGTTCACGCGTTACGCACGCTTTGGCCAGGGTCTGCAGCAGGCCGTGACCGCGCCGCGCTGGCTGCTCGGGCGCACTTGGGGCGGCGTGACCACCTCACTGAAACTGGAGAGCCGCTTCGATCCGGCGCTGGTTGCAGCGCTGAAGGCCGCCGGACACGAAGTGGAAGTGTTCGACGAAGCTTTCAGCGACACCATGGGCCACGCGGGTGCGCTGGTGCGCCACCCCAACGGCGTGATCGAAGGCGCAGCCGATCCGCGCAGCGACGGGGTGGTGGCGGGGGTGTGACTCTGCAGATTCGAAGCGCCCATGAAAAACCCCCGCTGTTGCCAGCGGGGGTTTTTCGTTGGGAAGCCAACAGCGGATCAGGCAGCGCGACGGCGACGCAGGCCGATGGCAGCCAGGCCGAGACCCAGCAGGGCCAGGGTGCCAGGCTCGGGGACTTTCGAGGTCAACACCACGTTGTCCAGGATGAGGCCGACGTTGTCGCCACCGGCGTTGCCGATGACCAAGCGCGCGCTCACGTCGCTGCCGGGGGTGTAGGCCACGGCGTAAGTGCCGAAGGGGTCGTTGCGGGCCAGCGTGACCATGTCGGAGGCGAGGAAAGAACCGAGGTCGTTGGCCAGGGCGAAGCCGAAGTTCACCGTGTTGTGCTCGTCGCGCACCTGGCCGCCCGAGAGGTCCAGCGAGAAGAAGTAGGTGGTGCCAGCCAGCAGGTCGTAAATCACCTTGCTCGACATGACGCCGGCATTCAGGGTGCTGCCATCCAGATCGACACAGCCACCGGTGTTGCCCACGCAGTTGATGCCATATTGCACGCCGCTGCGGATGTAGTCCACGGTGCCATCGGTCACAGCCCAGTGGGTGAAGCCGTTGAAGCTCAAGGCGTTGGCGGCGCCCTGGCTGTCAAAGTTGTCGCTGAACAGTACGCCGGCCTGGGCGGCGGGCGCGGCGGCCATGAAGGCGGCAACCGTGACGGGAGCGGCGAAGCGGGTGAGCAGGCGGGACAGGAAACGGTTCATGGGGTACCTGGGGGGGTGTCGTGGAGTGTGACTTGTGTCACACCTTGGAAAGGCCTGTCGATATTGGACAGCTTGCTCCAATTAACAGAGCAAAACACGGGCCAGGCGGGCAAGTGGTTGATCTGTATGGGTCGGTGCGCAGCCACCGCCATGCACTGTCATTTATCCCGACACTATTCGATCGTCACCGCGCGCGGGCAGCGGCGAGCACCTCGCCCCACCCACTTTGGGCCAGCAACTCGTCGCGCCAGACCCGGTAACCCGCGTCGCTGGGGTGCAGGCCGTCCACCGCGTTGAGCTCGGGTGTCTGCACAAACGGGTCGTCGGCCCGCTCCTTGAACAGGTTGACCACCACCGCGCCGTGGCGCGTGGCGGACTCGCGCACGAAGCCGTGCAGCCGGCGCGCGCGGTCCGTCATGAGCCACGACGCCGGCGCAAAGAAGAAGGGCGCGTTGCCGACGTTGCCCGCAGGCATGAGCACCACGCGGTCGGAGCGTTCGCGGGCCAGCGCGGTGACCCGGTCGATGTCGGCGCGAACGCCCTCGTCGGATCGCAGGCGGATCACATCGTTGCCGCCGGCCTGCACCAGCACCAGGTCGTAGTGCTGCGTGCTGCCGAACTGGCGGAGCACGTCGGCAAAGGTGGCGCCGTCACGCGCGCGGTTGTCGATGCGCAGGCGGGGATAGGCGCGTCCCAGCAAGCCGGCCAGGCTGGCCTCGGGCGAACCCGCGCCAGTGCCCACGCCGGTGCTGTCGCCCACGATCAGCAAACTCACGGTGGCCTCGGCCGGGCTTTGCTGGAACGGCGTGCTTTTGCGCGCGAGATCGGCCGCCTGCCCGATGCGCCAGGCGGCGCAGCCGGTGGTGAACAGCAGGGCGACTGCGGCGAGGGTGGCCAGCACGGGCAGGACGGACCGTTTGCGGGATGTCATCGGCCCAGTCTAGATGCTGGCCAGCGGCGGTGCAGCGGCCGGCCCGAATGCCCATCCGGGCGCTGGCGGATCAGCGCGCGAGCTGCTGGCCCCAGCCCTGCAACGGGCCCAGCGGATTGCGCTGAACGTCCACCTCGCGGATGGTGGGCTGACCGCCCATGAGCTTGTAGACCAGGATGTCGTCGACGAACACCAGCAGCACGTCCGCGCTCCACCCGGTGGTGATGGTTTCGCGCCGGAAGTTCAACGAATCGGCCCAGAAGTTGCCCACGCGCTGGCGCCCCAGCTTCTTCACCGAGATCGCGTAGCCGCTGCAGCGCTGACCGGCCTGCAGGCAGGCGTTGACGCCGGGATCGACATGGTCCGGGCGGCTTTGCACCACCGCCGTGAAGCGCTGCAGCACGTCGGCAAAGTGCAGCACCGTGATGCCGGGCCCCAGGCGTGGATCCAGGCCCTGGCGGTGAACATCGTCGCGGCTGGCCTTGAAGGCCTGGATGGTGGCCAGGGCGCGCTCGGCGTCTTCGTAGCTGGTCCAGCGTGAAGCCACATCGGTGCGGGAGGTTGGCAGCAGAGACGCGCACCCGCCCAGAACGCCGATGACCGACGCGATCACGCTGCACAAGAAGAACGTCCGAAGGAGTGTCATGTCGGTGCGCCGCATCGTCCGGCATGGACTCCGCAGCTGCACGACTCTAGCGCCGGCGCACGGGCCCGCGATGATCCAGATCAAACGAAAGCACCGCCGGGAACGACGCTTCAGCGCAGGCGCTGCACCGCCAGACCGGACACGGCAGGCGCCTGGTTGCCCCAGGACTGGCGCACGAAGCTCGCCACCGCGGCCACCTCCTCGTCGGTGAGCAGTGTGCGGTAGGGTGGCATGCCGTAGGGCCGGGGATGCCCGGCGGTCGCGGGTGCAAAACCGCCACCCAGGATGGCCTGCACCACGTTGTGCGGCGTCTCCAGCGTCACCGCGCGATTGCCGGCCAGGCGCGGGTAGACGCCAGCGGCGCCTTCGCCGTTGTCGCCATGGCACTGTGCGCACTGCTGGGCGTAGAGCTTTTCGCCGCGCACCATCTGCTGCGGGTCGGCGGTTTCCACGTCAACGGGTTTGGGGGCTTGGTGCGGCAGGGCTTGCAGGTACACGGCCATGGCGCGCAGGTCGGCATCGTTCAAATGTTGCGTGCCGTGCAACACCACATCGGCCATCGGCCCCATCACCGAAGCGCCCTCGGCCACGCCGGTCTTGAGCAAGGCCACGACCTGCTGCGTGTCCCAGCCGGCCACGCCACCTTCGGACGCCGAACGCAGCGAGGGCGCGTACCAGTCCTGCGCCGGCATGAGACCCCCGCGAAAGGCCTGCGCTTCGCTGCTGCCGCCAAGGGCGTCGCGTTCGGCGTGGCAAGCGGCGCAGTGCGCCAGTCCGCGCGTGAGGTAGGCGCCGCGGTTCCACTCGGCGCTTTGCGTGGGCTCGGGCTGGAACACGCCGGGCTTGAAGTAGAGCGCGCGCCACAGCGCAAGCGCGGCCTGGGTGTTGTACGGGAAGCGCAGCGCGTGCGGCCGGCTGGCCTGCTCGACCGCGGGCTGGTCGAGCAGGAAAGCGAAGAGCGCGTCGCTGTCCTCGCGCGTGACCAGTGTGGTGTGGTTGTAGGGAAAAGCGGGGTAGAGCAAACGGCCGTCCTGCGACTGCCCGTGGTGCAGGGCGCGCCAGAACCCGGCCGCGCTCCAGCGCCCGATGCCGGTGGCTTTGTGCGGCGTGAGGTTGGTCGAGATCACCGCGCCAAACGGCGTGGGCACGGCGCGTCCACCCGCATACGCCGCCCCGCCACGTTCGGTGTGGCAGGCCATGCAGTTGCCGGCGCGCGCGAGGTAGGCGCCGCGTTCCACGAGCTGGGGTGTCACGGTCAACGGAGGTCCCTCGGTATCCAGTGGCGTACCGCGCAGTTCCACCAGCACGGCCAGCACCAGAGCGCCCACGCCGAGCAGCAGACCTGCCAGGACCACCCGCCAGGGTGTGATGTGGCGGGTCATGCTCAACCCTCGCTGCCGCAGCGCAAGGGCAACGGCTGGGCCGTGGCGGGCGCAGGGTGGGTGTTGGCCGGGAGCGGCTGGCTGGCCAGCCAGCTGGCCACCGCGGTGACGTCACCCCCACTCAGGCGTTGGGCCACGTGGCCCATGCAGTCGGGCGCGCTGGCGCGGCGCAGGCCGGTCTGCCAGGCGCCAAGCTGGCCGATGAGGTAGTCGCGCGGCAGGCCGAGCAGACCCGGGATGGCGGGGTTCACGCCGGTGAGCGCCTGGCCGTGGCAGGCCACGCAGGCAGGCACGTCGCGCGCCTTGTCGCCTCGCAGTGCCAGGGCTTCGCCCCGCTGCAGCACCGCCGCTGGCGCATCGCTGCGCAGCGGCGGCGGGTACGGCAGGTCGAGGCTGGCGAAATGCGCTGCGATCTCGCGCAGGTAGTCGTCGCTCAGCGAATCCAGCAGCGAGGCCATGCCCACGTTGTTGCGCCGCCCGGCGCGAAAGTGCACCAACTGGTTGTAGAGATATCCGGCAGGCTTGCCCGCGATGCGAGGGAAATAGCCCGCGTTGGTGGCGCGGCCCTGCTCGCCATGGCACACGGTGCAGGCGAGCATGCGCTGGGCCATGGTGTCGGGCACGGTGTGGGCGGCGCTCTTGGGGGCGGGGTCGGCGGCCAGCGTGGCCCAGGCGGGCAGGAGCAACGCCAGCAGGGTGGCGGTGCGGCGGAGAAACGCAAACATGGGCATGGAAAAGTGGGTGTGCCGGACAACGGGACGCTGGCCGGCTGTGGCCGTGGCAGACACCATGGCGAGGAAGAAGCCTTTGAAACTACCATAGCCTCTACCCACCGCCACCCCGGCGCGTCAGTACCCCCATCGCCCATGACTCCCAACGCCCCCGAGATCGACCCCGCGCGCTGCCCGCTGTGCGGCGAGCCCAACCGCTGCGCGATGGAGCTGGAACGCGAGACCGGCCAGAAGCAGGGCCCTTGCTGGTGTGTGGGCGCCACCTTCAGCACCGAGCTGCTGCAAAGCGTGCCCGCCGAAGCTGCTGGACAGGCCTGCATCTGCGCACGCTGTGCGGCCGCCTCCGCCAAGCCGCATGGCTGAACCGGTCGACCACTCCCTGCCCGCGCTGCGCGCACGCTACGGCGAGCGCTACCGCTGGCTGCTGCTGCTCTCGGTGATGGTGGGCACCATGGCGGCCATCATGTCGTCGACCATCATCAACGTGGCCATTCCCGACATGAGCCAGCATTTCACGCTCGGTCAGGAGCGTGCCCAATGGGCCACCTCGGGTTTCATGGCCGCCATGACGGTCTCGATGCTCACCACGCCCTGGCTGCTGGCGCGCTACGGCTACCGCGGCACCTACGTCGGATGCATGTGGCTGCTGCTGGTGGGCGGTGTGGCCGGCGGGTTTGCCAACTCGTTTCCGCTCGTGCTGGCCGCGCGCGTGGTCGAAGGCCTGGCCGCCGGGGTGGTGCAGCCGATCCCGGCCATCATCATCCTGCGCGCCTTCGAGCCGCACGAACAAGGGCGCGCCAGCGGCGTGTTCGGCATGGGCGTTGTGCTGGCACCCGCACTGGGCCCGAGCATCGGCGGCCTTCTGGTCGACGGCTTCGGCTGGCGCTCGATCTTTTTCATGGTGGTGCCGTTCTGCATCGCTTCGCTGTGGCTGGCGCGGCGCTATGTGCCCACGACTTCCCCTGGCGGTCTCGCGGCCAACCGGCAGGGCGCCAGCCTCGACTGGCGCGGCTTGTTGCTCGCTGCCGCCGGCACGCTGTGCCTGCTCAACGGGCTGGTGGAACTGCAGGGCGGCACGGTGCTGGGTGCTGGAATTCTGTTGGGCGGTGCCGCACTGCTGCTGGTGTCGTTTGTGGTGCTGCAGCGGCGCACGCTGAAGGCACGCCAGCGCCACCCCGACCAGGGCATCGACCCGTTGATGAACCTTTCGCTGTTCAAGGACCGGCGCTTTGCCATGGGCAGCATCGTGGCCTTCATTTACGGCATCGCGCTGTTCGGCTCCACCTACCTGCTGCCGGTCTACATGCAGATGGGGCTGGGCCTCTCGGCCTCTTACGTGGGCACCATCCTGCTGCCGGCGGGTCTGGTGCTGGCGGTGAGCATCGCGGTGGTGGGCCGGCTGGCCGACCACCAGCCCACGCACCGCCTGGTGAGCATCGGTCTGGTGCTGTTGTCCGCGTCGTTCGCCCTCATGGTCACCATCGACCTGGGGCGCCCGGCGCAGATCATTCCGTTGCTGATTGCCTGGGCCATTCTGGGACGCATCGGCCTGGGCTTCATCCTGCCCTCGCTCAACATCGGTGCCATGCGCGGCCTGGGCCACGGCCACATTCCGCAAGGCTCCAGCGTGATCAATTTCCTGCGCATGCTCGGCGGCGCGGCGGGGGTGAGCCTGTGCGGCATCGTGCTCGAATGGCGCGTGGCGGCCCACGGTGCGCTGCTGGACACCGGCCCCGCCAGCCCGGCGCGCATGGCGGCATTTGACGAGACCTTCCTGATGCTGGCGGCGATCTGTGCGCTGGCGCTGGTGGCAGCGCTGAAACTGCGCGACCGCTGAAAAGCGGTCGCGGGTGGGAAGGGTTGGAAGCGGCTGCTCAGTGCAGCAATGTCATGGGCTTGCTGGGCAGCTCGTCGGACGAGTAATCGGGGTGGTTGTCCACAAAGAAGCGCAGCTTCTGGTCGAGGCGGCCGATGCGCGTGTTCGCCACGCTCTCGCAGTGGTGTTTGGAAATCAGGCCAAAGAGCTTGCTGCGCAGGAACCACAGGTCCTTCGGGCTCTGGCACGACAAGAGTGCAGCGTGGATGCGCACGCGAATCGGGTCCTGGATGTCGGCCATGGCTGCGTGGAACTCGTCCACGAGAAAGTCCAGCTCCAGCACTTGCGTGTCGTGGTACTGAACCGTTTTGCTTTTGCCCATCCAGGCCAGCCAGGAAAACATGCGGAGCTCCGTTCGAGATGTTCGGGGTGTTGGGGGAAGTCCCCGGGTACACCCCATGCATCGTCAGTAGGCCCGCGTTCTTGAGCGCTGAAGAGTCGGGAATTCGCCCGCCGCGATGAGCGGTCGCGCGTGTCAGGCGATGGTGGTGATTTGCACCTGAAACACCCCGGCGCAACTAGCTGAAAGCACTCACCACCCGCAACACCTCCTGGCCGTAGGCCTCGCGTTTTTTGACGCCCAGGCCGGCAATGCCGTCCAGATCGGCCAACGAGCGGGGCTGGCGGGCGGCGATCGCGCGCAGCGTGGCGTCGTGAAAGATCACGAAAGCGGGCAGGTTGTGTTCCTTGGCCACACCGGCGCGCCAGGCCTTGAGCGCGTCCAGGGCGTCGCGCGCGGCCAGGGTCAGTGGCTGACCGTCGTCGGCCACCGCAGCACGGGCGCTGCGCGGGCGGCTCACGCGCCCGGAGCCTGCAGCCTTCTCGGCCAGCGACTTGAGCCACACCGCGCTCTGGCCTTTCAGGATCTCGCGCGCCGCGTCCTGCAGGTGCAAGGTGTTGTAGTGCGCCGCGTCCACCTGCACCGCTTCGCGTGCAATCAGCTGGCGCAACAGCGCGCGCCACTGGGTCTCGCGTGCCCGTGCTGCGTCACCTTCTCGGTGACCTTGCCGCGCAGGATGTCCATGATGTGGCCGGCACCAAAGGCCGTGCCGCTGGACTGCTGCACACGGTAGATGCACGAGAGCAGCTTGCGCGCGGACTCGGTGGCGTCGAAGAGTTGCGGCGGGTGCAGGCAGTTGTCGCAATTGCCGCAGGGCTCGCTCTCTTCTCCGAAGTACGACAACAGGCGCACGCGGCGGCAGTCGCTTGCCTCGGCCAGTGTCAGCAGCGCGTCGAGCTTGCCGCGCATGACCTGCTTGAACTCGTCGGCCGCGGGGCTTTCGTCGATCATGCGGCGCTGGTTCACGACGTCTTGCAGGCCGTACGCCATCCAGGCGTTGGCGGGTTCACCGTCGCGCCCGGCGCGCCCGGTTTCCTGGTAGTAGCCCTCGATGTTCTTGGGCATGTCCAGATGGGCCACAAAACGCACGTCGGGCTTGTCGATGCCCATGCCAAAGGCGATGGTGGCCACCATGATCAGGCCTTCTTCGCGCAGGAAGCGGTCCTGGTGTTTCTGCCGTACGGCGGCGTCCAGGCCGGCGTGGTACGGCAAGGCGTTCAGGCCCGCCTCGCACAGCAGCTTGGCCACCTCTTCCACGCGGCGGCGCGACTGGCAGTACACGATGCCCGCATCGTGCTCGTCGCCGCTGGTGTGTTCGTCGCGGATGAACCGCAGCAGCTGCGCGGTGGCGTCCTTCTTCTCCACCAGCTGGTAGCGGATGTTGGGACGGTCGAAGCTGCTGATGAAGGTGCGCGCATCCTGCAGTTGGAGGCGCTCGACGATGTCGGCGCGCGTGAGGTCGTCGGCGGTGGCGGTCAGCGCCACGCGCGGCACACCGGCAAAGCGCTCGTGCAACACCACCAGGCCGCGGTACTCGGGGCGGAAGTCGTGGCCCCACTGGCTCACGCAGTGGGCTTCGTCGATGGCAAACAGCGCGAGCTTGCCGCGTTCCCTGAGCGAGTCGAGCAGCGCCAGGAAGCGTGGTGTGGTCAGGCGTTCGGGCGCGGCGTAGAGCAGGGTCAGCTCCCCGCGCAGCATTTCCTTTTCCACGCGCTGCGCGTCTTCGCTGGAGAGGCTGGAATTCAGGAAGGCTGCGGCCACGCCGGCTTCGAGCAAGGCGCCCACCTGGTCGTGCATGAGCGCGATCAGCGGCGACACCACCACGGTCAGGCCCTGGCCACTGCGCTCGCGCACGATGGCCGGTATCTGGTAGCACAGCGACTTGCCGCCGCCCGTGGGCATGAGCACCAGCGCGTCGCCGCCGCCCCCCACGTGGGCCACGATCTCGGACTGCGGGCCACGGAAGGCATCGAAGCCGAAGACCTCTTGCAGAACGCCGAGGCTGGTTTCCAGGATCTCGCTCTCCGGCGCGATGTCGATCACATCTGCTCCCAAGGCAGGCCGTCATGCCGCCAGCCGTTCAGGCTGGAGCGCTTGAAGTCTTCGTTGAGCTCACCCTCGAAGCCGTGCACCACGTGCGCCACTTCGGAAAACCCGGCATCCTCCAACGCCTGGCCGGCGTCCAGCGTGCGTTTGCCGCTGCGGCAGATCAGCAGCACCGGGCGTTGTTTGTCGCCCGCCTCGCGCTCCACCGCCTGGGCAAAACGCGCCGGGTCGGGCGTGAGGTCGGGGTACTCGTACCAGGGAATGTTTTCCACCCCGGGCGGGCGACCCACATAGAGCGATTCGATTTCCATGCGCACGTCCACAAACAGCGGTGCAGCTTCGCCGCAGGCTTCGCGCTGCTCGCGTTCGGCCTGCAGCCAGGCCCAGGCCTGCTGGGGCGTGAGGTGTTTCATGGGGGCTATTGTCGGGGAAAGCCTGAGGCCGCCCGGCAGGCCGCGCCCTCCGGGGTCGGGCCGCTTCTTACACCCGCGCCACCGCGCTGCCCGAGATCCTGAAACACCGCATCGCCATCCTCGACGGCGCGATGGGCACCATGATCCAGCGCTTCAAGCTGGGCGAAGCCCAGTACAGAGGTGAACGCTTCAAGGACTTCCACAAGGACGTCAAGGGCAACAACGAGCTGCTCAGCCTCACCCGCCCCGACGTGATCCAGGACATCCACGAAGGCTACCTGGCCGCCGGGGCCGACCTGATCGAGACCAACACCTTTGGTGCGACCACGATCGCGCAGGACGACTACGAGATGGGCCATCTGGCACGCGAGATGAACCTGGCCTCGGCGCGCATCGCGCGCGCGGCCTGCGACAAGTTCAGCACGCCCGACAAGCCGCGTTTTGTGGCCGGCGCGCTCGGCCCCACGCCCAAGACCGCGAGCATCAGCCCCGACGTGAACGACGCCGGGGCGCGCAACGTGACCTTTGAGCAGCTGCGCGCGGCCTACCTGGAGCAGATCGAGGCGCTGGTCGAGGGCGGGGCCGACGTGTTGCTGGTGGAGACCATCTTCGACACGCTCAACGCCAAGGCCGCGCTGTTCGCGATCGACGAGTTCTTCGAGAACAGTGGCGAGCGCCTGCCGGTGATCATCAGCGGCACCGTCACCGACGCCTCGGGCCGCATCCTGAGCGGCCAGACGGTCAGCGCCTTCTGGGCCAGCGTGCGCCATCTTCAGCCGCTGGCCGTGGGCCTGAACTGCGCGCTGGGTGCCGCGCTCATGCGCCCCTACATCCAGGAGCTGGCCAAGGTCGCGGGTGACACCTTCA
>LNFM01012334.1_pt1 | contig 11258 bp, 10 predicted proteins | sample 596031 | NCBI WGS metagenome assembly LNFM01 (sample SAMN04254537, study PRJNA301005) | activated carbon metagenome | isolation source: dual media filters at the Ann Arbor, Michigan drinking water treatment plant | place: USA: Ann Arbor | reverse complement strand
GCCTCTCGGTGCCCGTGACCTCGCGCCTGTTCCGCCTCGGCCTGTTCTGGCATTTCCTCGACATCGCCTGGGTCGGCATCTTCTCGATCGTCTATCTGCCGGGGCTGCTGTGATGCAAAACCATAGGGGACACGCCAACACGGGACACGATCTCCGCTCCTACCTGATCGGCTTCGTGCTGGCCGTCGTGCTCACGGCCGTGCCCTTCTACCTGGTGATCAACCCCGTGCTGCCGCCCCAGCGCACCCTGATGGTGATCGCCGTCGCCGCCATCCTGCAGGTTCTGGTCCACCTGAAATTCTTCCTGCACATCAACTTCACCACGACACCGAAGGAAAACCTGCTCGCCATCGTCTTCACCGTGGTGCTGATCTTCATCATGACGGGCGGCAGCTTCTGGATCATGTTCGACCTGCATCAGCGCATGGCGGTGTAGGAGGGGCGGCTCGTCATCTGCCGTGCGAGGTCTGGCGCGACGAATCGGTCGATCCGCAGCACCTGCGGGCATGGTCAGCCCTTGCTTTCAATGCCGAGATTCTCGAACCAGGCGACCAGGAATTCGCCCGATTCTATGATGTGCTCCGACATGGTGCGCCGGGATTGGACAGGATCCCGGTTCGCAAGAGCATCGAGGATGGCCTGGTGATGACGGATGTTGCGCTCCATCCGGTGTAAATCCATTCCGAGCACCGACGTCAGCATCACATTTCTAATGTAACCAAGATTGAGGTCGTCGATGTGGCGGCGAAGCGAAAGGTTGTTCGAGGCCACATGAATGGTTGAGTGAAACGCGGCGTTGGTTTCGATCCATTCCTTCGTTGGACTGTCCGAAGGTGCCGTTGCGCCTTTGGTGGGGCGACGGGCATTGTTTCGCTCGGCGCTGAGGCCCTTGACCGCACGGGCAAATCGCAAATGGATGTTTCTCAGCTCTTCGAGCTGGTCATCGGTGATCCACTCGGCCGCCAACTGGGCCGCCAGGCCCTCGAGTTCGGCACGAATTTGATATTTCTCCCGGACCTCCCGTGACGAGGGCGTCCGCACGACGGCGCTATGTCCAGGCGCGTGGGAAATGATGCCCTTGGCTTCAAGCCGCCTCAAAGCCTCGCGAACCGGCGTACGGCTCACCTCGAACTCCTGCGCCAGCGCTTCCTGTCGCAGGGGGCTCCCTGGGCGAAGATCTCCGGTGACGATCTTCTTGTAGATCCTCTCGGCAAGCTCGTTGACGAGCTTGGCATCAGGCTCTTTGGGCATCTCGCTTCCTTGGTCCGGGCGTCTCTTCGCCTGTTGCCCCTCGCTGCCGCCGGTTCATCCGCCGCATTTCCAATCGGTCGAAGTCCATAGAGCGAGTTTGGCATTGACACAAATGGGATGCAGTCATATTTAAATTGGATACAATAATGAAGAAATTGAATACAGTGCGATTTGCACGATGCTATTTGCAAGGGAGGCAGTCATGAGGGGTCATTTTCTGGCGGTCGCGAGGAATGTCGCAGTGGCGGCACTCGCCCTGGCGACGTCGTCGGCATGGGCGCAGACCGGGCCGATCAAGATCGGAGACATCAACAGCTATAGCGGCATGGCCTTGTTCACCGAGCCGTATCGCAAGGGTGCCCAGCTCGCCATTGAAGAGGTGAATGCTGGTGGCGGCGTGCTCGGCCGCCGTCTGGAGATCGTCTACCGGGACGACGCCGTGAAGGCCGGTGACGCCGTGCGCCACGCCGAGGAGCTGGTGTCATCCGAGAAGGTGAGTGCGCTCGCGGGAGGCTTTACCTCGAGCGTCTGCCTAGCCATTGCCGACTTCGCGCAGCAACGAAAGATACCCTTCGTCTGCGGTATCGCCGTCAGCGACGCGATCGTCTGGGAAAAGGGCAATCGCTATACATTCCGCACGGCTCAATCCACGACGATGCAGGCCGGCATGCTGGCCGAAGCCGCCGCCAAGCTGCCCGCCAAGCGGTGGGCGACCGTTGCGCCGAACTATGAGTACGGCACGTCGTTCGTCGCGGCGTTCAAGAAGCGCCTTTCGGAGCTGAAGCCTGATGTCACGTGGGTCAGCGAGCAATGGCCGGCACTCGGCAAGATGGACCCGGGGCCCACGATCGACGCGCTCAATGCCGCCAAGCCCGACGCGATCTTCAACGTCACCTTCGGCACCGACCTGGTCCGCTTCGTGCGCGAAGGAAACACGCGCGGCTTCTTCAAGGACAAGGCGGTCGTGAGCGCCCTCACGGGGCAGCCGGAGTATCTCGACACGCTCAAGGACGAAACGCCCGAAGGCTGGATCGTGACGGGCTATCCGTGGCAGTCGTTCAACGAGCCGGACCATCTCGCTTTCCGGAAAGCCTACGAGGCGAAGTTCAAGGACTATCCGCGGTGGGGGTCGGTCCTCGGCTATACGACCTACATGGCCATTGCGGGCGCCATCCGCGCCGCCGGCTCGGCCGAGCCCGAGAAGATCGCCGATGCTCTGCGCGGTCTCACCATCAAGGGTCCGCTGGGCCCCGTCACCTATCGCGCCGCCGACCACCAATCGACGATATCGTTCTTCGTCGGCAAGCTGACCAAGAAAGACGGCAACGGCGTCATGACCGATTGGAGGCTGGTGCGTGGCGGGGACTATCTGCCGTCGCCCGAAGCAGCGGCAGCGCTCCGTCCGAAGAACTGATCGTTCCGTGGCGGGGCGCGGACAGTCCGCGCGCCGCCGCCCCGATACTCCGCCCGAGTGCCATTCCGCCCGAGTGCCAAGTAATGCCCATGCTCGATCCGTCGACCGTCCTTTCGTTGTTGCTGAACGGCCTGACCGCGGCATCGACGCTCTTCATCGTCGCTTCCGGCCTGTCGCTGATCTTCGGCGTGACGCAGATCGTGAACTTCGCCCACGGTTCGCTGTACATGCTGGGCGCCTACATGGCCTTCACGGCAACGGGCCTGATGCCGTCCGATCCCGTGCTGTTCTGGGTCGGCGTGGCGGGCGCCGTCGCGGCCGTCGCCCTGATCGGCGGCCTGGCTGAAATGTCGATCCTGCGCCGGCTGTACAAGGCGCCCGAACTGCTCCAGCTCCTCGCGACCTACGGTCTCGTTCTCATCATCCAGGATGCGACAAAGTTTATCTGGGGATACGAAGACCTCATCGGCCCCCGGGTGCCCGGCCTCCGCGGCGCGGTCGATATCTTCGGTGTGCAATTCCCGGCATATAACCTGCTCGTCATCGTTCTCGGGCCGGCGATTCTGGGGCTGCTCTGGCTTGTCTTCCACAAGACGCGCTGGGGCATTCTCGTGCGTGCCGGAACCGAGGATCGTGAAATGCTCGGCGCCCTGGGCGTCAACCAGAAGTGGCTGTTCACGTCGGTGTTCGTTCTGGGCAGTGGACTTGCCGCTTTGGGCGGGGCTCTGCAGTTGCCACGCGACGCCGCCAATCTCGGCATGGACTTCAGTATCCTGACAGAGGCCTTCGTGGTCGTCGTGGTGGGCGGCCTTGGCAGCGTCGTCGGCGCGTTCTTCGCCGCGTTGCTGATCGGGATCCTGCAGTCCTTCGGGATCGTCCTGCTGCCAAAGTTCACGCTGGTCCTGATCTTCCTGATCATGACGCTGGTCCTTCTGGTGCGTCCGTATGGCCTCGCCGGCCGATCGCAGGTCCAGGTCCGGGAGCAGGGACCATCGTCGGCACAGGCCTTGCTGCCGGGCAGCGGCAACGAGCGCTGGTTTTGGCTCGCGGTGGTCGCCTCGATCTCGCTGATCCCCTTCCTGCGCGTCGATTACACGGTCGCCGTCGTCATCGAGATGCTCATTTTCGTGCTCTTCGCGGCCAGCCTGCATTTCCTGGTCGGCGCGGGCGGCATCCTGAGTTTCGGGCACGCGGCCTATTTCGGCCTGGGCGCCTATTTCACGGCGCTCGGCGTGAAGTATTTCCAGCTTTCAATGGTGGCGGCGCTGATCGGCGCGCCCTTGGCGGCGGCGGCGGGTGCCGTGCTGTTCGGCTGGTTGTGTGTCCGGCTGAGTGGCGTGTATCGCGCCATGCTGACCCTCGCCCTCGCGCAGATACTGTGGTCGATCGCCTGGCAATGGACCGATGTAACGGGCGGCGACAACGGCATCCTGAAGATATGGCCGGATGCCTGGGCGCGCGACCGGGACATCTACCTCTACCTCGTGCTCGCCATCGTGGTGGCCGGCGTCTTCGCCATTCGGCGGCTGACGTTCGCGCCACTGGGCTATGCCCTGCGCGCCGGTCGCGACGCACCGGCGCGGGCGGCCGCCATCGGCATCGACGTGCAACGGGTCCAGTGGGCAGCCTTCGTCTTTGCCGGCGCGATGGCCGGGATCGCCGGTGCCCTCTTCGCGTTCTTCAAGGGCAGCGTCTTCCCCGACTCGCTCTCGATTCCATTGTCGGTCGACGGTCTCCTGATGATCATTCTCGGCGGCATCAACACCATGGCAGGGCCCATCGTCGGTGCCGTCGGTTTCCATGCGTTGCTGACGGAGCTCCAGCGCACCACCGAGTACTGGCGATCGATCCTTGGCGTGATCGTGATCCTGCTGGTGATCCTGTTTCCCAACGGCATCGGCGGATCGTTCGACCGCCTGCGCGGCTTGTCCCTTCGGCGGGCGCCGAAGGTCACGCAGGAGGTCCGGTGATGGAGACTGCCGCGATCCTGTCCGTCAGCAACCTGCGCAAGTCATACGGCGGTGTGGTCGCCGTGGACGGCGTGTCCTTCGAACTGCAGCAAGGCCAGATGCTGGCGATGATCGGCCCCAACGGTGCCGGCAAGTCGACCTGCTTCAACATGCTCGGCGGGCAGATCCGGCCGGACGCCGGCAGCATCTCGATGAATGGCTTCGACATCAGCCGCTCCTCGCCACAACGCATCTGGCGGCGCGGCGCGGCTCGCACCTTTCAGATAACCGCGACATTCGTCTCCATGACCGTGCGGGAGAATGTGCAGATGGTGCTGCTGTCCCATGACCGGCGCCTGGCGCGGTGCTGGAGCCCGGCAGCGGCCCATGCCCCGGCGGAAGCCGATCGTTTGCTGGATCTGGTCGGCATGCGGGGCCAATCGGAGAGCATCTGCGGGACCTTGGCCTATGGCGACCTGAAGCGGGTCGAGTTGGCCATGGCGCTGGCCAGCGGTCCCAAGCTGTTGCTGATGGACGAGCCGACGGCCGGCATGGCGCCGACGGAGCGCCTTTCCTTGATGGAACTGGTCCGCACCTTGGTGACCTGCGAGGGCCTGAGCGTGCTGTTCACGGAACACGACATGGATGTCGTCTTTGGCCATGCCGATCGCATCGTCGTGCTGAACCGGGGCCGGATCATCGCCAGCGGCACGTCGGAGGAGATACGCGCCAACAGCGCCGTCCAGGACGTCTACCTCGGCGGCGGTACCACGTACGGAGCGGCCGCATGTTGAGCGTCGCGGACATCGAGAGCTACTACGGCGCCGCCAAGGTCCTGTACGGGGTGTCGCTGCATGCCTCGGCGGGTGAAGTGGTGGCGCTGCTGGGGCGGAATGGCGCCGGCAAATCGACCCTGATGAAGTCGATCATCGGATTGGTCACGCCGAGAGCCGGCTCCGTGACGCTGCGCGGCCAGGACATCACCGGACTGCCTCCCTTCGCGATCGCCAGGCACGGCCTGGGCTATGTGCCCGAGGAACGCCGGATCTTCACCAGCCTGACCATCGCCGAGAATCTGGAGACGGGAAGACAGGATCGGCCTCAGTCGACTTCGAACCCGTGGACGCCGGAGCGCCTGTTTGCGCTGTTCCCGAACCTGGCAACCATGCGGACGCGGCGCGCCGGGCAGATCAGCGGCGGCGAGCAGCAGATGCTGACCATCGCTCGCACGTTGATGGGCAATCCGTCGGTCATCCTGCTCGATGAGCCGTCCGAGGGGCTGGCACCCAAGATCGTCGAGCAGGTCGCCGACGCGATTCGTGAGCTGAAGGCGGCCGGGCTCACGATTCTTCTGTCCGAACAGAACATGCATTTTGCCGCGCTGATCTCGGATCGGGCCTACGTCATCGAGAAGGGCCAAATTCGCTACAGCGGGTCGATCGACGACCTCAAGGCCAATGACGAAGTCCGTAAAGCCTATCTGGCGGTGTAAGGCGGGATCGTGGAACAGCAAACGACAATCCAGAAGAGCAAGCTCGTGATCCGGAACATCGGGTTGCTCCTGTCGGGCGACCTGGCGCAACCGTTGCTCGATGCCGACACGATCGTCGCGGTGGACGGTCGCATCGAGGCGATCGGCAAGGCAAAGGACGTCGACACCGATGGCGCGACCGCTGTCGTGGATGCGCGCCATTCGGCGGTGGTGCCGGGCCTCATCGACAGCCACGTCCATCCCGTGTTCGGCGATTGGACACCGCGCCAGAACCAGATTGGCTGGATCGATTCGTACATGAATGGCGGCGTTACCAGCATGATCTCGGCCGGCGAGGTCCACCTGCCGGGCAGGCCCAAGGACATTGTCGGGCTGAAGGCGCTCGCCATCACCGCGCAACGCGCCTTTGCCAACTTTCGGCCGGGTGGCGTGAAGGTCATTGCCGGCGCGCCCGTGCTCGAAACCGGCATGGTCGAGGCCGACTTTGCCGACCTGGCGCAAGCGGGCGTGACCCTGCTGGGCGAGATCGGCCTGGGCTCCGTCAAGACAGGCCCGGAGGCCCGTCGGATGGTCTCGTGGGCGCGCAAGCACGGCATCCGCTCCACCATCCACACAGGCGGCCCTTCGACGCCCGGTTCGAGCTACATCGACAAGGACATCGTGCTGGAGGCCGACGCCGACGTTATCGGCCACATCAACGGCGGGCACACAGCCCTTCCACTCGACCAGATCCGCTGCCTTTGCGAGCAATGCCATCGCGGCATCGAGATCGTTCACAACGGCAACGAGCTGGCAGGCCTGACGGCGCTGCGCATCGCAAAGGAGCTGGGCCAGCTCCAGCGGGTCATCCTCGGCACGGACAGCCCCGCCGGTTCGGGCGTTCAGCCGACCGGCATGCTGAGATTGATTGCCGTGCTGTCTTCGGTCGGCGATACGCCGGCTGAACTGGCCATCTGCTTCGCCACGGGAAACACCGCCCGGATGCATTCCCTCGACTGCGGCCTGATCGCCGCGGGCAAGGCCGCCGACTTCGTCCTGATGGACGCCGCGCAGCACTCCAGCGGCAATGGCCTTCTCGACAGCATCCAGAAGGGCGACCTGCCGGGAATCGGCATGGTGATCATCGACGGCATCGTGAGGTGTGGGCGTTCGCGCAACACGCCGCCGCCGACCCGACTACCTGAACTCATGTAAGTGTTGGCAAAGAAGGAGTTGTCCGATGACGAAGGCTGCGACCCACAATGCTCCGGAGATCAAGCATCCCAGCGAAATGGAATGGGAGATGGGCCGGTTCAAGAATGTAACCAAGTTCCTGTTCCATCCGACGCCCGAGCGCCCGACCGTGCCGAATGCCGGCTTTCTGCGCTACGAGCCCGGCGCCGGATTCCCGCTTCACAAGCACGACTTCGCGCAGATCTGGTACATCATCGAGGGCGAGTTCCAGATGGGCACCAAGAAATACGGCCCCGGCACGCTCGTCTACATGGAGGACCCGCATTTCGAGGATGAAATGCGCACCGAGACGGGTGGCACGGTGTTGTTCGTCCAATACCAGGGCCCCACGACCGGCGGGCGCCCGATCTACGATGGCCGGATGAACCTGAAGGCGCCGCCTTCGGCCGAGGCGCTCGATCTCGAGCACTGAGCGGGGTTGACCTGATAGTTGCAAGTTCAGCAGATTTCAGGCTATATTTCTGATATCGTCGCCACGACGTGCATCCATTGCGCGGGCCGCCCGGTCACTTGCCCGGAGCGGCCTTTTTCGTGGCCGGTGGCAGCCCGTCTCCACGCCGGGTGATGCAAGGGGCCTTAGCGTCTTCGGACCCGGCCTGAAGTGCCAACCGGGGCAGTGCAAACCCTGCCCGATCAAGAACCTAGTCGATGCCTCCCCCTCATGGCCGTTCCGGGAGGTGCCGCAAATGACGCGACCGTCGTTCATACCCGCGCACCTGGAAACCCGAACTGTCCGGCCACCGACCGCAGCAAAGCTGCGGTGCGAAATAATCAGCCGATCCGCGGAAGACCGCTCCGTTGGACTGACGCAAGAGCCGGGAGAAACCCCGCCAAGCCCGAATCCCTCGTCCCGGGCTAATGGACGATGCTTGCGGTCACTGGCCCTCATAGACCCGTGGTCGGGTTTGCCGGTCTTCACCGGACTCTAACTCTGCGTGGAGAGAACACGATGAACAGGCGACCGGCCCTGACGCCGCCGTCGTTCATCGTGTTCGGGAAGACCGAATTATCAGACAGGTCCGCGATTCGGGCCTGCGTTGAAAAGAATCTTTTAGTGCAAGCTGGCCGGTGATTTGCGAATTTTCAGACAGACAGATTCTGGACAACTCGTGTCTGGAAAATCGCCGTCGCGCGGTCCTAGAAGAGACAGTCCGCGCGCGCAGCGGGCCGGATGGGATCGGCCGGCATGTCGAGACGACAGTGATAGTCGAACGCGGCCCGGTAAGGTGCTGCGATGCGGGCCTTGGCCTGGATGGGGAGCACGATGCGGCCGCCGCGCCGGTCGATCTGCTGGCGGCCATAGGCGATGTTGGTGCCGTCGGGAAAATAGGCGGTGAAGATCGAGTGTCCCGCCGAGGAGGCGAACTCCACGGCGAGCACGGCGCCTTCGATGCATTCGAAGCGCGGACCGCTCTTCAGGACGCCGGTTTCCGTGATCTTCTCCGACGGGCCGGCGATCGTCCAGTGCGAGGTGGCGGCGGTCTTCCAGCTCTCGGCCTTCAGCGTGCCGCAGACGAGCTCGCTCTTGGTCTGGCCGTAGGCCGGCCCCGCGAGGATCGCGGCCAGCAGCAGCGCGCCGAGACGCCTCACTTGGATCTCACTTGGGCAAAGCGTCCAGCGCCTTCTTGGCGTCGGCATCGTTCTGCGCCGCCGCCTGTTGCAGCCAGGTCCGGGCCTTGGCGGTATCGGCGGCGAGGCCGGCGCCGCCCTTGGCCAGCAGGAGGCCGAGCTTGCGCTGCGCCTCGACGACGCCTGCCAGAGCCGCGCGCTCGTACCAGTCGGCGGCGCGGGCGCCCTCCGGCGTGAAGCCACCGCGCGCGGGCTGCGTCAGCGGATCGTAGAAGGTGCCGAGTTCGAGCTGAGCTGCGGCATTGCCGGCTTCGGCGGCGGGGCGGAACACCAGGAAGGCCGCGGCCGTGTCGCCCGCCTTCAGGAAGTCGCGGCCCTTGGCCAGCATGGCCTCGGGCGTCGGCGGCGGCTTGGTGGCGAGATACTCGGCCACCGTGTCGCGCACCGATTTCTTCGGCGGCTCGCCGGGAGTGGCGGGCGGCGGCGTCGCCGGCGGCACCACCATGGCGACGATGTCCTGCGGATTGAGCTTGAAGTAGTCGTAGGCGGCATAGCCGGCGCCGCCCATCATCAGCAGCAGGAGCACGACGATGGCCCAGTTGGGAAAGCCCGAGCGCGGCGGCACGACAGGCTCGGGATCGCGCGCCGCGCGCAGCTCGGGCGCGGGGGCCGGCGGCTCGAAGGGCGGAGGCAGCGGTTCGGGTGCCGGCTCGGCGGGCGCCGCCGCCTGCATCCGGCGCAGCCGCACCGTGTCGTCATAGGTGCCGCTCGAACCTGCCGCGCCCGAGGTCAGCATGGTGGGCCAGGCGACCACGGTGGTGCCGACGACGCCGATGTCGGGTTCCTTCACCCGGAGCCGGATCGTGGCGATGCCGGCCAGACGATCGCAGATCTCCGGGCCAAGATGGAATTCCAGCACGTCGCCCTGGCGGCCGACTTCGGCGGGGATGAGCCAGGCCTCGGTGCGGCGCCAGCCGTCGTCGGCGAGATGCGTATCCGGCCCCTGCTGGCGCTGGATCGAGAGGGCGAGGCCCTCGGGCATGGCGTCGAGGTCGCTGACGCGCAGCACGGCGTGACCCGGCTCGGGAAGGGCTTCGATGGACGCGCGGATCGCCATGGCGCCGCTCAGGCGGGGACGGCGCGCAGGATGGCGCCCAGCCGGTCGTTCTGTTCGGCCGTGATCTCACGGCCGCCCTCGTAGCCGACATTGTCCATGGCGAGCTGAAGGAAAGCGCGCATCCAGTCCTTGCAGTAGTCGGCGTAGATCGGCGCCGGGTCCTCGCTCAGCTGGGGAATGCCGTCGATCATCGGGGTGGGATGCTCGAAGACGCGGCGGGTCGGCGCATTGGGTGGCAGGCCGGGGCGCTGCTCGAGCGGCAGCCGGTCGAAGCCCAGCGCGCTGATGTAGCCGTTGAGGGACGAGGCGGCCGTGCGCACCTGGCGCTCCGCGATCTCCTCCCACTTGGCGTTGGCGGCGTTCTCCAGCGAGCGGACCTCCAGCGAGAGCTGGTCGATCAGCTTCAGGCGATGGGCGCCCACCACCAGCTCGTCGATCATCCAGCCGAGGTGCTGGCGGTCGACACCGAAGTGCGAGAGCGCCTTTTCGTCGGCGCCGACGCGGCGCATGTTCTCCAGCCAGTATTCGGCGGCCTCGCGGGCGAATCTCTCGGCGCGATCCTCCAGAACGCCGGACGGCGGTGGGGCGCTGTGGCTGACGTCGTCGCCGAAGACATCGGCGAAGATGGCGCCGAGATCGACGGCGGCGCCGGTCGACTGCGCCACCGCACCGCTGCCCTTGCTCTTGCCGTTGCCGGCTCCCTGCTCGTCGGAGGAGCGGGCGGTGGCGATGCGGAAATAGATGTCGCGCAACGCCGTGTCGGCGATCTGCAGCGCGCCCACCAGTTCGCCGAAGAGCTGCTGCTGGATGCAGGTGGCGAGGCCGCGCAGCACGGTGTGCACGAGGTCGCGTTTCTTGGCCCGCGCGTCGCCATCGGAGGCGCTGTGGAAGCCGGCGAGGCGGTCGACCAGGCGGCGAACCTGGATTTCGAGCTGGCCGCGCACCTGGGCGCGCTTGATCGCGGGATCGCAGACGGGGGTCAGGCTCTTGACGAGATAGGCCACGCCGCCGTCGTTGGCGCGGAAGGCCTCGTCCCAGGCGCGGGCGGGGTCGGAGAAGTGGCGCCTGACCTCGGGATTCTCGACGAAGTGCTTGCGCAGCTCGACGGCGCGCGCGGCGAAGTCCTGGGCGATGCCGACCTCGCGCATGCCGTCGTAGTCCATCAGCCGCTCGTCGATGACGGTCGGATTGCGCAGCCAGAAGCTGTTGTCGAAGGGCTTGCCGTTCCAGTTG
>LNFM01012333.1_pt1 | contig 11258 bp, 6 predicted proteins | sample 596031 | NCBI WGS metagenome assembly LNFM01 (sample SAMN04254537, study PRJNA301005) | activated carbon metagenome | isolation source: dual media filters at the Ann Arbor, Michigan drinking water treatment plant | place: USA: Ann Arbor | reverse complement strand
TGTCCGGTTAGTGTTTCTGTCCGTCCCGTACGCTTGGCGTAGCGGGATCTACAAGGGACTCGGGACACCACTCCCGTTTTGTGCCGATTGCTTTACTGCTCGCCACCGCGGCACGCGGCATTGGCGTCGATGGCGCTTCCTGTGGGAAGTCGGTTCATCGAGGTGAGCCATTAACCCAGGGCTCGAGGAGCGCCTCTTCGGCGCGGATTTGCACTGATGTGCCCGCGGGGAGCGGGCGAGAGGACGGTCCGCATTGCGCGGCCGAGGATGACGACGGCTCAGGGAGCCCGTCACTTGTGGGCGTCACTTGCGCCAGACGCCGGTAAGTCATTGGCGGCTGGGGCATCGTGCGCATCGTCACTACAAGCTTCGCTTCGTAGTGACGATGCGGTTGGCGCAGGGATACTGCCGCAGTTGCGCGGCTGTCATTGCAGCAGCAGTCGTGTTGGCTGGCGCCGCTACGAACCGCTTGGCCGTCGCCGTGGCGTGCATGTCACAGGACGGGAACTGACGCAGTAATCGACTGGATGAAGCGAGGCGTGCCACTGGGGCAGGGAGATCGGGCTGTCGCGCGCATGGGCGGGAGACGCCTGTGCGACCTTGCCGCGGTGAACTGCGGCAGACGGGGGCTTGCTGGGAGAACGTTTGCTGCGACTGACGTATATCTCCCGGCCTTGCGGCCACCGGCTTTCAGGAGATGAGGCCGGCTTCGACGCTCGACGATGCGAGCAAGGGCGATGGGATAACGGCCATCAACCGGGCTGACTCAGCCAGCGTAAAGCGTTGTTCATCGTCCGTCCCGTGCGGCATGGCAAACGTATAACGGCATGCACCGCCCGAACGCTCTGGCTATGACCGACGACTCGTCGCACAAGTTCCTTGTCGATAGAACCTAGCCTGTCAGCACTGCTAACGTGCCTTGCGGGTGAACGGTTGACGCAGGCAGCTTACCCACCGCCGCGCGTTCCGTGCGTGAGAGGCGCCTCCACGCGCGACCGTGGATAAGGCCTGCTCTGTCCACGTCAGGTTTTCGGTGTGCGTGCCGCAAGACCCATGGCCGGCTCAAGCGCAGAGCGGATTCGCGTGACCACATCGGCAAGAGGAATCATCGCGAGATCATTCTTTCTCACGAACGCTGCCCATAGGGCTTGTCTGGACGGATCGGCTGCAAATTCATCGGAAAGTCCCATTGGCAGGTCCGTGGGTACCGCCATGCCGCGCCGCGTGAATGTTGCCGAGATGGCTTGCGCCAGCGTGTTCATGTTCAGCGATTCGCGATCCAGCATGACCGAGAGATCGAGGTAGTCCTTGACCCGGCTGTTGGTCATGCCGAGCAGGGCGATGGCATGCAGCTTTTCTGAGATAACGGTGTAGACCGGATAGGTCCGCAAGCGGGGTGCGGGAAAGTCCTTAAGCAAAACGGGGTACTCGGACTGGACCGGGCCTGGAGTGACCGCGTCACCAAAGCCGATGTCGATTTGGGTTTTGCAGCGTGCCTTGGCGAGTTCGCCGGTAATCACGACCCGGGCGCCTGCGTAACCTGCCTCCTTGCGGATGTCTTCGGCAGTAACGCTTTCGGGATCGAAGCTGATGCCGTCATCGACCGCGATGGAGGCGATATCACGGAATGTTTGGCTGATCGATTGCAGGTCGCTCTGCCCGAAGCCGAGCAGGTCGGCGTCCCTTGTCGGCCGGTGCGGCATGTCATACCAGAGCGTGAAGAGCAGGGCGCCTTTGAGAAGAAAGCGATCCGCGTGCGCAGATTGGCTCAAGCGGTACAGGAATCGCTCCAGGGCATAGCGGACCAGAAGCTGGTTGAAGTTCGATCCTTCGGACTTTGCGATGTTCAGCAAGCGTGCCCGTACCGATGCGGCGAGGTCTTTGGTCATTCGGTGGCTTCGAGATAAGGGCGCATGACATTGGCGACGCGACAGATCTTGGCGTATCGCCAGAGGTCGTCGGCCGACGCCTTCTTTTGCGAGCGGGCATCCTTCAGCGCCTCTAGCGCCACGTCGAGCCCGATCTTGTTTCGATGCTTGAAGCAATCCGCCACCGTCTTGGCGGCGTTGTAGACCCTGATATCGACCTGGTCGATGCGGTGCGTTTCGATGCCTTGCGTGAAGGCGTCGCCGCTGTACTGGATGAGCTTGACTGGCGGGTATTCCATCTTCGGGGCGTGGCTTCCCTGGGGCAGGGCGATCCAGACCTGTCGGGGAAGCTGCGTGGTCAGCCCGTGGAATTGCAGGGCTGTGAGCAGGCAGAAGACGGCTTGCGGCGCCCGCGCCGCCACGATGGTCAGGCCTTCGTTTTCCGAGAGAGAGGCATCGGCGAGCCGGTAGAGGCCGCGGCCTGCTCTCGCGAGCTTGCCGCTGGCGGTAAGGCGGGTGAGGTAGACCCGGGGGATGCCAAGCTCAGCTAGATCGCTGGGGCGTAGCATGCCTCGCTGGAGAGCGAGATGCAGGAGCCGTTCGGCATGGCTGGGGTGGGTTTGCATGACCTGAAGTATGTTGCAAAAGCGCGTTAATAGCAAATATATAACGACTGAAAGAAACAACATGGCCGAGCCAAGCATTACGCCGGCAAGTTTGCCGGCGTAATTGCGGGAACAAATCCCTTGTGCTATATTGATCCGCCGGCAAGTTTGCCGGCGGTTTTTATAGAAGAGAGCTTGATGGATTTGACGCTTCCACTTTTCCCAGCCTCCGGCCTGTTGGTTGACGCCCAGAAGGTCGGATTCCGGTTTGGTGCAAAAGGAACACACACCAGCCGCACGATGATGCTCAGCGAACTGAGCGCGGCATTTGCCGCAGTACCAGAACACGGCTCGCGTGCGGAATTTGCCTCGGCCATCATCGATAGCAATTGCTTGGGAAAGACCACTGCGGCCACACGGCGGCTCACTAATCAGCGGTTGAGTGAACTCTATGCACTCGATCGCAGCGTGCCGATCTTCCGTGTCCTGCGGAACCTGTGGTCGTTGGACGAACCGGGCCGTCCGCTGCTCGCGCTACTTTGCGCAATGGCACGAGACCCTCTTCTTGCTGCAACGGCCGCAGCAGTAGTGAATCTGCCGCCGGGCAGCGATCTGCAACGCGATCGGATTGCGGTGAGCCTGCGGGAAGTAGTCGGCGATCGACTGAGTGACGCAACGATAGAAAAAGTCATCCGCAATGCGTCAAGTTCTTGGGCGCAGTCTGGCCATCTGACCGGGCGCACATTCAAGAAGCGCGTCCAAGTTCGTGCGACACCGGCCACGGCTTCGTTCGGGCTTTATCTTGGATATGCCGCCGGTTTCCGCGGCCCCCAGCTTTTTTCATCGGGCTGGATACGGGTGCTCGACTGCACACCCACCAGTGCCCGCGATATGGCGGTGGAGGCGAAACGCATCGGATTGATTGACCTTCGCGTCTCTGGCGAGATCGTCGATCTTGTCCTGGACCGGCTTGACCCTCTCTCTAAACGGAGCTGAACAATGGCACGCATCGAAGACCTCGCAGACCGTTTCGAGCGGCACATCGCTACGCCGTGGCAAAGAACGATCTCCGGCGCGCAGCGCGTTGTCATGCTCGTCTACGACAAGGAGATGGAGCGGACGCTCCGTGCTCGGAAGGCGGCGTTCGAAACCGCAGCCCGACAGGCAGGGCATGACTGGCACGAGATTGACGTATCCGACTCCTTCGCCACATGGATGGCCTCGGACGAGTACCGGGAGGAATACTTCAGCTCCCCGGAAGACCTGCAACTGAAATTGCAGGCTGAGTTCCCCAGCTACGTCGCTGAGCATCTGCGTGCCGCGCTGACAGCAGATGGTGTGGGTGACAACTCCGTGGTCGCGCTGTTCGGCGTAGGGGCGCTATTTGGCTTCGCGCGCCTCTCGCAGATTCTCAAATTGGTTGAGGCCGACATCAAAGGGCGCCTCGTGGTGTTCTTTCCGGGCCACCTAGACAGGAACAACTACCGTCTGCTGGATGCTCGTGACGGATGGAACTATCTGGCCGTGCCCATTACGCTGCACGGAGAAGGAGGGCTGCAATGAAGATCAAGGACGTTCTACAACGCGACCCGGGCGCGTTTCCGCTGGTCAACGAGGGGCAAGCGCGTATCGTAGACAGCCACAACGACAAGGCCCTGAAAGAGTTGCGTGGGGAGCTTTCCACGTTCGTCTGTGAGGGCCAGTACGCGGACGCCCTGCAGAAGATCATCCGCTCCTACCTTGACGGCACCGGCAAGACGAACCAGAAAGCCGCGTGGGTGAGCGGCTTCTTCGGCAGCGGAAAATCGCACCTGCTTAAGATGCTCTGCCATCTTTGGCAGGATACCGAGTTTCCGGACGGTGCCACGGCGCGCGCTCTGGTGCCGTCAATGCCCGAGGAACTGCGTGCATTGCTCCGCGAACTCGATACCGCCGGCCGGCGTGGCGGCGGGCTGCTTGCGGCGGCGGGTTCCCTGCCAAGCGGCAGCACCGATCAGGTGCGCTTGACGATCCTCGGCATCCTGCTCCGCGCAGTTGGACTTCCCGAGCAGTATCCGCAGGCCCGGTTCTGTCTCTGGCTGCACGCGCAGGATTACTTCGAGAAGGTCAAGAAGCATGTCGAGGCTGCGGGCAAGGTCTTCGACAAGGAACTGAACAATCTCTATGTCAGCGGTCCCGTTGCGAAGGCATTACTCGAATGCGACAAGAACTTCGCGCCAAGCGAAGCAGAAGCCCGTCAGACTCTGAAGGCGAACTTCCCCCCAATGGCGCGGGACATCACGACCGAAGAGTTTCTCGTAACCCTGAAGGAAGCCCTGCGGCTTCACGGCCGCGACGGACGCATACCCTCGACACTTCTGATTCTGGACGAAGTCCAGCAATACATCGGCGATTCCAACGACCGTTCGGTACTCGTGACGGAAGTCGCGGAGGCCGTTTCCAAGCAGCTCGACAGCAATGTCATGATCGTTGGCGCCGGCCAAAGCGCGCTGACCGACGTAACGCTGCTGCACAAGCTGCTCGATCGCTTCACTATCCGTGTACCGCTCTCGGATGCGGAAGTAGAGCAGGTGACGCGCAAGGTATTGCTCCACAAGAAACCCGCCTCGGTGGCGGATGTTCGCAAGCTGCTTGACGCGAACGCCGGAGAAATATCCCGGCAGCTTCAGGGCACGCGCATCGGTGAAGTCACGGAGGACCGCGGCATCATTGCCGAGGACTACCCGTTGCTGCCGGTGCGCCGGCGGTTCTGGGAGAACTGTTTCCGGCAGATCGACGCCGCCGGAACGCACAGCCAGTTGCGCTCGCAACTGCGAATCATCTACGACGCCATCAAGAAAATCGCGGACAAGCCGCTCGGCGCCGTGGTTCCGGGCGACGAGCTGTTCGAGGCGCTCGCGCCGGAGATGGTCAATACCGGCGTGCTGCTCCGCGAAATCAACGAGCGGATCATTCAGGTTGGCAAGTCGGACGGCATGCTGGCGCAGCGTATCTGCGGCCTCGTGTTCCTGATCGGCAAGCTCAAACGCGAAGGCGGTGCCGACATCGGCGTGCGCGCCAAGAAGGAACATCTGGCCGATCTGCTGGTGGAAGACCTGACCGCCGACAACGGCAAGCTGCGTTCCGAGGTAGAGACGATTCTGCAGAAGCTGTCCAAGGATGGCGTGCTGATGCAGGTCGGAGATGAGTACCGGCTGCAAACCCGCGAAGGCAGTGAATGGGATCGCGAATTCCGCAATCGCCAGACCAAGCTGAGCAGCGATGAAGGGGCGGTGCAGTTCCAGCGCGACCAACTCCTGTATTCCGAGACTGACAAGATCATTCGTAGCGTCAAGCTGATCCAGGGCACCGCGAAGGAACCGCGCCAGTTCTCCATCTCGCGGGATGCGACTCCGCCGACAGCGGACGGGGCGAGCATCCCGGTATGGATCCAGGATGAATGGTCAGCCTCACAGAAGCAGATGGTGGACAGCGCACGAGCTGCGGGCGCCACGAGTCCGATTCTCTATGTCTACATCCCGCGCAAGGATGCCGACGATCTGCGCAGGTATCTTGTAGAGGCAGATGCAGCACGTCAGACGGTGGACGCCAAAGGCAATCCGACGACCGACGAAGGGCGTGAAGCACGCCAAAGCATGGAAAGCCGGTATGCCCGCGCGGCCGGCGACCGGGACCGTCTGGTCCGGGAGATCGTGGCCAACGCCAAAGTGTTCCAGGGCGGTGGCAGCGAGGTCATCCGGCTGACGCTGGACGACAAGATCCGCGAGAGCGCCTCCGATTCGCTGGTACGCCTGTTCCCTCGCTTCAAGGACGCCGATTCCGGTGCCTGGGAGGCGGTTATCAAGCGCGCCCGCGAAGGCGCTGACCATCCGTTCCAGCCGGTCGGCCATGCCGATGCAACCGAGAAGCACGCGGTTTGCATGCAGGTGAATTCGACCATCGGTGCCGGAAAGGTGGGTGGGGAAATCCGCAAGACCCTGCGCGCAGCGCCCTTCGGCTGGCCGCAGGATGCCGTCGATGCGGCACTGATCGCCCTGCACCGCTCGCAGCACATCACGGCCACGTTGAACGGGTCGGCAATCCCGCTTGGTCAACTGGATCAGAACAAGATCGCCAAGGCGGAGTTTCGCGTCGAGCACGCAACGCTCTCCGTTCAGGACCGCCTGCTGGTACGCAAGCTCATCACGCAGCTCGTGCAGTGCAAGAGCGGAGAGGAGGGGGCCAAGGCGCCCGAGTTCCTGGGAGCGCTGGCCGCGCTGGGGCGGTCTGCCGGCGGCGAAGCGCCGCTTCCGCAGGCTCCGGCAACGACCGATATCGAGGATATGCAGCGGCTGGTAGGCAACGAACAGCTCGTCGCCATAAAGGACAAGACTGCGGACATCGGGTCACGCATCAAGGACTGGAAAGCAGCGCAGGAACTGGCCCAGAAGCGGCTTCCGATCTGGGAGGTCGCGGAGCAGCTCGCGCGCCATGCCGGCGATCTGCCGGGAGCAAAGCCGCACCTTGAACAGATCGAGGCGATCCGTAAGCAGCGGCTGCTTCTCGACACGACAGATTCTGTCTCGCCGATCCGTGTCACGCTCGCCGGCCTGCTGCGCGAGGCGGTCACGGAGGCCCATAAGGCACATGCCGCCGCACACGAGGCCGGAATGGCGATGCTGAACGCCAACGAAGGCTGGAAGAAGCTCGACAACCCTACAAAGGCCAATATCCTCAGCGACGTGGGCCTGTCGATTCCGGTCAAGCCGGATGTGAGCAGTGACGAGGCGCTTGGCCGACACCTCGATGCACGGCCACTGAAAGTGGCTGTGGCGGAGCGGGATGCCATACCCGGACGGATTCAACAGGCCATCGAACGGGCGGCCAAGTTTCTGGAACCCAAGGTGCAGATGATCTCTCTCGAACGCAGCACGCTGCGTTCGAAGGAAGACGTTGATGCCTGGCTGGATCGCCAGAAGGAAAAGCTGCTGGATGGCTTGAAGCGCGGGCCGGTGCTGGTGAACTAACGGGATACTCGAATGGCAACTCTTCCACGCGAGCTTCGCCGCTCGCTCGAAAACACCGTCCGTGAGGCCCGGCGCGTCGCCGAGGGTGGTGCCCGCAAGATGATTGAACAGCTTGCGGTGCATCACCACGAGCCGTACACGAGCATGACGCCCGAGCAACGCGAACTGCGAAATGCACTGCGGGCGCATGGCCGGCAACTTGGCGATCGTCGCGATACGACGCGCGGCACTCAGGCCATCGACCGCATCACGACCGAGTGCGCCTATGAACACTGGCACCGGATGCTGTTCGCGCGCTTTCTGGCGGAGACCAATCTCCTTATAGAGCCCGAGTCCGGAATGGACATCACCCTGGAGGACTGCCAGGAATTGGCGCGGGAGCGTGGAGAAGACTGGCTGGAGCTTGCCAGCCAGTTCGCGGAGCGCATGTTGCCGCAGATTTTTCGTACCAATGACCCGGTGTTGAAGGTCGCACTGCCCCCAGAGACCCGCGCCGAACTGGAAAAGCTGCTCAAGACCCTCTCGCGCGAAGTATTTATCGCCGATGACAGTCTGGGGTGGGTCTACCAATACTGGCAGGCGGACAAAAAGGACGAGGTCAATCGCTCCGAGAAAAAGATCGGCGCGGATGAGCTGCCGGCGGTGACTCAGCTTTTCACCGAGGACTACATGGTGTTCTTCCTGATGCACAACACGCTGGGCGCGTGGTGGGCAGGAAAAGTTCTCGCGGCTAAGCCTGAGCTGGCAAACGCGGCGCAATCCGAGGACGAGTTGCGGGCCGCGTGTTCGGTTGGGGGCGTGGAGTGGACCTATCTGAGATTCGTGCGTGAGGGAAAAGGACCATGGCGGCCGGCAGCCGGCAGTTTTGAAGGGTGGCCCAAGGCCGCGAAGGACATCACCGTACTTGACCCTTGCATGGGTAGTGGCCACTTCTTGGTTTTCGCTTTGCCGATGCTTGCGGCGCTTCGAGCGGAAGAGGAGGGGTTGTCGATTGATGTCGCGATCGAGGCTGCGCTTCGCGACAATCTGTTTGGTCTAGAAATAGATCCGCGCTGCACCCAGATTGCCGCTTTCAATCTCGCACTAGCTGCGTGGCGCCGGGTGGGACATCGTGCGCTCCCGCAACTCCATCTCGCGTGCTCCGGATTGTCGCTCGGAGTCAGCAAGGCGGAGTGGTTGAAACTTGCTGAGCGCGCAGCGGCCGCATCGCCCATCCCGCCCAAAGCGGATCTGTTAGGTGCCGAGGAGAATTTGTTCTCAGACGCCACGAGACGAGGTTTTGAGCGCCTTTACGAGTTATTTGCCCGCGCTCCGTGGATAGGAAGCCTGTTGGACCCACGTAGCGCGGGCGGTGATTTGATCGAGCAGGGATTTGATGATTTGCAGCCACTTCTGCAAAAAGTAATTGGACAGGAAAAATCAGTCGAAATCTCTGAATTGGCGGTAGCGGCGCAAGGTCTTGCGAAGGCAGCAAAAATTTTAGCCGGCAGATTCTCTCTCGTTGCTACCAATGTGCCGTACTTGGGTCGAGAAGGGCATTCCGATGTACTGATTGAGTTTGCTGAAAGCTACTTTTCTGAGGGACGAGCTGATCTCGCGACGCTGTTCTTACGTCGTTGTAGTGAATTCGCGTCTAACGGAGGGACTGTAAGCGTCGTAACGCCGCAGAACTGGTGGGTCGGAAAGGCATACCGAGAGTTTCGGCAGTGGGCGCTCGCGGATTTGTCCTGGCGGTTTGCCGTTGTGCTTGGTGAGGAGGCGTGGCAAACCTTCGCGAATCGTGGCCCAAATACGATCTTGTTTATTGTTGAGAACATTGCGGCAACGAAAGGGCATAGTTTTCACGGGTTGGATGTTTCGACAAAGCCAGGCGCGCCTGTTGTTGCGTTGGAGTTAAAAGCGCGTGCGTTGAGCGGCTTGGAGGCCAGCAATGGGGACGGACTTTCAGTGTTGAAGACGATCAGCCAGGAAAGTCTTCGGGACGCGAGAGAATCAAGAATATCGATGGCAGTGATGTCCGGTGCTGCGCGGCTGTCCAAATTTGTGGCTGCCGGAGAAGGATCATCTACAGGGGACAACGAGCGGTTCCTGCGGAGGTTCTGGGAGGTGTCGTTATCCGGTGATTGGATTCCGTACTGCGGTCCAGGTTTTGATGATTGGACGCACTGTGAGAACTCCTACGTCGTGCTCTGGGAAAAAGGGCATGGGGCCTTGGCTAGGAGTAGCCAAGCGCGCATTCAGAACACGGAACTCTGGACGCGAAGGGGTGTGTTGATCGGGCGAGTCAGAGGTATCACATCGACCTTGTTTGACGGCGGATGCTTTTCAAAAGGTGCAGTGTTGGTCAGTCCGCACGATCCCAACATGCTTTCCGCGATTTATTCGTTTCTTTCTTCAAAGGAGTATGAACTCCTTGTCCGCAGCATAGATCCTCGAGTGTCCGCTGCGACGAGTGTACTGACGGACATTCCATTTGATGTCACGCGATGGACAGCAGAGGCCGCGACGAACTATCCAAATGGGCTCCCATCAATTCCCGAAAACAACCCGTCGCAGATGTCATTCAATGGGCATCCCAAAAACGCGATGCATCCTCTTCAGGTAGCCGTCGCGCGTCTTGTGGGCTACCAATGGCCTCGCCAGCGCGGGATGGCTTTGCCGGGATGCGCGAAGTTGGATACGGATACCTTGGATAAGTTTTCTGATCACGATGGCATTGTGACTCTGAGTCCGGTAAAGGGTGAGCAAGCCGCGTCGGACAGAGTAATTGCCCTTCTCGCGGAGGCGTTTGGTGCAGCGTGGTCGGCTGCGAAGTTGGATGGATTGCTGTCTGAAGTGGGTTTTGGTGGTCGGTCACTTGATGATTGGCTCCGCGACAGTTTTTTTGACCAGCATTGCGAGATCTTTCATCAACGACCATTTGTTTGGCACATCTGGGATGGACGACGTGATGGATTTCACGCGCTGGTCAATTATCACCAACTCTGTGCACCCGAGGATCGAGGTCGGCGTACGTTGGAGAAGCTGATCTACACGTATTTGGGGGATTGGATTGACCGACAGCGGGCAGATCAAAGTAGTGGGGTTGAGGGGGCGGATGCTCGACTTACTGCGTCGGAGCATCTGAGGGAGGAATTGACGAAAATTCTGAATGGCGAACCACCGTATGACATTTTCGTTCGATGGAAGCCGATACATAAGCAGCCCATTGGATGGGAGCCGGCCATTTCGGATGGAATGCGTAGCAACATCCGCCCCTTTGCTACGGCCAAGCCCATGGCAGCCAGAGCCAAGGATGCGAGCATTCTTCGAGTAACACCAAGGTTCAGGTGGGAGAAGGACCGCGGAAAAGAGCTTGATCTTCCGTTGGACGAGTTCCCGTGGTTCTGGGGCTGGGACGAGGCAACTGTCGATTTCTCCGGAAGTAGGACGTTTGATGGCAACCGCTGGAACGACCTCCACTATTCGCGTGCAGTCAAAGAGACGGCACGGGCTAAGGGGCAGAAATGAGCAGCCAGCCCGCAGCGCTAACGCTGCTCGAAGCACTGCAACGTTCTCTCGCGAGCGCAACGCGTTCACCGGAGGGCGTGTCTGGGCCGACAGCCCTGATATGGACGGACTCGGACGGGCAGTGGCGGCCGATGCTGCCGGCGCTTCGTGCAGTGCTGCCGTACCTCTACAACCTTGGCACTTACGAACCCAAGAGCCATTCCGGTCCAGCGATCTGGCTCAAATGCGTGGTTGAGCGGGCTCTACCGGATGTCGCTTTGCCTGCGGGC
>LNFM01012330.1_pt1 | contig 11259 bp, 8 predicted proteins | sample 596031 | NCBI WGS metagenome assembly LNFM01 (sample SAMN04254537, study PRJNA301005) | activated carbon metagenome | isolation source: dual media filters at the Ann Arbor, Michigan drinking water treatment plant | place: USA: Ann Arbor | reverse complement strand
GTTTGGCGATCGAGACGCGCGGCGGCTTGAGCGTGACCGAGGCGGTCGCACGCGTCGCCGCCCGGCTGGGCGAATGGGCTGATGATGAGGCCCTCGCCGACCAGATTGAGCCGCTCCTGCTCGCGGGCCGGATTATGCTCGATCCCCCACTTATCCGCGCCACACTCTCGCCGGGCGCCGAGTTGGCGACATCGGCCGCGTTGCTGCACTGGCCGCGCGATCGCCGCGAAGAACTGGGCGCAATCGGCCGCGTGCAGACTTTGCTCTCGGCCGGCGCGCGCATCGGCATTGCCGGCGCACCGACGCAAGCCGCACTCGATGCCCTTGATGCAGCGGCGCGCATCGCCGACCCGCAAGGCGCCAATGGCGCTGCAATCTTGGTGAAGCCGAAGGCGGAAGACGCTGGCGGGTTCATCGCCGACGAAGCGTCGCGCATGCGTTCGAGCACCGCACTGCTTGCCGGCGCGCGCGCGCTGGATGCGGTTTTGGCTGAGCTCGCGATTGAAGCGGTGCGCAACGGCTTGAACACAGAACATGGCGGCGTGCAGCGCAAAGCCGCTGAGGCGCGCCTCTCCGGCGCACCGGATGGCGATATTGTCGCCGCTCTGAACGGCCAGGCGGCGCGCGGCGCGTATAGCGCTGCACTCGATGCAGGCGCAGACACCGCGCGGCGGCGGATAGTGATAGCCGCGCCCGAAACCGGCACGCATCCGATCTCGGCATTCGCGGGCGTCGCACTCGATCCAACTGGCGCTGCAGTTTCTGACGTTGAATGCAGCATCATCGCTGCAAGCGTTGTCCTGCCGCGCTTCCATAGCGTTGAAGCCGGCTTCGATGTTGATGCGTTCGAAACCGCTGTGCGCACGCTCTGCCGCGCGATGGATGGCGCACATGGCGGAAATGCTTCGCCACGCCGCCCGATCGTCATCCGGCTGGAGGGCTTGGCGGCGCTCATCATGCGCTCTGGCTTGGCCTACGATAGCGACGAAGCGCGCACGTTAGCGGCAAGTGTTGCAGCACTCGCGCACGCGGCGGCGGTTTCGGAGAGCTCCGCTCTGGCGCAAGCGACAAGCGCTTATCCCGATTGGTCAGCCGCCAAGCGCAGCGAAGAAGCGCTCATCCGCACCGCACGCGAAGCTTCGGCAACGCTCAAGGGCGACATCGGCGCGCGCGCGCAGGCGCTCTACCGCGCCCTGCCTGGTCCGAAGAATGGCGGTTTGCGTCTCTCGATCGCGATTGCGTTCGCTGACGATGGCGCAAGCGCGCGGCGTTCGGGCGTTGCCGCCTCAGGCATCGCCCCGCTGGCAGCGCCTTCCGCTTATGGCGAACGCGACGACGGCGTGTTCGGCCGCATCCTCACCGGCGACGCACGCATTGCACTGGCGACGCTCGGCTATGACGAAGATGCGATTGCAGCACTTGCGCAACACATCGAAGGCAAACGCACGCTGCGCAACGCACCGGGCGTGAGCCTGGAGGCGCTCGCGTCGAAAGGCCTCACCGAGCCCGCACTCGATGCAATCGAAGATGCGGCGCGCGATGCGTTCAATCTCCGCGCGGCCGTGCACCCGCTCGTGATCGGGCCGGGCTTCTGCGAAGACGTGCTGAAGCTGCCGCCTGATGTGGCGGCGGGTAAACGCGGCGATCTCTTGATGACGCTCGGGTTCACCGAAGCCGATATCGCCGCAGCCGAAGCCTTCTGCATGGGCAGCGCCGATTTCACGACAGCCACAGCGCTCTCACCGAAGCACGCCGCCATATTCGCGGGCGAGCGCGCAATCAGCGCGGATGCACGCATCGCCATCGCTGCGGCGGTCGGACCGTTCGCGCGCGTTGCGGTGTCGCTGACGCTCGCCGGAGCCCAGATCGAAAAGCGCGCCGCATTGCTTGATGCCGCGAAAGCAGCTGGCGTTGGGCTCATTACCATCCTCGTTGAGGCGCCGCCGATCACGCTGTCGCTTTCGCCAATCGACGATGAAGCTGAAGCGCCGGTCGTTGCACCCGCAGCGGCGGCAACGTCTCTCACCATCGAAACGCCGCCATCAGAACGCCGCCGCCGGCTGCCTGAGCGGCGCAAGGGCTACATCCAGAAGTCCACTGTCGGCGGGCACAAAGTTTACCTGCACACCGGCGAATACGATGACGGCGAGCTCGGCGAGATCTTTATCGATCTGCACAAGGAAGGTGCGGCCTTCCGGTCGCTGATGAACAATTTCGCCATCTCGATCTCGATCGGCCTGCAATATGGCGTGCCGCTTGAGGAGTATGTCGACGCGTTCCTCTTCACCCGCTTCGAACCGGCGGGCGAGGTCAAGGGCAACGAGACCATCCGCCAAGCGACGTCGATCCTCGACTATATCTTCCGCGAACTCGCGGTCTCTTACCTCGGCCGCGCCGATCTCGCACATGTCGATCCGTTCGATGTACGCAGCGACGGGCTGAGCAAAGGCGCGATCGACGCCGAGAGCGCAGCGCGTCTCATCTCGCGCGGCTTCTCGCGGGGTGCGGCGCCCGACAACCTCGTCATGCTCCGCCCGCGCACCAGCGCGGACGCAGCGCGCGAAAAGCGCGAGATCAAGACGCAACCGGCAAAGCCCGCCGCCACCGGCTATCGCAACGAGCCCTGCGGCGCATGCGGCCACTTCACCGTCGAGCAAAGCGGCGCGTGTGCTGCGTGCGGCGCCAAGGGCGAAGCCAGCGGGGGTTAGGTCGGCGGCGGGACGGCGCCGAGGTTGGTGCAGACCCAGGTTGGGTTCTGGCGCAACAAGGTTTGGCGATCCTGCTCGCACGACCGAAGGCTGCCGTCGGCGCGCTGGAGAAGCATATAGTGGGAGCGCGCGTAGACGGCATAGCCGATGGCGCGCTCGCTCGGCGCCGGCTGGGCATTTGCGCCGACGGCGTACGCCGCGAGGCCGACCGACAGCAAAGCTGCGGCCAAGGCGACGATTGCTCTGACAGAAATGGTCACGGACATGGTTCCTCCGATGAAATGGGCTTGCATCTGCGCAGCGCTGTTCTGAAGGCCCTCGCCGCGCCTTGACAAGGCCGAGGCCTCCGTGCGCCTGTCGCGCCAAATTTTAGCCCCGCTTTGTGACTCGGGCGGCGGCCGGGAGTTCAGTCATGCACGCCTATCGCACACATACTTGCGGCGCCCTTCGAACGGCTGACGCGGGCAAAGACGTGCGCCTCGCCGGGTGGGTCCACCGCAAACGCGATTTGGGCGGCGTGCTCTTCATCGACCTGCGCGACAATTACGGCATCACCCAATTGGTCGCGAACCCGGGCTCGGACGCGTTTCCCCTGTTCGAGCGTCTGCGTGCTGAAAGCGTCGTGCGCGTCGATGGCAAAGTGATCGAGCGCGCGAAGGAAACGGTGAACAAGGATCTGGCGACCGGCGAGATCGAAGTGCGTGTTTCGTCGGCTGAGATTTTGGGCGCGGCAGAAGAGCTGCCGCTGCCGGTGTTCGGCGAGCCGGATTATCCGGAAGAGACGCGCCTCAAATATCGCTTCCTCGATCTGCGCCGCGAGAAGTTGCACCGTTCGATCCTGCTGCGCAGCCAAGTGATTTCCTCACTGCGCCGCCGCATGATCGACCAGGGCTTCACTGAGTTCCAAACGCCGATCCTGACGGCCTCGTCGCCGGAAGGTGCGCGCGACTTCCTCGTCCCCTCGCGTTTGCATCCGGGCAAGTTCTACGCGCTGCCGCAGGCGCCGCAGCAGTTCAAGCAACTGCTCATGGTCGCGGGTTTCGACAAGTATTTCCAAATTGCGCCCTGCTTCCGCGATGAAGACGCGCGCGCCGACCGCAGCCCAGGCGAATTCTATCAACTCGATTTTGAGATGAGCTTCGTTACGCAGGAAGATGTGTTCAACGCCATCGGCCCGGTGCTCGCCGGCGTGTTCGAGGAGTTCGGCAACGGCAAGCGTGTGACGCCGGCGGCTGAGTTTCCGCGCATTCCGTACGCTGAAGCGGTTTCGAAGTACGGCTCCGACAAGCCGGACTTGCGCAATCCGCTCATCCTGCAAGACGTCAGCGAACACTTCCGCGGCGGCGGCTTCGGCGTGTTCGCGCGCATCTTGGAAAAGCCGAAGACGGCGGTGTGGGCCGTGCCTGCGCCGAACGGCGGCTCGCGCGCGTTTGCGGACCGCATGAATTCATGGGCGCAAGGCGAAGGCCAGCCCGGCTTGGGCTACATCTTCTGGCGCGAAGGCGAAGAGGGCGGCGCTGGTCCCATCGCAAAGAACATCGGCCCGGAGAAAGCCGAAGCAATCCGCAATCAGCTTGGCTTGAAAGTCGGCGACGCGGCGTTCTTCGTCGCGGGCGATCCGAGCACGTTCTACAAATTCGCCGGCATCGCGCGCAACAAAGTCGCCGATGAACTGAACCTCTCCGACAAAGACCAGTTCAAGTTCTGCTGGATCGTCGACTTCCCGATGTACGAGTGGAGCGAAGAAGAAAAGCGCATCGACTTCTCGCACAACCCCTTCTCGATGCCGAACTACGATCACGAGAAATTCTTGGCGCTCGATCCGAACGATCGCGACACGATCGAGAAGATCACGGCGTTCCAATACGACATCGTCTGCAACGGCGTTGAGCTCTCATCAGGCGCGATCCGCAACCACAAGCCTGAGATCATGATCAAGGCGTTCGAGATCGCGGGCTATGGCAAGGAAGTCGTCGAAGAGAAGTTCGGCGGCATGCTGAACGCCTTCCGCTTCGGCGCACCGCCCCACGGCGGCTCAGCGCCGGGCGTGGACCGCATCGTCATGCTGCTCGCAGGCGTCGAGAACATCCGCGAAGTCATCGTCTTCCCGTTCAATCAGCAAGCGCAAGATTTGATGATGAACGCGCCGGGCGAAGTCACGCCGAAGCAGCTCAAAGAGTTGCATATCCGCGTGACGGAGCCGGCGAAGAGCTAAGGCCCGCCCGACTTGAGGTGCTTCATTGGATTGGTGCGGACGTCATCCGGCGTCGCCGCGTGGCGTACTCCGCAGCTCGGACAAGAGCGCCACCAGACGATCGCTTGATACCAGCCCCACTTTCGCGACAGCGGTTCGCGACAGCGCCAACATTTCGACCACTGCGATTGCGAGTACGCGATCCAAAGGCCGAAGCTAGTCAGTAGTCCTACGAAGGCGCTCGCGCCGACCCAATCGTCAGGAGCACCGAGCGCAATCGCGATGAGGGGCAACCCCCAGACGCCAAACAGCATCGAGGCTCCGATCGCGTAAGCGAGCCAGATACGCCGTGCATTACTCACACTCGTAACTTAAGCTGCCCAATGGAAACGCGCCACAAACCGCATGCATTGTCTCAGGAGTGGCAGGTCCGCGTGCCCGAGCAAGCGAAGAGCTAGGGCCCGCCGCGCCCGGTTTGAAAAGTGCCGACCCATGGCGGCCCCGCGCCGTCACCGACATTGTTAGTGGATCGCAGCGTGAGATCACGCGGTGTGCACCATGCCGTGTGAAGACTGACAGAGCCTTGATCACGTCTCGGTTGCGTGCTCCCGGGTTGGCGACTGACCATGCTGCCGCGCGCCCAGAACTCGACATGCGTCCGCAGCGTCGAGTCCACCACGGTTCGTTCGATCATCATCGCATCCATGATGTCGCCCCCGTATCCGGGCGGCTCGCCTGCGATTGTCCGATCCCAGGGCCGCCGGACCCAGTTCCATATGATCGTACCGTGAGTAATGGTTCGTATTGAGCTGTTCCTGTCGATCGCCGCTTCCATCGTGACCCCGCGAAATTCTCCCACGACGCGGTCGGGCCCGAACGTGATCGTGACTGATCCGGAGATAAGCTCGCCGGCGCTCCCGCGGCCGAGCGGGCTCGCGCGCAAGGCTTCAATGTCCATATTCCAAGTACCGAGCGGGCATCGACAGTTCACCATCCGGCCAGGCCGTTCGAGAATATCGACGCGCTGCTCATAGAGCCCGTCCCACTCGCCTTGGACCTGCGTGATTATGATCGCGCCAGTGGTCGGCTCGCTGCAGGAATCAATCGTGGTTGGAAGTTGCAACCAATCGGCTTCGTCGGCGAGGCGCCAACTCGCGCGCGCATTGCGATCGTCAGGCGCGCGCAGCTCCCACGCCATCGAGTCATTCAACGTATAGAGCTGCCCGGCGACCATGAACGGGCTGGTGCTGCCGACAGTGACGACTTGCGCGCGTTCTACGGGCTGCGCGGGCCCGTATGACGCGACCGGCACATCGATCCGCCGCCCACGAAAGTCGACTAATAATCCATCGACCCAAGCCAGCACGAAGCGGTGCCAAAGGTCTTCAATGTCTGCCGTACGGCGCAACGTTTCGAGGTCGTGGTTAGGAGTCGTGCCGCGCGATGCCCCACGCAGGAGATTGACTACAGCTTCCTCACCCTGCTGCGCACCGAGATAGAAAATGAAGGGCGCCGCACTTTCGTTGAGTTCGTAGAGCGGCTGGCTGACGAGTTGATCCATATGGCGCCCGTAGGCGCCATTGTAGGTCGAGCCCGGAATCGCGCGGCCCGAAAAGTATTCCGCCGTTCCCTCGTCACGCCACACGACGTAGGAATTGTGCAAGGTCCGATCGGTGCGTTGCACGCAGTGAAAGAGCTCGTGCGCTATTGTGTGCATCAACTCGATGCGATCGTCGCTGGCGAGCCTGCCGGCATGCTCGGCCGCGCTCTCGACAGACACCACGCAGCTATAATCGTCGCCCGTCGTCGCCGCGAGCGCTTGGCCGCGGCCTTCAATGCGGCGCAGCGAGTCGATGCGGCCGAAGATGAAGATCGTGTCCGGCACCGAAAACCAGCTGCCATAGTAAGCGACCGCGAGTTGGGTCGCCTCACGCACGGCTTCGATGCGGTCCGGCAAGCCGCCGCTGTAGCCAACGAAGTCAGCGACCAGGAATTGGCGTCCGCCAGCCGTAAAGCGATCGCGCTCGATGCAGTTTGCATCCCGCACTTCCGGCGGCAGCCATTCAAGATCACTGGGATCGGCGGGGAGCAAGAACGTGCATTCGACTGGATCCTGCGCGCTTGCAGGCGTCGTCCCCGTCTGCATCAAGCAAGCAGCCAACACCGCGAGCATCGCCCAACGCCAAAAGCGCATGAGCCCCTCCCCGATCAGTCCCTGTCCTCGCGGTGCAAGAATGGACACGGATAACCGGACCTGTCCAGACCATTAGAGGTAGTGTTGGTCTGGGCCGGTGGTGCTGGCAAACACCTCCCTTCCCGCCTAGGATGTACGCGTCTCGGCGGGAGCGCACTTGCATAGTTTGAAGACTTTGGCCCTCGCGCTCGTCACCTCGCTGCTCGCGACGGTTCCTGCACTGGCGCAGAGCCAGCCCGCGCCCGTCACCGCAGCGCAAGCGCGCGAATTCAACGCTCTTGTCGACGAAGCGCACCGTCTCGTGGAGCCGTTTATACTGATCCACAATCGCCCGACACTTGCGCTCGATGAAGCGCGCGTGCGGCGCGGGCTTGCCCTGTTTGATCAAGCGCTCACCATCTATAACGGCAACTGGGCCACCTGGATGATGAAGGGCAAAGCGCACCAGGCTTTGGGCGAAACACGCGCCGCGTTTGAGTCCTTTCGGCGCGCTTATGAACTAGCGCCAAGCGAGCCAATGACGGCTAACGAAATGACGATCGAGGCGATGCGTCTGGGTGAGTTGGATTTTGCCTTCCAGGCGACGACAGCAGCTTTGCGGCGTGCACCCGACAGTCTCGAGCTTCGGTGCCGACTTGCGTTGCTGCTGATCCTACAAGGCCGGCTAGACGAAGGGCGGGCCGAGGCGCAACGCGCACTAGAGATAGCACCAGGCGATGAAATCGCGCTCAATCTCATCGAGATTGCCGACGACATTCGCGCCGGCCGGCGCTCACAACCAAGCACGCTGGCTGAGCTAGAAGCGGGCTAGCCGCACCGCCCCACGCGCATCCCGCGCGGCAGCCTCGTGCGCGCATCGCCGCACGCATCATCCAGTTGCGCTTGCGTGAGGCCGCGTGCGCTGCGGAGGTCGGCGCCGGAGATATCTGCGCCGTCGAAATTCATGTCTGTTACGTCAGCACCGGCGAAGCTGGCGCGTGTGAAATTGGCGCGCCTTCCGTCGGCGTTGATCAAGCTCGCGCGTTCAAAACGTGCGCGCGGGCAATGTGCGTCGGCGAGCGTGGCGCGGCGGAGATCGGTTTCGGTGAAGTTCGCGGCTTCGAACTCCGAGTTCGTCGCATCGACGCGTGTCATCACCGCGCCGGAAAAGTCGCTGCCGTTGAAGACGGAGTTCGTCATCTTGGCGCCGGAGAGCAAGCGGCCGGAGAGATCGCACTCCTCGCAGACGCCGCCATAAGCCGGCGCGATCGCTATCCGGGATGGCGCGCCGAACGGCCAGAACGCAAACGCCTGCCCCGTCCATACTGTCGCCAGCATGGCCGCCACGACCAGCGCGAGGCGGAATTGTGTCAGCACGGCGCCGGACTATGCTTGCCCAAGCATTCGCGCCAGTGAACTTGCAGTAAGCGAGAATTGTTACTTATTGTTTCAGCAGCGGGCGATAGTCATGCCGCTGGGCAGCGTGGTTGTTGCGTCGCCGCAAGCAGTATTCAGTTGTTCCTGAGTGAGCCCGATGGCTTCCGCGAGTTCCGCGCCCGAGAGGTTCGCGCCCGCGAGCACCGCGCCATTGAGCCGCGCGCTGCCGAGATGAGCGCCGACGAGCGAAGCGCCCGAGAGGTTGGCGCCTGTGAAGTCAGCGCGTGTGGCGCGCATGCCGAACATGTTGGTCAGCGAGAGATTGGCGCCGGCGAAATTGGTACGGTCGGCGATGGAGATGGTGAGATCGGCCTGGCGGATGCGTGAGCCGTGGAAGTCGCGACCGGAGACGTTCTGGTAGGCCAGATCGATCTGGAAAAGATCGCAGGAGGCGCAGGAAGCGCCGCTACGGACGCGGCCAGCCGTGGCGTCACGCTCAGCCTGGGACGTAATCGGGCCGCCCGTGTCCGAGACCTGGGCAAAGGCCGGGGTCGTTAATGCGAATAGGGCGGCAAAAAGCGCAGCGCGTTTCATATCGGCGCAACTCCAGAATGATTCGGCTCTGGCGTCGCAGGAGGCGGGCCAATTCAGCCCCGGCCCTTGACCCCAAGGGCTGCACGCCTCAACCACCCCTCATGCGTCTGATTACGAAGACCGCTGATCTTGAAGCGTTCCGCCAGGAATTGGCCGGGGCGGACTTCGTCGCGGTCGATACCGAATTTATGCGCGAGACCACCTACTGGCCGAAGCTTTGTCTGATCCAGGCGGCGGCTTCGAACGGGGTGGAGGCGGTCATCGACCCTCTCGCCGAAGGCCTCGACCTCGCGCCGTTCATGGCGCTGCTGGCCGACACGAGCATCCTCAAGGTGTTCCACGCTGCACGCCAGGATTTGGAAATCTTCCTGAAGCTCGGCGACGCCCTGCCCGCGCCGGTGTTCGATACCCAGATCGGCGCGATGGCGTGCGGCTACGGCGATACAATCGCGTACGACGCGCTCGTGCAGCAAATCCTGAAGCGCCGCTTGGACAAGTCCTCGCGCTTCACCGACTGGAGTCGCCGCCCGCTCTCGGAAAACCAACTCACCTATGCACTCGCGGACGTCACGCACTTGCGCGATCTTTTCCCGAAGATGCGCGACAAGCTCGAGCGCGACGATCGCTTGAGCTGGCTCGACGAAGAGCACGCCAATCTGCTCAATCCGGACATTTACGATACGACGCCGGAGAATTCCTGGCAGCGGCTAAAGTTGCGCAAGACGACCGCTGATTACGTTCTGGGCCTACAGGTCGCAGCGGCGTGGCGCGAGCGGCAAGCGCAAGCACGCGACGTGCCGCGCGGGCGTATCGTGAAAGACGAAGCGCTCTACGAGATTGCCGAGCAGCGTCCAAAGAGCGCGGCCGACTTCGAACGCATGCGCGCCGTGCCGCGCGGCTTCGGTAACTCGCGCTCTGCTCAAGAGCTGATCCAAGCGCTCGACCGCGCCTTTAACGATCCGAACCGTGCGCAATACAAGCACGAGCGTTTGCCGCCGTTGCCGCCCGGGTTGGGGCCAACGGTCGAATTGCTGAAGGTCCTGCTTCGCTACGAAGCGGACCATCACAATGTCGCGCCGCGTTTGATCGCCTCGGCGGCTGATGTGGAAGCGATTGCGGCTAACGACGAAGCCGACGTCCCAGCACTGCGCGGCTGGCGGCGCAAAGTGTTCGGCGAACGCGCACTGGCGCTGAAGCATGGCCGTCTGGCGCTGAAGCTCAAAGACGGCAAAGTCAGCGTCGAAGACGTCTGAATGCAAACGGCGCTCGGCTTTCGCCGAGCGCCGCATTTTCAGCAGTTCAACTCAGATTAGAACGCGTAGCGGCCGACCAGTTGGAATACCGGGCCCGACTCTTCGCGCTCGAACTCCAGCTCTTCGCCGGACTCGATCGCCGGGTTGAGCTGGGACGCCAGCGTTTCGTAGGTGCGATAGATTTCTTCCTTCTCTGCATCGAGCAGGTTCGAGCCGGTGAAGCGAAGCGTGAAATTGTCACCGATGCGGTGCTCGATGAAAATTTCGAGATCGCCGCTATAGATCGTCGTGCCTTCTTCGCCCTGGATGCGGAAGAACGCATCGCCTTGCTCGCGATAGCTGGCGCCGAAGCTGGTGTTGAGCGTCGGCAGATCTTGGATGAAGCCGACATTGAACACCGACTCCGCCTGATCGTTGAAGCGGCGTTCCTGTCCCGTCACCGGATCGGTGACTTCGCTGTCGAGCCAAGAATAGTTCACGAACACGCCGGTGTTTTCCAAGCCAAACAATGTGAGCGGCGCGGAGAAGTCGAACTCGATGCCCCATACCGAGCCGTCGCCGACATTCTGCGGGCTCAAGAGCGGCAGGCCTTCGTATGTGTCGCCGGTGGCGGCGACTTCGATCAGGTCTTGGATGTCGCGATAGAAGAAGTTGAGGCCGGCGATACCGCCGCGGCCGAGACGGCGCTCGTAGCCAACGTCGACGCCCCAAGCCGTCTCGGGCTCAAGCGTTGGATTGCCGATGAACGAGAAATCCTCGGTCGGGGATTCATCTTCGGCGACCGGCGAGAGCGTGTCGAAGTTCGGGCGGCGCACGGTGCGCGCCACCGAGAAGTTCAGACGATCATTCCCGGTCAGATCGAAGCGCAGGTGCGCTGAGGGCAGGAGGAAAGCGTAGTCGCTATCGGCGCGGTCGAAATCGTCGACGTTATCATCGTTGTAGTCAGCGTAGCCTTCGATC
>LNFM01012328.1_pt1 | contig 11261 bp, 11 predicted proteins | sample 596031 | NCBI WGS metagenome assembly LNFM01 (sample SAMN04254537, study PRJNA301005) | activated carbon metagenome | isolation source: dual media filters at the Ann Arbor, Michigan drinking water treatment plant | place: USA: Ann Arbor | reverse complement strand
GCGGCAAGCGCCACCTTCGCCTTGAAGGCCGGTGTGTGGTTCCGGCGTGCTCGTCTGTTCATGGTCTCTCCTGATTCGCGGGCCGATCGTGCCCACTGTCAGGCAGAAACTCCACTTAGCGTCCTGTTCAAATTTGCGGAGCCGGCTCTACCAATAGCCGTACCCGAGGAACGCCAGCGTTGCGGCGATGAAGTATGGCTGGTAGCCGGCAAGTCGGGTGAAATTGCCGATCCACGCGCCGCTGACCCCAAGGCCGAACAGGACGAGGGGAAAGATGCAACAAGACGACGCCGCGAATGCTCCAAGGAGGCCGCCCGCCGCTATCAGTTTTTGCCGGAGCCGGTTGTCGGCAATGTGATCCGCCTGATTGATCGTCATAGGCTAAACCATGCATCCTGTAGCCACTACAGGATCAAGGGACAATTTCATGAGCGCCATCACGTCCCCGCGAGCGAGGTATCGCCGAAAGTTGGTGACGGCAGGAATCGGAAAGGCGGCATATCGTGGGGGTGCTTGACGCCTCCACTTCTCCACCGAAGGAGCGATATGCCGTGTCCAACGATAACGTCATTCATCTGATTCAGCCAGGAATCTTCGACGATCAACTCACAGAAGTCTTGCGCAATGGGGCCCGTGCCCTGCTGGCCAAGGCGGTCGAGGCCGAGGTCACAGACTTTCTCGGCAAGCATGCGGATTTGAAGACCGAGGACGGCCACCAGCGGGTGGTCCGCCACGGTCACCTGCCGGAGCGCGAGGTGATGACCGGGATCGGTCCAGTCGCCGTCCGCCAGCCGCGTGTGCGCGATCGCGAGGCCGTCGCTGACGATCCCGACCGTATCCGGTTCTCGCCGTCGATCGTGCCGCCCTACATGCGGCGGTCGAAGTCGATCGAGACGCTGCTGCCGATCCTTTATCTGAAGGGGATATCGACCGGCGACTTCTCCGAGGCGCTGGCGGCACTGCTCGGCAAGGATGCTGCCGGACTGTCGGCATCCGCCGTAGGTCGCCTGAAGGACGGCTGGCTCGACGAGTACGCCGCGTGGCAGAAGCGCGATCTTTCAGCCAAACGCTACGTCTACATCTGGGCCGATGGCATCCATCTCGAAGCACGCCTTGAGGACGAGAAGCAGTGCATCCTGGTGCTGATCGGCGCGACGCCGGAAGGCCGCAAGGAACTGGTCGGCTTCACGGATGGCGCTCGCGAGAGCGCGCACGATTGGCGCGACCTGCTGCTTGATCTGAAGCGGCGTGGGCTGGACGTGTCGCCGCGGCTGGTCATTGCCGACGGCGCGCTCGGGTTCTGGAAAGCTGCCGGTGAGGTCTGGCCGATAACGCGCGAGCAGCGCTGCTGGGTGCACAAGACTGCCAACGTGCTCGCCAAGCTGCCGAAGAGCCAACAGCCGAAAGCCAAACGCGCGCTGCAGGAGATCTGGATGGCCGAGACCAAGGCGATCGCCGAGCTGGCGTTCGACGCCTTCATCGAAAGCTACACACCGAAATACGAAAAGGCGGCCGACTGCCTCGGCAAGGACCGCGACACGTTGCTGGCTTTCTACGATTTCCCCGCCGAGCACTGGAAACACCTGCGCACAACCAACCCCATCGAAAGCACCTTCGCCACCGTGCGTCACCGCACGATCCGATCGAAGGGCTGTTTGTCCAACAGGACCGCGCTCGCGATGGTCTTCAAACTGGTCGAGGGAGCGCAGAAAAGCTGGCGCCGTCTCGACGGCCACAACCAGTTGCCAAAACTCGTTCTCGGTGTGACATTCAACGACGGGATCGAGGTCATCGCCAAGCCGACCGACCGTCAGCCCAAAACCGCCGCCGCCTGACCGGCCCCGGCCGTCACCAAAATTTGGCGATAGCTCCCCGCGAGCCGAAAACATCTCAATCGGTGAACTCTCCAAGTACAGCGGCGTGAACATTGAGACCATCCGCTATTACGAGCGGATCAAAATGTTGCCGGCTCCGCCCCGAACGGCGAGCGGGCGGCGGGTCTACGGCCCAGCCGAAAAACGGATATTGGCGTTCATCCGGCGTTCCCGAGAGCTAGGGTTCACTCTTGAGGAGATACGCGCTTTGCTGGACCTTGGAGGCCCAGAGCGCGCTTCGTGTGCCGACGTGCACAAGATTGCGAGCGCACATCTGGCGAAGGTTCGCAGCAAACTCTCAGACCTCGCTAAGCTGGAGGCCTTCTTGTCGGAAACGGTTGCCAGATGCGCCGACGGCGCCGCACCTGACTGCCCGGTGCTCGATATTCTCGATGCCGGCAGGCAGAGCGACTAGACTCGGCCGATGTCTGACGCGTCGGTCTGCGCAAGTCCGCTGTTGGGGGTAAAGCGGAGTGCGCCGGGAGACCGGCAAGGAGTAGTTGGTGCAAGTCCATCACGATGAAGGAGTAGCGAACCGCATCGACCCCGAGTCATGCGCAGATACCCGTGAGGGTATTGGCGAAGCGTTGACAGGGGAGCGCATAGGCCAGCCATTGAGCCGCGAAAGTACCCTCATCCTGGGTGCCGACGTCGTTCCGGTGACGGAAGGCAACACGGATGGGCGCGATAACGCGAGCGCCCAGACGGCCCGGCGTGGTCTTAGACACTGGCATGTGCGCACGCTCTTTGCTCGGGAACCGGGAGATCTCATGGTCGGCCAGCGCCAGCATGCGTGCTGCACTGGTCCGCGTCGGGAAGGCGAGGAGCCGTAGCCGACGATGTACGATCATGAGAAGTCTGACCCCGCCATATTAGCTGTGAAGCCGACGAACAAAGCCGGGCAACCGGCTGCGGAGTTGGTGGAGCCAAGGCCGGGGGCCGAGGGGAATGTGAGTCAGCAAAGCACGGGCCGGGCACAGTACCGGGGAACCGTGTCACAGGCGCTGGCGCGCATACGGCAAGCTGCAAGGCAAAGGAAGAAGGAGAAGTTCACCGCGCTCTTCCATCACGTCAGTTTTGATCACCTCGCAGAGGCATTCTCTGAACTCAAGGAGAATGCTGCAGCTGGAGTGGATGGGCTGACATGTCGGGACTATGAGCAGCACCTTGAGCGCAATCTTGAGGACCTGCATGCTCGCGTCCATCGGGGAGCGTATCGGGCGCTACCGTCGCGGCGGGTTTACATACCCAAGCCGGATGGTCGGCAACGCCCGATCGCGGTCGCCGCCCTTGAGGACAAGATCGTTCAGAGGGCCACGGCTGCGGTGCTGAGCGCGATCTACGAGGAAGATTTCCTCGGGTTCTCGTATGGGTTCCGACCCGGACGCAGCACGCACAATGCGATGGATGCGCTCATGGTCGGGATCACCAGCACAAAGGTGAACTGGATACTGGACGCCGACATCCGCTCGTTCTTCGACACAGTGAGCCAGGAGTGGCTCATCAAGTTTGTGGAACATCGCGTCGGCGACCGACGTATCATCCGCCTGATCCAGAAATGGCTCAAGGCAGGCGTCCTGGAAGACGGGATCGTGACGGTCAGTGACAAGGGGACCGGGCAGGGATCGGTAATCTCACCGCTTCTGGCCAATCTCTACTTACACTACGTTTTCGATCTCTGGGCCGAGCGCTGGCGACGGCGTGAGGCTGCGGGCAATATGATCATCGTGCGCTACGCCGACGACCTCATTGTTGGCTTTGAGCACGAGACCGACGCCCGTCGCTTCCTCGACGAGATGCGTAAGCGGTTAAAGGAGTTTGCACTGTCGCTTCATTCGGAGAAGACCCGGCTGATCGAGTTTGGACGCTTCGCGGTGGAAAACCGCAAGCGGCGCGGGCTCGGCAAACCGGAGACCTTCACCTTCCTGGGCTTCACCTTTATCTGCGGCAAAACTCGTCGGGGCAAATTCCAAATCAAACGGAAGTCCCGGCGGGATCGCATGCAGGCAAAGTTGCAAGCCATCAAACAGGAACTGCGACGGAGCATGCATCAGCCGATTCCCCAGCAGGGAAGATGGTTGCAGCAGGTCGTCACCGGCTACTTCAACTAGCACGCGGTGCCGACAAACAGTTCGACACTGACCGCGTTCCTATTCCACGTCACCAATCTCTGGCGGCGCACGCTACGGCAGCGGAGCCAGAAAGACTGGACGACCTGGGAGCGGATCAAGCGGTTGGCCGACGACTGGCTCCCGAAACCGCGAATCCTTCATCCGTGGCCAGAGAGTCGCTTCGCCGTTAGACACCCAAGGTGGGAGCCGTATGCCCGAATTGGGCCCGTACGGATCTGTGCGGGGGGCGCGAGGTAACTCGCGTCCCTACCGCGAAAATCGTTTGGGGTTGTGCCATTCAACAAACCCTCCATGCGTTCGTCCACCGACGCCAACCCCCGGCTAGGTTTTCGAGGATATGAACCATGCGTGGTGACGTCCGATGGCTCGGCGGGGATGCCCGGGCCGACAGGCCTCTCCCAATGGTTGTCATCTTGAACGGCTTTCTGGGACACCGGCTGGAATACAACGATGCTGCGACAAGGGATCTCCGGTGAGAAGGTGCGCTTGTTCTTTCGACAGACGGCTCAGCCTCGAATAGATGTGGCGACTAGCGTCCTCCTCGTTCTGATTCTTGCGGCGCTTGGGCGACTGACGCACCAATTTGCTCGCCTGAATATCCGAGAATACGCGAAACCGGCAAGATGGCTTGTCTGCGGATTTCGCAGTCATTTGATCTTACATGCCATGTCCGCAACCAGAATACTTTGGGGTCAGATCGCGTTCGTCTTGTCCGTCGTGCTCATCACGATGTGGGCCGCGACGCAATGGACGGCGTGGCGTCTCGGCTATCAGCCGCAGCTCGGGTACCCCTGGTTTGAGCTCGCGCCAGGCGTTCCCATCTATCTGCCTCCGGCCTTTTTCTGGTGGTGGTATGCCTACGATGCCTACGCACCTGACGTGTTCGTTGAAGGGGCATGCGTCGCGGCCTCCGGCGGGATCATCTCGATTATAGTCGCTTTCGCGATGTCGTTGTGGCGGGCTCGGGAGGCGGAGACGGCGGCCACATATGGTTCTGCACGTTGGGCCAGCCAGCTTGAGATTCGAAGTGCCGGCCTTGCCGGGGCAGATGGTGTGATCCTCGGACGGTTCGGGGGACTTTATCTGCGGCACGATGGACCTGAGCATGTGCTGTGCTTTGCCCCCACCAGATCCGGAAAGGGCGTCGGACTTGTTGTCCCGACCCTTCTAACCTGGCCGGGGAGTGCCATCGTCCATGACATCAAGGGTGAAAACTGGTCCCTGACATCCAGCTTTCGGGCCCGGCACGGCCGGGTGCTGTTGTTTGATCCAACCAACTCAAGGAGCGCAGCTTACAACCCTCTCCTGGAAGTGAGGCGAGGGGAGTGGGAGGTCCGCGACGTGCAAAACGTTGCCGACGTGCTGGTCGATCCCGAAGGATCATTGGAGCGACGTAGCCATTGGGAGAAAACTAGCCACGCGCTACTGGTCGGAGCCATCCTTCACGTTCTCTATGCGGAGCAGGACAAGACGCTGGCCGGCGTCGCGAGTTTTCTGTCCGATCCAAAGCGGCCGATCGAAACCACGCTTCGCGCAATGATGACCACGCGGCATCTCGGTGAAGCCGGGACCCATCCAGTGATCGCTTCCGCGGCGAGGGAGCTGCTGAACAAAAGCGAAAATGAACGATCCGGGGTGCTCTCCACCGCAATGTCATTCCTCGGCCTTTACCGCGATCCCGTCGTCGCCAAGGTGACAAGTCGCTGCGACTGGTGCATCAGGGATCTCGTTGAGGATGATCGGCCCACGACGCTCTATCTCGTTGTACCTCCATCGGACATCAGCCGCACCAAGCCACTGGCGCGATTGATCCTCAACCAGATCGGCCGCCGCCTGACCGAGGACCTCCAGGCCGAAGGACGTCGGCATCGATTGCTGCTCATGCTCGACGAGTTTCCGGCGCTGGGACGGCTCGATTTCTTCGAGTCGGCGCTTGCCTTCATGGCGGGCTATGGGCTCAAGAGTTTCCTTATTGCGCAGTCGCTCAATCAGATCGAAAGAGCGTACGGGCCGAATAACGCGATCCTCGATAATTGTCATGTGCGCGTTTCCTTTGCGACCAATGACGAGCGTACCGCCAAGAGGGTGTCGGACGCGCTTGGCACTGCCACCGAGTTGCGCGCGATGAAGAACTATGCTGGCCACAGGCTTAGCCCCTGGCTTGGCCATCTCATGGTCTCGCGGCAGGAGACCGCGCGCCCGTTATTGACGCCAGGCGAGGTGATGCAGCTTCCACCAGAGGACGAGCTCGTGCTGGTTTCCGGCGTGCCACCGATCCGAGCCAAGAAGGCGAGGTATTTTGAGGATCCTAGTCTGGTCGAACGTGTGCTGCCACCGGCGGACCCAAGCTCATTCGGTCGCGAGGGCGGCATTCCGTCAGACGATTGGAGCCAGTTGCCAGCTCCGCCGAATTCAAGTGTTGCCGAGCCGGTAACGTCGTCGGGCGCTCGGCAATCTGTGGACGATCCCGCAAATTCCGGCATTCGGCGCGAGCCGGAGCTTCCCGAGCATGAAAATATCGCGCCGGAGGCCTTGAAGCCTCCACCGGAGTTCGACTTCACGGAAGACGAGGGCGACGGTGACCCCATACGGGCGCGTGTGCTGCGCATGAACGTCTCCAGCCTCGCACGCCAGGCCGCGATGGATCCAGACGATGGCGTCGACCTCTAGGATGAGATAATGCGGACTAAACATACGTTTCGCCTGCCTCCTGACCTGGCGGGCCAGCTCGCTGACCACGCCAGCCGCAAGCGGGTGCCGCAAGCGCTCATCGTCGAAACTGCGCTGGCCTCATTCCTGTCGCCGGATAATTCGGAGCGGATGGAGGCGGCGCTCGGCCGTCGCCTGGATCGGCTGACCCGGCACGTCGAGCGGCTCGAGCGTCATATCACCATTTCAAATGAAGCGCTGGCCTTGTTCGTGCGGTTCTGGCTGACGGCAACGCCGCCGCTGCCTGATACGGCGCAACCCGCTGCGCAGGCCAAGGGCCGGGAGCGGTATGAGGGGTTTGTTGAAGCCCTCGGGCGCCGGCTGGCCAGGGGCCAGACCCTGGCCCAGGAGATCTCGCTCGACATCGATCCGGCGCAACCGTCACCAACCGTTCCTCGTGAGTGATCCCGCCATCTTTTCTTTTGCTACGCTACGGCACGCCGCATGATTTGAGCTTGTTGCACGAGCGCGTAACCTGCCTTTTCTACTGATCCCCACCGCCGAGCTCATATCTCGGCGACCTTGGGGGCAAGCGTGGCAGTTCATTCCTTTCAGTCCGAGGCGGCCTCGCGTGGTGCACGCATGTTGCGCACCGCGCTCGGACCGACGATAGCGGCCTGGCTCGAAGACGCTGGGATCGTCGAGGTCATGCTCAATCCCGATGGCCGGCTCTGGGTCGATCGGTTGTCGGGGGGCATGACAGATACCGGCGAGCGCCTCGCCGCAGCCGACGGCGAGCGCATCGTGCGGCTCGTTGCCCACCACGTCGGCGCTGAGGTTCATCCGGCAAGTCCTCGCGTCTCGGCCGAGTTGCCCGAGACGGGAGAGCGTTTTGAGGGGTTGCTGCCGCCCGTGGTGACCGCTCCAGCCTTTGCCATTCGCAAGCCGGCGGTGGCCGTCTTCACGCTCGACGACTATGTCGCCGCCGGCATCCTGACAGTCGCTCAGGCTGAAGGGCTGCGGAACGCTGTCCGGGACCGTCAAAACATCCTCGTGGCCGGCGGTACTTCGACCGGCAAGACCACGCTGACCAATGCGCTGCTGGCCGAGATTGCAAAAACTGCAGATCGCGTCGTGCTGATCGAGGATACGCGCGAACTCCAATGCAAGTCGGCTAACCTCGTGGCGCTGCGCACCAAGGATGGTGTCGCCTCGCTGTCCGACCTCGTGCGCTCCTCGCTCCGGCTACGCCCCGACCGAATCCCGATCGGTGAGGTGCGAGGGGCCGAGGCGCTCGACCTTCTCAAGGCCTGGGGCACCGGCCATCCCGGTGGCGTCGGCACCATTCACGCCGGCACAGCGCTTGGCGCCCTTCGCCGCCTCGAGCAGCTTATCCAGGAAGCCGTCATCACTGTGCCGCGCGAGCTGATCGCGGAGACCATCGACGTAATTGCGGTTCTCTCCGGCCGCGGCGCAGACCGTCGGCTGACAGAGCTCGCGCGTGTCGATGGCCTGACGACCGAGGGCGACTACCTCATTTCACCCGCAGGAGACCCATCATGAACGGCGTCACGTTGAGAAGCGGGATGATAGCTGTTGCAGTAGCTCTCAGCGCCGTGGCGATCTCGCCCACTGCAAAGGCCGCTGGCTCCAACATGCCGTGGGAGCAGCCGCTTAACCAGATCTTGCAGTCGGTCGAGGGGCCCGTCGCCAAGATTCTGGCCGTGATCATCATCATCGTCACGGGCCTTACGCTCGCCTTCGGCGACACTTCGGGCGGCTTTCGGCGCCTGATCCAGATCGTTTTCGGTCTGTCGATCGCGTTCGCAGCATCGAGCTTCTTCCTGGCATTTTTCTCTTTCGGCGGCGGGGTGTTGATCTGATGGATGGGCCCGTTGAAGGTTTTGCGGTCCCCGTGCATCGCGCGCTGACCGAACCGATCCTGCTCGGCGGCGCGCCGCGTGCGGTCGCCATCGTCAACGGCACCGTTGCCGCGGCGCTCGGCCTTGGCCTGCGGCTGTGGATCGCTGGCCTCGTGCTCTGGGCGATCGGCCACGCCGCTGCCGTCTGGGCCGCGAAGCGCGATCCGCTCTTTGTCGAGACTGCAAGACGCCATCTGCGCATCCCAACCCATCTGAATGTGTGAGCAACCAATGATGAACCTTGCCGAATACCGCCGCTCCACTACACGTCTTGCGGATTTCCTGCCATGGGCCGCACTGGTCGACGAAGGCATCGTCCTCAACAAGGACGGATCGTTTCAGAGGACCGCGCGCTTTCGGGGCCCCGATCTTGATTCTGCCGTTCCGGCCGAGCTCGTTGCGGTTGCCGGCCGCCTCAACAACGCACTTCGTCGCCTCGGATCCGACTGGGCGGTGTTTGTTGACGCGCAGAGGTATTCATCGAACGCCTATCCGCCAAGCAGTTGTCCGGATGTGGCATCGGCGCTGGTCGATGCCGAGCGCCGAGCTCAATTCGAGGAAGAGGGGGCGCACTACGAGTCAGCCTATTTCCTCACCTTCCTGTATCTGCCGCCGGCCGAGGATGCGGCGCGCGCCGAGCGCCTCCTTTATGAGCGACCTGAGCGCGGGCAGGCTGCCGGCGCCCACCAGGTATTGCGCGGCTTTGTCGACCGGACTGATCGCGTGCTGCAACTGGTCGAAGGGTTCATGCCGGAGTGCCGATGGCTCGATGACGGCGAGACCCTGACCTACCTGCATGCTTGCGTATCGACCAAGATACATCGCGTCCGCGTTCCCGAGATTCCCATGTATCTCGATGCGCTGTTGGCGGACGAGGCCCTGACGGGCGGGCTCGAGCCGATGCTGGGCGACCAACACCTGCGGGTGCTCACGATTGTTGGGTTCCCGACGGCAACCACGCCGGGGATCCTGGACGATCTCAATCGGCTTGCCTTCCCATATCGGTGGTCGACCCGGGCGATCATGCTCGACAAGGCAGACGCAACGAAGCTCCTGACCAGGATCCGGCGGCAATGGTTCGCCAAACGGAAATCGGTTGCCGCAATCCTGAAGGAGGTGATGACCAATGAGACTTCGTCTCTGATTGACACCGATGCCAACAACAAGGCTATCGACGCCGACGCCGCGTTGCAGGAGCTCGGCTCGGATCTGGTCGGAGAGGCGTTTGTCACTGCCACGATCACGGTCTGGGACGAGAATCCCCGCACCGCGGACGAACGGTTGCGCCTGGTCGAGAAGGTGATTCAAGGACGCGACTTCACCTGCATGGTGGAGACCGTCAACGCGGTCGACGCCTGGCTGGGCTCGTTACCCGGCCACGTCTATGCCAACGTCCGCCAGCCCCCGGTTTCGACCCTGAACATCGCCCATATGATCCCGTTGTCTGCGGTTTGGGCAGGGCCGGCGAGGGACACTCATCTCGGCGCGCCGCCGCTGTTCTTTGCACGCACGGAAGGATCCACGCCGTTTCGCTTTTCCCTCCACGTCGGGGACGTCGGCCACACGCTGGTGGTCGGTCCGACCGGTGCGGGCAAGTCCGTGCTGCTTGCGCTGATGGCGCTTCAGTTCCGCCGCTATCCAAGCTCCCAGATCTTTGCCTTCGATTTCGGCGGCTCGATCAGGGCTGCGGCGCTCGCCATGAAGGGCGATTGGCACGATCTTGGCGGTGCGCTGTCCGATAGCGCCCCCGAGCCGGTCACTCTGCAGCCGCTAGCCATGATCGACGATGGGGCTGAGCGCGGCTGGGCGGCGGAATGGATCGCAGCCATTCTCACCCGCGAAAAGATCGACATGACGCCTGAAGCGAAGGAGCATCTTTGGTCGGCGCTGTCTTCGCTGGCATCTGCACCCGCAGGCGAACGCACGCTGACAGGTCTGTCCGTGCTGCTGCAGTCGCAGAGCCTGAAGCGGGCCCTTCAACCCTACTGCCTCGGCGGCCCTTTTGGACGCTTGCTCGATGCTGAAGCCGAGCGATTGGGCGCCGCTCCAGTCCAGGTATTCGAAACCGAGGGGTTGATCGGCACCGGCGCCGCGCCAGCGATTTTATCCTATCTCTTCCATCGCATCGAAGGCCAGCTCGACGGAAGGCCGACGCTCCTTATCATCGATGAAGGCTGGCTTGCGCTCGATGACGAAGGATTTGCGGGACAGATCCGCGAATGGTTGAAGACGCTGCGCAAGAAGAATGCCTCCGTTGTCTTCTCCACCCAATCGCTCTCGGATATCGACGGCTCCGCAATTGCGCCTGCCATCATCGAGAGCTGCCCGACTCGGCTGTTCCTGCCGAACGAGCGCGCGATCGAGCCACAGATCTCGGCGATCTATCGGCGCTTCGGTCTCAACGACCGCCAGATCGAGATCCTGGCGCGCGCCACGCCCAAGCGCGACTACTACTGCCAGTCCCGGCGCGGCAATCGCCTGTTCGAGCTCGGTCTTGAAGAATTTGCGCTCGCCTTCACTGCGGCCTCCTCAAAGTCCGATCAGGCAATGATCGAGCGCGTGCTCGCCGAACATGGCCGCGACGATTTTATCACCGGATGGCTCTCCGCCCGTGGGTTGGGTTGGGCCGCCGATCTCATTCCCGGACTCATCAAGCAGGAAGGTTTGTCATGACGTGTCGCCGC
>LNFM01012326.1_pt1 | contig 11261 bp, 9 predicted proteins | sample 596031 | NCBI WGS metagenome assembly LNFM01 (sample SAMN04254537, study PRJNA301005) | activated carbon metagenome | isolation source: dual media filters at the Ann Arbor, Michigan drinking water treatment plant | place: USA: Ann Arbor | reverse complement strand
TTTACAGCCAGACAAGATCGAAAATTACTCGGGCTTTCGTGCTGGTTTAGGTAAGATTGAGATTCTTAAAAAGCATCAGTACTATGTGACAGACCAACCTGTTTCGGGTGATGCACCTAAAAAATTTATAAAGCACTATGAATATGGTGAAGCAACAAAACGCCACCCCAACAAGTGGCCAGCCTTCATTGCAAAGACCGGACATAAGTGGTACCCAATTGAATCCATTACCGAATATCTTTTGAATCGATTAGGTGAAACATTGGGTATTCGCATGGCCGCATCAAAGTTGGCCTACGGAGGCTCTCAAATCCGTTTTTTGAGCAAGTACTTTTTGGCTCCTGATCAATCGTTGGTACATGGTGCCCAGATTTATGCCGGGTATTTTGGTGACGATCAGGATTTTGTAGAGGAAATAGAGAAGAACAAACTTGCCAAGGAATTATTGACTCTCCAGACTACTCAAAAGGCGATCTTAAAATTCTTTCCCATTCATGCCGATCAGATTTTAGAAGACCTGATTAAAATGCTTCTTTTTGATGCGTGGGTTGGTAATAATGATCGCCACTTCTATAATTGGGGTGTGATAACGGACGTTAAGGGTAGGCAAACACCCTACTTTTCGCCCGTCTATGACACCGCCCGTGGTTTATTCTGGAACTATCAAGAGCAAAAAATTGTATCTTTGAGCAAGAATTCTAAAGAACTTGAAGCTCAGATTAAAAAGTACATTACCGGTTCCAGTCCTAAGATAGGATGGGATAGTGAGGTCGATATAAATCATATTCGGCTTGTCGAGCAAATTGCCAAATATAATTTTGGGATTAAGAGAGAAAGCATTCATGACCTATTTTCGGATGATAATATTAGAAAATGCGAAGCGCTGATTCATGATGAGTTTCATGGACTGTTGAGTCCCGAAAGAATTTATGTGGTAAATCGTTGTCTTGAACGTAGAATTGAAGAAATTAGAAAAGTAATTTAAATAAGGAGGAAGTATGTTATCCGTGTTGAAAGGTTTATTTAAAGAGCCATTAGGAATGGCAAGGACGAAAACTCAGGCACAAAGTCATGAGAAATTTGAGCTTGGCTATAAGGAATTGGAAATAGGCACGCTAACTTTTAAAGATGGTGAGTGGGTTTTCAAGTATTCAGATGAATTTAAAAGTCAGACTGAAATTCAGGCCATGATTGATTTTCCGGATACGAACAAAACGTATCGCTCTGATGAATTATGGCCGTTCTTCTTAAGTCGTATTCCTGGGTTGAGTCAGCCAGCCGTAAAAGAATTGTTGCGCAAGGAAAAGATTAATGAAGATGATGAAGCAGCACTTTTGAAACGCTTTGGTAAGACAAGTATTACTAGTCCCTTTACGCTGGTGCCAGAAATGGCATAGGATTTTAAGTAGATCATATTGTAGGAGATGTCGCGAGGCATCTCTTTTTTTTATGGCAATACCTGAGCTGGTTCCAAACAACTTGACATCATTTTAGTTAAGTATTAGCCTACGATATCGTACCTTTATCTCATGCGTCAACTTATTTTTTTAATGACCTTAGTCGCGTGTGGTTGCAGCGAACCAGAACCACTGCCCAGTACATCACTTTACTTTCCACCTATTGCTGGCAGTACGTGGGAAACATCGACACCGGCAAGCCTGGGCTGGAACACAACAAAAATTGCAGAACTCGATGCCTTTATGACCAGCACCAATACCCGGGCGATATTGGTTTTGAAAGACGGAAAAATAGTGATTGAAAAATATGCGGGTAAACAACTCGTAAATACTACATTGGATTTTACTGCAAGCAGCAACTGGTATTGGGCCTCTGCCGGCAAAACATTAACGGCTGCGGTTGTTGGTATCGCTGAAGCACAGGGAAAAATTAATCTGTCCGCAAAATCTTCGGACTACCTGGGCACCGACTGGACGAGTCTTACACCAGCGCAGGAAAATAACATCACGGTGCGGCATCAACTTACCATGACCACGGGGTTGGATGATGGTGTGGCTAACCGCGATTGCACAGACCCAACGTGTTTGATTTATAAAGACGAGCCCGGCACGCGCTGGGCTTACCACAATGCTCCCTATACTTTATTAGATGGTGTGATTGCGAATGCCACAGGCAAAACGCTCAACAACTATTTAACAGATGAATTGAAATCTAAAACCGGCATGGATGGACAGTACATTCAAACCGGTGATAACAATGTATATTATAGTACGCCCCGGTCGATGGCCCGCTTTGGATTGTTATTGCTGAACAAAGGCACGTGGGATAAAACGCTGGTTGTACCGGAAACTTTTGTAACCGTGATGAGTACTCCTTCACAATCGATGAATCCTTCTTATGGGTATTTAACCTGGCTCAATGGTAAGTCTTCATACCTGTTGCCGGCACCCGGTCAGCTTAAAATCAATGACTCGATTAGTCCCAATGCACCTGCGGATATGTTTGCGGCCATGGGCAAAAACGGGCAACTGATTAATGTGGTGCCGTCACAACAATTGGTGGTTGTGCGTGTAGGTGATGCCCCCGATACCGGTTTGGTACCCTACACTTTTCAGAATGATCTCTGGGCGAAATTGAATGAGATTATTAAGTAATAACGAAGGCGTAAATCAAGTACGCATCGTCCTCTGCGAGAGACGACGCATGGCAGCTTAATCAGACTGCAATGGAGTTTATTCTCCTACCCCTTTGGAAGAGGCCGGATCCCATAAATCAACAAATAGGCAATCATCCAAAACTCACCAATTGTAGCGGGGATGGTGAGTAGGCCCACCCACGTTTCGGTAACACCCAAATAGCTGATGAAGGTACTCAGGATATAACCAGCGCCTCCCAGCATCAGCACCCGGCCGAGCCACAGCGGCATTCGTTTTGAAATTACAATGATATACCCCATAGGGATAAGCCATAAACCGAAGAACAGGCTTCCTACGCCCCATGCGTGTTTAATAAATTGTTGAAAGAGCTGAGTCAGGATCAACTTTTCGTTTACAGCCTGCGTGCTATGGGCTACTTCAATTGCCCCGCCCATCGCTATGGCACTGATCATAATAGCAACGGCATTCATCATGCCCCAGGCAGCCAGCATCCATGCGGCATCGTGCTGAATGTTTCTAAACAGTTTATAAAACCATACTGCAGCCAATGCCTGCGAGGCCACGATCAGAAGTTCAAACAACAGCCGCAAGCGGGCAAGCGTTTCAAACTCTGTTAAATTGGAAAGTGTTTTTGCCGGATCATCACCTGCATAGATGCGCGAATGCAGGAAGAGAAATCCTACCATACCAGTAATGGCTAATGCCAGATAACAAACTCCTGCTATGCGGGCTGTGCTAACTAATTCTTTTTGCTGCTGATCGGTGTTCATTCTGGTTTGCAGTTTTTATTATCTAAAGGTAGTGTACTTTCTCGTCAAGCTTAAAGTTTGATCGAACCTAACAAGGCTAAAAGACGCTTGAGACAATCTTTTGTTACACACGAATTTCTGAATGTGACTCTCTAAATAAATACACTTCACCTTTAAAAATTCTCACCTGCTGTATAATCAGGTGTTGATTATTAGTACCCGTTTCTTAAATTCGTTAGCCATTAAAAGACTATGCTATGAAATGGATAACTCTAACTGCAATTTCTCTTTTCGCAACTGTGACTGCGCAGGCTCAGATAAATGCGAAACTTATGCGTTACCTCGATGTTTCGGAAACGCAAATAACGTTTGTGTATGGCGGTGATTTATGGATTATGCCAAAAGCCGGTGGACTAGCCGTTCAAATAACACATTCCCCAGGCGAAGAATCGTTTCCTAAATTTTCACCGGATGGTAAAGAGATCGCCTTCTCGGCCAGCTACAATGGAAATACCGATGTGTATGTAATGCCGGTAACAGGGGGCGTGCCCACGCGGGTAACGTATGCCTCTTATCCGGATCGGATGATTGAATGGCATCCAGATGGCAAACGAATTCTGATTGGCTCAAGACGTGAAACGGGCACTCCTCGTGTAAACCAGTTTTATGTGGTTGACAAGAAGGGCGGATTACCACAAAAATTATCAATGCCATACGGTGAACTCGCCAGCTACTCACCCGATGGCAACAAGCTTGCCTACATTACAAAAATTACAGAGAACTATCCATTTAAACGATACCGCGGTGGTCTCACTTCGGATGTGATCATATTTGACCTGACCACCAACAAAGCCGAGAACATTACGAACCATCCCGCCAATGACGGAAAACCGGCATGGGCTGGAAATAAGATCTACTTCCTGTCGGATCAGGATAAACAAATGCGACTCAATATCTGGTCATACGATACCCAATCCAAAACCACGAGGCAGGTTACCACCTTTACAGATTTTGACATCACCTATATTTCTTCCGGTCCGAAAGACATTGTCTTTGAAAATGGAGGCGTGTTGTACCGCATGGATCTGGCAACAGAAAAACATGAACCCGTGCGCGTGGAAGTTGTAAGCGATCTTTCCGTTGAAATGCCGCAGCTAAAAAGTGTGGGCAACATCCAGAATATGTCGGCTGCACCCGGTGGTAAGCGAATTGTGTTTGAGGCGCGCGGAGAACTTTTTAATGTACCGGTGAAGGAAGGATATGTAGTTAACATGACACAATCCAGTGGTGCATTTGATCAGAATCCTGCCTGGTCACCCGATGGAAATCAGGTAGCGTATTGGAGCGATCAGTCGGGTGAGTATGAAATTTATCTTCAACACGTGAAACGAAATGAGCCTGCTAAAAAACTTTCCAATCGTAAAGGTGGCTTTGGTTATACGTTATACTGGTCTCCGGATAGTAAGATGATTGCCTTTATGGATGAAAAAAATAATGTTAATATTATAGATGTTGTAACCGGGTCGGTGAAGGTGGCTGATAACTACACCTGGAACTATGGTCATGGAGGGCGCTACTCCTATACCATCAGTTGGTCACCCGACTCCAAATGGATAACCTATACCAAAGGCGATGACAATGCCAACGATGCTATTTTTATGTACAGCATAACCGAGAGTAAAGCGTATCGGGTTACCAGCGGATTTTATTCTGATTCCAATCCGGTGTTTAGTGCTGATGGTAAATATCTCTTCTACTTTACTGACCGCACATACAACGCAGCCTATAGCGGCTTGAATGACGGCACCTGGATTTACCCCAACAATAGCCAACTGGCAGTAATCAGTTTGACGAAAGATGCTCCTGATTTATTAAGCGCTAAAAATGATGAAGTAGGTGCCGAGAAAAAAAGTGAACCTGAAGTGAAGCCCGATGATAAAGCAAAGAAGACGAAAGAACCCGAACCTGTTAAAAAACCGGAAGTCACCGTTCGCGTTGATTGGACGGACATGGAAAGCAGATTAACTCTCCTACCCCCTAAAGCCGGCAACCTCGGAAACCTGATGGCCTTTGAAGGTAAAGTGGTGTATCGCAGGTTTCCTCTGACGGGCGATCAGGAAGGCAAGAATTCGCTGGTCTTTTATGATTTGGAAAAACGGGAAGAAAAGAAAATTATTGATAATGCAGAGGCTGTAAAGATTACAGCCGATGGTAAAACAATACTTGTGCGCAGCTCCGGCAAATATGGAATTATCAAACCGGAAGCTGATCAGAAAATTGATTCCCCAGTACCCACCACTGATTTGGTGATGCAGTTGAATCCTAAAGAAGAGTGGCGTCAGATATTCAACGATACCTGGCGAAGACATCGCGATTTCTTTTATGATGATAACATGCAAGCGGTAGACTGGAATTCCTTGAAGACCCGCTATGGTTCTTTAATTGAAGACGCGCGTACCCGCTGGGATGTTAGTTACATTCAATCAAACCTGAATGCCGAATTAAGTGCCGGGCACACCTATACGTCCGGTGGCGATACGGAGCCGGTAACACCTGTAGTTACCGGATACCTGGGTATTGATTGGGAATTGAGTAATGGAAAATATCGGATCAAAAGAATAGTACGGCCTGCAGCCTGGGATACCGAAGTGCGCTCTCCGTTTGATCATACCGGAAGTACGGTGACCACCGGGGATTATATTTTGAGTGTAAACGGTATCGTACTGGACCCAGCAAAAGATCCTTATGCGGCCTTTGACGGACTCTCTGGAAAAACTGTTTCCTTAACTGTAAGTAAAACAGGCAATTCCTCCGATGCCAAAAATCTTACGATAAAATGTCTCACACAGAATGAAGATCAAACCCTTCGCTACCTGGAGTGGATAGAACAAAACCGGAAGCAGGTAGAAAAACTATCGGATGGAAATTTAGGGTATATCTACATGTCGAACACCGGTGGGCAGGGACAATTGGAATTGGTGAAAATGTTTTATGGTCAACTGGCAAAGAAGGGATTTATCATTGACGAACGATTTAATGGAGGCGGACAATTAGCCGATCGCTTTCTGGAATTGTTGAAGCGACCCACGGTGTACAATTTGTATTGGCGTAGTGGCCGTCACCATGGTTCACCTATCAAAACCAATTCCGGTCCGATGGGTATGCTGATCAACGGATGGGCAGGTTCCGGTGGTGATGGTTTGCCGTGGGCTTTTCGCGAACAGCATGGCGGGCCTATCGTTGGTGAGAGAACATTAGGTATTTTAGTGGGGCCGGCAACAGGGCATTCGCTTATTGATGGTGGTGGCATCACAGTACCTGATGCCCGACTTTATCACAATTCAGGAAAATGGTTTGATGAAGGTGTGGGTGTTAAACCCGACTATGAAGTTTGGGATGATCCTAACATACTCGTGCAAGGTCGCGACCCGCAAATGGAGAAGGTGGTAGAAGAAGTCATGAAGTTGTTGAAGACCAATCCACCAAAGTCGACCCCACCACCGGCCAAGGAAGATCGGACAGCAAACGGATTGAACAAGAATTGATATTAAAAAGTAAACAAATGAAAGGGCCCCGTTGGGGCCTTCTTATTTTCCATTTCCTACTGGATTCTCCACCTTAGAAATACTGTGTCGAACACCAAATTACACTGTTATAAATAAAAAAACCTCTCCTAATTAGAAGAGGCTTTGGTTTTGAAAGAATTGCACTAGCTCATAGCCAACTCTTTTTGTTTATCGTTTTTGATACCCAAATAGTTTTTTGTTTTAGCATACGCTTGTGCGGAAGCATCGCCTAGCTCTTTTGCCTTATCGGCAATAATCGCCCTGGTTTTACTTCCCTTTTTAGGGGCAAACAAAAGTCCAAGGGTTGCGCCCAGTGCGGTTCCTACTAAAACTCCGGTTACTACTTTTCCTGTATTTGTCATAATGAGTAATGGTTAAGTTAACTATCCCTGAACCTTTCAGGGCTTTCTCGATTTTCTTTACGCGATTGCAAACTTTAGTTCGTCTAAACTAACAGACTGCTTGATAAACTCGAGTCGATAAAGATCCTTTCTCCTGTCGCGAAGATTTTTTACAGCACCCTTGTGATTGAGTTCTTTTAGCAACTCTCTGTCAACATCCACAATCAATACCATCTCCGTATTGGGCGTTGCTTCACTTTTTACGCCATTCGTGGGGAATGCAAAGTCGCACGGAGTAAACACAGCTGATTGTGCATATTGAATGTCCATATTGTTTACTTTGGGTAAGTTGCCAACACTTCCTGCAATCGCTACAAAACATTCGTTTTCAATGGCTCTTGCCTGTGCACAGAGTCGCACCCGATGATAGGCGTTTTGTGTGTCTGTTAAAAAGGGAACGAATAAGATATCCATTCCTTGCTCTGCCAGCAAACGCGGCAACTCCGGGAACTCCACATCATAGCAGATCAAAATTCCGATTTTTCCACAATCCGTATCAAAGACTTTCAATGAATCTCCCCCCACCAGGCCCCAGGCTCTTCTTTCATCAGGTGTGATATGCAGTTTTTGATATTCTTCTATAGATCCATTGCGCTGACAGAGAAATCCGATGTTGTATAGCTTTTCATCTCGCAAAGCTGGGAAGCTTCCTGTAATAATATTCGTATTGTAGGCGATGGCCAGTTGAGAAAATTTTTCTCTTAACGGCTCGGTGTACTTCGCCAATCCCCGAATAGCCTCCGATTCTGATGAACTATTAAATTCCGCCATGAGGGGTGCATGGAAAAACTCCGGAAAAAGAATAAAGTCTGTTTTATAGCCCGAGGCGGCATCTACAAAAAATTCAATCTGTTCGCATAACGCTTCGTAATCTTTGAAGGGCCTCATTTGCCATTGCACCAACCCGAGTCGTACCTGCAATTTCTCCTCACTCAACAGATGATGTTCAGATTCATAATAGATGTTGATCCATTCTATCAATGCGGCATATTCCATTGACTCTGCATCGCCAGGCATATACCCTTTCATTATTTTACGCACATGAAAGTTATTACTCAATTGAAAAGTTAATGTTGCATCAAACAATTCTTTGTTCTTCACCTTTTCAATGTATTGCTTAGGCGTAAGACTGTCGGCATGTTCGGCATAATTAGGCATGCGCGCACCGGCTACAATAGAACGTAAATTCAATTTTTCACAAAGCTCTTTTCGGGCATCATACATTCGTCTGCCCAGGCGCAAACTGCGAAACTCAGGACGAATAAAAATTTCTATTCCATACAGCACATCCCCCTTGGAATCATGACTACTAAAAGTATAATTACCAGTAGCATCTTTGTAGGTATGGTTATCGCCCAACGTTTTGTAATCAACAATAAGTGACAACGCAGCACCTACTAATTTGCCATCCACTTTAATACAAAGCTGACCTTCTGGAAAAATGGTGAGAAGATGCTCTATCTGATGATCGCGCCAGTAAGCACCCCATTGTGTATAAGCATTCAACATACTTTCCTTTAAATCCATGTAGTCGGATATGGATAAATGTGCTATTTCTATCTGCATAAAATTATTTTTCAGTTTCTTAAAGTATATTTTCCCTTACCCCTTCTACCGCTAAGCTGTAGCTGTATGCTGTACCAATGATTGTTGCATTAAGATTTTTAAAACCCCGGAGCTTTCCAGTTCATATTCAGGTTTGATGCTGAGTACAGGATATTTGGAATGATTTACAATATCCTGCGTATATGGGCCCAGAAAAAATTCTTTCACTGTACTATCCAACGTAGCCGTAATGACAATTAAGTCGGGGTTGATTTGGTTTGCAATGTCTAATACCTGAGTGGCCGGATTTTCACAATAATGAACCTTACTTCCACACATTACATGGTCTTCACTTATTTGTCTGCGCACAGTGTCTACCAATGCTTGCATTTCTATTAGGCTTTCAGGGTCGTTGTTTTTAACAATTCCAGCTACTACTAAAGACGATCCATTCTTTCTAATGATGGGTCTTATGGCTTCGTATTTGTCTAACGCATGTGGCACCATACGCACCGGAAATAATATCTTTTTAAAATCAAGCCACGGAGTAAGTCCAGGCAACGTAAGTACAGGGCACGGTGCATTCTTCACTACGCGATAGGCGTTAGACCCCATAAAGAACTCGCGCAAACCGGCCGTCCCGTGTGTACCCATCACAATCAAATCCATTTTCTTGTGTAAGGCCCATCTACATATTTCATCAGCAGGGTTTCCGGATTGAACCACATGCGTAACCACGATGTCATGTTGTATCCGAAGTTCCTTAGCAAGCTTGCTCAAATTGTCATTGGCATCCTTTACCAGTTGCGGCAATAGGGTGCCTGCAGCGCCACTAACTTCAGGAGGAAACAGCACGTAGGCATTCTCCACAACGTAGATCAGGGTAATAGTTGCCAGTTGGCGTTTACTGATTGCCACAGCTGTCTGCACGGCATTGTTGGCCAGCGTAGAAAAGTCTACCGGAACCAAAATCTTATTTATTTCGTACTTTTTCATAATGTACTTAATTACATTTGTTTCAGTTAGCTCAATTGCGACAGTGCAAAATTGGCTTATTTTATGGCCTTTTGAATGGCACCCATTCGTCTGATTATGGTATTATTTACTTATGAATGATATTAAAGAAGAAATCCCGGGCTATTCTATCGAAACCCTAAAAGCGGGAGAAAATAATTCTGCACAGGAGTTTGAGCTATTTCGGTTCGAATATTTTGCGCGCGATATCGAGCACCTGAAGATGCCACACAGACACTATTTCTACACGTTTATTTTGGTAACGGGCGGTAGCGGAAGTCATGACATTGACTTTACTACGTATACACTTCAACCCAACCGACTCTTTCTCATTGCACCCGGGCAAGTGCATGCCTGGAATGAACTCAATCACGTTAAGGGATTCGTACTTCTCTTCACCGATAATTTTGTGGCGCTTTCGAAAGGACGAAAACTGTTAGCCAACTGGCCTCTGTTTCGGGCCGGTCAGTCATGTTCTGTGGATATACCGGTTAAAGAAGTTGTAAAGTGGGTTGAACACTTTGAAGCAATGGAGGCTGAAATAAAGTTAGCAGATGATTTTACGCGCGATGCAATCTTCTATGCTATTGGCAACCTGCTCGTTCGAGCCTCACGCCAATATGAAGTTGCCAACACCCGCTATTCTCAATCTCAAGACTTGCTTTTTCAATTTCAGGAATTGATCGAGGCCAACTTTGCTACTCAAAAAACACCCAAAGAGTATGCGACTCAGCTGCACATCACACCTAATTACCTGAATAGCTTTTGTAAAAAACGATCGGGTAAATCGGCTGGTGAACTCATCCGCCAGCGGATTATTCTTGAAGCCAAAAGATTACTGGCGCACACCCAACTACCCGTGGCACAAGTGGCCTATCAACTCAACTTCAGTGATAACTCTTACTTTGGAAGATTTTTTAAAAAGTATGCAGGTATCACACCTGAAGAATTCAGAAAGCCATTACGGTAATTCAATAGTTGTCTTCACTTAATCCCCGGAAAGTCTTTCTTCCTCACTGAGGATAATTGTCAGCGCTTGTAGATAAATAACCCAGATTAACTGTTACAGGCTTCACATTTTAATGATGTGAAGACGAAGCTTGATGCTGGCATGAATATTCTTTGAGCAGAATTAAATTTTATATTGCTATGGATAAGCCGAAAGAATTACCAGGAAAAGAAACACCTAAGGTTGAAGAACCTAAACCAAAAGAATCTACTCCTGCTGCACCCGTCATTGAAACTCCTGATCCGCCACAGGTCATGGATCCATCCGCTCCGCCCGCTATAGAAAGAGAAAAACCTTCTATACCTCCTGCCAAGCGCAAAAGAAACAACCTGAAACATTTTGTAAAGCTCGAGTACTGAAAC
>LNFM01012325.1_pt1 | contig 11261 bp, 12 predicted proteins | sample 596031 | NCBI WGS metagenome assembly LNFM01 (sample SAMN04254537, study PRJNA301005) | activated carbon metagenome | isolation source: dual media filters at the Ann Arbor, Michigan drinking water treatment plant | place: USA: Ann Arbor | reverse complement strand
CGAACTGCCATGCCCGCTCTGCCTGCTGCAGCGCGTCGGTTTCATGGGAGCGGCGCTGGGGCTGGCCTTGAACGTCAAATTCGGCCCGCGCCCGTCGCACTACGCCGTGACGATCCTCTCCGCCTGCTTCGGCGGCATGGTCTCGATCCGCCAGATCCTCGGCCATATCGTGCCGGGCACCGGCACCTATGGCAGTGCCATCCTCGGGCTGCACTATTACAGCTGGGCGCTGCTGATCTTCGGCGCGATCGTGCTGGGCTGCACGGCGCTGCTGTTCTTCGAACGCCAGTTCGAGCAACCCGAGACGGCGCCCGCACGCGCCACGACGTTCGGGATCGCGATGATCGTGCTGGCCGCCGCACTGGCTCTCGCGAACGGCGTCTCGACGGCGCTGGAATGCGGCGCTGGCCTCTGCCCCGACAACCCGGTCGTCTACGAATGGCTGCAGGGGCTGAACCCGCCGAGGCCCTGAGCGCAAGCCCGTCAACCCGGCGGCACCGACGTCAGCAGCGCCCAGAGCTCCGACGCGACCGGGCCCGGCGGCGCGTCCCGCCGGCGGATCGCGTGAATGAGCGAGCGCCGCGGCGGAAAGCCATCGATCTCCAGCACCACGAGGCGCCCGGCGGCCAGGTCCTCGGCAATCAGATGGTCGGGAAGGCCGCCCCAGCCGAGACCGGCCAGAATGACCTCGCGCTTGGCCGCGAAATCCGAGACGGTCCAGCGCTGGGCGCCTGCCAGAAGGTCCCGGCTCTGCTCATGGCGCGGCCCGCCGGTGCCCGCGACGACGATCTGCGGATACCCCTGCAGCCCGGCGACTGACAGGACGCCATCAGCCAGGTTCGCCGCCAGGTGCGGCGCCGCCACCGGCAGGATGGTGACTTCGGCAATGGCTCTGGCCTCCACCTCGTCGACCGCGACGCCGTCCAGCGTCGCCAACGCCAGATCCGCACGCCCCTCGGTCAGCCTCCCATAGGGGCCGCCCATCGTCTCCGTTGCCAGTCGTAGGCTCGTGGCGGGAAAGCGACGCCCGATCTCGGCCAGGACCGGCAGCAACCGCGTCATCGGCAGGGTCGCGGTGATCGCCAGGCGAAGCTCGGGCTCCTCCTCGGCGGCCAATCGCACGGCCGTCGCCCTGAGCGCGCGGAACTGGTGCAGGACCCGCGACGTCTCGCGAAAGAAGACCTCGCCCTCCGGCGTCAGCCGCGGCCTATAGCCCTCGCGCGACAGCAGGCTGATCCCCAATTCGGCTTCCAGCGCGGCGATGGCGTGGCTGACGGCGCTCTGCGATTTGTTCAGCCGCTCGGCCGCACCGCGGAAGGTGCCGTTGGCGACGATCGCCTCAAAGGCGACGAGCTGGTCGTGGGTCATGCGAGGCTGATCTATCTGATCGATCGTTGTGCTGAAAACTCGATATTATCTCTTCATGCTCGTCGCGGCTAGGGAGGGGGCATCGACATGGAGATCCCCAATGAAGCTCTACCTCAAGCCCGGCGCCTGCTCCCTGGCCAGCCATATCGCGCTCTACGAAACCGGCCAGCTCTTCGACATCGAGACCGTCGACACGGGCTCGGGCCGCACCGCCGGCGGTGACGACTACCGGGCCATCAATCCGAAGGGCTACGTCCCGGCGCTGCGCCTCGATGACGGCGTGGTCCTGACCGAGGGCGCGGCGGTGCTGCAGTTCATCGCCGATCGCCATCCCGCCGCCGCGCTGGCTCCGGCCGCGGGAACCTTCGAGCGGGCCCGCCTGCAGGAGGCGCTCAACTGGATCGCGGCCGAGTTGCACAAGGCCTTCGGCCCGCTGTTCCACCCCGCCACCAGCGAAACCGGCCGGGAGGATGCGCGCAAGGCCGTCGGCGCCAAGTTCGATCTGGTCGAGGCGAATCTGGCGGATGGTCGCGACTGGCTGGTCGGCGAGCGCTTCTCGGTGGCCGATGCCTATCTCTTCGCCGTCGCCAACTGGGCCCATGTCACCGGCATCGACCTTGGTCGCTGGCCGCACCTGGCGGCACTCGTCGGCCGCGTCGCGGCTCGCCCCACGGCACAGAAGGCGATGCGGGCCGAAGGGCTGATCTCGTGACGACCGGGACCCCGGCCGACCACGCCGAAGTGGTAACGCTGCTCCAGACCTACATGGACGGCCTGCACCATGCCTCCAGCGCCACCCTGCGCCAGGTCTTCCATCCGCGTCTCGCCTATGTCTGCGCGACCGAAGGGGATGAGCTTTACCTCGACCTCGAGACCTACATGGCCCGGATCGACGCGCGCGAGCCGCCTGCGAAGCGCGGCGATCGGCGCGACGAGGCGATCCTCGAGATCGCCTTCGGCTCGCCCCGCCTGGCCCGCGTCACCGCGCGGATGAGCATGATGGGGCGTGATTATCTCGACCACCTGACCCTGGTGCGCGAGGGGCCGCGCTGGCGCATCGTGACCAAGGTCTTCACCTGGATGCCACGGGAGGAGTGAGCCATGCCCTACGTCAACATCAAGGTCACGCGCGAAGGCGGCCCCGACGGAACCGGGCCATCTCCCCAACAGAAGGCCAGGCTGATCGCCGGCGTGACGGAACTCCTGCGCGAGATTCTCGACAAGAATCCGGCGACCACCTTTGTCGTCATCGACGAGGTGGCCCTGGAAGACTGGGGCATCGCTGGCCTGGCCGTGCCCGACTACCGCGCCCGCCAGTAGTCCCGGCTCCGGGCGCGAAGAGCGCCATCAAGGTCATGCGCCGGGTCGAGGCCCGGCGCATGACCGGCGGCGCTGCTCCAGGATCGCCGGATAGTGCGCGACGACCCATTGCTCCATGGTGCGCGCCAGATCGCTCAGCGACCGTCCCAGATCCGTCAGCCGGTACTCGACCCGGGGCGGCACTTCGGGGTGGCTGATGCGCTCGACGAAGCCGTCTCGTTCCAGATCGCGCAGGGTCTGCGTCAGCATCTTCTGCGAGATGCCCCCGATTTGCCGCATCAGGGCACCGGTGCGCACCGGCCCCTGCTGGAGGCAGCACAGGATCAGGATCGCCCATTTGCCGCCGATAAGGTCCAGCATGTCCCGCGACGGGCAGTCCATGTTGTAGGGGTTCGCGGGAAGAAACATCATTTATTACCAAAAGGTGCGTACTTGTTCGGTGGCGATTTTTAGATCACATCGGCCCTGGCAGCAAGCCGTAGCTCCAGGAGGTCGCCCATGTCGAACCCGTCCCGCGTCTATCTCTATGCCGAGTTCCAGAACTCCGCCCCCTTCACCGAGGCGGTCTGGAAAGAGGCCAACCCGATGATGCACACCGTGCCGGGCCTGATCAGCAAGACCTGGCTCAGCGGCATCGGCACCCATTCGGTGGGCGGCTTCTATGCCTTCGACAGCCTGGAGAACGCCCATGCCTATGCCAATGGCATGCTCGCCGAGTTTGCCCGGGGCGCCGGCGCCAGCCTGACGGTCAAGCTGTTCGACGGCGATGTGGTGGCCGAAGCCAGCCGCGGCATGCACTCGCCCTACTACGCCGCCTGAGCGCAGCCCGACCCGCCAGAACAGGAGCACGCCATGCAGGACCAGCCGGCCATCAGCCGTTTTCCCGTCCCCGACCTGGCCGACATGCCCGAGGACATCCGCATGCGCATCCTCGCTGTGCAGGAGAAATCCGGCTTCGTGCCCAATGTGTTCCTCGTTCTGGCCCATCGGCCGGACGAATTCCGGGCCTTTTTCGCCTATCACGACGCGCTGATGGACAAGCCCGGCAACCTCACCAAGGCCGAGCGCGAGATGATCGTGGTCGCCACCAGCACCCTGAACCAGTGCCAGTACTGCGTCGTGGCCCATGGCGCGATCCTGCGCATCCGGGCGAAGAACCCCCTCATCGCGGATCAGGTGGCGGTGAACTATCGCAAGGCCGACATCACCGATCGCCAGAAGGCGATGATCGAATTCGGCATCAAGGTTTCCGGCGAAGCCCACAAGGTGGGCGAGGACGACATGGCCCGGCTGAAGACCTTCGGCTTCGACGAAGAGGACATCTGGGACATCGCGGCGATCGCGGCGTTCTTTGGCCTGTCCAACCGGCTCGCCAACATCACGAACATGCGGCCGAACGCCGAATTCTACGCGCTCGGACGGACGATGTGATGCGCGATCTCGGCCTTTGGCCTTCGCTTTCGAGCATGCCAGGCTGAACAGCGCGGAAACGGGGGCGAGGTCGGCGATACGCAGACGCAATCGCGAACAACCGACGCCGCCCCGAACCGCGCCTCGGACGGTGCGGTTGTCCGAGCGTGCGAGACATGGCGGAAGGGGTGGGATTCGAACCCACGGTGGGCTTGCACCCACGGCGGTTTTCAAGACCGCTGCCTTAAACCACTCGGCCACCCTTCCGTCGCCGCAGTCATTGCCGGGCACCGGGCGCTTTGGCAAGCGGGTTCCGCGACCGAAAAGCGATCGGATGGGCCGGCGAGGGCGGCGCGACGGCCTGCAGATGACACCCGTCCCGCGGGCGTTCCCGGCCGTGGCCGGCCGGGCACGCCGCCCGCCAAAGATGGCAGCGCTGTGGAGCGGGTTGACAGATGCCGCATTTCCGACACCTTTGTGCCCGCTCAAGGGAGGGCGGGATCGAGCCCGTTAACGCTGACGCGACTCGTCGCCCGGCGCTAACGATCCCTTAACGTGATTGACCGAAAACTCTGGCTTCGCCGCTGTCGCGGTTTGGCCGGCCTGACGAGTTTTCGGCGCAGAAAGCGGAACGACGGCATGATGCGAGGCGCTCGCCCTTCGGCACCGGACACCCTTTCCGCCGCGACCGATCCGGGCTCCTCCCCGTCTCACAGCCCCGCCTCCCGTGCGCTGCGCCTCGGCTGCGTCGCGCTCGCCGGCCTCTTCCTCGCCAATTGCGCCAACGACCAGGTCGCGCGTCGCGGCAAGTCGAAGGAGATCGGCGCCTTCCCGCAGGCCAAATACGGCCCCGCCAGCCCCCGCGTCGTCGCCGAGGGGCAGGAGGTGCCGAAGGGTGGCGGCCGCCAGATGATCGGCAAGACCTATTCCGTCGCCGGCAAGCGCTACACCCCCTACGACAAGCCGGTGGGGTACTCCGTGGTCGGCACGGCCTCCTGGTATGGCGAGGCCTTCCACGGCCGCAAGACGGCCAATGGCGAGGTCTATGACCGCCACGGCATCAGCGCGGCGCATCCGACGATGCCGCTGCCGGCCTATGCCCGCGTCACCAACATGCTCAACAACCGCTCGATCATCGTGCGCGTCAACGACCGTGGCCCCTATCATGGCGGCCGGGTGATGGACGTCTCGCAGAAGACCGCCGAGGCGCTCGCCTTCCGCCATCTCGGCACCGCCCGGATCAAGCTCGAATATCTCGGCCAGGCCTCGCTCGCCGGTTCGGACGACAGGCTGCTGCTGGCGACCCTGCGCACCGACGGTCAGCCGGCCGCGATCCCCGGCACGAGCGCCCGCACCATGGTCGCGAGTTCCACCCCGGTCGCGACCGCACGCTCGCAGAGCGCCGATCTCGACGACCAGCCGGCCGAACGGGCACCGGAGCCGGCCCCGCGCGCCCCGCAGCCCGCTCCGGCCGTCGCCCAGGCCTATGCGCCGCAGGGCTTCACCACGGCCTCCGCCGAGCCCGTCCGCATGATTTCGCCGACCACGCCGGTGGCCGCCAGCCTGGTCTCGACCGCTGGCGTTCCGGTCCGTGGCGCACCGCTGCCGCCCAGCCGCCCCTTCGATCTCGACACCATCGCCAATGCCGCCACGCCGGTCACGATGCCGGCCGTGCTGCGGCAGACGCTGCCGCCGAGCCGAGCCTCCGTCGCCAGCCTGTTCGCGGCGCCCGAGCGCACTCCGACCGAGCGCTTCTCGGCCTCGCACCCGCTCAACAAGGCGCTCGTGCCGCAGAACCTGCAGCCGCTCTCCAGCCGCTGATGCGTTTGCGCCTTGACCGGGCGCACCCGGCTCTGCTTGAGATCGGGCATGAGCCGCTTCGGGTCCATTGCTGATAGCCTTGTGCGTCCGTTCCGGGGCCGGCTGGCCCGGGCCATGGCGGCCTGCCTGCTGGGCGTCACCGCGGCGCTGACCGGCCCCTTCGCCGCTCGGGCCCAGAGCTTCCAGTCCGCCGCGCCCTATGCCGTCCTGCTCGATTCCGCCAGCGGCACGGTGCTCTACGAGAAGGCCGCAGACGAGTTGATGGCGCCGGCGAGCATCGCCAAGGTCGCGACCGCGCTCGTCGCCTTCCAGGAAATCGCCCAGGGCCGGCTGACCCTCGACAGCGAGATCGTCATCTCCGAGAACGCCTGGCGCAAGGGCGGCGGCGTCTCCGGCGGCTCGACCATGTTCGCGCAGCTCAACAGCCGGGTGAAACTCTCCGACCTGCTGCACGGGATCATCGTCCAGTCCGGCAACGACGCCTCGATCGCGCTGGCGGAGGCGGTGGCGGGCGACGAGGCGACCTTCGCCCGGATCATGACCGAGCGCATGCGCGGTCTCGGCCTGACGAAGTCCGTCTTCCGCAACGCCACCGGCATGGGCGATCCGCTGCAGAAGGTCACCGCCCGCGAGATGGCGCTGCTGTCGGACCACATCATCAAGACCTATCCCGAGCATTACCGGATCTTCGGCGAGCGCGAGTTCACCTGGAACCGGATCAAGCAGCAGAACCGCAACCCGCTGCTGACGATGGACATCGGCGCCGACGGTCTCAAGACCGGCAACATCGACGAATCCGGCTTCGGGCTGGTCGGCTCCGCCGTGCAGAACGGCCAGCGCCTGATCGTGGTGTTGAACGGGCTCAAGACGGCGCGCGACCGCGCCACCGAGGCTCGCAAGCTGCTCGAATGGGGTTTTCGCGCCTTCGAGCCGCGCCGCATCTTCGAGGCCGGCGAGATCGTCGGCGAGGCCAGCGTCTTCGGGGGCGAGAAGGGCCGTGTCGGGCTGAAGGCCAAGGGGCCCGTCAGCCTGCTGCTGCCGCGCGGCAGTGCCGACCGCCTGAGCGCGCGCATCGTCTATCGCGGGCCGCTGAGCGTGCCGGTGCAGGAGGGCGCCGAGGTGGCGCGCCTGCTGGTGACGCGCGGCGACGTCAAGACGCTCGACATTCCGCTCTACGCCGCCGAGACGGTCCAGGCCGGAACCCTGCAGAGCCGGGCACTCGACGCGCTGATGGAGGCCGCGACCGGCTGGGTCCGCAAGGCCCTGAGCCGCAGTTGAGTCCGGGCGTGGCAGCAGGGCGCTTCATCACGCTCGAGGGCGGGGAGGGGGCGGGCAAGTCGACCCTGGCGCGCGCGCTGAAGGAGCGCATCGAGGCGCTCGGCCTTCACGCGACGCTGACGCGCGAACCGGGCGGATCGCCCAAGGCCGAGGCCATCCGCGAAGTCATCCTGTCCGGGCAGGTCAAGCGGCACGGCCCCTTCGTCGAGGCGCTGATGTTCTCGGCCGCCCGCATCGACCACATCGACCGCCTGATCCGCCCGGCCTTGACCCGGGGCGACTGGGTGATCTGCGACCGCTTCATCGATTCCACCCGCGTCTACCAGGGCGCGCTCGGGCAGATCGCGCCGGGGCTGCTCGCCGAACTCGAGGCGGTGACGGTCGACGGCCTGTTGCCGCACCTCACCCTGATCCTCGATCTCGACCCGACGGTCGGCCTCGCCCGCGCCGCGCGCCGCCGCACACCCGGCGAAGGGGCTGATCGCTTCGAGGGAGAAGCGCTGGCCTTCCATCGCAAGCTGCGACAGGCTTATCTCGCGATTGCCGAAGCAGAGCCTGCGCGCTGCGTGGTGCTCGATGCGGCGCAGCCGCCGGCGGCTCTCGCCGAGGCGGCATGGCGGGCGATCCGCGAGCGCCTGCCGACCCCGCAGCCGGCCTGACGATCGGGGCTTGCCCCGCCGCCGGCCCCGGCCCAAAGACGGGACAGGCGCGACGAAGGACAAACCATGCTCCCCACCAGCGACGAACCCGACCGCCTGCCCAGCGCGCCCCATCCGCGCGAGACGCTGGCGCTGATCGGGCACGCGTCGCAGGAGCGCGCCTTCCTGGCGGCGCTGGCCTCGGGCCGCATGCATCATGGCTGGCTGCTGGCCGGGCCGGAGGGCATCGGCAAGGCGAGCTTCGCCTATCGCGCCGCCCGCTTCGTGCTGGCGGCGGGAGACCCGACGACGCGCGCCGCGTCGGCCACGTCATTGGCGATGCCGGAGACCGACCCGGCGACGCGCCGGATCATGGCGCAGTCCCATCCCGACCTTCACCTGCTGCGACGCATCCCGAAGCCCGACGGCAAGGGCTACACCAGCAACATCCCGGTCGACGCCGTCCGGCGCGTGCTCGACCGCTTCGGCTCGAGCGCTGCCGAGGGCGGCTGGCGCGTCTGCATCGTCGATTCGGCCGAGGACATGGACCGCTCCGCCGCCAATGCCCTGCTCAAGCTGCTCGAGGAGCCGCCGCCCCGCGCGCTCTTCCTGATCGTCGCCCATGCCCCGGGGCGGATGCTGCCGACAATCCGCTCGCGCTGCCGGCTGATGGGCTTCGCGGCGCTGGACGAGGGGCAGGTCGCCGAAGCCGGCGCAGCCGCGCTGCGGCGGATGGGCGGACCCTTCGACGAGGCGGCGATCGCCCGGGCCGCCCGCCTCGCCGACGGCTCGGTGCGACGCGCCCTGACCTATGTCGATCCCGAGACCCTGGCTCTCGTCGAGGCGGTGCGGGCGCGGCTCGACGCGCTGCCGCGCCTCGACCTGCCGGCGCTGATGGCGCTGGCCGAGGATGTCGCCGGCAAGTCCGGGGAGAGCGACTTCGCCATCATGGTCGAAACCGTGCAGAGCTGGCTCTCCGACCATCTCCACGCGCATGCTGCAGCGCAACCGGCACGTCTTGCACCGCTGGCGGAGGTATGGGACAAGCTGGGACATGCGGCCCGCGACGTCGAAACCTACAATCTCGACCGCCGCCCGCTGGTGATGACCCTGTTTCATGATCTGTCGGATGCGGTTGCCCGCTCGCGCGCAGCGTGAAGCGAACCTCCGGATCGACGATGGCGACCGCCCCGAAATTCTATCTGACGACCGCGATCCACTATACCAACGGGCCGCCGCATATCGGCCACGCCTATGAGATGGTGGCGTCCGACGCGATCGCGCGCTTCAAGCGGCTCGACGGCTACGACGTCTTCGCCATGACCGGCACCGACGAGCACGGCCAGAAGGTGCAGCGCACGGCGGAGCAGAACGGCCAGTCGCCGAAGGCCTTCGTCGACGGGATCGCCGCCCGCTTCCAGGAGATGGAGCAGCGTCTGAACTGCTCCTTCGATCGCTTCATCCGCACCACCGACGCCGATCACCTGCCCTCGACGCAGGAGCTGTGGCGCCGGATGGAGGCCAATGGCGACATCTACCTGTCGAAATATGCCGGCTGGTATTCGATCCGCGACGAGGCCTTCTATGCCGAGGAGGAGACCACGTTGCTCGCCGACGGCACACGGCTGGGCGGGCAGGGGACGCCGGTCGAATGGGTCGAGGAGGAGAGCTATTTCTTCCGTCTGAAGGCCTATCAGGAGCGGCTGCTCAAGCTCTACGAGGACGTGCCGGACTTCGTCTCGCCGCCGACGCGCCGCAACGAGATCGTGTCCTTCGTCAAAAGCGGGCTCGAGGACCTCTCGATCAGCCGAACCACCTTCGACTGGGGCCTGCCGGTCCCCGGCGATCCGAAGCATGTGATGTATGTCTGGGTCGACGCGCTCAACAACTACATCACCGGCACGGGCTTCCCCGATCCGCAGAACCCGCGCGCGCATTACTGGCCGGCCGATGTCCACATCATCGGCAAGGACATCGTGCGCTTCCACACTGTCTACTGGCCGGCCTTCCTGATGTCGGCCGGGCTGCCCTTGCCCAGGCGCGTCTTCGGCCATGGCTTCCTGCTCTCCAAGGGCGAGAAGATGTCGAAGTCGCTCGGCAATGTCGTCGACCCCTTCGGGCTGGCGGATGCCTATGGCGTCGATCAGCTGCGCTATTTCTTCCTGCGCGAGGTCTCCTTCGGCCAGGACGGCAACTACAGCCATGACGCCATCGTCGGCCGCATCAATGCCGACCTCGCCAATGATCTCGGCAATCTCGCGCAGCGCTCGCTGTCGATGATCGCCAAGAACTGCGAGGGCAGGGTGCCGCCCTGCGGCGCTCTGAACGAGGGCGATGCCGCGATGCTGGCGCTGGCGGACGCCGCGCTGGCCAAGGCGCGCGAGGCCATGACCGACTTCGCGCTGCATGTCGTGCTGTCGGAGATCTGGGCGGTGGTGGCCGAGGCGAACCGCTATTTCGCCGCCAACGAGCCCTGGCGCCTGTCCAAGACCGATCCGGCCCGGCGCGACACCGTGCTCTACGTCACCGCCGAGGTGATCCGGCAGGTCGCGATCCTGGTCCAGCCGGTGATGCCGTCCTCGATGGCCAAGCTGCTCGACCTGCTCGGCGTCCCGGCGCAGGCACGCAGTTTCGCCGCGCTGGGCGAGGGCGGCCGCCTGGCGTCCGGCACGGCCCTGCCGGCGCCGAGCGGCATCTTCCCGCGCTATGTCGAGCCCGAAGGCGGCGAGACCGCCTGATGCTGATCGACACCCACTGCCATCTCGATTTCCCCGATTTCGCCGAGGAGCTCGAGGCCTACGTCGCCCGCGCCGAAGCGGCCGGCGTCGGCCGCATGGTGACGATCTCGACCCGGGTCGCACGCTTTCCGACCTATGCGGCGATCGCCGAGCGCTTTGCCTCCGTCTGGTGCAGCGTCGGCACGCATCCCCATGGCGCGCATGAGGAGCTGGACGTCACCGCCGAGCAGCTCGTGGCGCTCTCGGCGCATCCGCGCTGCGTCGCCATCGGCGAGGCGGGACTCGACTACCACTACGACAAGAGCCCGCGCGAGGCTCAGGCGCAGGGCTTGCGCGTCCACATCGCCGCCGCGCGGATCACCCAGCTGCCGCTCGTCATCCATGCCCGCCAGGCCGATGACGACATGATCACGATCCTGCGCGAGGAAATGGGGAAGGGTGCCTTCCCGGCCATCCTGCACTGCTTCACGGCAGGCGAGGCGCTGGCGATGACGGGCGTCGAACTCGGCCTCTACGTCTCCTTCTCGGGGATCCTGACCTTCAAGACCTCCGAGGATCTGCGCCGCATCGCCCGGATGGTCCCGCGCGAGCGCCTGCTCGTCGAGACCGACGCGCCCTACCTCGCCCCCGTCCCGTTCAGGGGTAAGCGCAACGAGCCGGCCTATGTCGCTGAGACGGCTAAGGTTCT
>LNFM01012324.1_pt1 | contig 11263 bp, 12 predicted proteins | sample 596031 | NCBI WGS metagenome assembly LNFM01 (sample SAMN04254537, study PRJNA301005) | activated carbon metagenome | isolation source: dual media filters at the Ann Arbor, Michigan drinking water treatment plant | place: USA: Ann Arbor | reverse complement strand
CGCTTCAGCACATCGGCGGGGAATTCATGCCCCGCCTGGACGAGGGCGACCTGCTTTACATGCCTTCGGCTTTGCCGGGCCTGTCAGCTGGCAAAGCCAGTGAATTACTGCAGCAGACCGACCGTCTGATTAAAACAGTACCCGAGGTGGCCAGTGTTTACGGCAAGGCCGGCCGTGCTGAGACCGCTACCGACCCCGCACCTATGGAGATGTTTGAGACCACCATCCAGTTCAAGCCACGCGACCAGTGGCGAGCCGGCATGACTCAGGACAAGTTGGTTGACGAACTCGACCGCATCGTCAAGGTGCCAGGCCTGGCCAACATATGGGTGCCGCCGATTCGCAACCGGATCGACATGCTGGCCACCGGCATCAAAAGTCCGGTCGGGGTGAAGGTGGCTGGCACCGACCTGGTCACGATTGACCGGCTGACAGGCGAGATCGAGCGCGCATTGAAGGACGTGCCGGGCGTCAGCAGCGCGCTGGCCGAGCGACTGACCGGTGGGCGCTACGTGGATGTCAACATTCGGCGCGACGCGGCAGCCAATTTTGGGCTCAACATTGCCGATGTGCAGTCGGTCATCAGCTCGGCGGTGGGTGGCGAGAACATCGGCGAGACGGTGGAAGGCTTGCAGCGCTTCCCCATCAACATGCGTTACCCCCGCGAGCTGCGAGACTCTCTGGAGAAGCTGCGCAGCCTACCGTTTGTGACCGAGCGTGGCCAGCGATTGGTGCTGTCTGATGTGGCCGACATCCGCATCACGGATGGCCCGCCCATGCTGCGCAGCGAAAACGCGCGCCTGTCCGGATGGGTGTATGTCGATATTCGCGGCCGCGATTTGCGCTCGGCCGTGCAAGACATGCAAAAAGCCGTCTCCGACAATGTCAAGCTGCCGCCGGGCTATTCCGTATCCTGGTCGGGGCAGTTCGAGTTCCTGGAGCGCGCGACGGCCAAGCTCAAGGTTGTAGTACCTTTCACCCTGCTCATCATCTTCGTGCTGCTTTACCTCACTTTCAAGCGCTTCGATGAAGCGTTTCTGATCATGGCCACGCTGCCGTTTGCTCTGGTGGGCGGCATCTGGTTGCTGTACATCCTGAGCTACAACCTGTCGGTGGCCGGCGCGGTAGGGTTTATCGCTCTGGCCGGTGTATCGGCGGAGTTCGGGGTGATCATGCTGCTGTATCTGAAGACGGCCTGGGATGACAAGCTCAAACAAGGAAAGACTAGCACCGCTGATTTGCTGGAGGCCATCCGCGAAGGCGCGGTGTTACGGGTGCGCCCCAAGGCGATGACCGTGGCGGTCATCTTGGCAGGTCTGTTTCCGATCATGTGGGGTACGGGGACGGGCTCCGAGGTGATGCAGCGGATCGCAGCGCCCATGGTCGGAGGTATGATCACCGCGCCGCTTCTTTCGATGCTCGTGATCCCTGCGGTGTACTTGCTCATGCGGCGAAGTCGCAACACTTGAGCAACACAGCAAGCAGCGGCGGTTCTACACAGCCCCAGCGGGAGCCCCGGCACAGTGCTTTTATATTCCTCATGCCTCAGAGTTCGCAAAAAAAAAGAGTGCTCCGTCCTGAGGTGCAGTACGCACCTCAGGTTGAACGAGCAAGCCGAATTCAATACGTGAATACGGCCTATTGCCTTCTGCAAGGCCCCATGGCGGCAAAGGGCGGTATGCATTACTTGGCTCCACCCATCAAAACCAGCTTCTTGGTATTGACCGCATGGGTCCAATTAAAGCCCAGACAAATCAGCGAAGCCAACAGCATGAACTGAGAGACCATAGGGATAGCGGTCAATAGCATGCAAGCGCAAAAGGCCAGCATGGATTTGGAAACAGCATCCGTCTTCAGGGATATTCGTCCATCTTGATGGAGGCGCGCCAGCGCGGTTTTGAGGGAAAGCGCCAGCATGATGTAGAAAATCACCCCGACAACCGGCACAAAAATCAGGAATGGCAGGTTTGGATGGATGGTGATGTACTCGGGCCCGATGGCCTCCAGCAACGACTTATAGGTCTTGGCATACAGGTACACGCCAAACAGAATCCCCCCGATGATCAGGAGAATCAGGAGATGAAAAATGCTGAAAGAGTTCATGGTTAGTCCTTGGTTGAAATGAATGACACACCGGCTGGGTGTGCCGTTGAGGTTGTGAAATGGAAATTCCCGGTCTGAAGCAGCATGCCGACCAGAGAGATGAGTGAGAGCGACGACAGAACCACGCCCGCAATGGCAAGGCCCCGGGCCCTTCTCTGCGCTAGTTCAGGTCCGGTAACCCAGCACTTCAACATTTGACGGGTCCGCGGCTGCTGAAGAATGGCGGTGGCCGGTCCCCCCCACCTTGCGCTCACGACGCCTCTTTTTTGAGTTCGCAACCGGTCGGAATCTTTTCGCCGCACTCGATCGGAAACGACTTGTGGTGCTCGTAGTTGGTAACTCCGAACTTCAGCCGTGACCGCTGCTCCCCGACTAGGACCTCCTCAAGCCGCTTGGGGTCCATCAAGGCGGCCGCCAGGTAGACGATATTGACCGGTTTGGTTTCTTTCCCGCCGTCGAACCAGGTTGCCGACTGGATGTCCACCGGGAATTGCTTCCGGACAAGGAATGTGATCCTCATCTGCAGCTTCTGGTCCTTCGCAGCGGTCAAAAACTCTTCGGCTCGTTTCATCTCACGCGCCTCCACTACATTGATCGCTGCGTAATACCGGTCTTTCCAGGACAGCATGCCGTCGATCATGGCCTGGTATTCGGGGGCGCTCCGGCCCTCGCCTAATGTGGGAGGCCGGTAGGCGCTGTCCGGGTCGACGCCAGCCTCGGACTCATCAAGCTTGCGCCGGGCGACTTCGACCTCCCTTTTGGCGGAATTGATGGCCGTTTGCATGCGCTCTCTGCCCTCCGCCAGTAACTGAGGGGTATAGCCGCTGGGGCCATGACCGATGTATTGCTGCGGTGAACTGGCAAGCACTTGGTTCAGCCGGGCCTGCGCCTCTTGAAAAGCGCCCTGCCCCTGCTTGATCCGGGATGCCTTTTGGGTGCCTTCCTGGATGATGGCTTGCGCTACGTCCTCTTTTCTCTGCTGGAGCCTTTTCAGGTTGTCTTGCCAAAGCTTGTCCAGCTCTTTGGTCAAATCCTGGATCCGATTGGCGTTGCCCTGTGCTGCAGCATCGATCAGGGCCTGCGGTAGGTCGACCGTACAGGTGTACTGCACGACCGGTCGGGCATTTTCTTCATGATGATCCCATTCGGTGGACGCGCAGCCTTTGGGGCTGTCCAGCAATTCCCCGAAGGTGTAATCGCTCTGGGCGATGGAAGCCTTTTTGACCTCGGTGATGCTGGCGTCGGTGCATGCGCCCAAAGACAAGCAGGTAAGGACTGCAGCAAAAATTTTGTATCGCTGAAAAGATTTCATGTGTTTTCCTGGTGTGTGTTGTGTTCTGCCTGTAAGGCCCTCCCAACTCGCAGACGAGCAAGGAAAGACTCCAGGTCGAAATTGAGTTCATTTATTTCCAGCACCTATAAAGATGCTTTTGAGACTCCTTTTTGAACGACAGCCAACGATTGAATGTTGAAAAAGCGAATCGGATAGACCCGCAAGCACATAAACCCGCGAGCACATTTTAGATTTAAAAGAGCTTCAAACACCGTGGCATCAAATGCCTCATATTTGGACGATAGGCGGCATGCCCAAAGCCCCCGCCCTCTCCCTTCGCCTTGTCTTTGCCCGAAATGTCCGCCTGGTGCGGATTGATGCTGGTATGTCGCAAGAACGTCTGGCCGATGAAGCCGAACTGGACCGCACCTTTGTGGGCACGCTCGAACGCGGCCAGCGCAACATTTCGATTGATAACATCGAGTTGCTGGCCAAGGCGCTTGGAACACCCGCTGCTGAGCTTCTGAACCCTGACCTGCCTCAGGAGCGGGGGCTGGACGTCACGGTGACCCGCGCACCGCGCACCGCCCGCCCCTATCCGGTCAGGAAACGCTGAGGCGACAGTTGCTGCAGTTCGCCAGATCCCTATGCTGCGCGCATCACAATCAAATTGCGCAAGCGCACCGCACAGGCCTCCCCCGTAAGGTGCCGGCAATTGAGCGGGAAACCGGGACTGGCTCGCACTGCCTTGCCGGCAGCAGCCTGAAGTTCGATCCTGACGTTGTGCGCGCAAGCCCAAGGGCGGCTTGCGCTGGAGTCAAGCAACAGCAGCGCCCGGCTTTGACTTTTCATCCCAGACGCCTCAGCCTTTCGGTCCAGCTCCACGCCTGTCACCATCGCCCACCGGCTGGACCGGGCTGATTCGAACTGCAACAGGCCGAGCTGCCCTGCCCTCAGCGCGCGGTGGGCGACCATTCCCAGATTGTCCCCACTACCGGACAGGTGCTTCTCCGCACGGGCGCTGCAGAGGGCCTCGATGATCGTCATCAACCTATCCGGCGTCACCTCGCCCTGCTCATGGCGCTCCCGGGGCTGGTGGCGTTGGCTCCAGAGTCTTTGAGCAGTTCGGCTTAGATCCTTGACATCCCTTACGGGAAGCTGGTCAAGAACTGCGATGCACTGAGTCAGGCTGGACAGCGCGCCAGTTTGAGGTGAGTCTGACTGGCAGATCGGCAGATTCTCAGATGCCAGCGATTCACCGTAGCGGGCCAGGTACTGGATCTCGGTATCAAAGCGCAGTCCAGCGGCAAACAAGTGTTCAAGATGGGCCATGTCCACCGCATAGCCCTGTAAGTCGTGGTGTAACCAGGGCGCCAGGAGGCGGCTCGTTTAACTCGACGTAGCGCCAGAAGTGGCGCTCCCGCAGAATCAGTTGCTTGATCAGGGACTCGTCACGCTCCACCCGGTGGATCTGCAGCGCCTGGCCGCACATCAACACGGCCATGTCAGCAGCAGAGGAACCCGTGACTGCCAGCATGTGCTGGACGTTGAGCCGCAAGTGTGCGGGTACGCCATCCCGCCACCCAGGCATCTCGTTTTCCCCCACGCTCAGGCATTGAAGAATCTGTGCTCCTGGCGCGTCCATGACTTCCCAGCCCATGTGTGCCTGCATCCAAGGATGGCTGGGATGGCACAGAACGTTGTTGATGCGCCTGAGCCGATACCCCGTGCGCTTGGTGTACACCGCTGCAAGCAGCGGCTCCAGCAGAGTCTTCCAGTAGCCAGGATTGGTTTCGTCGTGCGGGGCTGGGTCGGGAAGCCCTGGCTGTCGGTTGGTTTTCTGGCGCCAGAGGTCCATGGCGGACCTGGTGGAATCGCAGCCCACGGCTGCTGCGGCCTCCGACGCGATGATCCCTGCCTGCCCAGTCACCACCTGCTCAACAAGAGCTGGTTGACTTGTATTGACCAATTCCAGGGCTGGTCTTGCCCGCTCCGGCCGTACAGCCGCAAATGTGTTGCGCATGTGAACTCCTTGAAGTTGAATTGTTTTTACTTAAATAAGAAGCCCCCGTCCGATCAGCTCGGGCGGGGGCTATGACGTGATGACGGGAGACCCGGCTAAGGCGAGGCTGTTGCCAAAGCCGGTGATCAATCGACCAGTGCCAAGGCCTGTCCAAGGGCCCGCTCTTTGAGCAGGGCGCCAGCGCCAAACCACGCAGAGTCCAGGCGGTAGTCCTGGCTGCGTGCACGCCGCTCGTGGTCTACAAACTGGGTCACCGCATTGAGCAGACCCCAGGCGGTACCTTTTGCGGACGTCAGGTCAGCGCCCCGGCCCTCCCCGGCAAAGAGGCTCTGGACAGTTTTGAGGGCACGTGTCTGACTCAGGTGTTCGTTGGCGCTGACAGGCGCATCGGTCTGGCAGATCAGCTTTCGCAGGAACTTCTCAGCTGCGGCGTCATTGACCTTGCAGTCAGTCAACTCCTTCATGCGGTCCATGAAGCCATCCCACTGGGAGACGGCAATGCCGAGCTGGGACTTGACCTGGGCCGGATCGAAGGTGGTGCTGTGGGGTACCTTTACGGCGCCCCGGGCGTTGTCCAAGGCGACGGCCAGGGTGTTGGCACATACGACACGCACGGTGGTATGTGTGGCGACCGTGGCCAAGGTGCCGTCGCAGGATGTGGCCAGCAGGATGTAACCCTGCACCAGGTCGTTGCCGCGGAGCTTAGTCTCCTTGCCGGTGCGGGCCAGCGCCCAGAACTTCCGCCCCTCCTTGAGCACCCCTGCGGTCTCCAGCTCATAACCGGATGCCTGGGTGAGATCCCTGTAGAACTCCAGGACGGCGCGGGGCTGGACGACCTTGTACCGTCTGGAGACGACGGAGAGCGCTTTATTGTTGTCACTGCGGTAGAGGACCTTCTGGTCTTCGAAGGACAGCATGTTGCCCTGACCGTCTGATTCGCTGTGCTTTTCAGCAGCGACGAAGCGGACCGGGGTTTCGCAGATTTTCCAGTCCATGCCGGCTTTCTGGGCCCAGACATCCAAGGGTTGTTTAGCGGGCAAGCGGCTGCCGAGAGCGTGCCAGGGGGTGTCGCCGACATAGGCGATCTGTTCAATCTGGTGTGCCATAAGTTACTTTCATAAATTTTTCAGTCGTGACTGGGCCTCTGCGGTCAGGCAGATTCAAAAATGACTGGGGTTTGGTGGGAGAGAGAGAAGGGGAGAAGCGGAGGGGCAGAACGATGCACAACGCCAGGTGGTAAGCCGTTTCAGTTGGATAGCTGAAGGCCCTTCTGAAATTCAGCCAGGAAGCGGCGCGCCGTCCGGGAATTCCTCGTCAAGATCCGGATCATCGTCATGCGACCCCATCGGGGAATGGGGTGTGTTGGGCCATGGCGAATGGTTCAGGCGTCGCTGAGAAGCGACATCGTGGCCATGCGGGAAGCCACAGTGCTTGCACCGGTCGGACTCCAGGACGTGGTGGTCGATGAGACCGCCCAGCGATGAGCCAATTTCGCAGCCGATGGTGCCGCCGATGATGCCGCGCAGGGTTGCGGCAGCAAGGCCGGTCATCACGGAGCCGACCGGACCGGCGATTGCACCGACGGTCATGCCAAGCCGGGCAGCGCTCAGGATGCCCGCGACGCCGGCAGCGGACCCAGCGATGCCACCGACGGTCCCGCCTACGCGACGAGCCAGGTTGCGGTTGCGCCCGTCCTCATGGTTGCAGTTGGGGCAGATGGAGGCCAAAGGCCTGGTTCTGCGGTTAAAGAATTGGAAGTAGCTCATTGCGGTTTACCTTGAAGTGGGTTGATGGAGGGGAAAAGTGCTTGGGGGTGGCTGAATTGATGAAGTGAGGATCAGACCGTGGTGTGACCACGGCGCGCGTCTTCGCGGACGTAGCGGCCATAACGGACAAGGCCCAGGCCGCAGACGATTCCGCCAAAGAAGGCGATCGCAAAGGCAGCCAAGGTTTCGAGGGCAGAGCTGTTGATGAGCATGGTTCCTTGCTTAAAAATAGGGATAGGGTTACGGAATGAATGGCCGCAAGCGGACGGGGAAGAAGTGCTGACTCAGTGCCGGGGGTAACCCATACCCTGGCTGGCCATCTGGTTGGCCAGGGAATGTGCTGCCTGACGGCGGCCTTTGATGGATTTGGTTTGCTCACCCTGTAGCCAGGCGTGACAGGTGCCCAGCAGTGCAATGGCTTTGGCGAGCTGATCTCGCAGCGCCGCGACCTGTAGGTTCAGCCCGGTAATGGTTGCCTGAACGTTCTCGCCCAAGCCTTCGAGCTTTCCGGCTTCGAAGGCTTGGGTTTTGAGGGCGTCCTGGCTGTTGAAGTAGTCGAGGTTTTGCTGTTCAAGATCGTCGGCTGTTTCCGCCAGTGCGGCTGTCAGGCCATCGCCGGCCAAGAAGGCGTAACGTTCCAGTTCCTGGTGGCTGAGGTGAGTGGCGTATTTCACATTGGGTCTCCTGGATTGAGGTTGATCGGGTTTCTAGCTGGACCCGGACGTGGCTTGGCCTCTGCGTGAGTGCAGATCCAAGTTGTTGAGTTGGGATGGAGGGAGGGGAACTGGAAGCAGAAAATGCCGGCCGTTGCAGCGCGACGATGGTCAGATTGAACTGGTTTTTTACAGGTGGATGGTGTCCAAACCTCCCGCCCTTCGGGCAGACCGGAGGACATCCCGCATCAGGTCAGCGAATGCCTCGGCTTGCGCCCATGTCGGGAAGTCGGCAATAGTTTCAATGTGACCCACTTCCAGGTGCAGGGCCACGCTCCAGAAATGCGGATGGGCATTCGCGGGATGTTCATTGGCCTCGAACCGCTCGATACCGCCCTCGCCTTCCACACAAGGGTACACCTCAACGGCGTCATAGTGATGCAAGGGTAGCTGGGGGCCGATGAGGCTGAAGTAAACGCCTGCTGCCTTGTCAGTTGCTGGAGGGAGGCGGTATGGCAACTGGGGCTGCAAAACGGTGGCGCCGCCGGGTATCTGGTGGTACTCCAGTCCGAGGCCGGAAAGTACCGCCTGGTGTTGACGATCCGAAATGGCGAAGTTGTTGCGGGCCCAGCAGATAGCGCCAATAACGGCTGGGGTTACCAGCCCTCTGGGGTTGATGCGCCAGCAAAGATCGCGATCCACCGTCAGAAGGCCTGCGCCTTCGTTGGGGGGGCTGTAAGGTTTGAAATCCATAGGTACTCCGTGAAGATGGTTGGGTTGATGGATGGCCCCTTTCTGACGGGAACGGACGGGCGGCAAAAAGCCAACCTGGCGGCTGGCTATATTCGGATAGGGGGGCTTACGGCAGGGAACGCACCGAAAACTCAATATGCGCCATCGTCCCAACCTCAGGGCTGGCGCATAGAAGCCGTAGTGTCAGACTGACTAGAACTACGGCATAGCCGCAACCTCACGCAACGACGTTCTCAGCAGCCCTACTACATTCCCGTGATATGGGTCTGAAAATATCTGGGATGCGTTGCTGTCCCGCGCAAGGAAGTGCGGAGGCGACGCGTGATTGGTCAGGGCGCCGCGATGAATTGCACAAATACACCGTAGATCCGGTGGCTGGCCAGCGAAATGCAGTTCTGCCACCGCTTGGCACTGCCGCGAGAGCCCGGCGCCTGTGTGGCTGACGCGGACCCGACCTCTTGGTGCAGAACTTCGTCCGAGTTAATCCGCCGCTGGTCGCTGATGGCATAACAGCGCCGAAGTTGAGGTGCGCAGTGCGCCTCGGTAATGATGAGCCGGAGGTGTCACCACTAATTGCGGTTACCGAACTAGGATTTCTGAGGCTCCGCGGCGAGAGATGCGATTTCGCACAAGGCCTCCACCTTGCTTGGTTTCTGCCCAGGCTTGGCGAGGACGGGCGCGCCGGTCCCAGTGAGAACCCAATGCAAATTGGGCACTGCCACCCCCCGGACATCTAGGATCCCAAGCCTTGCAAGCGTCTCGCTGTCGAGGAACGTTTTCCCCTCGCGCATCCGACTCAAAGTCGACGCATTGGAATGGCCAAGTTCGCGGCCGATCGCCGCCTCACTTTGGTCGACGAGCGACAACAGAGCGGTCACCCGCGCGCATTGCTCGCGCAGCAGTTCCTGGTTACGCTTTCGTCGGGTCATGCTTTTACATTATCATCATTTAGATGATAATATCAATGAAACTTTCGGAGGCCTGCATGGATGAAATCCGCTTCTATCGAGCAAGTGACGAAACTTACGGGTGCCTTAGCAATTTGTACCCGCGACCGGTGGAGTTTGAGGGCGAGGTGTATGACACCGCCGAGCATGCTTATCAAGCTGGAAAAGCGCGCAAACCGGAAGTGCGCCAATGGATCCTGTCCGCACCAAGCCCTGCACTGGTGGCCATGGCGGCCCATGGCCTCTATTGGTGGGACATCCGCTCGGACTGGTCCAAGATCAAATTTGATCGGATGCGACTGGTGTTGAGGGCCAAGTTCACCCAACAGGACGACTTGAGGGAGCTTCTTGTGAGCACCGGGGACTTGCGCCTCGTAGAGAGCGCGACGGTCGACAACCCGGTCAATCGACTCTGGGGCGAAGTGAAGGGGCAGGGCAAGAACATGCTCGGGCAGATGTTGATGGAGCTTCGAACGCAGCTCCAGCTAGAGGCTGACGCTGCTGTCAAGCCCCGCGGCCGACGATACTCAGGCTAGCGTCTTGCAGCACAGGCCCCTACTAGGACTCATGTCCGGGAGCGATGCTCCCGTGCGAAGATAGGTTGGGAACGAAGAAGGATGCCTGTCGGTGAAACCGTGCTGGTGGCCCTGCAAGATTCGGATCGCATCAGACAGCGCGGCATCCGCGTGTACTGCGCGCATCAAGCCTCTGGCTCCGACATGGCGGCAACTCAGGGCCGCAATTGCCTGGGCCCTCCTGAGCGAGTCATAAATTTCGTTGTAGCTGAGATCCTGCGGCGCGCCGTTTTGGGCGATCTGTTCAAGCGCGTGAATGAATCCGGCGCTACACCAATCCCCTGCTCCAGAGGTATCTGCCACGCCATTGACGTGCAACGCGGGCAGTGTCACCCAATCGGGCGCCAAGGAGTGCTTCCGAAAGCGCAGCCCTTTTGCCCCCATTGTCTGAATTTCAACAAAACCCGAGTCCAGTAGGTCAGACAGGGACCCGGCAATGCGATCTGCGGAGTACTTCACCACATGGGACGTTCTCAGCGCCCTGGCGAACAGGCCAGAGTCAGGGCCCACGGAAGAAGGTTCAAAAAACACGACGGCGCCGCCCTCACGCGCAGCTTCCGCCATTTCAACAGCGCCGGGGGTCACGCGGTCAAAGAAAAAGACATTGGTAGAGGACACGTCATCCAAGGCCGCCCTGAAGCCGGTATCGACCAGATCTTGGGTGAATCGTCTGGCTTTTCCGCAGGACGGGCAAACGAATCCGTAGCGCGGCGGGGTTGATGCATGGGCCGCGTAATGGAACGTCAGTGGGGTCTCCAACGCGGATTCGGCCCCCATGTACCGGACATCGACTCCGAGTTCGGCGAACTCACGAAGGACTTCCCGGCCGATCTGGTCCGAGCCTACCCGAACAACAGGCACGCTTCGCCATCCGAAGAAGGCCAGGATGGACAGCACGTTTCCTGTCGTGCCGCCAACGCCCCGATAGGTAACGCGAGAAGCCTGATCAATCGTTACGTCGAGCGTGACAAAGCCTGCGCCTGTGATGCTGGGGCGCATGGTCTGTGTTTCAGCCTTAGTCCACATGTACATCTAGTCGAAAATGCCAGCGGTGTGCGGGAATGCCTTCAGTGGGTTGGGGAAGTTCTCCTGACAGCTCATAGCCTACTGTCTCCAAGTAGAACATTGGCAGATCGTAGTCAAGGGCGGCCAGAAGCATACCGATCCCAG
>LNFM01012323.1_pt1 | contig 11264 bp, 11 predicted proteins | sample 596031 | NCBI WGS metagenome assembly LNFM01 (sample SAMN04254537, study PRJNA301005) | activated carbon metagenome | isolation source: dual media filters at the Ann Arbor, Michigan drinking water treatment plant | place: USA: Ann Arbor | reverse complement strand
GACGGGGGCGGCGTCGTACTGCTCGCGGGCCTGGTCGAGGGCCTCGCGGTTCGCGTACGCCCAGCCGGACAGCGCCCCGAGGGGCTCCATCATCTCGGCCCCGAGCGCCGAGACGCGGTAGACCGGCCGGCCGCCGGGGCCGCCGTTCGCCCGCCGCTCGACGAACCCGTCCCGCTCGAGGCCGCGGAGGGTCTGCGAGAGCATCTTGGGGGAGATGTTCCCGATCTCGCGGGCGACCTCCGAGAAGCGCTTCTCCCGGCCGTCGGCGAGGGCCACCAGCACGAGGCCGGTCCAGCGCTCGGCGAGGCGCCCGAGCAGCCGCCGGGCCGGGCAGCCGGCGTCGACGGCATCGAGGGCCGCCGGGTCCATCATCGACCGGGGGGACGTGGCCATGGCGGGATTATGCACCGCGGCATCACCGACTTTCGACCAGTTCTGGGGTTACCCGGATCGCCTCTATCCCCCGGACCCGCTCCGGTGGACCATCGAGGGCGCATGCACGGACACCCCGACGGCGCCTCCGCCGCCGCCCGCGGCGGCATGGCGGACCCCCTCCCCCGCGCGCGGGGGCCGCTGACGGGCGCCGGCGCCCGGGAGCTCGACCGCGAGCACCTCGGCGACCACATCGACCGCCTCTACCGCGCCGCCTGGGCGCTGTGCGGCTCGCGGGAGGACGCCGAGGACCTGGTGCAGGACACCTACGCGCGGGTGCTCGCCAAGCCGCGCCTCCTGACCCGGCGCGACGACGTCGGCTACCTGCTGCGCGCGATGCGCAACACGTTCCTCGACGGCCGCCGGGCCGCCGCCCGCCGGCCCCCGGCCGAGGCGCTGCCCCACGACGACGCCCTCGCCGGACGCCCCGGCACGGGCTCGCCGGAGCTCGCGGGCGAGGCGGCGATGGTCTACGGGGTGATCGCCGCGCTCCCGGACGACCTGCGCGACGTCATCGTCGCCGTGGACGTGATCGGGCTCTCGTACCGCGAGGCCGCGCGGGCGCTCCGCACCAAGGAGGGCACCGTCATGAGCCGTCTCCACCGGGCCCGCGAGAGGGTGATCCGCGCCGCCGAATAGATCGCGGCGAACGGCGTCCTCAGGAGTAGAGCCGGACCGCACCTGAGGTCCGGTCCACCCGGATCCCGAGGAGGACCGACATGAGACGCTCCACCCCGCGGTGGCCCGTGGCCGTCGCGCTCGCCCTGCTGCTGACGATCGGCATCGCTCAGGCGCTGGCCGCGCCCCCGGGCACGGGGGACCGCATCCGCGCGACCCTCCCGCAGCCGGGCAAGGCGCTCGCCCTACCCGGAACCGTCCACTTCGTCGGCCAGGACACCGGTAAGACCTTCAACGTCGCGGTGGTGCGCGGCGCGCGGGGCGCCGTGCTGGCCTACGTCTGCAACGGCACCTCGGTCGGCCGCTGGCTCACCGGCCGGATCGAGGACGGCGTGGCCGACCTGACCGGCCCCGGCGGCGCCACCCTCCGCGCGCGCTTCCTCCCGAAGAGGGTCGTCGGCACCGCGCGGATCGGCCGCACGAAGATCGCCTTCACGCTCCCGCGCGCCCTGCGCGGCAGCGGGCTGCGGCGCACGCTCGGAACCGCCGACGGAACGAGGGTCGAGGCGGCGTGGATCGTGACGAACACCGGCGTGACCCGGGGCCTCGCGAGTGAGAGCGGCGGCAAGACGGTGGCGACGAGCAGCTCCAGCGCCAACCCGGCGACCGACGACGACGCCGGCGTGAGCCCGCCGTCCGGCGGTAGCGCACCCGAACCGAGCCCGACGCTCCTGCGCAAGTTCCGCTGCGGCCGGGTCGTCCTCGGGATCGCCGAGATCGACGGCCGGTTCTTCAACGGGACGACCCGACCGACCGACGCTGGCGACAGGAAGGGCCTCGGGGGGAAGTTCTCGAGCCTGGACTGCGAGGACTTCTTCGCGATCTGATCCCGCCTGCCTCAGCGTCCCCCGAAGTCCGGGGGGCGCTTGTCGCGGAAGGCCGCGAGGCCCTCGCGGAAGTCGTCCGACCCGAAGGCACGGGCGCGCGCCTGGGAGGCGGTCCCCTCGACCTCCTCCCACGGCGCGCGCTCGGTGAGGGTGGCGATGATCGCCCGCGTGCCGGCGACGGCCAGCGGGGCGGCCGCGGACACGTCGGCCACCACCGCGCGCACCGCGTCGTCGAGGCCCTCGGCGTCGACCACCTGGTCCACGAGGCCGAGGGCGTAGGCCTCGTCGGCGTCCACCGGTGCGCCGGTGAGGAAGAGGCGGCGCGTTCGGGCGGGGCCCATCGCGGCGACGAAGCGCCGCAGGCCGTCGGCCGCGTAGACCACGCCGATCCGCGCTGCGGGCATGCCGAGGCGGGCGCCGCGCCGCGCGATGCGCCAGTCGCAGGCGATCGCGAGCTCGAGGGCGCCGCCGAACGCCGCGCCGTTCAGCACCCCCACGACCGGCGCCGGGCAGCCCGCGATGGCCCGGGCGGCGCGCCCGAGCCGGCGCTCGCCCTGCTGCAGGTACTCGACGAGCTCGTCTGCCGTGCGCTCTCCGAGGTCGAGCCCGGCCGAGAAGTGGCGCTCGCCGGCGCCGGTCAGCACGACCACCCGTGCGGCCGCCGCGCGCGGGCCCTCCAGTAGGCTCACCAGCGCATCGAGGATCGCGTCGTCGAGGGCGTTGGCGCGGCTCTCGTTGGCGATCCGGACGATGAGCGCGTGGCCGTCCTCCTCGACATCGAGGCGGCCGCCGGACGGGGGGTTCTCAGCTGGCATCTGTGACCGTGATGGGGGCCGGGGCCGTCGGAACCTACTACGGCGCGCTGCTCGCGCGGGGTGGCCACGACGTCACCCTGGTCGCCCGGGGGCCGCACCTCGACGCCATGGCTCGCGCCGGTCGCGCGACCGTGCGGGAGGCCGACGGCACCCTCTGGGAGGTCCCGGTCCACGCCGTGGCCGAGCCGGCGGGTCCGGCCCCGGATCTTGTCGTCGTCACGACCAAGTCGCACCACACCCTCGCCGCGGCCCGTGCCCTCGCTCCGGTCGTCGGGGAGGGGACCACCGTGCTCTCGCTGCAGAACGGCGTGGAGAACGTCGGTCGGCTGGCCTCGGTGCTGGGCGACGGGCGCGTGCTCGGGGCCATCGCGTTCGTGGGCCTGCGCGTGGAGGAGCCGGGTGTCGTCGACCACGAGGCCGAGGGCTGGGTGAAGATGGGCGACCCGGCCGGGCTCAGCGAATGCGCGACCCGCATCCACGGTCTGCTCGCCCCGTGCTGGGACGTCGCCCTGTCGGAGCGGATCGTGCACGACCAGTGGCACAAGCTGCTGTGGAACGCGGGCTTCAACGCGATCTGCGCCGTGACCGGCGCGACGGCCGGCGAGGCGCTCGCGACCCCCGAGTCGGAGGCTCTGGTGCGGGCCGCCATGTGGGAGGTGGTGGCCGTCGCCGCGCGGCACGGCGTCACCCTCGGCGCCGGCGACGTCGACGAGATGGCCGCGCCGAACCTCCAGCTGCGCGACTACCACCCCTCCACGGCCCGCGACCTCGAGGCCGGCAAGCCGCTCGAACGCGACGCGCTCTGCGGCTTCCTGGCGCGCGAGGGCGGGGCGCTCGGCGTGCCGACGCCCGTGAACGCCGTGCTCGATTCCCTTCTGGCGCTCCAGGAAAACCGCGCCCGGTCGGCCCGGTGAACCCTTTCACGCAGGAAGTAAGCGTCCGATGAAGTCGCCGGATACGCCGATCCGCTGACCTAGCGTCGTCCCCTCGCAACGCAACGGAGGGTGAACACACATGAAGTCACGGAACTGGTGGATCGGCGTCACCGCGGGGACCGTCCTCGGCCTCGGCGGCGTACTCGTCGCCGAGCAGGCGACGACCGAGGCGAGTGCGCAGTCGTTCTCGGTGACCCCGGGCCAGCTGCAGATCAACCAGAAGATCTCGCAGGCCGCGGTGCGCCGCAGCAACGAGTCGCTCAACCTGCTCGACCCGGTGCGCAAGTCCGGCGCGCAGGACGACGCGCCCGGCTGGGGCACGACGCAGATCCGGGACGGCGCGGTCACCAACGCCAAGCTCGCCGCGGGCACGGTCGCTCCCGAGAAGCTCGCCAACCCGACCTACTGGGCCGTGGTGAACGCCGACGGCACGCTCGCCCGCGGCAGCGGCGCGACGGCCTCCGCGAAGGTGACCACCGACCCGGGCGCCTACAAGATCACCTTCGGGCGCAACATCGCCTCGTGCGCCTACACGGCCACGATCGGCGGCAGCTCGACGGCGACCCCGCCCATCGGGATCGCATCGGTGTACCAGAACCCGGACGCGGCGAACAACGCGGTGACGGTGCGCACCTACACCGACCTGACCGGCAACCCGGTGACCGGCGGCGCCGACCTCGGCTTCCACCTGATCATCGCCTGCTGACCCCGCACCGGGGCGCGCCCGCACGCGAAATGCGTGCGCTCCTAAGAGGGGCGTAAGAGTCCCGTGAACCCACGCCGCGCGGGCCGTCCGCGCGGCGTAGGTTCGCCCCTCTCATGCGCGTCCACGGACGGAGGACAGATGCTCAAGGAACGCTGGTGGATCGGAGTCACCGCAGGGGTCGCCCTCGGCCTCGGCGGGATCATCGCGGTCGAGGGTGCCACCGATGAGGCCAGCGCGGCCCGGCCCGTGACGGTCAGCGCCCAGCAGCTGAAGATCAACCAGAGGATCTCCACGGCCGCGGTCAAGCGGAGCAACGAGGCTCTCACCCGGCTGAACGCGACCGCCCCGCAGATCCCGCTCTTCGCCGTGAGCAGCGGGGCCGTGGGCTCGAACCTCGTGCGCGGCCGCGGCGCCATCTCGGCCCAGCGGATCGACGACGGCAACTACCGCGTCAAGTTCGACCGCAACATCAGCGCCTGCTCGTGGATCGCCGGCACCTCGGCCGACGTGCCGCCGGTCGTGGACGTGATCACCGCGCGGGTTGCCCTCGACACCACCGACGCGGCGCGCACGCAGGTCGTGGTGCGGGTCGCGAACTCCGCGGGCACCCCGGTCAACAGCGCCTTCCAGATCCAGGTGGTCTGCTAGGAGACCGGTCCCGCCTACGCCCCGAGGGCCGCCTCGGCGAGGATCCGCTCGACCACCTCGTCGAAGCCCAGTCCGGCCGCCTCGGCGGCCTTCGGGAGCAGGCTGGTGTCGGTCATGCCCGGGATCGGGTTGATCTCGAGCACCCAGGGCCGCCCGTCGGGGTCGAGGATGATGTCGACGCGGCTGACGCCCCGGCAGCCCAGCGCCGTGAAGCAGGCGATGGCGACCCGGGCCACCTCCTGGGCGACGTCGTCGGGCAGGTCCGCCGGCGCGACGAAATCGGTGAGGCCGGGCGTGTAGCGGGCCTCGAAGTCGTAGAAGTCGCGGTCGCGGGGGATGGCCTCGACCACGGGCAGCGCCCAGGGCTCGGCCGAGCCGAGCACCGACACCGCCAACTCGCGGCCCGGCACGAAGCGCTCCAGGAGCACGCGGTCGTCGTAGGCCAGGGCGCCCATCAGCGCGCCCGGCACGTCGGTGCGCTCGTGGGCCACCGAGATGCCGAGCGCCGAGCCCTGCTTGGCGGGCTTCACCACCAGGGGCAGGCCGAGCCGCTCGCAGATCTCCGAGATCGCCTCGCCGGCGCCGAGCTCGCGGAACGCCTCCTGCCGGAAGGCGTAGGCGGGCGGGGTGTCGATGCCGGCCGAGGCGAAGTAGGCCTTGGCGACCACCTTGTCCATCGCCCGCTCGCAGGCCAACGCCCCCGGGCCGGTGTAGGGGATCTCGAGGATCTCGAGCAGCTCCTGCACGGTGCCGTCCTCGCCGCCCTTGCCGTGGAGGGCGATGAAGGCCACCTCGGGCCGCTCGGCGCGCAGCGTGCGCACCAGGTGCTGGTCGACGTCGATCTCCAGCACGTCGTGGCCCAGCCGCCGCAGCGCGGCCTCGGCGTTCGCGCCCGAGCGCAGGCTGACCTCGCGCTCCAGCGACCGGCCGCCCTTCAGCACCGCGACGCGCATCAGCCGCCCCCGAGAGCGCGGTGCATCTCGGCCATCTCCTCGACGGCGAGGCCGATGCGGCGCACGCCCTCGCTGATGAGGGGCTCGGCGACCCCGGAGTAGTTCAGTCGCATCGAGTTGCCTCCGCGTCCGTCGAGGAATGCGCCGCGGCCGGGCACGAAGGCGACCTCGTGCTGGTCGACCGCCCGGGCGAGCAGGTGCGTCGTGTCGAGGTAGTCCGGCAGCGTCGCCCACACGAAGAGGCCGCCCTGGGGCCTGCTCCAGTGCGCGTCGGCCGGCAGCTCCTCCTCGAGCGCGCGCAGCATGGCGTCGCGGCGGGAGCGGTAGATGTCGTTGAGCCGCGCGACGTAGTCGCGCCAGTCGTGCCGGCGCAGGTACTCGATGATCACGCGCTGCGAGATCGTCGATGAGCAGAGGTCGGCGGCCTGCTTGCCGAGGTTCATCTTGCGCAGCACGGCGGCCGGGGCGGCCACCCAGCCCACCCGCACGCCGGGGGCGAGGATCTTGGAGAAGGTCGAGGCGTAGATCACCCAGCCGGCGCCGTCGTCGAGCTCCCAGAGCGTCGGCAGCGGATCGCCCTCGAAGCGGATCTGGCCGTAGGGGTTGTCCTCCACGATCAGCAGCTCGCGCTCGTGAGCGAGCTCGATGAGGCGCTGGCGCCGCTCCAGCGACATCGTCACGCCGCCGGGGTTGTGGAAGTTGGGGATCGTGTAGAGGAGCTTCGGCGGTCGCCCCTCGGCGGCGAGCCGCGTCAGCGCCTCCTCCACGAGGTCGATCCGCAGGCCGTCATCGTCCATCGGGATCTGCTCGACGCGCGCCTCGTAGGTGGTGAAGCAGGGGACGGCCCCGGGGTAGGTGGGGCCCTCGGCGAGGATCGTGTCGCCCGGGTTCACGAAGGTGCGGATGGAGAGGTCGATCGCCTGCTGGCCGCCGCTGGTGACCATGATGTCGTCAACGCCGGCGCGCGCCCCCTCGTGGGCCATCACCTCGACGATGCGCTCGCGCAGCTCCACGAGTCCCTCGGTCGGGCCGTACTGGAGGGCCGAGGTCAGGTGGTCGCGGGCGACGGCGGCGGCGACCTCCTCGAAGATCTCGCGCTCGAACGACTCGGTGTTGGGGAAGCCGCCGGCGAGCGAGATGATCTCGGGACGCTCGGACAGCGACATCAGGTCGCGCATGACCGACGACACGATGCCCGAGGCGCGGGACGCGAAGCGGACGTCGTATCGGGAGGAGTCGCCCGGCGTCAGGGCGCTCTCGTGCGGCTTGGGCCGCGGTGGGGGGGTCCGCTGGGGCGCCGGGTCTCCCTCGGGGAGGTCGAGTGCGATGACCGTCATCTTAGGCGAGACGGGCGCCGGGGCCGAGAGGCCCTCTGGTATCGTCGCGGGTCGTGCCGATCAGGCCAGCCCCGCCCCCGGACGTGCCCGAGGCGCGCGTCCTGCGCGTGCCGAACATCCGGCGTGCCCGCAGGGCGGATTGGAACCAGCTGGTGCGCTTCTGCGTGGTGGGCGCATCGGGGTACCTGGTCAACCTGGCCGTCTTCACCCTCCTCGTGCATGGGATGGACGCCCACCACATGGTGGCCGCCATCGGCGCGTTCTGCGTCGCCTGGACCAACAACTTCGTCCTCAACAAGTTCTGGACCTTCAACAAGCACGAGCTGTCGGCGCTGCGCCAGGGGGCGCGTTACCTCGCGGTGAGCCTCGTGGCGCTCGCGATCAACCTCGTCATCCTGGAGCTGCTGGTGCGCGCCGGCCTTCCGGAGGTGGCCTCGCAGGCGATCGCGATCGCGGCCGTCATGCCGGTCAACTTCCTCCTGAACCGCCGCTGGTCCTTCCGGTAAGGAGGTCGCAGATGGGCGTGGTCTCATCCTGAACGACCTGGTCGCCCGGATGCGGTCACCGCGACGGGCCCTCGCCGCCCTGATGGTGACCGCGGCCGTCGCGGCGCTGTGGGGAGGGGCGGCCGGCGCGGTGGCGCAGGACCCCTCGCGGGCGGTCAGCGAGCCGACCCCCGCCGAGGCGCGGGGGGCGGCGCGCGATCTGGTGGACGCCATCGCGGGCAAGGCCGGCGAGATCCGCGAGTCGCTGACGGCACCCGCCGCCGCCCCGCGCGAGCCGACCCTCACCGACGACGAGGTCACCGCGATCGCGCGGACCTCCGACGAGCTGGCCGAGTGGGTGGAGGACCGCACCATCTTCCGCACCGCGGTCAGCTTCGACGCCGAGAAGGGCGTCCACACCTACTTCGCGGTGAGCAAGGACGAGGAGGGCGACGAGACCGTCGAGGCCCAGGTGCTGGTCGCCGACGACAGCGGCCAGATCACGGAGGTGCGCACGGGCCCGCAGGTCGCGTGGATGATGGCGCGCGGCTACGAGGGGGCCTTCGGGCGCGCGATCAACCGGCCCGCGGTCTGGCTCTCGCTCTGCGTGCTGTTCCTCCTCCCGCTGCTGCCCCTCACGCGCCCGCGCCGGCTGCTCTCGTGGCGCACACTCGACCTGCTGGTGTTGCTCTCGTTCAGCGTCTCGCTGATCTGGTTCAACCGCGGCGAGGTCTTCACATCGGTGCCGCTGCAGTACCCGCCGATGGTCTACCTGGGCGTGCGCCTCGCCTGGATCGCCGTCGCCCGGGTGCGCGCGGCGCGCCCCGCGCCCGGCGACGAGGCGCCCGCGCCCGCACGGGGCCGCCGGCCGGCCTTCGGGGGCTGGGCGCCCACGTGGCTGCTGGTGACCCTGCTCGTCGTCTCGCTCGCCCTGCGCTTCGGCCTCAACGCCTTCGACTCCAACGTGATCGACGTCGGCTACGCGGGCGTCATCGGGGCCGACCGCATCCAGCAGGGCGCGACCCCCTACGGCACGATGCCGTCCGACTGCGGCAGCTGCGACACCTACGGCCCCCTCAACTACATCGCCTACGTCCCGTTCGAGTTCGCCCAGCCGTGGACCGGCGAGTGGGACGCGCTCCCCGCGGCGCACGGGGCGGCGACGATGTTCGACATCCTCTGCCTGGGCGGCCTGCTGCTGCTCGGATGGAGGATGTCCGGCCTGCGCCTCGGCATCGGGCTGGCGCTCGCCTGGGCGGCCTTCCCCTTCACCGGCTACGCGCTCGCGACGAACTCGAACGACTCGCTGGTGGCCGCCATGCTCATCTGGGGCCTGGTGGTCGCGCGCCACCCGGCCGGCCGGGGGCTGATGCTCGGTCTCGCGCTCGCCACCAAGTTCGCGCCCGCGATCCTCCTGCCGCTCTGGAGCCGGCACCCCTTCCCGCGCAGACCGGCGGGTCGCACGCTGCTGCCCTTCGCCGGCGGGCTGCTCGGTGCGGTGGTGCTCACCGGGTGGGTGCTGCTGCTCGACGGCGGCGACGGGCTGCGCGCCTTCTGGTCGCGCACGATCGGCTATCAGCTCGGGCGCGAGTCGCCGTTCTCGCTCTGGGGCCAGTACCCGGACCTGCGACCGGTGCAGATCGGGCTGATGGCGCTCGTCGCGGTCGCGGGGCTGATCGTCCTGCGGTGGCCGCGCAGACTCGACATGCTGACGATGTCCGCGCTGTCCGGCGCGCTGCTGATCGGGGTCGAGCTGACGCTCACGCACTGGTTCTACCTGTACATCCCGTGGTTCCTGCCCTTCGCCCTGATCGCGATGGTGCCCGACTGGCCGCAGCCGGTGCGCGCGCAGCGGCCCGCGGCCGAGCCCGCGCCGGCCCAGGCGATCGCGGAACCCGTGGCGGTGGGCACGTGAACCGGCGCGCGCGTCTTCCGGCGTTCGCCGTCGCGCTCGCCGTGGTCGTGTGGGCGATCCCGCTGCAGATCGGCATCTACGCCGATGCCGTCATCACCGACATCCCGACCTACCAGCGCGCCTACGACAACATCGCCTCCGGCCAGATCCCGTACGCCGACTTCACCCTCGAGTACCCGCCGCTGGCGGGTGCCCTCTTCTGGCTGGCGGGCGTGCTGCCCGGCCCGTACGGCGTCACCTTCTCCATCCTGATGCTGCTGGCCCTCTGCGCGACGGTGCTCGGCGTCATCGCGCTCGCCCGGGCGCTCGGCATGGACGAGCGGCGCCAGACGGCGGCCGGCGTGCTGGTCGCGGTCAGTCCCCTCCTCATCGGCAACCTCGTGGAGACGCGGTTCGACCTCGCCCTGGCGGCGCTGATCGTCTGGACCCTCTGGGCGGCGGCCACCGAGCGCTGGCGACTGGCGTGGACGCTGCTCGCGTGCGCCACCCTGCTGAAGCTGGTGCCGCTGGCACTGATACCCGTCCTGCTGATCTGGCAGCGGCACCGCGCGGGCGCGCGGCGCGCATGGGCGGGCCTGGCCGGAAGCCTCGCGATCGTGGCGGCGGGGCTGCTGCCGTTCGTCATCCTCTCGCCGTCCGGGACGTGGGACCTCGCCCAGTACCACCTCGACCGCCCGCTGCAGCTGGAGGCGACCGGCGCGGCCTACCTGCTCGGGCTGCACGCGCTCGCCGACATCCCGATCACCGTGGAGAACTCGTTCGGCAGCCAGGGCCTCGCCGGACCCGGCCCGGCGGTGATCGCGGGCATCTCCACCGCCATCCTGATCGCCGTGCTGATCGCCATCGCCTGGACGCTCTGGCTGCTGCTGCACCGCGCACGCGCCCCAGGCGACGCCCGCCTGTTCATCGCCGCCTCGGCGTCGACGATGGTCGCGCTGCTCGTCGGCGGCAAGGTGCTCTCACCGCAGTTCCTCGTCTGGCTGCTGCCGGTCTGCTTCCTCGTGGTCGGCCGCTACGGGCCGCTGGCGGCGGGGCTCACGGCCGCCGCGATGCTGCTGACCTTCGCCTACTTCCCCCACAGCTACTGGGACCTGGTCGCCCTCGAGACCTGGCCGATCGCCGTGCTCGTGCTGCGCGACAGCGTCCTGATCGCCCTGCTGGCCGCCTGCTGGCCCCGGCCGAGCATCGCCGGCCGCCCCCAGGGCCGCACCCTCGGCCAACTGGGGGCCGACCCGAAACGCGCCGAGAAGGCCGTGTCGGCGAGGTACCTCGTCGACTGAATCGCGGCCTTGGGGGCGATCCGGAGTGATCTCGCTTCAGGGTGGTCTCGGTCCGGGGTGGTCTCAGTGCCCGTGCTGAGGACGATCGTCTGGGGCGTCCGGAGAACGCCGCCCTTCGGACGTGCGTCGACGCACTGATCTCCCACTATCGGGGAGATCAGGGCGACAAAACGGCCCCTCGTCGGGGCCATTTTGAGTCCGCTCCTCCGGGCTTCGCCCGGGGTACGTCGCGGTCAACCAATCACGGTGGTCC
>LNFM01038266.1_pt1 | contig 11265 bp, 13 predicted proteins | sample 596031 | NCBI WGS metagenome assembly LNFM01 (sample SAMN04254537, study PRJNA301005) | activated carbon metagenome | isolation source: dual media filters at the Ann Arbor, Michigan drinking water treatment plant | place: USA: Ann Arbor | reverse complement strand
GGCACGCCCCGGCCTGCTCGTGCCGGAAGGTCAGGAAGTTGCCGCGATCGGCCTCGCTCTCCACCACCAGATGGGCGGGCGCGAGCACGGGATGGCGGAGCGCCGGCAGGCCCGCGAGGAAGAGCGCCTGCAGGGCCCGCGCATGCGCCTGCGCCACGCCGGCATCGATGCCGTGTTCCGCCATCCAGGCCAGCGCGGCGTCGAAGCGGTAGAGCCCCGAGGGGTCGAAGGTCGCGCCCATGAAGCGCCAGCCCCCCTCCGCATAGGCGACCTCGTCCTGCGGACCGGCCAGCGCGCCGAAAGCGGCATACCAGCCCGTGTCGCGCGGGCGCGGCGCGACGCCGGGCGGGCTGTGCAGGAAGCAGATGCCCTCCCCGCCCATCGCGTATTTGTAGCCGCCGGCGAGATAGAAGGCGCGGTCCGCCACGGGGGCCAGATCGGTCGGGCGCGCCATGAAGCCGTGATAGCCGTCGATCACGATCAGCCGCTCGGGGGCGACCAGCGCCTCGACCAGACCGGGCAGGTCCGGCAGGGCAAAGCCGGAATTGAACAGCACCTGGCTGACGAAGACGAGGTCGATCCGCCCCGCCTCGCGCCCGGCGGCGATCAATCGCGCAGTGAAGCTCTCGAACGGCTCCGCCGGGACGATCACGAGCTCGACCAGCCCCTCTTCGGCGAGGCGCTGCGTCTGGCGCCGGAAGGAGTGGAACTCGCCGTCGCTGGTGAGGATGCGCACCGGCCGGCCCGGCGCGCAGCAGGAGAGCAGGCGGTTGACGAATTCATGCGTGTTCGGCGCCAGCGCCAGCGAATCCGGCGACGGCAGCCCCAGACCGGCCCCAGCACCTCGCCCCATTTGTCGTCGACGAGGCGGGCGGCATCGTCCCAGCAGCGGATCTGCGCCGCACGCGTCACGTCCGGCCAGAAGTGGTGGCTGTGCGCGGCGACATGCAGCCGGCCCACGGCCGCCTGCCGGAAACGCGAAAAATGCTGGGAAAGATCGAGTGGAAACGCCTGTTCTGTCATGCCGGACGCGGCTCCCGCCTTGTGCGCTGCGCCAAATACTTTAAGTTTAAAATATAACTTGTCGAGCCCGGAGGCGGGGGAAACGCGTCATGAGCCAGAGCGAGCACGGCGGACAGCCCGAGAGCCGGATCGAGCCCGGCATGACCACCGATTTTCGCCAGCGCATGAGCTATGGCGACTATCTCGGGCTGGATCTCCTGCTCTCCGCCCAGAAGCCGCTGAGCGACGCCCCCGACGAGCCGCTCTTCATCACCATCCACCAGGTCCAGGAGCTCTGGCTCAAGCTCTGCGTCCACGAGATCGACGGCGCTATCGCCGCGATCCGCAAGGACGAGCTGTCGCCCGCCTTCAAGTCGCTGGCGCGCGTCTCGCGCATCCAGTCGCAGCTCGTCGCCGCCTGGGACGTGCTCTCGACCATGACGCTCGGCGAATCCTCCGGCTTCCAGTCCTGGCAGTATCGCGCGCTCGAATTCCGCCTGGGCGCCAAGGACCCGCGCATGCTCGCGGTCCACAAGCATCACCCGACGGCTCATGCGCTGCTGGAGAAGGCCTATCGCGAGCCCAGCCTCTATGACGAGGCGGTCCTGCTCCTGGCGCGGCGCGGCCTGCCGGTGCCGACGGCCTGCATCGAGCGCGACTGGCGTGAGCCTCACGCCTTCGATGCGGGCCTGCGCGATGTCTGGCTCGGCATCTATCGCGAGAACCGTCAGCATTTCGATCTCTACGAGCTGGCGGAGGAACTGGTCGACATCGAGGACCAGTTCCAGCAATGGCGCTTCCGCCACATGAAGACGGTCGAGCGCATCATCGGCTTCAAGACGGGCACCGGCGGCTCGTCGGGCGTGCAGTTCCTGCGCACCGCCCTCGAGCGCCGCTTCTTCCCCGAGCTCTGGGACCTGCGCGGACAGCTTTGACGGCGCCCGGAGCCTGGCATGTCCCCGCCTCGCATTGCCCGGCCAGTCTGGAACTGTTAGAACCGGCTCATGACGAAGCGCCCCGCGAGCGAGCATGGCCGGCTCTGCGTGGTTCGCCGCGAGGTGAACCTGCGCCGCATGCCCACGACGCAAGGCTTCGCGGCCCTGCATGACCATGCCCGGCTGCCCTGGCGCTTCTTCGGCCGCTTCACTGCCTCGATCGCCGCAGGCCTTAGCCGCGCCTGAGACCCGCGCCGCGCGCGGGCGACAGGCGAATGCGTTCTGCGAGCCGGCTCCCGGAGCCGGCCCTTTCCACGATCCCATCGATCCCCAGCCACCGAGGCTTTAGCGCCATGACCGCGACGTCCGCACCCCGCACGCTCTACGACAAGATCTTCGACGACCACATCGTCGACCGGCAGGAGGACGGCACCTGCCTGCTCTATATCGACCGCCACCTCGTCCATGAGGTGACCAGCCCGCAGGCCTTCGAAGGGCTGCGCATGACCGGCCGCAAGGTCCGCGCGCCGCACAAGACGCTCGCCGTCGTCGACCACAACATTCCCACCACCGACCGCTCCAAGGGCATCGCGGAGGAGGAGAGCCGCATCCAGGTCGAGGCGCTCGCCAAGAACGCCAAGGAGTTCGGCGTCGAGTATTTCAACGAACTCGATATCCGCCAGGGCATCGTCCACATCGTCGGCCCCGAGCAGGGTTTCACCCTGCCCGGCACCACCATCGTCTGCGGCGACAGCCACACCTCGACGCATGGCGCCTTCGGGGCGCTGGCCCATGGCATCGGCACCTCGGAGGTCGAGCATGTGCTGGCCACCCAGACGCTGATCCAGAAGAAGGCCAAGAACATGCTCGTCCAGGTGGACGGCACCCTAACCAAGGGCGTCACCGCCAAGGACATCACGCTCGCCATCATCGGCGAGATCGGCACGGCCGGTGGCACCGGCTCGGTCATCGAATATGCCGGCGACGCCATCCGCGCGCTCTCGATGGAGGGCCGCATGACGCTGTGCAACATGTCGATCGAGGGCGGCGCGCGCGCCGGCATGGTCGCCCCCGACGAGAAGGCCTATGCCTATCTGAAGGGCCGTCCCAAGGCCCCCCAGGGCGCCGCCTGGGACGAGGCCATGCGCTACTGGGAGACGCTCTACACCGACGAGGGCGCCCATTTCGACCGGATCGTGAAGCTCGACGCCAACAACCTGCCGCCGATCGTCTCCTGGGGCACGAGCCCCGAGGACGTGATCTCGGTCGCCGGCAGCGTGCCCGATCCGGCGCTGATCGAGGACGAGACCAAGCGCACCTCCAAGCAGCGCGCGCTCGACTATATGGGCCTGACCGCCGGCACGAAGATGACCGAGATCCCGCTCGACGTGATCTGGATCGGCTCCTGCACCAATGGCCGCATCGAGGATCTGCGCGCCGTCGCCAAGATCGTCGAGGGCAAGAAGATCGCGGGCTCGCTCGATTACGCCATGATCGTCCCGGGCTCGGGGCTGGTGAAGCAGCAGGCCGAAGCCGAGGGGCTGGACAAGATCTTCCTCGCGGCGGGCTTCGAATGGCGTGAGCCGGGCTGCTCGATGTGCCTGGGCATGAACCCCGACCAGCTCAAGCCGGGCCAGCGCGCGGCCTCGACCTCGAACCGCAATTTCGAAGGCCGCCAGGGCTTCAAGGGCCGCACCCATCTCGTCTCGCCGCAGATGGCGGCGGCCGCCGCGCTGGTCGGGCGCTTCGTCGATGTGAGGCAGTTGGGGTGATGTCGCGATGACCTCCGAAGATCAGTTGCTCGCGAATGCACGCCCCGCGAATGTGCGCTGCACGCAAGAGCGACTGATCGTCGGATTCCTCGATGGAAGGGAACTGTCCGTGCCCATTCGCTGGTACCCGCGCCTTGCTGCCGCCACGCCAGAACAGCGTGCCGACTGGGAGTTCATTGGAGCTGGTCTCGGCATCCATTGGCCCCAGATCGACGAGGACCTCAGCGTGAAGGGCCTGCTGATGGGCTGGGCCGCTCCCGGCGTGGTGAAATGAGCAAGGACCCCCGCGAATCCGCCCGCGCCGCCGAGGCGCAAGCCGCGCTCGACCGCGTCAAGCGCGACAGCGAAAGCCTGCTCGGCTCCTCGATGGGCCGGGCGGCGGATCATTTTGGTGCCAAGGATGCCCCCGAGGGCGACCCCGTCGAGCTCTGGGGCCGGCGCATCGGGCGCTCGCTCTCGCTGCTCGGCGTCGTCGTGCTCGCCTGGTGGCTCGGCCATCAGCTGAAGGTTTGGTGATGGGCAGCGTTCCCGCCATCGCCGCCGCCACCGCAAGCCCGGCCGAGATCGACTGGGACGGCGCCCGGGCGCCCTCGATCGAGGCCTTCGAGGTCCTGGCGCAGGCCGCCTTCGACCGGCTGCCCGACGAGTTCCGCGCGCTCTGCAGCGACGTGATCTTCACCGTCACCGAGTTTCCCGAGGACGATGTCTGCAAGGAGCTCGAGGCGGAGAGCCCCTTCGACATCCTCGGCCTGTTCACCGGCATCGGCCTGCCCCAGCAGGGCTATGCCCCGCAGACCGGCCAGATGCCCAACACGATCCATCTCTACCGCCGCCCGATCCTCGACTACTGGGCCGAGCATGACGAGAGCCTGGGCCACATCGTCACCCATGTGCTCGTCCACGAGATCGGCCACCATTTCGGCTTCTCGGACGAGGATCTCGAAGCCATCGAACGCGCCGCGGAATGACCGGCGACATCCATAAAGCAGCAAGGACCGACCGCTCATGCAGCCCTTCACGACCCTGACCTCGACGCCCGCGCCGCTGAAGGTGATCAATGTCGACACCGACATGATCATCCCCAAGCAGTACCTCAAGACGATCAAGCGCACGGGCCTGGGCACCGCGCTGTTCTCGGAGATGCGCTACAAGGACGACGGCTCGGAGAACCCCGATTTCGTGTTGAACCAGCCGGCCTATCGCAAGTCGGAAATCCTCGTCGCCGGCGACAATTTCGGCTGCGGCTCCTCGCGCGAGCACGCCCCCTGGGCGCTGCTCGACTTCGGCATCCGCTGCGTGATCTCCACGAGCTTCGCCGACATCTTCTACAACAACTGCTTCAAGAACGGCATCCTGCCGATCGTGGTCAGCCCCGAGGACCTCGAGAAGCTGTTCGACGACGCCGATCGCGGCTCCAACGCGACGCTGACGGTCGATCTCGAAAAGCAGCAGATTACCGGCCCCGATGGCGGCACGGTCAGCTTCGACATCGACCCCTTCCGCAAGCACTGCCTGATGAACGGCCTCGACGATATCGGCCTGACCATGGAGAAGGCGCCGAAGATCGAGGCCTTCGAGGAGAAGCTGAAGCAGCGCGCCTGGGCTTGAGGCGCTCCGTCATTCGCGGGCGCGGCGACGCCGCGACCCGAGAATCTCGTGCAGGAGATGCTCGGGTCTTCGCCCGAGCATGACGGCTCTTACCCCACCAGCCCCGCCATCGGCCCAATCCCGCCGCTGCCCGGAAACACCTTTTCCGCCAGCACCGGTCCCGAAACGCCGAACAGATCCGCGACCACGCCCTTCGCCACGGCGCGGATGTCCGTAGTCGGCTTCAGGTCGCGCTTCTCGTGGAGCTGCTCCAGCTTCAGTCCCGGCCAGTCGACGATCATCCGCCGTGCCGGTGCCGTGATCGGTGCCGACGGTGCCGTTGACCCGGGCGGTGCGGCCGAACTCGGTGACGACCATCACCACCGTGTCCTTCCAGACGGGCTTGAGGCCCTGCTCGAAGGTCGCCAGCGCGCCGTCGAGCCCACCCAGCAGCTGCGCCAGCCGGCCCCTGGCGCCACCCTCATTGGCATGCGTGTCCCAGCCCTCGAAGGCGAGCGCGGCGATGCGCGGCCCGTCATCGGCGCCGACGAGCGCGGCCGCGCCTTCGGCGATGCGCTTCATGCCCTCCGCGCTGTCGGGCCCGCCGCCGCCCCTCGCCTCGCCGCTCATGCCCTGGCGCCGGGCGATCTCCTCGGTCAGCTTCGCCTGGGCGAGCGCACGGGCCAGCCCCGGATCACGCTGCCCGTAGAGATCCTCCAGCCGCTGGATCAGATCGGAGCCGGCGCGGGCCATGCGCGGCGGCGCCCAGCCCAGCACCGGCGCCTCGCCCCGCACCACCAGCGGCGGCACCACGCCGACCCCGAGCACGCCCTTGCGCGAGATGCCCTCCCCGGCCGGAAGGTTGGCGATCAGCCGGTTCAGCCAGCCGCTCTCGGTCTTGCCGGGACCGCCCTGGCCGCTCTCCAGCACATCCTGCCCGTCGAAATGCGAGCGCTCGCGATAGCCGGTGGCGGCCGCATGGACGACCGAGGCCTGCCCGGCGGCGTAAAGCCGGGCGAGGTTGGGCATGGCGGGGTGCAGATAAAAGAAGCCGTCGAGCGGCAACGCCGCATCGGGCCCGTCCTTCGTCAGAGCGATGCCCTCGCGCAGGCCCGCATAATCGGGGTCGCCGAGCGGCGGGACGGCGGAGAGGCCGTCGAGCGCGCCGCGCAGCACCACCAGCAGGAAGCGCGGATCGCGGCTGCCAGCAGCTGCATAGGCGAATTTCGGCACGAAGGACCAGGCGAACAGCGCCCCCGCTGCCCCCAGTACGGCGCGGCGCGACGGCGTCATCGGTTCGCAATCGTCGTCGTCATCCACCATCGGACTCACCTCCGCTGGAATTCGGGCGAGAGCAGCATGAGCGCCAGCGCCTGCGGCTTGCTGTCGGCGCGCGCCACCGCAGCCTGCGTCTCGGGCGAGAGCAGCGGCCCCAGGATGTCCTCGGTCAGCGCGCGGGGATCGGGCACGCTGGCCGCTGCCTGGCGCCCCCAGCCGGCCGCGACGTCGATGCGGGTCTTGATCCCCTCCGGCGAGGCCCAGGCCGCGTTGCCGTCGGGATAGCCATTGGGGCCGGCGGGCTGCCAGAAGGGCTGGCCCATCGCGTTGAGCGGGCCGACGATCTGGCCGAACTCGGCCTTGCGCCCGAGCGCGCGGAAGGCCGCCAGCAGAAACTCCTGCGGCGTGCGGATCTTGCTCGGCTCTGCACTCCAGGCCGAATCCGACTCGACCAGCGCTCGCGACACCGCGGCGAGATCGCCCTCGGTCTTCCTGAACACCGCCGAGAGTTCGCGCACCAGCGCCGGCGGCGGCTCGTCGGCGACGAAATGCCGGACGAGCTTGATCGCGATGAAATCGGCCGTGGCCGGATGGCGCGCGAGATCGGTCAGCGCCGCCAGCCCCTTCTCCTTGCCCGACTGGCCATAGGGCTTGCCGAGGAGTTCCGGCGCACCCGGCTCGTGCAGCCCGGCATTGAACGCAAAGGACCCAGGAAAGCCGAGCACAGCCTCGCGACCGACCACGGTCCAGCCCGTGATGATCCGCGCGAGATTGGTGACGTCGACCTGGGCATAGCCGCCGGAGACGCCGAGCGTATGCAGTTCCAGGACGCTTGCCGGCCGGCGAGGACGGGCCGATCGAGAGCCGGTTGTCGAGGAACTCCAGCATCGCCGGGTGGCTCTCGGCCGCGACCAGCATGTCCTCGAAGCGGCCGAAGACATGCGGGCGGATCGCCTCGCGCTCATAGGCGCCAGCCATGATCCGCGTCATGTTGCTCTTGGTGGCGCCGATGCAGAAATGGTTCGACCAGAACTGAACGAGCCGTTCCCCGAAACCGGTCTCAGCCTCGAGCGCGAGCCGCACCCGCGCCGCAACCTCGTCGCGATAGGTCCGGTAGGGCAGCGCCGGCTCGTTGGCTGGTTTCGGCGGCGCCATTGCGTTCTGGCCGTTTGGCACGGCAGGCGCAGCCGCGACCTGCTGGCCGGCGGAGGGCTTCGCCTCGCGCGCAGCCCGCTCGGCATCCTCGAAGGCATAGAGCGCCGCACCGATCTCGGCCGTTCCGGAATAGCGCAGCCCGGACGGCTGCGGCAGCGTGCGCCGCGCGATCTCGGCGAGCAGGCGTTCGCGCGCCGAAGCCCAGCCCGAACCGCTGCAACCCCACGCTCTCGCTGCGCAAAACACTCGGGCTCGCCATGCGTCGCCTCCGGTCGGGTTCGTCTGGCGTTTCCAGACTAGCCCCTCAATCATGGCAAAAACCAGAAGACGACCGTGACAATGCGAGGCTTTGGCGGCGATGCCTGCGCAGCAGGCCAAAAGGCGGCGATTGTTCCGCGAAAAGGGCCGCCGCCCCGGTCGGGACGGCGGCCCTGTCCGGGCGGAAACGGTGCCCGTCGTCACATCGTCGGCAGCACCGCCACATCGCGCGGCGTGCCGCTCAAGCCGGCGATCTTGCCGACCATCGTCGCCTTGCCGGTGGCAAGATCGACCTTGTGCAGGGCGCCGTCGGCGACCAGCCAGCCCGTATTGCTGCCATCCGCCGCCGTCTCGATGTCGAAGGCGATCGCCTTCGGCGTCGCGCCGAGCTTGCCGATGGCGCCGAGCACGCCGTCATTCGGCGGCGCCTGCTTCAGCAGGGCGCCGATCTTGCCGTCGATGTCGTAAAGCGCGGTCTCCTTGGTGCCCTTGACCGAGTTGGAATAGGCGCCGGCGACGACCATCGGCGTCTCGCCCTTGTGCATGTCGGTCTCCGCGAATTTCAGCTTGCCGTCGACGGTGGTCTTGCCGTCCTCGACATTGACGCGGAGATTGCTGCCGTCGGAGCCGATGACGCGCAGGCGGTCGGCGGCCGGGTTGAAGTCGACGGTCGCCATCGCGCTCGCCGCCAGCACCGTGTCCATCTTCGACTTCATCGTCGCCTTGCCGGCGGCGTCCACGGTGTAGATCGTGCCGTCCGTGGACAGCGCATAGAGCAGGCCGTCGGCGGGGCGCACATCGATGCCGGCGATCTTGCCGGCGATGCCGGTGACCTTCATCGACTTGCCGGCCTTCTGCGTGGCGGTGTCGATCAGGGTCAGGGTGTCGTCGCCGGTGAGCGCGGCGAGTGTCGCGGCCTGGGCGGAGAGCGAGGCGGAAAGCGACGCCGCGAGCAGGGTCGAGGCGGTCAGCGCGAGGCGCAGGGTTCTGGTCATGTCAGGGTCCTCCGGGTTCGGGTGCGGTACCGCTTCGGAACCGCGGCACTCGCAGCGGCTATCGCGGCCGGCGACCGGCGGATGCAGGCCAAAAAATAAACTGAAGCCTTGCATCCCGAGGGGAACCGTCGGCGTATCCTCCCGTTGGGAGCAGGGTGCCGTGCTGCGATCACCCTGATTCTGGAGACGGTGGGGGACTTCGCGTTGACGCAGAAGGCGGGCGAGATCGAAGCGGCGCTGCGGCGCATCTACGATGCCGAGTCGCCGCGTATGGTCGGTGTCGCCCAGCGTCTGCTGAAGCGTCGCGCCCTGGCCGAGGAGGCTGTGCAGGATGCCTTCGTCCTGATCTGGCGGCATGCCGCGCGCTTCGATCCGCAGCGCGGCGCCGGCCTGACCTGGATCTACGCGATCCTGCGCAACCGCGCCCTCTCGATCCTGCGCGACGAGAAGCGGACGGAGACGAGCGAGGCTCCCCTCGGGGAGGAGATGGCGAGCGAAGAGGACGATCCGGAAACCGTGATGTCGAAGCTGTCCGACGCCAGGGCGCTGCATGCCTGCCTGGAGACGCTGCCGCCGCAGCGGCGCGGCCTCGTGCTGCTCGCCTTCGTCCAGGGCCTGACCCATGGCGAGATCGCGGGCAAGCTCGGCCTGCCGATCGGCAGCGTGAAATCCTGGATCCGGCGCTCGCTGATCGCCCTGAAGGAGTGCCTCGGATGAGCCCCTCCCCCGACAACGCCCGGGAGCGCGATGCGCTCGCCGGCGAATACGTTCTCGGCCTCGTCGAGGGGGCCGATCGCGAGCGGCTGGAACAGCGCATCGCGCGCGAGCCGGCCCTGGCGGCGAGCGTCGAAAGCTGGCGCGGCCACCTCGCCGCCATCGACGCCACGGCCCGGCCGATCCCGCCCTCGCCGGGCTTGTGGGCCCGCATCGAGGCCGAGATCGCGGCCATCCTGCCCGCCGCCGAGCGTGGCCGCGCCAAGGCGGTGAAGGCCGGCGGTACGCTCTCGGACTGGTGGAACAGCCTGTTCGTCTGGCGCGGCGCGGCGTTGGCCGGCGCGCTCGCCGCGATCCTGCTCGCCATCGGCCTGAACGGCGCGCTCGACCGGGCCAAGCGCCAGCCGCTGATGGTCGCCGTGCTGCTGACGGACGCCAATGTCGCGGCGGCCGTCGTCAACACCTATCGCGACGGCCGCGTCGAGATGGTGCCGCTGCAGAACATCGCGGTGCCCGCGGGCATGGCGCTGGAGATCTGGACGCTGTGGGACCGCACGGTGGGCCCGCGCTCGGTCGGCCTGATCGACCGCGCCCGCACCACGCCGCTGCGCCTCGACCAGCTGCCGCTCGGCAAGGATCAGCTCTTCGAGATCACGATCGAACCGGCGACCGGCTCGCCGACGGGCCGCCCGACCGGGCCGATCGTCGCGAAGGGAACGACGTCGCAGGCGTTGTGAGGGGAGCCGTTGCAGGCGACATCCCGGCCTGCCCCACGTGGCAAGGTAACCGTGTCAGAGCCCGACCCAGAACGTCATTCAGCGCTCATGCTGACGAGCCAATTCATTAGGATAGCGTCTTGAAGGATGCGTCCGGAGCCCCCGACAGGGCGTGACCTAAAGACGATCAGGACCAGCGCCGACGCGGGCCCTTTAGCGCCAGCGCGACGGATGCGGCGTCGCGCGGTTGAATGGCGATGACGTGGCGGCTTTTGAACGGCAGCTCGGTGCCAGACCACAGCTCGTCATTCTCAGCGATTTCCCGCGGATCATTGTCGAGGATGCCGACATAGCCGAACTCGCATCGCGCAGTGACCAAAACCCACATGCGTTCGACGACGAGATCGTCCTCGCCGCGTCTGATCTCGAACATCAGCTTGGCGAAATCTCCCGGCTGAAGACTGTTCCGCGCAATGGCATTCGGAATCGCGAACGTCGTCGGTGCCATCCGATGATAGTCCTCACCGTCAAGCAGATGCCAATGATCGAGTTGAAGATCCGGCTCTCGCATGCGCGCCCCTCACACCACCACCGTGATCGTCTCAGCCGCCCGCGTCAGCCCCGTATACAGCCACCTTGCGCGGTGCTCCCTGAACGCGAAGCTCTCGTCGAACAGCACGATGTCGTTCCACTGCGAGCCCTGCGCCTTGTGGACGGTGAGCGCGTAGCCGAAGGTGAACTCGTCGGTGTGCTTGCGCAGCTCCCAGGGGATCTCCTCCTCCGTGCCGTCGAAGAAGTTCGGCAGCACGGAGACCTTGACCGGCTTGGCGTTGGGGTCGTCCTCCGGCGTCAC
>LNFM01015215.1_pt1 | contig 11265 bp, 11 predicted proteins | sample 596031 | NCBI WGS metagenome assembly LNFM01 (sample SAMN04254537, study PRJNA301005) | activated carbon metagenome | isolation source: dual media filters at the Ann Arbor, Michigan drinking water treatment plant | place: USA: Ann Arbor | reverse complement strand
CGTGATCGCGCCACGCTAGCATGGCGACCGAAGAGTGTTCAATCATCTCACCGGGTCGCGTAGTGACGCACGGCCGCGATCGCCAGCGGCTAACATGCACGGTCCATCCTGCAGGGAGACCACACGTGTCCGAGCCGTTGCCGCAGTTCACACCCGGGGGCTATCGCTTCGTCCCCGGTCCGTTCCAGTACTCGGCCGGCGTCGCCGCCGAGCCCGGATTCGAGATCGTCCGTGCCCGCTTCCTGCGGCCGATGCCGCTGGCCGCCGGCTTCGCCGCGATCGAGCGCCACCTGGCTTCGGTCGGCCGTTCGCCGCTGGCGTTCTGCCAGTGCGAGCTGCGCTCGCCGGCGCCGTTCACCGAGGAAGGCTTCGTCTCGTTCAACCGCGACTATGTGGGCACGCTCGAACGCTGGGGCCTGATCCGGGATGGCGTGAACCCGGTGGCGCGCAGCAATGTCTGCCCTGAGCTCGACAAGCCGCCGGTGCCGAGCCTGTTCGCGTTCTCGTACACGGTGCCCGCCGCCGATGCGCCCCCGACTTTCGTCGTCGCGGGCAGCGCCGAGGCGCCGGAAGGCAAGGGGCACTACGAGAGCCACATCGTCCGCCGGGGCGAGACTTCGCCCGATGCGATCCTCGAGAAGGCGCGCTGGGTGCTCGGCGAGATGGAGCGCCGGATGGCGTCGCTCGGCTTTGCCTGGCCCGACATCACGGGTGCCCAGCTCTATACGATCCACGACCCGCATCCGTTCCTGGCGGCGGAACTCGCGCGGCGCGGCGCGATGCGCGCCGGCCTGACCTGGCACTGGGTGCGGCCACCGGTGGTCGACCTCGAGTACGAGATGGACGTGCGCGGCGTGCGTCGCGAACTGGTCGTGGACGGCGGCTGAGCCCTCAGCGGAACAGCCCGGGCAGGTTCGGCATGAACTGCCTGAGGTTGCCCGGCACCTGCTTCAGCAACTGCTGCTGCAGCAGGTCGGCCGCGGCCTGCAGCAGGTTGTCGTAGCGACCCGGCCGGAACACGGCGGGCAAGTTGTTGAGCAGCCCGAGGCCCTGCGCGGCCGCGGCGATGTTCAGCGCCGCGAAGGCGACCTGCCCGGCGGTCACTTCGAGCGTCTGCCCGCTCTTCAGGTCGGTGACCACGGTCGCGCCCGAGGTGACCTGCTGGTAGGTGCCGGCGGCCGCCTCCGGTGTGTCCTCTTCCACCACCACGGTCTCGAAGTCGGTGCCGCGCACGCCGATGGTGGCGGTCGAGGTGCCGACCTGGAAGCCACGCGGGTTCTGCCGGCCGATCAGCCCGGTCACCGTGCGCAGCGCGCCACGGGTGATCGACAGCAGGCTGGTGGATTCCTTCACCCGTTCGCGGCCGGCGAACTGGTAGCGGCTGACCGTGAACCGCGTGTTGGCACGCACCGCGATCACGGCATCGTCGACCATGCGGATCAGCAGTTCACCGTCGCTGGCGGTGACGATCGACTCGCCCTCGAAGATGGAATCGCCGCGTGCGAGCGCACGTTCGGCCGCGCCGGGCGGGATCGCCCAGGCCAGGCCCGCTGCCTGTTCGACGCGCCCGACCGGCTGCGGCTGTGCGAGCGCCGCGGGCGCGACCAGCCAGGTGGCGACCAGCAGCGGCAGCAGGCAGAGAGGCAGGCGCAGGCGAAGGCACAGGCACAGGCACAGGCACGGGTGCAGGGTGCGCAGCGGCAGCAAGGTGGCGTTCATCGGCGTGTTCCTCGTGTTCCTGGCTGTGCGCCTGCTGCCGAGGGCTCCGGCGCCTGCTCGTGACCGGCGGCGAGCAGGGACAGCAGCCTTGCCAGCGTCGTGCGTTCCGCTTCGCTCAACACCTCGAGCAGCCGGGCCTGTTCGGCGAAGTGGCGCTCGATCACCCGATTGGCCAGCTTCAGGCCCTTCGGTGTCAGCCGCACCGCGCTCGAACGGGCGTCGAGCGGATCCGGCTCGCGGGTGACCCAGCCCATTGGGTTGGTGATCGCGCCCGACGTGAGCAAGGCCTGCCGGTAGAGCGCGGTGGGCGTAAGTGTGTAGGGCGGGCCCTGGCGCAGCAGCGCGCCCAGCACGGCGAAGGTCTCCCAGGTCAGGTCGAACTCGGCGAGCCAGCCGTCGGCCCGGCGCTGGAAGATGCGTGCGAGGCGGGTGATGCGTCCGATCACCTCGGTCGGGGCCGGGTCGAGGTCGTCGCGGCCTGCGCGCCACTGGGCGACGAACCGGCCTACTGCATCATCCGCCTGATGTCTTGACATTGAGATAACTCGGGCATACGTTTCGGATTTCCACGGTGCGATTGTACGCGCCGGCGAATGCCGCCCGGGGAGGCCGCCATGAAGAAGCAGCGCATCAGCTACGTACCGTTCGACCGGATCGAAGACCCGCGCATGCGCGAGGAGCTCGAGCGCTGCGCGCGCGACGGCACGCCCAGGCCCGAAAGCTCGGCCGTGCGCGCGCATGTGCCCGACTGCTTCTGGTTCTTCGCCGATTCGTGGGAGAAGGTCTTCCGCAACGGCGTGGTCGAGCATGCGATCAAGGAACTGTGCCGCGTCTACGTGTCGCGCTCGGTGGTCTGCGAGTTCTGCGGCAACCAGCGCTCGATCAAGGGCGCGGCCGAAGGCCTGACCGAAGCCAAGTACGACGACCTGATCAACTTCGAGAAGTCGACGAAGTACGACGCGCGGCAGAAGGCGGCGCTGGCCTATGCCGAGGCGATCGTCTGGCGGCTCGACACCGACGATGCCTTCTGGGACCGCATGCATGCGAACTTCGACGAGGCGCAACTGGTGGAACTCGGCTGCGCGATCGGGCTGACCTACGGCCAGCAGAGCTGGCTGCGGCTGTTGAACATCGAGCACCACCAGTACCTCGCCGGCACCGACGGTTCGATGGCGCCCGGCTTCGAGACTGCGGCTGCACTGGCGCAGTCGAAGTCCTCGCCCGAGTACTGGGCGGCGCGCAAGGCCGAACGGATCGCCGCCGGCAAGCTGGCCTGAACCGCCGAGCGCCCCGGCGCCGGAGGCCGTAAGATCGGCCGGCGGCCTGCGCCGCATCCGCCGGCCATGCACGGATCCGGGGACGGCAGGCCTGACTTCGGAGCGACAGCGCATGAAGATATTCGTGTTGGGTGCCGGCGCGATCGGCGGCTACTACGGCGGCCGGCTGGTAGAAGCCGGTGCCGACGTCACCTTCCTGGTGCGCGAACGCCGGCTGGCGCAGATCGCGCGCGACGGCCTCGTGATCGACAGCCCGGCGTTCGGCGATGCGCGCCTGGCGGTCAACGCCGTCACCGCGGTCGATCCGGCGCAGGCCTACGACCTCGTGCTGCTCACCAGCAAGGCCTACGACCTCGATGCGGCGATCGAGGCGGTGCGGCCCGCGATCGGGCCGGGCACGGCCATCCTGCCGCTGCTCAACGGCTATGCGCACGTCGACCGGCTGGTGGCCGAGTTCGGCGAGCAGCGGGTGATCGGCGGGCTGGCCAAGATCCAGGCGACGCTGGCGCCGGACGGCGTGGTCAAGCACCTGAGCGACTGGCGCTACATCACGTTCGGCGAACTCGACGGCCGCGCCTCCGCGCGCGTCGGGGAACTGAAGGCACTGTTCGACCGCACCTCGGTCGTGGCCACCGTGTCCTCGAACATCCGCCACGACCTGTGGATCAAGCTGGTCCACCTGTCGACGGTGGCGGGCATGACCTGCCTGATGCGCGGCAGCGTCGGCGAGATCGCGCGCACGCCTGACGGCACGCGGCTTCTGAACGAGTTCTTCGACCTCAACATCGAGATCGCGACCCGGGCCGGCTGCGCACCGAAGCAGGCCTTCATCGACGAGTTCCGCGCATTGTTCGCCAACCGCGATGCCGCCTACAGCGCGTCGATGGCGCGCGACATCGAACGGGGCGGGCCGATCGAGGCCGACCATATCCTCGGGTTCATGCTCGAGTGCTGCCGCGCGTACGGCCTGGACGACCGACTGCACAGGGTGGCGTACACGCACTGCAAGACCTACGAGGCCCGGCGCGAGGCCGGCCGGCTGCCCTGAACGCGCCCTACGATCCGATCTTCGCGGACAGTCCCGGCACCGGCCTGCCGCACCAGCCGTCGTACTGGCTGGCGACGGCCGGCACGCTGCCGCCCGACGACGGGCCGGCGCCGCACGCGCTGGATGCCGAAGTGGCGGTGATCGGCGGCGGCTACACCGGCCTGTCGACCGCCCTGCACCTGGCAAGGCGCGGCTACCGCGTGGTCGTGCTGGAAGCGAACCGCCCGGGCTGGGGCTGCAGCGGCCGCAACGGCGGCTTCGCGCGCATGGCGTTCGGTCGCCTGTCGTTCGGCGACATGGTGGCGCGCTTCGGATTGCCCGGCGCGAAAGTCCTGTTCGCGCACACGAAGGCCTCGCTGGACAACGTCCGCGCGATGATCCGTGACGGCGGCATCGATTGCGATGCGTCGGAGACGGGTTACCTGAAGGTGGCGCCGAAGCCGGGCCGTGCGGCCGCACTCGAAGCCGAAGCCCGGCTGATGCAGCGTGAACTGCAGTACCCCGCCGAGTTCATCGACGCGCGCACGCTGCAGCGTGACCACCTGGGTGGCGTGCATTCCTGGGGTGCCCTGCGCATTCCCGATGCGATCGCGCTGCACCCGATGAAGCTGGCGGCCGGCGTGCTGCGCATGGCGCGCGCCGCGGGCGCCACCGTGCATTCGTCGAGCCCGGTGATCGGCTGGCGCAAGGAAGGTGCCACTCACCTGCTGTCGACGCCGCACGGTACGGTGCGCGCGGCGAAGGTGGTCATCGGCACCAACGGCTACACGCCGCCCGGCCTGCATGCCGACCTGCGCGCGGCGATGATGCCGATCCTGTCGCACATCATCGTCACCCGGCCGATGACCGACGGCGACGTGGCCGGCGCGAACTTCGTCACCCGCGACGTGCTGACCGATGCACGCAAGCTCACCTTCTACTGGCGGCGCCTGCCCGACCGGCGCATCCTGTTCGGCGGGCGCGGGCTGATCTCCGACACGCCCGGTCGCACCGCGAGCCATCGGCAGTACCTGTACCGCGAACTGGTCTCCAAGTATCCGACGCTGGACGGCATCGAGATCGAACACGACTGGCACGGCTGGGTGGCGTTCACGCGGGATTTCCTGCCGCGCATCCGCGAGGCGGCAGACGACCCGACGGTCCATTACGCCGTCGGATACCAGGGTAGCGGCGTCTCCCTGTCGCTGTACGCCGGCAGGCTGATCGCAGCGCGCATCGCGGGCGACGCCGGCGAGCCGGTGATCGAGGCGGCGGGCCATGCGGTGCGGCCGTTTCCGCTGCATCGCCTGATGCGCCTGCCGCAGCGCGCGCTGTTCTACTGGTACCGGTTCCTCGACAGCCGGCCCTGACGTTCGCCGTGGCGGATCAGGTCACTGCCATGATCATCGCCGGCGCGAGTGCGGACAGGGTCAGCGCCAGCTGCGCCTGGCGCGACGTGCCGGTCTTGGCGAAGATCGCCTTGAGCTGCGTACGCACCGTATGGAGGCTGGTGCGGCTCTCCAGGGCAATCTGCGACAGCGACTTGCCGGCGGCGATCTTGAGTGCGATGCGCGCCTCGGCGGCCGACAGGCCGTAGACGCTGCGCACCAGGTGGTCGTCCGGCAGCAGTCGGCGGGGTGGATCGATCACGGCCACGAGCACCAGCCCTTCCGGGACGCGGGCGGCCCTGGGGGAGGATTCGGCCGTCAGCCGCATCGGCATCAGCAGCACGACCTTCGGGTTCCGGCCCTGCCGCGAGGGCAGCGTCAGCACGCCGGGGCGGGCGTGTCGCGATGCCGGATCGGACAGGTCGACCAGCAGCGCTTCCAGCGCGCCCGCCTCGCCGCGGCGGGTCGTGGTGAGTCTTCCGTCCTTCACGTGCAAGCCGTGCCGGCCGGCGATGAACTGATAGCCGGCGAAGTTGCTGTGCACCACGGTGCCGTCGGCGGTCACCACCAGCATCGGATGGACGAGGTGGTCGAGGATCGTCTGCGCGATGCGTTCGCGTGCAGTGGTGCCGAGGGTGCCGGAAAGCGGCAGCCATGCATCGGTGACGGTGGTGGCAATCGACATGTGCGCAGCCAGTGACTGAGGTAGGCGTCGCGAGGGAATCTGACGGGGCGGGAGCGGCCAGGGTTTGCTCGAAGCGGATCAGCTTATCGCATGCTGGAACCCGCAAGTCATACCGCAATTGGGCGATATGACCTGCATCATGCCTTGGCTAGACTCCGGACATCGTTTGCGGGCCCCGGACACGACGCGCAACTGCAATTGTCCAAGTCAATACCGCAGTTTCTCGTGACGTTGGAAACCCGTCGCTGCAGGGATCGCACCTTCCTTCGCATGCGCGCATCGAGTGCGATGCCCCGGGTGCGCCCATGCACGCATTGACGGATGTATCAGACAAAGCATGCACGACATCGCCCAGCCCCTCAAGGCAACCTTCCATGGAGAACGCATCGCCGTTGCGCGCTTGCGCGGGCCCCTGACGCTGGCCACCCTGGAGGTTGTCGATGAAGCGACCGAGACGGCGACGCCAATGTCGCTGCCTGGCAGCGCCGTGAGCGGCCATCAGTTCTGGTTCGCCAGCGATTACCTGCACCACCTTCTGTCGATGGCCACCGACCCTTCGGTCGACAACACGGTCGAGATCGACATCATCGATCGCCGCATGGCGCTGTCGTCTGCCGGGCCGCAGGCCCCGCCCGCGCGCACGGTGCGGGTACGCACGGCGATACTGGCCGAGCACCACGCGATCGAGGCCGGGATCGGCAGCGTCGCCGAGCAGCCGCACTGGTTGCCCCGGGGGGGCGCCAGGACAGGCCTGGTCGGCCTGCAACCCGCCGTGCAGCATGTCATGCGCCGCCGAGATGTCGAGCCCTGCCTGCTGGCTCGTTCGCTGCACTGGATCGAGCTCAGGCCAGTCCGGGGCCATGCGCGGGGAACGCCCCTCGGGCGGTGAGCAGGCGCCGAGGCCTGCATCGGGCACGTGCAGTTCGGCAGACCGTGCGCGATGTGGAAAGCAGCACGGTTCGCGGGACGTATTTCGCACCGACAACGGGGCGCGCGGCAGGCACACTTGTGCCCGTACTGACCGAGCGGATCGAAGGCCTTCCCGGCCGAGCGCGATGCCGTCAGCAGATCCCACGTTCCGGAGAATGCCATGAACACTGCTTCGCTGATCAAGCTTGCATCCGTCTCGGCGGCCCTTGCGCTGTCCGCATCGCCCGCACTGTCCGCGACCATCACCTGGGCAGGCTGGACATCCAGCACGGCTGCCACCGCCGGCGCCGTGGGCATCAGCTTCACCGGCCAGAGCGGCAACCTCGACATCGATGCGAAGAACTGGACGCCGGTGTCCACCTGGGCCGATGGCGTGGTGATCGGCAATGCGCCGGTCGCCGGCTCGGCGATCCGCACGCTCACGGGTGGCAGCAGCACGCTGGTCAACACGATCACCTTCTCGCAGGCGGTGCTCAACCCGGTGTTCGCGATCTGGAGCCTCGGCCAGCCCGGGAACAGCGCCAACTTCACCTTCGACCAGACCCCGACCTTCGTCGCCGGTGGCGGCTCGCAGGAGTACGGCGGCATCCCGATCACCGTCAGCGGCAACGTCGTCGGCGGCATCGGCGAGCGCAACGGATCGGTGATCTTCTACGGTGCGTTCAACAGCATCTCCTGGACCAACCCGATCGCGGAAAACTACTACGGCTTCACCGTCGGCTTCGACGAGCCGGCCGCGTCGGTCGTGCCCGTGCCGGCCGCTGCCTGGTTGCTCGGCACCGGCCTGCTCGGCCTGGTCGGGTTCTCGCGTCGTCGCACGACCAGCGTCTGATCCTTCAGGCCGGCTGGGAAAGAAAAAAGCCCCGCGCGTGCGGGGCTTTTTTTCGCGGGCCGTTCGAGCCAGGTCGACGGCGCGCCGCGGTGCAGGAGCCCGTCAGGGCACCGGCCAGCCGATCCACTCGCACACGCCGCGCCCCATGATCCATTCCTGGTCGGCGGCCGACAGCCACGGGATCTCGTCCGTGAACATCGTCACGTGCTGGTGATACGCGATCGGCGAACGCGACAGGTCGGTGCCCCAGAACAGCCGCTTCGGCCCGAACGCGTCGTAGGCGCGTCGAAGGTATCCGTGCAGCGAGCGGTAGGGATAGCTGTCGTTGGTGTAGCAGGGCAGGGCGCTTGCCTTGGCGGCGACGTTGGGCCGCTTCGCGATGGCCAGCAGCTTGTCGAAGTCGGCGAACGCCTCGGCATCGCGCTGCTTGCTGTTCAGTCCGAGGTGGTCCATGACCAGCCGCAGCCCGGGATAGCGTTCGGCCACCTTGTCGATCTCCGGAACCAGCCGGTGCGGGACCAGCACGTAGATCGGCACGCCGGCCTTCTCCGCCTCGCCCCAGACCCAGTCCATGTGGCCTTCGGTCAGCAGCGCTTCCAGCATCGGCAGGTGGAAGGTGAAGCGCAGGCCGAGCATGCCGGGCTGCCGGCGCCAGGCGGCGAGCGAGCCGCGTGCTGCCGGATCCTGCGGATCGATCCGGCCCATGGTCGCGAAACGGGTGGGATGCGCCAGGTGGGCGGCGATCGCGAGGTCGTTACGGTCGCCTTCCCAGGACGGCGGCACGATCACCACCCGGTCGACGCCGGCCTCGTCCATCTCGCGCAGCAGGTCGGTGTGGTCGAGCGGGATCGGCCGTTGCGCTTCCGCGCGTTTCGGCCAGGGGCGCTCCGGTGTGTCCGCCGCCCAGATGTGTACCTGCGAATCGACGATCAGCATCGCCTGTCTCCTCGTTGCCCTGTCCGGGCTTGTGTCGCGGGGTCCCGCCGGGTTTCCCCCGGGGTCAGCCTGTACGCTTCAGCCAGCGCGCCGGCAGCGCCACTGCATCGGCACCGCCCATGCCCTCCTTCGACGCCTCGTCGAACATGTCGAGCGCGCGCTGCGTCACCGGCAGCGTCGCGCCCAGCGAGGCCGCCTCGTCGATCATGGTCTGCAGGTCCTTGCGGATCAGGTCGACATCGAAGGTGACCGGCCCGGTGTCGCCGCCTTCGAGTGCCTTCGCGATCGTGCCACCGCGTACCTTGAGCACGTTGGGGCCGCCGGAGGTGTCGGCGAGGATGTCCATGATGCGCGCCGGTTCCAGGCCCAGCGGCTTGATCAGCGTCAGCGCCTCGCCCAGCGCCTGCCAGTAGACCAGCAGCGGCAGGTTGATCGCGAGCTTCATGCTGGCGCCGGCACCGGCCGGGCCGATGTGCTCGACACGCCGGCAGAGCTGTTCCAGCAGCGGTTTCGCGCGCGCGAAGTCTTCCGCGCTGCCGCCTGCGAAGCCGAGCAGCTTGCCGTCGCGTGCCGGGCCGGTGGTGCCGCCGACCGGACATTCGATCACCGCTGCATCCAGCGCCTTCAGCCGGGCGGCCAGGCTGCGCTGCGTCTCCGGCCGAAGCGTGCTCATCTCGATCACCAGCTTGCCCGCGAGGCTGCCGGTGGCGGCGCCGGACGGACCGAAATAGGTCGCCTCGACTGCCCGGGCATCCGCGACGATGCTGAGGATCGCCTCGCTCGCCTCGGCCAGCGCCCGCGGGGTCGCCGCCACCCGGGCGCCCGCCGCCGCGAGTGCCTGCGCCTTCTCGGGCGAGCGGTTCCAGACGAACACTTCATGGCCGAGGCCGAGCAGGCGGGTCGTCATTGCCGCGCCCATGCGGCCGATGCCCAGGATTCCGATCTTCAACGGGATGCCTCCGGAGATGAAAGACCGCGAACTTGACACCGCTTGCGCCCGGCGTCAATTTAGGCGCGCACGGACAGCAGGGGAAGGACACGATGGCGAAGCGCGCGGGACCCGCGGTGGCGGAGGGCGCCGGGCAGGCCGCTGCGGCCGCCGGGGCTGGGAGGGTCCAGGATGGCATGGCGTGCGCGTTCGACGTGCCGATCACCATGGACGACGGCGTCGTGCTGCGCGCCGACGTGTTCAGGCCGGTGGGCGACGGGCGCTGGCCGGTGCTGCTGACCTATGGTCCCTATGGCAAGGGCCTCGCGTTCCAGGACGGCTATCCGAGCGCCTGGCAGCGCATGGTCGCGGAACATCCCGATGTCGCCTGCGGTTCGAGCAACCGCTACCAGAACTGGGAAGTGGTGGATCCCGAGAAATGGGTGCCGGAAGGCTATGCCTGCGTGCGCGTCGATTCGCGCGGTGCCGGGCGTTCGCCCGGGTTCATCGACCCGTTCTCCCCGCGCGAGACGCGCGACTTCCATGACTGCATCGAATGGGCCGGCGTGCAGCCCTGGTCGAACGGCCGGGTCGGGCTGAACGGCGTGTCCTACTTCGGCATCAACCAGTGGCACGTGGCCTCGCTGCAGCCGCCGCACCTGGCTGCGATGTGCATCTGGGAGGGCGCGGCCGACTGTTACCGCGACATGACCCACCATGGTGGAATCCTGTCGACCTTCTGGGCCAACTGGTACGACATGCAGGTGAAGACCGTGCAGCACGGGCTGGGCGAGCGCGGTGCACGCAGCCGCGTCACCGGCGACCCGGTGTGCGGCGACGAGACGTTGTCGGACGCGCAGCTCGCGGCGAACCGCTGCGGCTTCGGCGACGAGATCCTCGCCCATCCGTTCGACGATGAATGGCACCGCGCGCGCTCCCCGCGCTGGGACAAGGTCACCGTGCCCTTCCTGTCGGCCGCGAACTGGGGCGGGCAGGGGCTGCATCCGCGCGGCAACTTCGAAGGCTTCGTGCGTGCCGCGTCGACGCAGAAGTGGCTCGAGGCACACGGCCTGGAGCACTGGACCCATTTCTATACCGACTACGGCCGCCGGCTGCAGTTGCGCTTCTTCGACCATTTCCTGAAGGACGTCGACAACGGCCAGGATCGTGCGCCGCCCGTGCTGCTGCAGGTGCGCCACCTCGACCGGTTCGAGGAACGCACCGAGGACGAGTGGCCGATCGCGCGCACCCGCTGGACGAAGCTGCACCTCGATCCCGCCAGCGCCACGCTCGAGGCGCAGCCGCCGGCATCGTCCGCGACCTGCTCCTTCGACGCCACCGGCGTGTGCGGGTCGATCGCACCCATGAACACCACTTCCCGCAGGTCAGGGGTGTACACGCGGAACACCGCGAACACATCGGCATCGGTGGTCGTCGAGGACAGCCACAGGCGCAGGGCGATCGGGCCGGTGATCTCCGTGTCCGCCGCCAGCGGCGGGGCGAGGAAGGTGACGCCGTCGCCGGTGGCGTCGAAGGAGCGGGT
>LNFM01012322.1_pt1 | contig 11266 bp, 13 predicted proteins | sample 596031 | NCBI WGS metagenome assembly LNFM01 (sample SAMN04254537, study PRJNA301005) | activated carbon metagenome | isolation source: dual media filters at the Ann Arbor, Michigan drinking water treatment plant | place: USA: Ann Arbor | reverse complement strand
TTCTCAAGCTGCCAGATGGACAACACCAGCAGGCCTCTGAGTTGAGTTGCTGCAACCATGGCAGCCAGCGTACGAATCACGCACCTGCAGTCTGAAAAAGGTCTGCAGGTGGGGCCAAGAAAAAAGCCCGCTATCGTTTCGATAGCGGGCTTTTTTTATTTACTGGGGTGGCTGATGGGGCTCGAACCCAATCGGCAAAAGGTCGTTGATTTCATTACGAATCAATCACTTGCGGCATAATCTGTACCCATGAACTGTACCCATGGAGTCAGATTTGCCAACCTCGAAGGACCCCCGCCGCCAGTACCTCAAGCTCCGTGGAGCACAGTGGTTCCTGAACTACCCGATACCTTCTGACGTGCGAGAGCAGCACCTCAGCGAAGCAGGAAAACCCAGGACCCACATCGTGATAACCACGGGCACCTCAGACCTCAACGAGGCGCACCGCCGCAAGTTCGGGATGATCCAGAAGCTGGAGCTGGAGTTCTCCAGGCAGCGACGGGAACTGGCCGGTGCTCTCCCCGCTGAGGTCACCATCGCCAAGAGACTTGCGGCAGACCTCAAGCAGGCAGCCAACGAAGACGATTACGAGATGGCGGGGACCATCCAGCTTGTCATCTCTGATCAAGCCGAGAAGATCATCCAATCTGGCGGTGCGACCGTTGCGAGCCTTGAGCGGGCGCGGGCCTTCGTCAGCGTCGCCAATGGCAAAACGACCTTGATAGACGCCTTCCAGGACTGGGTGGACAGCAGCACCCTGCCCGCTCGCACCCAGGCGAAGTACCGCACAGCCGTGGAAGAGTTCGCCGGGTTCCTTGGTGGCCTCGCGCTCACAAGCCACGTCACAAGGCAGAACGCGCACCGGTACGCGGACTGGCTCAACAAGGAAGCCAGGAGCCAGCGCACCAAGAAACTGATTCCCCTGTCCTACAACACCAAGCGGGACCGCGTAATGGCCCTCAGTGCCTTCTGGAGCCAGTGGCTGTCCCCCAGGCAGTTGACTGGCGAGCAGGTAAACCCATGGTCCAAGCTCAACATCACGAGCAAGCCCACGGCGAGCAACATCAAGTGGCACAGCACCGAGAACACCGGGAAGCCGCAACGCCGCGAGGCCTTCGAGGAGAGTGAACTCCTGGCCATCCTGAACGCCCCAGGTCCCGCCAGAGCTGGGGCTGTGAGGTATCCGAAGCGGACGCTCATGGAAGTGTTCTCTCTCGCCCTGCTGACCGGCTCACGCCCGGATGAACTCTGTTCTCTGACCCTGGGGGACATCAAGGTCACAGATGGGGTGTACTGGTTGAACTTCGATGAAACGAAGACCAAGGATGACCGGCGCATCCCCGTGGTCCACAACATCGCCACAGGCATCCTCAAGCGCCGCATCGGGAACCGCAAGGACCCCAAGGGACAGCTCTTCGAGGAGCTGCGCCCCAAAGGCAAGGGAGACAACCTGTATGAGCTTGTGGGGCGGGCACTGGGGAGGCATCTGGACCGTGCTACCGGACTGCCCTCTTCCGCAGTTCCTTACGCGGCGCGGCACACCTTTGCCACCATCGTGGGCAATGTCGAGGGCATCAAGGACCACGCGCTGAAGCGGTACATCGGACACAAGCCCGAAGGCATGACCGACAAGCACTACAGGGGCATCAGGCCCGAGGACTTGCTGGTGGTTGCGCAGAAGGTAAAGCTACCGCACAAAGTAGAGGCACGGATGGCGATGGAGTTGGCGTAGGCTCAGCATCGGACATAAAAGTTAGAAATCAATTCAAAACTTGGCTGTCTAGCCTCCGCCAAACCTCTCGATTGCTGAATCGCCTCGAATCACCGACACAACCATGACAATCAAAAACGAGCCCTCTTCGCTGTCACGTTACTCACGTTACGTTAGATACTTGCCGTTCGTTTCCGGCGTCGCAGTCGGAGTTTTGCTTTCCATTCCATTCGCAGCCCCCATGTTAGGAACGGTCATAGAAGACCCTGCCGCTACTTTGTGGGGCGCAGCGCTCGGTTCCGGTATCGCTGTGATGGGCGCGTTGTGGGTGGCGAATGAGTCAGAACGGACTAGACAAGCGAATGCCGCTCGTGTGGTGGAAGCTCTTTACAGCGACGTAGTTACCAAACTCGACACACTCACTCGCGTCTATGACAAGTCAGGTAACAAACAGGCAAAGCCCGAAACGCTGAGCGTCGACGAGTGGAAAAAAGTCAAAGACCTCGCTCGAGATCTAATAAAACACATCCAGGAACTCGATAAGCATCGCACCCGTATCGATGCCGTCTTGCCGCTTCTAAGCGCGGAATCAATCGAAGCGTTGGTAAAGATGGAGCAAGAAGTTTCCAAGATGTTCGCAAGTGTGCAGAAATACTTAACCGAGTGGTCAGAGCCGGCCAATGTTCTCTATGCCAGCCAGGCCAACCGGGAGCAACGCGAAAAGCTTGGAGACCACAACAGGAGAATCGGAAATTTGTTTCGAGTTCTGAAAAAAAATAAACGCTGACGCATACCTAAAGGTGACTATGCAAAGGTACGCCGCGTCACTTTTAGCAGAAAACCTAGACGCACGGGAAGTTGTCGAGCAGTCGTCATTTCGGCATTTCACTTACAGAACGATTCTTCCTAGCTGAAGCCGACCTCAGCTTCCTTGCGCCATAAAAAGCCGCCCCAGCAAGAAGCAACTGCACAGCGCCACTGATAAAAAAATCGCTCGGACCTCGGTCGTTTACCGGATCAGTCGCGCCATTGAAAGCCATGATAATTTTTATCACGGCCATCAAAAGCCAGACTGCAAACAGCACGAACAGAATGTATGACAGAACTTTTTTCACATTACTTCTCACGTCAAGCATGGTCTAGCGACATCGCACGTGCATCCTCTTCGAAATACCAGACATTTGCCACAAAAATGTGAGCGCGTATCGGATAAGCCCAAGCGTCACTTTCCCCCCGTGGCCCCCCACTTCCAACAAGGGCACCACGCCGCACCAACAGCGAAGACCCAGAAGGGCCTCTGGCGAACGGAGCTGGGGAGCCTTCAGGCTTCCGCTGCTTCCTTCAGCACCCGCTGCACCACGGAGGTCCCGCACTCCACGGTCTTCCCGATCCTCACCAGCCCCATGCCTTGAGCACGCAGCTCCCTGATGCGGGCCTCGACGGCTGCGTCCACCTTGGGCCGTCCCAGGGTCACCGCTTCGCCATGCTTGTTGGTGCCAGTGCGGCGTACCCGGGCGATGCCAGCATTCACCCGCTCTCGAATCATGGCCTGCTCGAACTCGGCGAAGACACCCATCATCTGGAACATGGCGCGCCCCGCTGGTGTGGTTGTGTCGATTCCTTGCCTGTGGAGGTAGAGGTCCACACCCTTGGCGTGCATCTCCTTGAGCATCCCCACGAGGTCCACCAGGGAACGTCCCAGGCGGTCTACTGACCAGCACGCCACGAGGTCAAAGTCTTTGCGTGCGATGCCCTTCATCAACGCGTCGAGCTGTGGGCGCTCTGCGCGGCCCTTGGCACCACTGATTCCCTTGTCCACGAACTTGGACACCACCACCCATCCATGGCGCTCTGCGGCCTCAAAGAGGTCCTCAAGCTGGTTATCCACTGTCTGTGAATCGGTCGAGACGCGAGCGTACAGCGCCACCTTGATCTTGTCTTTCAGTGCCTTTGCCATTGCTACTCCAATTTTGTACCTAAAACACATGTTAACGGTACGTGCAAAAACGGGCAAGTCTCAAGGGCTACGAAGCGCGAAAACGAAGGGGGGATTTCGGTATGGGTCGTCTTGCAGATGCGACTGTTCCACATGCGGGACAACGCGACGCAGTGCCCATGGACTCATCGTAAATCGCTCGCCACCAGACGTGAATTCACCGATGCAAACGGCACCCTCGAACGTCACCATGCGGGCCACCATCAACTCACTTGGAGCGCTCCACATGGCCCGTCTTGCAGTCTTCCTGGATGCCATCCTCTTACGCACCGCGCATTGGCTTCCGGGGGTGGTTTCTGGGGGTGTCTTCTACCGGCCACGGCAGCCACTGATGCATTTCGACAAGTGGACTGAGCCGGGGTCCTACAACCTTCAGATAGGCCGCCTTGAGGTCATCCTGGACCGTGCCTGATCTTCGGTAATGGACGGCTTGAATCACAAGGCAGATCAACGGACTACGTCAGAAAAGCACGCGCCGTCGCAACCCATACCCCAACCCTTGCAGGACCGGCACCTTGGGACCACCTTCAACCGTTGTGCTTCCGAGCTTTCCGGAGAGCTGAATCACAAGGCAGATCAACAAGTTAGCTGAAAAAGGCAGGGGAAATCGCAAGGTAGAACCTCACCCGAGGAGATACAGCGACTTGCTGCCGTCCCCTTTTCGCCCACCAGGAGGGCACCCCTGCGGATGTGTTGGCTGCAGCTCAGGGTGCCGCTCTCAGGCTCCTGGTGGGCACTTCCAACCACTCCCCCAAAGCCCTGTGCTGCTCCTTGCGGCACCGGGTTTTTTTCATTGGCGCCTGCTGCTCTGCAGCGCCTACCCATCAACCAATTGAGGTAACCCATGACCACAACCACCGGCCCCAAGCGGGCCACACGGCGGCGCACCACCATGGCGCTGTCCAAGCCCCACAGCAAGCATCAGGCCTCTTTGTCCTTCGATGCTGCCCTTGCACTCGCATACGGATTGCGCGCCATCGGCAACGCCAGTCCACAGCGCCCCCAGGAGAGCAGCATCACGCGGCGCGCCCTGGAGCTGTACGCCAGTTTCCTCGAAGGCCTCACCCCCGACCAGCTACGCATCGAAGGCCGTGCCGTGGCCGTATCAAGCAGACCCTTCGAGCCGTCAGAAGCAGACCAGCAGGCGGCCTTTGAGCGCCTCGACGCGGTCGCCCCTGGGTTGCCCTTGCCGGGGCTGCTGGAGGTCCGCAATGGGCCTTCCTGGGTCCCGTTGGATGTCCATGCGCTGGCCGCGAAGGTGGACGACATGGTGACGGAGATGTACCGCTCCAGGTTCGCCAGAAAGGCGGTGCAGGCATGAGCGGTGGCCGCGCTACCCCCGCGATGTTGGCCGAGCTGTGGCGTGTGCTCCTGGTCGAGATGCTGGCGAAGGTGAAAGCGTCCAAGGCCGTGACCGTGGAGCTGCTCCAAGTGGCTCGCAAGTTCCTCCGTGACAACGGCTGCACTGCGCCCGATGCCGAAGCCCGCAAGGATCTGGAGGTGCTCTACAGGCTGTACAGCAGGGCACTGCACGACGCCCTGACTGGTCCCGCTCCTCGTGCTGGCGTCCTCGCGGAGGCGCGCCAGTGGCTTACGTATCACGGCATTCGTCCAGACCTTGCTGGCGCACAGGCGGCGGCAGTCGCCAAGAAGCTGGGCGAGCTGGACATCCCATTCAAAACGAAGCATTGACCCATGACCAAGTTCTACACGGCTCGCCCGCTGAAGGCTCACGCTCTGTCAGCAGCGGTGGGCAGTGGCAAGACCCGAGCGGCAGTGGCACACATGGCGAACCCCGCCAACGCCACCAGCAATTTCATCTACGTTGCCCCGACCATCGAGCTGGGCATGCAGACCACCGAGTCACTCCACCGCGCCCTGGCCAGCGCTGAGGGTCCCGTGGTGCGCAATGTCCACCTGATCAACAGCAGGACAGTCGAGGGCAAGGCGCGAGCGGAGGCACTCCGAAGCGTGAACGAGGTGACTGGGCAGGAGGGATGCATTCAGCTCCTCACCACCCAGACCTTCCTGGACATCTTGTCAGGCATCACGCGCCCTGAGCTTTGGTCTGTCATTCTGGACGAAGCGTTCTCACCGGCCACCTTCGATACGTTCGGTCTGGGTGCCGATGTTCATGAGGGTTGGACCTACTTCAGCGAGGTCTTCGACATCGACGCCACCCAGGGCCACCGTATCGTCCCCAGGGACGGCAAGCGGGCGCTTGTAGGGGACCTTGCGGATGGACGGTTGTCCCGAGCTGGGGGCAAATACGAGGGCTTGCAGAAGGTTGCCAAGGCCGTGGCGAATCCGGCCTCACGTTGCGAGCTTGTGGTGACCCCCAGGGTGGCCGCTTTGCTCGCTGGTGAGGAACTCCCTGCGAAGCGCCCGGGAGCCAACGAAGGGGCTGAGAGCGTGTTGGAGTACGCCTCGTACATCGCCCCGGAATACTTCAACGGCTTCCGTGAGGTGCTGTTCTTGTCAGCCTTGTTTGAGCAGACGGTCCTGTATCACCTGTGGACCAAGGCGCTGGGCGTGACCTTTGAGGAACACCCAGATTTCCCCGCCGAGATGCTTCGGGACACCCATGCGGAGCAAGCACGTTTCCTCGCGGTGGGCCACCTGCTGCACAGGGATGACAGCAGCTCCAAGGACACGCTGGGACGCAACCTTCTCACTGGGCTTCCTGGCGAGAGGACTGAAGGCCAGCGGGTTCTGGACCACCTCATTCGCACCGCCTCCGCTCACTTCGGAGACGCCAGTTTCCTGCTGCAGACCAATGTGGGCATGGGGTACGAGGAGGGGAAGGCGCTGGTCCCCAGTAATGCGGTCGTGATTCCTGCGTATGCGCACGGTCTCAACAAGTTCCAGGACGTGGACAACGTGGTGGCTCTCGCCATCACCAACCCGAACCCTCAGCAGCTTGCCTGGGTGAAGGCGCGTACAGGAATGACCTCTGCCCAGGTGACCCAGAGCTTTCGCATCCACACCGCGTACCAAGCCCTCGGGCGTTGCTCCATCCGCAAGGCGGAGCCGACCTCCACGCTCAAGACCGTGTTGACCGCAGGCAAGGATGACGCCAAGTTCCTGCATGCCCTGTTCCCAGGGTCGCTGTGGCTTGGTCAGGTTGGTGAACTTCCTTCAGTCCGGGCCACTGCGGCAGCAGCGAGCAAGAAGGAAGACGGCAAGACCACAGCCCTCTCCAAGGCCATCCTGGAACACCTCCAGGCCCTGAGTGGTGTCGACCGCATCAGCTCGCGCAGCCTCAAGGAATCGATGAACTTAAAGGCCATCGGTACCTTAAGCCCTAAGGTGCAGATGACCGTTAAACAGGAGTCTGAAAGCACCTGGAAACGTGCTCTGCACCTCGCCTGTGCTCCAGGTTCCGGCTGGCGGCTTGAAGGTCGGTCAGTGGTCCGAGTGACTGCAGCAGACCACGGCTTCTGACAGCCTTTTCCCTCGTTTTCGTCTTGCCTCACCGGGCGGCACCACAAGGTCGCTTCAAGGTCACCCACAAGACCGCCTTGAAGGCCTCCACAAGTTGACCTCTCGGGACTCGCTCCCGCTGCAGGTCGAGCACAGCACCCACCCCCGCAGGTTTCGCACTGGCTGCCCCAGCTTCACAAGAGCTGGTCGCGTCAGTAGTCGCCTGCGTCCGTCTATTTCCGTGGCATTGCCACATCAACCGAGAAAGGAAATCGAACCCCATGCCTCAAGGCATTCCCATCGGTGGGTCCATCACGAGCAATGAGCGCCTCTGGTGCTCCGTGGATGGATGCACCGGCCACCGCTTCAAGCTGCAGCCGTACTGCTGCACGCACAGCGAGCGCGTCAAACGAACGGGCGACCCTCGCGGCTTCACCCCGGACCCACGGCAGTGGAGGTGGGAGCGAACTGCGGTCGCTGACCTTTTCAAGGTCAACCCCCAGCACCCCGGAATGGTCCGCGCTCTGGCGTACCTCACGACCTGGACCACCAGGGCCACCCAGGAAGCCGCTCACGGCAACCATTGGCAGCTCGAAGTGGCCCGCGTGATGCGTCACGGAGTCACCGTTCAGGACATCCTGGTCGAGGTCTGCGCTGGCTGGTCGTGGCTGCAGCGTATGCCGCACAAGGCCCCCAGTGACCGCGCTGCGAAGTTCTGGCTGGGCCATGCCGTGCTCAAGCTCGCACCGCGTCCCGTGCGCATGTCCGCGAGGGCAAACCTCACGGGCGGCAAAAGTTACCCCCTGAGGCCGCACTGGCGAGCACTTGAGGACACAGGAGCGCACCTCCTGGCAGTCCTGGCACCGCTCCTGGTCAACGTCCACCAAGCCATCCATGCACAAGAGGACAGCGCACAACAAGTGGTCGCCGACCTCCGCGCTCCCTTCCTGCCTTCCACCAAGGCCATCAAGGCCGCATCCATCAATCCCGTCACCTCCGCGTGACACCACGAAAAAGAACCACACCATGATCATCACCAGACACGAAGACGGCACCGTTTCCCAAGTTGGCGGCGTGACCCGCATAACGCACGGCGCAGCTCCACAGGAGGACCGCGCTGCATCGGCTCAGGTCTTAACCACCTCCACGCGCGTTGGCGGCACCGTCACCCGATTCAACGGCCTCACAGGTGAAGCTGTCTCGACCTCGGGCCACGTGCAGTACCGATCCGAAGTGAACAGGCCGAACCCCTCCGGGTCTGTCATGCAGTCCATCCGAACGGAAGGCGGCAGCAAGACTGTCGAACTGGTTCCCGGTGACCCATCGAGTCGGACGCTGCTGTCAGTGGCAGTGCGTGAGGGCCTTGTGGTCGAGACGGCCCCGGGCATCTTCACCGACCGAGTTGCTCCTGGTCAGCCCCAGCAAGCTGCCGACCAGACCCCACGCGGGAGCAAGGAGCAGGCTGAAGACAACCCCTTCGCGGACACCATCTACGACCCGAAGGAAATGGACATCTGGTCGCAAGAGATTGCCGACATCCCCCAGCACAGCTACGACGGGGCAGTGGCGGGAGTCACGGCAGCCTTGGCCTCAGCCAACCCAGACAAACTGGAGGGGGTCATCTCCTCGCTCGCTCAGAGCGCAGGCTTGGAACCGGAGCAGGCGAGGGAGTATGTGGAGGCCGGCGTGGAGTGGCATGCGGCAAGCATCGCCAGGGACCTTGAGAAGTCGCTGGGCATGTCGCCCGAGCAGATCGACAGGTTCTGGGACCAGTTCCGCGACAGGCCACATCCGCGACTGGCGGAGGCCATCAGCGAAGTGGTCAACACCGGTCGTGCCGATGTCTTCCGAGAGCTGGCGCTCGACTTCAAGCGGAAGTCCGCCCAGGCCACTGACATGACAGCGTTTCACAAGGCAGGCTTCGAGTCCCGGGTTGATCGAGACACGGGTGACATCGTGGTCCGCCTTGGCCAAGGCCCTTGGCTGCCGCTCTCACAGCTCGCCAAGAAGTAACACCTCGAAGCCACGCAGCAGCAGTGCCACATGGACCTCCAGGCCCTCAAAGGAAGCCCCGAGGGGCGACCCAAGGGGACAACCTGGAGGCCTCCTGTGGCCGCGTCCGGGGCATTCTCGGCTGCGTGGCGATTCACTCAGGAGATAAACATGATGAACACAATGAATCGCACACTGCTCCATGTGCAGACGCCAACTTCACTGGATGCGCACCACCTGGAAATCTTGAAAGGCAGCACAGTGCTGGATGTATGGGCCAACCACCCGGGCGAGACGGTCGACAGCGGACCCATCGAGGTTCCAGCCGAGGCGAATGTGGTCACCTTCGTGGTCGCCGCTGGGCGCTGGTCAAGCATCACCATTGAGGGGAGCCAAGACGGTGGACTGAACTGGGAGCGAATGGCCGCGAGGTCCTCCATGCTGGGCAACGTGGTTGCCACCTACGGGCATCGGGCCGCCCTTGGGGGTACTACTCGGGCACGGCTCACGCATCTGCGAGTGAAGGCCAGCAGGGCTGGCAAAGGGGCCGTGAAGGTGGGGCTGGAGGTGGGAATGTTGTAGACCACATTCGACTCCGGGTAGCATCATTCTGGCCGCCAACAAGGAACAGACCTTCAAACATGCGAACCTTCAGCGAACGATACGGGCACAGGCCCGTTCAGAGTGTTCTGCAAGTTGAGTCTATGAATGATGACTTGCGAAACGCACTTTGGAATGCATTTCAGCTGGCAATTTGGGACTCAGACAGGTTCCTGTATTCCCGGTCAGGAACGCCTGGAATTGATGCATTCAGCAAGTTTCTCTGGGCACGCCTGTTTAAGAAGCCCATCGACAGTAGGCCGATTTCGCATGGCTCAATCGATTCCACAAGAACGTTGCTGCACATTCGTCAGCACTTTTTTAACGGTGAGTGGCACGAGGTTTACAGTTTCGCTGAGGTGGTTGTTACCTACTTTGCTCGCACGCACCCCAAGCTGCCCGAGTACCTGAATTCGATCCTGACTGCAGAGATGGCGGGGTACCGCTTCATCGACAACCAGATTGCACCCATTACAAGTTCTCAAGAAGTTGAGGCACTTGAGCTGGCCCTTAGTGACAAGCAGTTCGGCGGGGTAGAACAGCATCTAGCCAGGGCTTTGCAGCTACTTTCCGATCGAACCAACCCCGACTATCGAAATTCAATCAAGGAATCCATCTCGGCGGTTGAGGCGCTTGCACGACATGTGTCAGGCAACCCCCAGGCAAAGCTGGGAGACGCATTGAAGACACTGGAAAAAAGTGGGAAGCTTCATCCCTCGCTCAGCGGCGGCTTCAGCAAGCTCTATGGATACACAAGTGATGCAAGTGGTATCAGGCACTCCATGATGGAGGAGTCGAACTTGACGCAAGCTGACGCTAAATACTTCCTTCTTTCATGCACATCGTTTGTGAATTACCTCAAGGGAAGCTTGAGTCAGCACGAGTAGCCCGGTGGTTCTTCGCGGCATTTAGGTCAAAAAGTACCAACCTAGCTCGAGAGTAGCGTGTTCATCTGGCTTCGTGCGCGTGTCTCACCGATGCACGTCCTTTGCACGACGACCGCGTTAATTCTTCGGTGAAATCGGCGCATTAGGACTTGGGCCTTTTTCCAGTTCCGCATTGACGGGAGGCGAGGCCAAAGCTTCAGTTGGTACAAGCAGCACCGACTCGCCGGTGCACTTGTCGAACTTCCACACACCACTGGCAAGCTCACGCAATTCCCAACACTCCTGCTTCCCAAACCACGCACCAGATGCGTTCTTAAGGAATGTTGGCATGTGAGACAACGAAGAAATCACCAACATAAACACAAAGAACAGCAAGAGCAGGCTGAGTATTGCCCTTACTTCTGAAGGCAGTGCGTTCAGGATGGCTGCGACAGCACCAGTGGTCTTTGGAGATTTGTCATCAGACATGATGAATTTGGCGGAGTTTGAAATTCGTCCTCATGCTGTACCCATGATGTACCCACGCGATGTACCCATGCCCCAAAAACAAAACCCCTGAAAGCCTTGAAAATCAAGCACTTACAGGGGTCGATAAATTTTGGGGTGGCTGATGGGGCTCGAACCCACGACAACAGGAATCACAATCCTGGACTCTAC
>LNFM01012321.1_pt1 | contig 11267 bp, 4 predicted proteins | sample 596031 | NCBI WGS metagenome assembly LNFM01 (sample SAMN04254537, study PRJNA301005) | activated carbon metagenome | isolation source: dual media filters at the Ann Arbor, Michigan drinking water treatment plant | place: USA: Ann Arbor | reverse complement strand
ACACTCACGAAGGGGTCGATGATGACCGACCAGGCGAGTGGGAGGGACCGTTGCCCGCGCTGCGGCGCCGAGGCGGCCGGGGACGACCTCTGCTCGGGTTGCTTGCTGGGCCTGGTGCTGGCCGAGGGACCCGGCCCGGAGGAAAACGGGGGTTCGTTCGAGGAACTCGCCTATCACGGCCACGGGCTGGCCGTCCTCGGCCTGGTCGGCGAGGGGGGCGTGGGGGTCGTCTACGAGGCGGAGCAACTCCCCCTCGGCCGGCTCGTGGCGCTGAAGGTGCTCCGGGACGAACACAGGGAGAACCCCGAAGTTCGGGCCCGGTTCGAGGAGGAGTCGCGGATCGGCGCCCGGCTCCAGCACCCCGGCGTGGTGCCCGTCTACCAGACGGGGGCGCTGGGGGACCGGCCCTTCTTCACGATGCGGAAGGTGTCGGGGCGTTCGCTGGCGGAGTTCCTGGCGGAGGGGCCGCCGCTGTCCCGGTCGTTGGAAGTGTTCCGGCAGGTCTGCCGGACGGTCGCCTACGCCCACGACCAGGGGGTGATCCACCGCGACCTGAAGCCGGGCAACGTGATGGTGGGCGACTTCGGCGAGGTGGTCCTCCTCGACTGGGGGATGGCCCGGGACCGCCTGGAACCCGCCCTGCCGGCCGGAGTCGTCATGGGCACCCCCGCCTACATGGCCCCCGAGCAGGCCCGGGGCGGCCCCGGCGAGGTCGACGAGCGGTCCGACGTCTTCGGCCTGGGGGCGATCCTCTGCGAGATCCTGACCGGCCGCCCCCCGTACACCGGCGCGACCCACGAAGGGGTCCGACGGAAGGCCGTCGCCGCCGACCTCGCCGACGCCTACGACCGGCTCGACGCCGCCGGGGCCGACCCGGAATTGACGTCGCTGGCGAGGCGCTGCCTCGACCACGACCCGGAGCGTCGGCCGAGGCACGGCGGCGAGGTGGCCGACGCCGTGGGCACCTACGAGGACGGGGTCCGCGAGCGGCTCAGGGCCGCCGAGAAGGCCCGCTGGCAGGCGGAGGGCCGGGCCGTCGGCGAGCGGAGGCGCCGTTGGCTCGCCGTCGGGCTCGCGGCCGTCACGGCCGGGACCGCCCTCTGGTACTTCAGGTCCAGGGCGGACGAGGCCCGACGCGAGCTGGCACGGGTCCAGGTGATCGACCGGGCCTTTGAAGACGCCGGCCGCCTCCGCGCCCTGGGGAGGACCGCCGAGGCCAAGGCCGCCGCCGGGGTCGCCCGCGCCGTGCTCGTGAACGCCTCGGAATCCCTCCGGCGCCGGACCGACGCCCGGCTCGCGGACCTGGAAACCCTCGGACTTCTCGAAGACGCCCGGTTCTCCCCCGGCCAGGCGGGCGACCCGATGATCGCCTCGGCACGCGCCGGGGCCTACAAGGCGGCGTTCGGGCGCTACGGGATCGACCCGGCCCTCGGCGACCTCGGAGGGTCGGCCGAGATCCTGAGACGGCAGCCGATCCGCGACGAACTGCTCGTCGCTCTCGACGACTGGGCGCGGGCGACCCGCGACACGACCCACCGGGAACGGCTCCGGGCGCTCGCCGCCGCGGCCGACCCCGAGCCCGAAGGGCTCAGGGCCCGCCTCCGCCGGGCCCTGGCCGACCGCGACCGCCCCGCCCTCCTCGCGCTCGCCCGCGAGCCCGACCTCCCCCGACAACCCGCCGCCGTGCTGGTCTCGCTCGGGGCGACGCTCCGCGAGGCCGGCGCGGCGGCCGACTCGGTCGCCGTACTCCGCCAGGCCCAGCAGGCCCACCCCTCCGATTTCTTCGTGAACGTCGAACTCGCCGCCGCGCTGGCGGGGCTCTCCCCGCCGGACACCGCCGGGTCGGACGCCTACCTCACCGCCGCCCTGGCACTCAGCGAGCGGAACCCCGGGGTCTACTTCTACCTCGGACAGGCGGAGCACCAGGCCGGCCGGCTCGACCGCGCCGTCTCGGCCTACCGAGAGGCCGTGGCGATCAAGCCCGACTACGCCGAGGCTTACAACAACCTCGGCAACGCCCTGACCGCCCAGCGCAAGATCGACGACGCCGTGGCCGCCTTTGAGAAGGCGATCGCCAGCCGGGAGAATTACGCGCTCGCCTACTTCAACCTCGGTTTCGCCCTCGACGAGCGGCGCGACGACGAGGCGGCGGCGGAAGCCTACCGCCGGGCCGTCGCCGCCCGGCCCGACTACGCCGAGGCGTACTGCAACCTGGGACTGGCCGAGTACAGGCTCGGCCGGTTCCGGGAGGCCGTGGCCGACTTCGGCCGGGGCCTGGAGTTGCTCCCCGGGGAGGACAACCGCCGGCCGACCTGGGTCCAGCTCGTCGGCCTGGCCCGCTCCCTGGCGGCGCTCGAGCCGGAGCTGGAGGCGACGTTGAACGGCGGCCCGCCGCCGGCGGGGGTGACCGAGACCGTCGGGTTCGCCAGGCTCTGCGCCTGGAAGAACCGACGGCTCCACGCCAGGGCGGCCCGGTACTACGCCGACGCCTTCGCCGCCGACCCCCGCCTCGCCGACGACCTCGTCTTGGGAGACCGCTACCAGGCCGCCGGTTCCGCGATCCTGGCCGGCTGTGGCCAGGGACGGGACGCCGCCGGCCTGTCCGACGAGGAACGGGCGGGGTTCCGGGCGCAGGCGCTGGGCTGGCTCCGGGCCGACCTGGCGCTCCGCCGCGCGATCATCGAAGGGCCCGACGGGGCGGCGGCCCGACAGTCGCGGGCGCTCCTGCGGTACTGGACCTCGGAGCCGAACTTTGAGGGGGTCCGCTCCCCAGAGGCGATCGAGAAACTCACCCCGGCCGAGCAGGCCGACTGGCGGGCCCTCTGGGGCGAGGCCGCCGCGCTCTCGGCCCCGCCGGCGGCCTCGCCTTGAAATGCCCCCCGTTTCGCGGGATCAACCCCCGGCGTTCCGGACTTGAGGCGGGGGGCCCGGGGTGCGAAGATGTCCCTGGTCTTTAATCAGTCGTTGAACATCGGTGGCCGTTCCGATGATCCGGTCGTCGCACTACTACCCGTGGCCCGACTCGTCGCACTGGAGCGAGATCTGTCTCGCGTGCCGGCCCGACGCGCCGGAGCACGGGCGGGCGATCGGGGCCCTCTGCGAGACGTTCGTCGGCCCGGTCTACTCCTACGTCCGCAGGTCCGCGGGCACGCCCGACGCCGCCAAGGACCTGACCCAGGAGTTCTTCGTCTTCCTCCTGGGAGACTCGCAGCCCTTGAGCCATTACGAGCGAGACCGGGGCCACTTCCGGCCGTTCCTCCGGGCCGTCCTGGAAAACTTCCTGAAGTCCCGGGCGCGGAGCGACCGCGCGGTGAAACGAGGCGGGCGCGAGGTGATCGTCTCGGTCGACTGGGCGGCCCTGGAACGCCACTGTCCGGTCGACCCTTCGGGCCCGCCCGACGTCGAATTCGACCGCAACTTCGCCAACGCACTCCTTCAGCGGAGCGTCGACGGGCTCCGCGAGGAGTTCGCGCGGACCCGCCAGCGCGTCCCCGTCGAGCCGCTGTTGGCCCGGCTCCTCGGCGGCAAGACCGCGACCTACGACGACATGGCGGTCGAACTCGGGATGACCCCCGGGGCCGTCCGAACGGCCGCGTCCCGGCTCCTCTCCCGGCTCCGCGAGAAGGTCCGCGAGGAGGTCGCCCGCACCCTCCCCTCTGGGGCCGACGTTCACGAGGAGCTGAGCTACCTCTACGAATCCTTCTTCCCCGCCGGCCACACTTCCCGCGGCTGAACCCCGCCGGGACCGCCACGCGTTCCGTCATTGACCCGCCCGGACTGCCCCCCCGATAATGTCGTCCGATCGGCCGGCGGGCCCCTGCGGGGACAAACGCCCCTGTACGTCTCAGTCGAGGAGTTCTTGATGAACCGCATGGCGATCCTCGCGGTCGCGTTGACGGGCGCGATCGGGGTTTCCGTGGGCTACTTCGTGCCCGCGAAGAATCAGAACCCCGACCCCGACCCCGCCCTCGGACACGACCTGACAGACGTGACCTTCCCGAAGGAGGTTCTCGACGCCGTCCCCGCGAACCCGCCCGTCGCCGTCCCGGGGCGGAACGAATTCCTCCTGGGGGCCCTCGACATCGCCAACGAGCGCGAGACGCCGACGGTCGCCGTCGACGCCCGGGGCCGCGTCGCGATCGCCTGGGCGGCCGAGACGGGCAAGGACCGCCGAACGATCTTCGTCGCCCGGTCGAGCGACGGCGGGCTCACCTTCGGCCCGCCCGACGCGCTCCGCGAAGTCCCGGTCCACCGCTGGTCGACCACGATCAACGGTCGGGCGATGGCCTTCTCGACCCACGTCCTCCCCCGGCTGGTCGCCTCGGGGAAGACGTTCGCCCTCGGCTGGGTCGAGGCGATCGACGGGACCGCCGACGTCCGCTACCGGGTTGCGGAGTCGTTCGACGGCGGCGGCTCGTTCCGCAACCCGACCGACGTCCACGGCGGCGGCACGGTGAAGCCGGGCTTCACCGCACTGGGGGCGGCCCAGGACGGCACGCTCGTCGCCGCCTGGCTCGAAGGCCGGAACGACGCCCAGCAACCGTTCCTCGCGGTGCGTCCGCACGATTCGTCGGGATTCGAGCCGGAACGACTCGTCTATGAGGGGCCCGCCGGCAAGGGGATCTGCCCCTGCTGCGACCTCGCCGCGGTCCGCCTGCCGGGCGGCTCCGACCTCGTCGCCTTCCGCAACAACGACGAGAACCGCCGCGACATCTGGTTCGCCTTGGCCCCCAGAGGGGGCGCGTTCGGCCCCCCCGCGCCCCTCTCCGAGGACCGCTGGGTGTTCAACGGCTGCCCGCACGACGGGCCCGCCCTCACGCTCGCAGGCGGCCGGCTGCACGCGGCCTGGATGAGCGCCCACTCGGGACGGAACCGGGTCTACGTGGCGAGTTCCGACCCCGAGAATCTCTCGTTCCGGCCGGCGGAGCTACACCCCGGCGCGGCCGGCTCCCAGGGCCACCCGAAGCTGGCCGCCAACGCGTCGAACGGGGTCTTCGCCGTCTGGGACGAGTCGACCGGTGCCGACGCCCCCGAGGCGGCCCACGCCACGGCCGACGACGGACAGGGTCACAAACACGGTCACGGTCACGGACCCGTACTCTCCGGCGGGGGCCGGACGGTCATGCTCGCCGAGGCGACTGAAGCGGGGGAATTCGGCCCGGCCCGGCCCGTCGCCCCCCGCCCCGGCGCGTTTCAACTGAACGCGTCGGTCGCGCCCCTGCCGGACGGAGCCGCTCTGGTCGTCTACAACGAAATCGACACGACCGGCAAGCGGGTCATGGCGGTCCGGGTCGAGAAAGCGGGGCGCTGAGTGGCCGACGAGCCGACTGCGACGCGAACAGGCCGGGCGCCATTGATCCTGTTCTGTTGTCTGACCCTGATCGTCACGGTCGTCGGCGGCAGGCTCCTTCGGACGGCCCGCGAGTCCGAAGGGCCTGCGCCAGGGGGCGAGAAGGTGGCGGTTGGGCCGACCGCGATCCTCCCGTCGAAGGCGACCGGGTCCCCACAGGCGCGGGGCCGGCTCGTCTTTCAGGTCCACTGCGCCCGTTGCCACGGCCCGGAAGGGCGCGGGGACGGCCCCGACTCGGCGACTCTCAAGCCTTTGCCCCGCAACCTCACCGGCCGGAACTGGCGGACGCCCGCGACCGCAGATTCGATCAGGAAGGTGGTCGTCGAGGGCCTCCCCGGTTCGATGATGCCGGCGCTCGGCCCGGCCCTCTCGCCGGCCGAGATCGAGGCCGTCGTCGGATTCGTCCGGTCGCTCGCCCCGGAACCTGAAGGGACCGCAGGGGACGGGGTAACGACGCCCCTCAAGGCGGCCGGATTCGCGCCAGTGCCTGGCCGAAGGCCGGCGCCCGACTTCCGGTTAGTCGACCCGGCCGGTAGGCCCGTCACCCTGGGCGACTTCCGAGGGCGGCGGGTCCTTCTTGTTTTCTGGGGGACGAGCTGCGCCCCCTGCCTGGAGGAGTTGCCCGAACTCCGGTCGGTCGCCGGACACGACGGGATGGACGGCCCGGCGGTCCTGCCCGTCTGTGTCGACGCGCCCGACCCGGAAACGGCCAGGTCCGTCGCGGGGGCCACCGCCCCTGGGCTCCTGACGTATCATGACCCCGGCGGAACCATCAACCTCGCCTACGAGGTCCAGACGCTCCCCGCGGCCGTCCTGATCGACCGCGAGGGCCGCTGGCTCGGCCGCGCGGGGGGTGCGATCGACTGGTCGGCCCCGGCCGTCCGAGCCTTGCTCTTCGACCGAGGGGAGTAAGGTGCGTCGGGACGCACCTCAACGCCGTGCAGGGTCAGCGCGTGGGCTTTTCTGAGCCGGCGGGGGCGTTGATCTTTTCGAGGGCCGATTCCGCCTGCTTTCGGACCTCCTCGCTGGGGTCGTCGCGGAGGGCCTCAAGCGCCGGGACGGCCTCGGCTGATCTGGTGCCCCCCAGGCCCAGGAACCGGATCGCCAGCAGCCGGACGGGTTCCCTCTCGTGGCCGAGTTGGCCGACGAGTTCGGGGATCGAGCGGGCGTCCGGCCCCCGCCTTTCGAACCGGCGGAGCATCCCCCGGGCGAGCGACTGGGTCTCGGAACGACCGGCAAGCTCGATGATGTCGGGGAGGAAAAGCGCCCCTTGCGGGCCGAGCCGCTGGATCGCCCGGGACCCCGCGCGGGCCACCTCGGGGTCCTCGTCGCGGAGGCCCGCGGCGATGTGGGGGCGGATCACGTTGACGTCGAGTTCCAGGCTCGCGATCGTCAGAAGGGCCGTCTGCCGGGTCGCGGCGTCCCCGCTGACGAGGAGTCCGGTCAGGCGGTCGAACGCCGGCTGGGCGGCCTTGCCCAGCGTGCCGAGCGTCTCGGCGACGGCCGACCGGAGTTCCGGGGCCGGGTCGTCGAGCAAGGCGATCAAGGCGGGGACGGCCTCCGCCGCGAGCGGGCCCTGGCTGCCGATCCAGCGGACCGCGGCGAGCCGGACGGTCGGCTCGGGACTGCCGAGCTTCCCGACGACCGGCCCAAGCGCGTTGCGGACCGCGGGGCCGAGCGCCCGGATCGTCTCGATCGCCTGGCGCTGGACCCCCGCGTCGGGGTCGTCCAGCAGCCCGAGGACCGCCGCCGGCAACTCCTCGTCGCGGGGCGCGACCTTCGCCAGAACGGCGACGGCACTCGACCGGACCGCCGGCGCGTCGTCCCTGAGTAGCCGGCGGATCTCCGGCGCGGCATCTGACGCACGCGGCCCGAGCGCGCCGAGGGCTTCCAGGAACGTCGAACGGACCTCGACCACGGGGTCGGCGAGCCCCTTCGAGAGCGTCGCCACCGTTCCGGGGGGGAGCGGCCTCACCTGCCCAAGGGCCAGCGCCGCGCCGCGACGGACCCCCGGATCGGGCGACCCGACCGCCCCCGTGAGCGGCCCGACGGCGGCCCGGCCGATCCCGGCCAGCGCCCCGGCGATCAGGTCGACCTTCACCCCGTCGCGGCCCAAAGCGTTCAAGAGCGAAGGGACCGCGTCCGGGCCGCGGAGGGCGATCAGGTAAGCGGCCTGTCGGGCCACGTCGGCGTTCTCCGCCAGCAGCAGCGCGTCGAGTTCCGCCGCCAGGCTCTCCCGCATTTCGGGACGGCCCGCCAGCAGGTTGAGCACCGCCGTCCGGACGCGGGCGTCGTCGTGCCCGAGGTTCTGCCGGACGGCCACGGTCAGGGTGTCGCCGGTCGGGTCGATCGCGGCGAGCGCCCGTAGGGCCGCCGCGCGGACCCCGGGGTCGGCGTCGCCGGTCCCCTCGATGACGACATTAAGGGCGGACCGGTCGGGCGGGTCGAGCCGGGCGAGGGCGTCGAACGCCCCGGCGCGGACGGCGGTCCGTTCGTCGACGGCCGCCGCGATCAAGGGGCCCGCCGCCGCCGAGCCGACCCGGCCGAGGGCGACCGCGGCCTCCTGGCGGACCCGGGCCGATTCGTCGGAGAGCCGGCCGACGAGGTCGGGGACCGCCGGCGCGGCCGACGGCCCGATCCTGCCGAGCGCCATGACGACCTCCGCCCGGACGTTCTCCTTCCGGGCGTCGAGCAGACCCCGGAGCCCTTCCACCGACGGGGCGCCGACGGCCGCCAGGGCGAGGGCGGCCCGGTAGTCCTGGTGCGTTTCCTCGCGGAACTGCCCGCCATAGTCGCTCTTGAGCGTCTGGAGCAGCGCCGGGACGGCCGGCCCGGCGTCGGGCCCCATCGCCGTCAGGGCGTCGAAGACGGCCAGCCGGACCTGGCCGTCCTTGTCACTGTTGAGGATCTCGATCATCGCCGGCAGGGCGGCGCGCAGGGTCTCCGCGTCGGCCGACCGGAGCCGCCAGGCGGCGGCCCGGCGGGCGTCGACGTCCTCGGCCTTCAGGTCGGCCGGCGGGGCGTCCTGGGCGGACGCGACGCCGGCGGCCGACGTAAGGCCCGCGGCGACGGCCAGGGACAACCAGAAGTGTCGGCTCATCCCAGCAGACCCGGCAGGGGCTCGGTGCTGTCCCCGAACTGGTCGACCGGGACCCCCGCCTTTTGCACCATCGCGAGCAGGAGGTTCGACATCGGCGTCTCGGCCCGGCACTTGAGCGCCTGCCCGGACCGGAACCCGCCCCCCCCCCTTGCCGACCACGATCACCGGCAGGTTGACGTGGTCGTGGCGGTCGCCGTCGCTGATCCCGCTGCCGTAGAGGACCAGCGAGTTGTCCAGCAGCGTCGACCCGTCGGCCTCGGTGACGGTCATCATCTTCTCGACCATGTAGGCGAGGATCGAGATGTGATAACGGTCGATCTCCCGGAGCTTCCGGTTCTTCTCCTCGTCGTTGGCGTGGTGCGACAGCTCGTGGTGGCCGTCGGTGAAGCCCAGCCAGGGGTAGTTCCGGTCGGTCGCCTCCTTCGTGACCATGAAGGTCGAGGCCCGGGTGCTGTCGGTCTGGAAGGCCAGGACCATCAGGTCGCACATCAGGCGGAGGTGTTCGTCAAAGTCCTCCGGGATGCCGGCGGGGCGGACCACGTCGGTGCCGGGCATCTTCAGCGGGGCCGCGGCGAGCTGGATCCGGCGCTCGACCTCGCGGACCCCCGTCAGGTACTGGTCGAGCTTCCGGCGGTCCTCTTTGCCGACCCGGTCGCGGACCCGCCGGGCGTCGTCCGAGACGTAGTCGAGCAGGCTCTTCCGGTAAAAGTCGCGCTCGGCGACGGTCGCCTGCGAGCGGGAGTTCCCCCCGCCGGTGGTGAACAGCCGGTCGAAGACGATCTTGGGGTTCAACTCGTAAGGGGCGGGCGAGGTCGGGGTCCGCCAGGAGATGTGCGTCTTGTAAGTCCCGCTGTAACCAAAAGCGTTGCCCGACCGGGCCGACTCGCAGCCCAGTTCCAGGCTGGGGAACCGGGTCTGGTTGCCGACGTGCCGGGCGTAGAGCTGGTCGGCCGAGACGTCGACCCGGACGGCGTCCTGGGTCTTGTACGCCTGGGCGCCGGTGAGGAAGCTGGCGGCCCCCTGTCCGTGGCCGCACCCCTCGGTGTCGCCGTTGGTGAGGGCCGTGTTGTGGGTCAGGCCTTCAAAGCAGGTGACTGCGTCCCTGGCGAAGGAGAGCGGCCGGAGCGTCTCGGGCAGGTCGACGAGCGTCCCCGGCTGGCTCGGGAACCAGGTGGGGAGGTGGACGCCGTTCGGGACGTACCAGAAGCAGAGCCGGACCGGCGGCTTGCCGGCGGCGGCACCGGCCCCGCCGGCGGCGCGGGCGACGGTCGCAAGGCTTTCCATCCAGGGGAGGGCCACCGCGGCACCCAGTCCGCGGAGCAACGTTCGTCGGGTCACCTCTGACGCCATGTCAATTCTCCCGGTTCGAGCCTGCTTGAACGACGGAGAGGTCTTTCCGAAGGGCCGGACGGACGGATCAGCGGGCCACGCCGCGGTTCTGGAACGCCTTGCTCTCGACGATCCCGAGGATCACGCTCCGGACTTTATAGTCATCGGCGACAAGCGAGGCCCGGATGTCCTCGACGGTGCAGAAATCGAAGGGCTCCAGGCCGCGGCCGAGGGCGTAGGTCAGGAGGTTTTCGATCAGGCACTTCGAGAACTTCTTGGCCGCGGTCGAGCCGAGGATCGCCTTGAGCTGCTGGGCGTCGGCGAACGAACGCCCGCCGGCCAGCTCGCCCGACGGGTCGACCGGGAAGCCGCCGTCGCTCGTCCGCCAGCGGCCGACGGCGTCGTAGTTCTCCAGCGCGAACCCCAGCGGGTCCATCTGCTGGTGGCACGAGGCGCATTGCGGGTTCGACCGGTGGACCTCCATCCGTTCGCGGAGCGACGAGACGTCGGACGCCTCCTTGCTGTCGTCGAGCTTAGGCACTTCCGGCGGGGGGGGCGGCGGCGGCGTCCCGAGGATCTGCTGGAGGATGTACTGCCCCCGCTTGACCGGCGAGGTCCGGTTCGGGTTCGAGGTCAGGGTGAGAACGCTGGCCTGGGTCAGAACGCCCCCCCGGCTCCGGTCGGCCAGGGCGACCTTCCGGAACTCGTCCCCGGAAACCCCCTCGATCCCGTAGTGCCGGGCCAGGGTCCCGTTGACGAAGGTGTAGTCGGAGTCGATCAGTTCCATCACGCTCCGGTTCTCGCGGAGGACGTGGCCCAGGAAGAGTTCCGTCTCCCGCCGCATCGCGTCCCGCAGGGCGTCGTCGAAGCCGGGGAAGAGGGTCGGGTCGGGGTTCACGCCGCCGAGTTTTCTGAGCTGGAGCCACTGGCCGCCGAAGTTCTCGACGAGCCGGGCCGACTTCGGGTCGTCGAGCATCCGGGTCACCTGCGCCCGGAGGTTCGCCCGGAGCGTCCCCTCGCGGGCCTCATTCGTGAGCGCCTCGTCGGGCAGGCTGCTCCAGAGGAAGTACGAGAGGCGGCTGGCCAGCTCGTACTCGTTCAGCGGCCGGTCTTCTGGGGAGTCTTCCGGCTCGACGAGGTAGAGGAACTGCGGCGAGGCGAGGGCGGCGGTGAAGGCCACCTGCACGGACCGTTCGAAGCTCTCGCCGCGGTCGTGGGCCAGCCGGAAGATCCGGAAGAGGCGGTCGAGTTCGTCACCGCGGAGGGGGCGGCGGAACGCCCGCTCGGCGAACCGGGAGACGACCTCCCTGCCGCAGTCGAGCCGCGAGGCGTCGCCGAAACCGGGGGTCCGGAACAGGAGCTTCCTGTGCGATTCGGGGAGCCCGGCGGGGTCGAAGGGGACCGGCCCCCGGACCACCATCGAGTCGACGTGCAGGCCCCGGTTGTTGCCATATCGCTGGTCGCCGCTGACGTTCGCGGCCACGCCCG
>LNFM01012320.1_pt1 | contig 11268 bp, 9 predicted proteins | sample 596031 | NCBI WGS metagenome assembly LNFM01 (sample SAMN04254537, study PRJNA301005) | activated carbon metagenome | isolation source: dual media filters at the Ann Arbor, Michigan drinking water treatment plant | place: USA: Ann Arbor | reverse complement strand
GCTTAGCCTGCGCGCCCACGAGCATGGCCAGTGCCCGGTTCATTGCATCGCTTTCGACGTGCCAGCGAGACAGGCGGGAGAGTTGCCAATAATCGTGGGAGTTTGAGGCCTCGGCCATTTTACTGAGGCCAAGATTTAGCCCTTCAGCCAGCAGCACGTTCAGAAGACCTATCTTGTCGGAGCAGGGTGCCCCGGTACGCAAATGGGTGAAGGCTTCGGTAAAGCCGGTGACCGCGTCCACTTCGAGCATAAGGTCGGTAATCCGCACCTCGGGCAGGCGGCGATACAGATCGAGAACAAGATCATCCGCACCCTCTGCCGGAGCAGCGGTCAACCGGTCGATGCGCAGCACACCGTCCTCGATCGACCCACCGGGGATGGTTCCATTGCGGGCGGCTTTGGCCAGACGGCGCAAACCTTCTGCCATGCGGGCCTTTCGATCCATCAGCCAGACTTCTGGCGTGAAGGGGACCGCGAGCCTGGCAGATGCATGAGCGTCCGATATTGGCACCAGCGCCTGCTTCAGATCAGCATATCGTCGGGAATGGCTGAGCCAGATGTCGCCAGAGCGGAAGGCCTCGCGCAGATGAAACAGCACCGCAACCTCCCAGAGGCGATGGTCTCCATCCTCTTGCGCATGAAGTTGCCGATGCCATTTTGAAGCGCGGCGAAGAAATCCTGTTTGTCCTGTCCGATCATCATCTCTATCGCGGATGGCGCAAACTGCCGCCATCAAGGGGGCTGCGACCTGAGCGGCCTGGATATCCAGAATATTGAGCATCCGTGGAGTATACCGCCGGAAGCGGTGGTAGCCTTGGCCGACATAGGCCAAAGGATCGGCGGCTAAGGTATTGATAAGCTGCGAAGCCTCGGCGACCAACCCTTGCAGGATGCCCCAACCACCTGCTGCAAGAACGGCTTCTTCCAGAGGGATTCCGTCGCCTTGTGCTTCAAGCAAGGATGCTCCAAGCACGGTAAAGGCGCGCAACGTGTCATGTGTGGCACCTTTCGCGCCCTCAATCTTGGTGTCAGCAACGGCCTTCGCACTTCGCCAGGTTTTGCCGACAATCCGGTCGTGTGTCTCGACCACGGCATCGGCGACGGCGGCCTGCCATTCCACGATGCAGACGGCCAGGATGGCGGTTCGACGATCGCCTGTGATGTCGCGCAACCCATCAGCAAAGTAACGCTCTCCCTGCCGCCGCAGGCGGGCAATGCGGTGAAGCGGGACGCCTTGGAAAACACCCGGATCAAGCCCAAGGCTTTTCAGAAACTCCAACCTGTCGAGAAGGCGGTTGGCACCGGCCGAATTGCTGCCCACTTCAAACTGGCGCAACCAGATAAATCGGCTGACCTGTTCATCCACCATTTCCGTCAGAAGGGTCTCCAGCCGATCACGGGCCGCCCTATCGAGGCGACCGGCAATCCGCAGCTCGATCCGTCGCTCGGCGGCAACCAGCGCATCGGCACAGAGACGTTCAATCGTTGTAATGGCGGGCAAGATAACCAGAGTGCGACGGCACTCATCCACAAACCGCCGCGCAATATCTTCGTTGCTGCGGGCGTCTTCGGCCGCCGCCTCAAGCCAAGCTCGAAGATCGCGGGCCACCCGGCCCGAAAAGGCCTTATAGCCGTAAACCGTGCGCAGGGTTGCAAGGTGTTCGTGGCGGGTTTCTTCGCGCACCGCATAGTCAGCGAGGTCATCCGGCCCGAGGCCAAGCTGAGCGGCTAAGAATTGGGCCAACTTTTGGGGAATGACCTCTCCCGGAAACAACAAGCGCCCCGGATGTCTTAGCGCGCAAAGCTGGAGGGCAAACCCCAACCGATTGTGATCCCTGCGGCGTCCCCTGATATGAACAAGATCATCGTCGGCCAAGGTGTAATGCAGCAGCAACGATGCATCGTCGGTGGGAAGGTCGAGAAGTGCCGAACGTTGGCGTTCGGTCAGAATTTGGCGCCGCGGCATGGATGTTTGTCTTTTTTGGTCAAGTGTCTATTGTGGACAGGATCAGCATCAGTAAAATCAGCGCCTTACAAGCCAGAAACCTGGGGAGGTTCATTTGGGACAGCGGGCCGCTCTCTATGCCAGGGTTTCGACGTCAGACCAGTCGTGTGAGCGCCAGCTTCGGGATTTGACGGAATTTGCCGCGCGAGCCGGCTATGAAGTAACGGGTGTATTCACCGAAACGGCCTCCGGCACAGCAACCGTCCGTGCCGCGCGCAATCAGGTGATGGCATTGGCGCAAGCCCGCAAGGTCGATGTCATATTGGTTACCGAGCTCAGCCGTTGGGGGCGATCCACGCAAGACCTACTCGACGTTCTCGGCAAACTCGCTGCATGGAAGGTCTCTGTCGTTGCCATGAGCGGCATGACGTTTGAACTCGAAACGCCGCACGGTCGAATGATGGCAACCCTTCTTGCGGGCATCGCACAGTTCGAACGTGACCTGATCAGCGAGCGGGTGAAATCCGGGCTGGCCGCCGCCCGCGCCCGTGGCAAAAAGCTCGGACGTCAGCCAGGGCAGCGCCCCACGGCCGACAAATTTGCGCCTAAGGTCATCGAGGCCGTCGGAGCAGGCCGAAGCTATCGCTGGATCGCACATGACCTTGCCATCAGCAAAAATACCGTCATGGACATTGTTAAACGCTACAGAGAAAATCACTTAGCGTAGGATTCCGCCCCCACCCGGAACAGACCCCTGGATAGCCTTGCGGCTGCAACACCGCCTGAACGCGGTGACGGAAACGCTGGCCCGCGTCGCTATCGGCGATCTGACCACCCGCCTTCCTGTCTCGCAGCGCGGTGACGATCTGGATGTGATCTCGATCGAGATCAACCAGACCCTTAGTCGCCTTGGTGCCTTGGTCGAGTCCATGCGGCAAGTCAGCGCCGACATTGCGCATGAGTTGCGCACGCCACTGAACCGTTTGCGCATCAATATCGAAAATGCCGCGCGCCATGCCGCAGACGGTGCGCCCGTGGATGGCGACCTTGCCGCCGCCCTCCAGCAAAGTGAGGCGATCAACCAGACTTTCTCGGCACTGTTGCGGATTGCCCAGATCGAGGCCGGGGCGCGGCGCGAAAAGTTTGCCTCCGTCGACCTGGCAGACATCATGGCCAGTGTTGCGGAGGTCTATGCCGATGTAGCCGACGATGCCGGTCAGACCCTGCGCTGTGAGACCCCCAATGCCGCATGGGTTATGGGCGACCGCGAGTTGCTGACCCAAGCTTTTGCCAACCTGATCGAAAACGCCATCCGCCATTGCCCGCAGGGAACCCGGATTACCTGCGCGGTCCACGCCACCAGCGGCAAAGTGACGGCATCGGTTTCGGACACGGGTCAGGGGATACCGATGGCCGAGCGCGATCTTGTGCTGCGCCGCCTCTACAGGCTGGAGAAAAGCCGCACAACAGAGGGCACCGGGCTTGGTCTGTCGCTGGTCAAGGCGGTTGCGGACCTGCACGGCGCGGAAATCGCGCTTGGCGATGCGGGGCCAGGGCTGCGCGTTCATGTGACGTTTACATGCACGGATGCTATGAAGTGACATTAATCCAGTAGCGAATCTCGCACGTTGCAAATCCGTCGGAGAGCAACAAAACTTCGGAGAAGATGGTGTTCAAGACAAGACCCAGCACCATCCCGACAGGCATCTGGGTTTTGGGCTTTGTCAGCCTGCTGATGGATGTCTCGTCCGAGATGATCCACAGCCTGTTGCCGTTGTTTTTGGTCACATCTTTGGGGGCGAGCGCCCTGACGATCGGTTTGATCGAAGGGATGGCCGAAGCGACTGCGTTGATCGTCAAGGTGTTCGCCGGAGTTCTCAGCGACTGGTTTGGGCGGCGCAAGGGGCTGGCGCTGTTCGGCTACGGGCTTGGGGCGGCCACCAAGCCCCTGTTCGCCTTGGCCCCAGGCCTTGGCGTGGTGCTGACCGCGCGCCTGCTTGACCGCGTGGGCAAGGGCATCCGGGGTGCCCCGCGCGATGCTCTGGTCGCGGACATCGCCCCACCCGAGGTGCGCGGCGCGGCCTTTGGCCTGCGTCAATCGCTGGACACCGTGGGCGCATTTGCCGGGCCGCTGCTTGCGGTTGGACTGATGCTGCTGTGGTCGAACGATTTTCAGGCGGTATTCTGGGTTGCCGTGATCCCCGGCATGATGGCTGTCGCCCTGCTGGCCTTTGGCGTTAAGGAACCGCCGCGAGACATCAAAGCGCCCCGACAAAATCCGATCCGTCGTGAAAATCTGGCCCGCCTGCCAAAAGCCTACTGGCAAGTGGTCGGCATCGGGGCTGTCTTTACACTCGCCCGCTTCAGCGAGGCATTTCTGGTGCTGCGCGCCCAGCAAAGCGGCATTCCCCTGGCCGCGGTGCCTCTTGTGATGGTGGCGATGAACGTCGTCTTTGCCCTCTCTGCCTATCCCTTTGGCAAACTGTCCGACCATATCAGCCATAAATCGTTGTTGATGGGAGGATTGGCGATGCTGATCCTGGCCGACCTCATTCTGGCCAGTTCGGCCCATTTGGCCGTCGTTCTAGCTGGAGTGGCGGTCTGGGGCGTGCATATGGGCATGACCCAGGGCCTACTGGCTGTGATGGTGGCCGATAACGCACCTGCCGATCTGCGCGGCACGGCCTACGGCTTTTTCAACCTCATCAGCGGCATTGCCCTGTTGTTTGCCAGCCTCGCGGCAGGCCTCATGTGGGATGGTCTGGGGGCGCCGGCGACCTTCTTGACCGGGGCGCTGTTCAGCGCCGCGGCCTTGGCTTTGTTGCTCAGGCTTGGCGGAAATCCGCCCACCCGTCGAAAGGCTTGAGATTGTGAAGGTGCCGAAAGGCCGCTGGAAATCGACCTCTCCATCTTTCCCTCATCTGGCTTCATCCTCGCGGTCGTGATTGCGTGAAGCGACACATGAAAATGAATGTATATCTCACGATGACCGGTACACTGCTGGCGCTTTCGCTGATCACTGGCAATTCGGCTTTCCGGAAACCGAAGGCTTCGAGAGCCCGATGGCAGGGGCGCAAGCCTTCTTCGCTCCGCGGACCTGCCCCACAAAAGCGATTGGTCGTCATCAGCACCCTAGTGTCCGTCATGCACTGGCAGATTTGTGCCGAGCACTTTGATCGGGCCCAGATCGTCACAAGGGGCGGAAAGCTGCCTCTTCGGCATGCCGCATGCGACAGTGCTACGGGATCGAAAGCGGTCAAAAGCACAAGTGAGGCAAACTGTGGAACCGTCTGGCACTTCGGCCAAATCTTGCTTCCGTAAGGCACGCGAATTGCCTAGATATTGGCGAATGCCGTTGTCCCCCGAAACCACCCTATCAGAGCGCATCTTCCAGGATCTGTGTCGGCGGATCACTGGGGGCGATCTCGTGCCCGGGGCGCGGCTAGGTCAGGCCGAGATCGCGGCGCACTATCAAGCCAGTCATGTGCCCGTGCGCGAGGCGTTCGGGCGCTTGGAGGCCGAGGGGCTGATCAAGACTCTACCGAGAAGAGGCGTAAGGGTTGCAGTCTTCGATGCCGCCGCGCAATTTGAAATCATCGAGATGCGGGCCGTGCTGGAGCCCCTCGCGTTGCGCCACGCGGCGGCGGCCTGCGCGGACTTCCCGTCTTGGCTTGCCCGGCTGGAAGGGGCTGACCGGGCCTGCAGCCTTGCCCGCACGGCGGAAGAATGGGAGGCGGCCAACGCCGAGTTTCACCAAAGCCTCATACTGGATTGCCACTTGCCGCGCCTTGTCCAACTGGTCGACAGGCTGCGATTGCAGGCTTTGCAGGTCGCGCGGCAGGCGCATCTGGCTCGCGTCGAGTTCCAGCCGCGCGACGACCGCGACCACAAGGCGATTTTGACCGCCCTGCGCAACCGAGACGCGGACCAGGCAGCCTTTGTTCTGGCAAAGCACTTGCGACGGGCCCATGGGCCTGCAAGATTTAGTAGATAATATTCCTTTGGCGTCACGCGGGATTGTGGATTTTGCCGCTCCGTGGCAAGAACGTCCTGCGCTGATTCCAAAATAATAGATAATCGGCGCGAGGCTCGAAAGGGAGTTCGATGTCGGATAGCTTGTTATCTACGAACACTGCTGGCGGGGCTAGATTTGATCTGCCATTTGCGCTTTCCGTATATCATCGGCCGCTCATGGATCTGCTTCATCGCGCGCATCTGACGCACCGAGCGCATTTCGATCCGAACCGGGTGCAACTGAGCCGCCTCTTGTCCATCAAGACCGGCGGCTGCCCCGAGGATTGCGCCTATTGCAGCCAGTCGGTCCGCAATGGCGCGAAACTGTCGGCCACCAAGCTGATGGAAATCGAGAAGGTACTTGCAGAGGCACGGAAGGCCCGCGACAGCGGTGCAACACGCTATTGCATGGGCGCGGCCTGGCGCGAGCCGAAGGACCGCGACATGGACATGATCGAGGCGATGGTGCGCGGCGTCCGCGATCTGGGGATGGAAACCTGCATGACGTTGGGCATGCTCAGCGAGGATCAGGCGGCACGGCTGGCTCGCGCAGGGCTAGATTACTACAACCACAATATCGACACCTCTGAGGCCCATTATCCGCAGGTGATCGGGACCCGCACCTTTGCCGACCGGATCGATACGCTTGCCCGGGTGCGCGCAGCGGGGATCAAGGTGTGTTCCGGCGGCATCCTCGGTATGGGCGAGACGGTCGAGGACCGAGTTTCGATGCTGGTCACTTTGGCCAATCTGCCCGAACCTCCTGAGAGTGTGCCCATCAACATGCTGATACCGATCGAGGGTACTCCGCTGGCGCAGGCGAAACCTGTCGACGCGATCAGCTTTGTCCGGGTGGTAGCTCTGGCGCGGCTTCTGATGCCCACTTCGGTTCTGCGTTTGTCGGCGGGACGAAAGGGGATGAGCGACGAGTTGCAGGCGATGTGCTTCTTTGCCGGTGCAAATTCGATATTCATGGGCGAAAGGCTTCTGACCGCCGACAATCCGGAAACCGACGACGACCTTGCATTGTTCGACCGGCTTGGCCTGCAACCCATGGCGGCCGATGTCCGTGCTTGAGGCTCCCAGGCGCTTGCTCGACAGTCTGGCAACCCGCCACCGGCTGCGTCACCTTCGGACCGCAGAAGGGCTGGATTTCGCTTCGAATGATTATCTGGGGCTGGCTGGGTCAGCCATGGTGCAGCGGTTGGCGCAAGAGGCTCTAGCCCGCGGCGTGCCGCTTGGCGCTGGTGCGGCGCGGCTGTTGCGCGGCAACCATCCAGCCTTTGAACGGCTGGAAGCTTTAGCCGCGCAGCACTTCGGTGCCGACGCCGCACTCTATTTCGGGTCAGGCTATGCCGCAAATCTGGGGCTTTTCGCGGCCCTGCCACAGCAACGCGATCTGGTGCTGTACGATGCGCTGATCCATGCCAGCACGCGGGACGGTCTGCGATTGGGCACTGCCGAGGCGCAGGCCTTTCCCCACAATGACCCCGATGCGGCGCGCGATGCGCTTGTGGGCTGGCGGCGGGCGGGCGGAAAGGGGCAGGTCTGGTTGGCGGTCGAGAGCCTGTATTCGATGGACGGCGACAGAGCACCCCTTGCCGATTTCGCCGCGCTGGCCCGGGACACAGGCGCCATGCTGGTGGTGGACGAGGCCCATGCCACGGGCATTTTCGGTCCCGGCGGGCGCGGGCTGGCGGCGGAATGGGCGGCCGAGCCCTATCTGGTCAGCCTGCATACCTGCGGCAAGGCGCTTGGCGGGCAAGGCGCGCTGATTTGTGCCGCCGGACCATTGATTGAGCTCCTGGTCAACCGCGCCCGCAGTTTCATTTATTCCACTGCCCCTTCGCCCCTGTTGGCCGAGGTGCTGTGTGGCATCCTGGAGCACATCGCAACCGATCCGTCGCGGCGTGAAACCCTGCTTGCGCGGATGGATGATCTGGCCTTGCGCTCTTCTAGTCTCGGCCTTGCGCCATCGCACAGCCAGATCCAACCCATCCTGATCGCGGGCGACTCGCAATGTCTGGCGGCATCGGCCCGGCTGCAATCCCAGGGCTTTGACCTGCGGCCGATCCGGTCGCCCACCGTGCCCAAGGGCTCTGAACGGCTGCGGCTGTCGCTGACGCTGAACGTTACGCCCGCCGACCTAGACGCCCTGTTCCATGCCTTGTTTCTTTTGCAAGAGGACCGCTGAGATGAGTGTCGTGATCGTGACCGGCACCGATACCGATATCGGCAAGACCGTCTTTGCCGCAGGCCTCACGGGCCAGCTGCGGGCGACCTATTGGAAACCGGTACAATCCGGGCTGGAGAGTGAAACCGACAGCGAGGTCGTGCGCCGGCTGAGCGGCCGACCAACATTGCCAGAAACGCTGCGCCTTCAGCTCCCGGCCTCGCCCCACCTTGCCGCCGCAGCCGAGGGGCGTCGGATCGATGACCGGCTTTTGCAACTTCCTGAAACACGGCCGATGGTGATCGAGGGCGCAGGTGGACTGATGGTGCCGTTGAACGATAGCGCGACGATGCTCGATGTCTTTGCGCGCTGGAATTGTCCTGTGATCCTGTGCGCCCGCACGCGGCTTGGCACAATCAACCACAGCTTGCTTTCGCTAATGGCGCTGGAAAGCCGGGGGCTGACCGTGCTGGGCGTGGCCTTCATCGGCGATCCGCAGCCAGAGGTAGAGGAGACCATCCAGCGCATGGGCAAGGTCCGTCGTTTGGGGTGCCTTCCGATGTTGCCCGTCTTGGAACCCGCGCGTTTCCAAGACCAGTTCGACGCAGCCTTCCCACCCGGCACCTTTGATTTCTAAGGCGGCAAAATGACCCATTCTCCAATCTGGCATCCCTTCACGCAACATGCCCTCTTTCCCCGAATGCGCCCGATCGCCTCGGCCAAGGGGGCTTGGCTGATGGATGCGGAGGGCACGCCCGTCTTCGATGCGATCTCATCCTGGTGGGTGACGACCCATGGCCATTGCCATCCTGCAATTGTATCGGCCATCCGCGACCAGGCAGAGCGACTGGATCAGGTGATCTTCGCAGGTTACAGCCATGAGCCCGCCGAAGATTTTGCCCGCCGCTTGATGGCACGGGTGCCCGACACTTTGACGCGTGTCTTTTTCAGCGATTCCGGGTCGACCTCGGTCGAGGTGGCCTTAAAGATGGCACTCGGTCATTTTCATCACCGCGGTGAGGCCCGCCATCGGGTGATTGTGCTGCAAAACGGCTATCATGGCGACACTGTCGGCACCATGTCCACGGGCGAAACCGGCGCCTTTACCCAGCCCTACGAGCCTTTGCTATTCGCCGTCGATCGGCTGCCCTTTCCCTCCGAAGACCACGAGCAGGCAACCATCGACGCGCTGGAGGCACTGGCGCGCCGCTCTGATACTGCGGCCTTGCTGATCGAACCCCTCGTGCAGGGCGCGGCCGGGATGCGGTGCTACCGGCCCCAGGTTCTGGCTGAAATGGCAGCGATCTGTGCCCGGTATGGGGTTCTTCTGATTGCGGACGAGGTGATGACCGGCTGGGGCCGCACTGGGCGTTTTCTTGCCTGCGATCATGCCGACGTGCGGCCCGATATCCTTTGCCTGTCCAAGGGCATCACCGGCGGTCATCTGCCGCTGGCAGTCACATTGTGTCGAGAGGAAATCTTCCAGTCCCACTGGTCCACCGACCGACGCCGCACCTTCTTTCATTCGTCCTCCTATACCGCCAATCCGATCGCTTGTGCGGCGGCTGCAGCCAACCTCAGCATATGGGAGGATGAACCCGTGCAGGCTCGCATAGACGCCGTCTCGGCACTTCAGGCAGAAGCCGTGATCAGACTGGCGGGGGTTAAGGGGCTGACGGGCGTGCGCAGTCTTGGCACCATCCTCGCTGCCGAGATCGGCCCCCCCCGTGAGGGTTACATGGCCGAGATTACGCCCGAACTGATGGGCTTCTTCCAGTCCCGTAACCTCCTGATCCGGCCGATCGGTCAGACCGTCTATCTCTTGCCGCCTTACTGCAGCACGGGCGACGAATTGGCCGCCTGCCATGCCGCAATCGCCGAGGCTGCCGATGCTTTCGGCTGACGGTCTGTGCTGGTCGGGCTTCGGCCATTATCTGCCCGAGCGGGTGGTGACCAATGACGAGATAGAGGCAGATCTAGGCTTGGCACCGGGCTGGATCCTGGCTCGCACTGGCATTTCTGCCAGGCATTATGCCAGCCCCGGTCAGGCGTTGAGCGATCTGGCTGTGCCCGCCGGAGCCATGGCGATGCAAAATGCGGGCTTGGCGGGGAGGGAGATCGGCCTCTTGCTCTTGGCCACGTCGACGCCAGATCACCTCTTGCCGCCGACGGCGCCTTTGGTTGCGCATCGCCTAGGGTTGTCTTGCGGCGCCGTGGATATCGCCGGGGCCTGTTCGGGGTTTCTTCATGCTCTCGCCCTCGCAGCAGGCCATGCCCGGCTGACGGGACACGCGGTTCTGGTGATCGCGGCCAACATTCTATCCCGCCGCATCGACCCCAAGGATGCCAGCATGCGGGCGCTTTTTGCTGATGCAGCGGGGGCGGTCGTGGTGGCGCCCTGCGCTGATCCGAGCCGAGGCCCGCTTTCGGTGGTCCTCGGGTCTGACGGAGGGCAATACGGCGAGATCCTGATCGAAAGAGGCGGCAGCCGCACCCCAGATGTTCCCGGCACGCCGATCGAAGCCCGGATGCAGATGCGAAACGGTCGCGCCGTCTTTACCCGGGCGGTGGAATGCATGGCGACCTCTAGCGCGGAGGCGCTTCGGCGCGCAGGTTTACACCCACGCGACCTTGGATTCTGGCTGCCGCACCAAGCCAATGGTCGCATTCTCGACCAAGTTGCGGGGCGGCTGGAACTGGCGAACACGCCGCGCCTTGGTACCTTGTCACTGCATGGCAATTCCTCGGCTGCAACGATCCCCCTCGCCCTGTCCTGCCACCATGCAGAGGGTGGATTGCTGGACAACGGCCCGGTCCTGCTGACAGCCTTCGGTGCCGGCACAATATGGGGCGCCATGGCTTGGCAGAACTGAGCAGATTCTCCGTCCGAAGTTGCCGGACGCTCTTGCCGGCTAGTGCAGCATTTCTGTAGGGGTGCAATCCTACATGACCTACGCGCTACGATCATTTCCCTGAGCCGCGTGAGGCTAGAACAAAGTCAGGCCACAGCGGCTAAACCATTCCTTCCCACTTCTGATCGACCGTATCCGTCCGGTGTCCCCGCTCTGACGGCGAGATAGAGTGCCTGCTAGATGTCCACCATCGATAGTGGACATCTTGAGGTGGGCGATGGCGG